>Ga0255751_10000524_pt1 | contig 35387 bp, 48 predicted proteins | sample 071ome_20_FD_179951 | JGI IMG/M metagenome (GOLD analysis project Ga0255751, IMG submission 179951) | Coastal salt marsh microbial communities from the Groves Creek Marsh, Skidaway Island, Georgia - 071412BT metaG (version 2) | ecosystem: Environmental > Aquatic > Marine > Intertidal zone >... | reverse complement strand
ATGTGATCATGACAGTAGCGAATAACTCTACAGGTAACACTATAGGCAGAGTATTCCTTTACCCTGCATGGAATACAGATGGCACAGGAACCCAAGCTATTGCGGCACAAGGCTCAACCGTCTTTGCATCAGGCGAGTTGTATGCAACCACTTGGTCACACTCCCCCATCCTCACCACAGGCGGCACTACCAAGACCCGCGAGGCTGATGTAGAGGCGACCGTACCAGCGGCTTACTTCTCTGATGGGATTGGTGCTATTGAGTTTGAGTTGACTCCTTTGTGGGACGGTACAGGAACCGGAGCCGTTCAAGGCATTATTTCTCCAACGTCAACCTTGGCTAACAGATTTATGTACTTCGGAGCCGCCAGTACTGGTAGGATACAATTAAATGACGGCACTAATAATCGTGTAGTGGATTCAAATTGGTCAACGGTAGGCCAAACCATCACAGTCAAGGCAAGATGGAATGAGAACAGTGATATGGACTTCTCTGTTGATAGCGCACTAGGTGGTGCTATTGCTTTTGATGACTCCTTCAATCCCAGTGGAGATGTCACACTGTTCAAGAATTTGACGCAGGGAGCGTGTATTTCTGATGTTAAGTTCTACTCCAGTGATCTTGGAGAAGACTGGCTTGGAAGTTAAGCATGATTGACTTTCAGTATTTATTCAATGCCAGTTTTTCAGTTCTGATGGCTCTTGCTGGTTGGGGTATTCGAGCAATGTTCGATGCTCTTACTAAACTCAAAGACGACCAGATAGAACTAGAGCGTATGATTTCGGATAACTATGTGCGCAGAGAAGACTATCGTGAAGACCTCCATGACATTAAGAAGATGCTTGCTAACATCTCAGACAAGCTGGATGCAAAGGCTGACAAATGATCTTCTATAAGTCAGGGTACAAATACCAACTCGCTGTAGATTATGAAATACCTCTTACTGAGTTAAATTCTTTTGAGATTGCTACAGACTATGTACTGCTTAAGGACGGTGTGCTGACAATTTTTAAAGACTATGCGTGGGATGGTGCTAGTGGGCCAGCTATTGACACAAAGAACTTTATGCGTGGCTCCCTAGTCCATGATGTGCTGTATCAGCTGATGCGAGAGGGACGTTTGCCGAGAGGTGTTAAAAGCTATGCTGATAAGGTTCTACGCAAGCTCTGCATAGAGGACGGTATGAGCAGAGTACGTGCGTGGTGGGTGTACGAAGCTGTGAAACGATTTGGTAAGTACGCAACAATTAAGAACAAAGACCTAAAGGTAGCCCCATGAAATACATTTTTATCATTGTGTGTTTATCACTTGCAGGTTGTCAGAACACTCTGAAGATTCTTGAAGGAGCTACTCACGCCTGTGGTAACATTCACGTTGAAGGTTACTTTACAGACAGTCAGGGTGAAGTGCGTGTGATGAAGTTACCTGCTGAGTGGACTGCTGAGCAAGTCAACGCTTTCTGCGCTGAGTGAGGAGATACTGATGTCGGGTTTGTTTGATTGGATTTCTAATACAGCAGGTAACATAGCTTCTATTCCTGCTATTGTTAGAGATAAAATTATTTTAGATGGTATAGGAGGTTCCGGCTCTACAGCAGGTTATACTAGCGGTAATGTTAGTATAGGAACTCCGGGGCTTGACGTTATGGGACAAGCTCGTCAAGACCTTAACGAACAGTTAGCTTATCTCGAAAAGCTCAGAAAGATGATTGAGGAAAGGGCTATTGAAGCTGGAGCAAGTCCTGAAGAAGCACAGAAGACAGCAGTAGAAACAGTCCCTGTTAATACTGGTTACGGTGTATCAGGAACAGGAGGCGACTCAGGAGTTCCCGCAGGAGCCGACATCTTTACTAGCACGATAGACGACTCTACTATTGAACCAGAGAGTATAGAAGAAGACACTGAGCCTACTCTAGCAGACATCATAGGAGAATGGTTAGAAAGACAGGAAGGGCCAGTCACTCAGGAAAAAATATTAGATGTTTTAGGACGCTATGGGAGGACACCAGAGGACTTTAACGAGGCGGTAGCAGATGTAGAAGGTATACCCTCCTTTGAAGATTTTGTGTCTGAAACAGACTTACAGGGCGAAGGAGACACCCCTACGACTGACGAGGAGGTAGAGGAGTCTATTGACGATTCTACTACACAGCAACCCAGTGTAGGCTACAGACCTCCTCCTGTCTTCCGACCTGATGAGCCTACACCTCCTGAGTCTCCCCTTGAGAAGCCTGATGAGCCTCCTACTTTTATCATGCCTACTCTTCCTGAAGAAGAAGTTGTTGATGAAGAGTTTAATGGTTTGTTAGCTATCTCTGCACCTAACAGAACAACCTCAGAGGTATTGGCTCCTGACCTCTTCAAACTAGACAACAACATCCCCTTGGTGGGCAAACTAACACAGTACACTCCCATGACTGCTCCACAGTACCTGTTGAGTGGCATATCACAGAGATACAGGGTATAAGATGATATTCTTTAATTCTATCGACACGTTTAAGGTATAAGATGACATACTTGAATTTAGTAAACAATGTACTAAAAAGGCTCCGTGAATCCGAAGTCACTACAGTAACTCAGAACACTTACTCTAGCATGATAGGGGAGTTCGTCAATGACGCTAAAGAGTTCGTAGAAGATGCTTGGGATTGGTCTGGGTTGCGTAAGACGGTTGTTGTTACTACAGCAGCGGATGATTATACTTATACTCTGACAGGCTCTGGCATTAAAGATAAGCTCCTAGACGCTATCAACGACACATCAAACATCAGGATGATTCAGGACTCAAGAGGACGCTTTAACGAAAGGCAGTTCATTTCAGAGGTAGCTACAGGCTCTCCTTTGTACTTTGTGTACACTGGAGTTGACAGCTCTTCTGACCGTACTATTGAGGTGTATCCTACGCCTGACGGTGTGTACTCTCTGCGCTTTGACATAGTAGGCAGGGAGGCTAAACTCAGTGATGACAATGACACCAGCGTACTACCGCCTAGTCCTATCATTCAGTTGGCTGTAGCTATGGCTGTACGTGAGCGTGGTGAGACTGGTGGTACGTCAACTCAGGAATACTTTGCCATAGCCAACACTTCACTGTCAGACGCTATAGCTTTGGACGCAGGACACTTCCCACATGAGACTGAGTGGAGAGCCGTTTAATGGCGCAACAGTTACAGAACATTACCATTGCAGCTCCCGGCTTTTTTGGTCTTAACACACAGGACTCTCCTGTTGGTCTGAATCCTTCCTTTGCGTCTATCGCTGACAACTGTGTCATTGACCAGTATGGTCGTGTAGGAGCTAGGCAGGGCTACACAGAGGTCACTACCAATGGAGCTTCTGTGCTTGGCTCTAGTGTGGGCATTGAGATGATACATCAGTATAGAGATTCTGATGGTAATGAGGTTGTACTCTCTGCTGGCAATAACAAGATATTCTCTGGTACTACTACGTTAGTTGATGAGACACCAGCAGCGTACACTATAACAGCTAACAACTGGAAGGCCGTCAACTTTAATGACCACACTTACATGGTACAGCGTGGCTATGAGCCTTTAATCTACTCAGATCATGCTGGTGCAGTAGAACCAATGTCCACTCATACACACGCTACAGGCACACCGCCAGAGGGTAACGAGATACTGGCTGCTTATGGACGGATATGGATAGCTGACTTTGAGACAGACAAGTCCACTATCTACTGGTCTGATCTGCTAAATGGCTCAGGCTGGTCTGGTGGCTCTACAGGCTCGTTGGACGTTACAAAGCACTGGCCTAACGGGTACGATGAGATCACAGCTCTAGCAGCCCACAACGGCCTTCTAGTGATATTCGGAAAGAACTCTATCCTTGTCTATGAAGGAGCCACCAGCCCTTCTACTATGGTTTTGGCAGACACAATAGCAAACATAGGTTGTGTTGCTAGAGACACAGTACAGAACATAGGCACTGACCTTGTGTTTCTCAGTGCTACTGGTGTGCGTTCATTAGCTAGAACGATTCAAGAGAAGTCAGCTCCTATTAGAGATATTAGTAGGAATGTCCGTAATGACATTAACGCATTGTTGTCATTAGAGTCAGGAAACATAAACTCTGTGTACAGCCCAGAGAATGCTTTTTACCTTCTTAACTTCCCCTCTAAGAACATTGTCTACTGTTTCGATATGAGAAGTCCTCTTGAAGACGGTAGTTACAGAGCTACTACATGGAGCCAGATAAACCCTCTGTGCTTCCATAGGCTAGAAGATGGTACAATATACTTAGGACACAGCACTGGAATTACACAGTACGGTGGGTACAACGATAACGGGGATACATACGATCTCAGTTACTTTAGTAATCCTTTAGACTTTGGTAACGCAGCCAACTTAAAGTTTCTGAAAAAGTTTACTCTTACTATCATCGGTGGTCAAAGCACACAGGCAGTTCTTAACTGGGGCTATGACTACAGTGCTGCCTATGAGAAAGAGACGTTCACACTAGCTGCTCAGAAGGTAGCAGAGTATGGCTCGGCAGAGTACAACACAGATGATGCTGTGTATTCAACAGGCATTATCTTAAACACTAGCGGTGTAAATACCACAGGTAACGGCAGTGTTGTAACTGTTGGCGTTGAAGCTACTATTAACGATGGGCCGTTTTCAATTCAGAAGATAGACATTCTAGCTTTGCTGGGCAGATTAATTTAAAGAGGAAATATAGATGGACTGGCAAGATATTATAGGCAAGGGTGCAGAACTAGGAGCTAATTACTTACTAGCTCAGTCTTTAGCAGGGACTCAGAGAAGTCGTGCAGAAGATGCTGCAACTAGAGCAGAAACACTAGGACAGCAGTTAGCGAGTGCATCTACTGGCACGTTTAAGCCCTTCTCTGTTAGCACAGGGCTTGGGCCGGGTATCTCTGTTGGTCAGGAAGGTGGCGTGTCCGTTACTATGCCTGAGTCTCAGATGCAAGCAGCTAAAGACATTGCCAGAGCTGGTGGACAGCAGTTGCTTGGTGCTATTGGGCCGGGTACGCTTCAGGCAGAACAGGAACGTATCCAAGGGATGCTCCTTGGTCAAGGTATTGATGCTGCACAGCAGGACGTATACAGCCAGCTACAGGCTCTCCGTGCGCCTGAGCAGGAACGTCAGAGGCTGGCACTGGAAGAGCGTCTGTTTAATCAGGGACGCACTGGCGTGAGGACAGCTATGTTCGGAGGCACTCCAGAGCAGTTGGCTATGGAGAAGGCTATACAGGAACAGCAAGCTGCTGATGCACTGACAGCTAGACAACAGGCTCTAACAGAAAGGGGACAGACAGCGGGTCTTATAGCACAGGCTCTGGGTCTTGGTGGTCAGCAACAGGCACTTCAGGCTGAGCTGGGACTTGGTGGTTTACAGGCTGCTTTCGTACCGCAGCAACAGGCTCTCAGCTTGCTCGGTGCTGCTGTGCCGTTCTCTGAGTTGGCTACTAGGGCTGGCTTGCAGGGCGTGGTTACTCAGGGCGAGCTTGCTGGTTCAGGGCTTCAGGCTCTCACAGCAGGTTATGGAGAAGCAGCCGCTACAGAAAGAGCCTATCTGGAACAGTTAGCTCAGTCCTTGTTTGGTGGAGGCGGTGACAGCTTGTTTGGTCAGGTTATTGGCGGTTTGTTTGGTGGTGGTGATGGTGAAAACACTGGACTTAGCGCAGAAGATTACATTGCAATTATGAGAGCCGGTGGGGCCAAAATATAAATAAGGAGTTAAGTAATGGCTACAATAGATTTAGTCAGTAATTTATTACCCGGCATCCTGTCTGCCGAAGGACGTAGAAGACAAGAAGCAACACAGGCTCTTACTTCTCAGGCACAGCCTACTACTAGCGATAGTCTTCTTGCAGGACTGATGGCTCCCATGCCACAGACTCAGACAGAACAAATGCGTACTAACATTGGTGGTCTGTTTGGTCTGGACACTAGACCTCCTATGGTGAAACTCCAAGAGCAGTTGGCTGGTATGCCTCTTACTACTGCTGCTGATTACGCCAATGCTGCGCAGGTTGCTAAAGACTTGGGACTGCCAGCACAAGCAGTACAGTTAAGTCAGAAGTCTGCGCAGCTAGGAGAAACAGAAGAAAAAGCTAGAGTAGCTACAGAATCTGCGATTGCTGGTCGTGCAGCCGAAGCACAGAGAGTAATAGCAGCAATGGAAAATACCACAGACCCTCGTATTATGAAAGAGCTGCAAGGACTGATACCTTCAGTTTCTGCTGGTCTATTGTCAGGCTCAGAGCTTACTACTGCTATAGAAAAAAGTATTGACCGTTACTCTATAGAACCTCTTACTGCTGCTGAAAGAGAATCTATAGGCAGGCTAGTTGACGAAGACCCTGAGCTTCAGTCTTTGATGCAGAAGCCGGGATTCTTTGCTAGACTTTTTGGTGCAGAGAATGATGCTAGAGGTCGGGAAGAACTGATAAGAGAGTTTGGAAGAATTCAACAGATGAACCCCGGTATTTCCGATTCTCAGATTATTGATATGTTCTTAGCAGAAAACCAGTCAGCTATTGAGATGGTTGTACAAGGCGAAGGAACTGATGCGCCTACTGAAACTGTGTCAGGAGAACCTTCATTTGTTCCAGCAGGAGAGACACCAGAGGGTAATCCTCTTATGACTGGAGCAGAGCAGAGAGCTTTCCTTGATAAAGTAGGCAATGATAAAGCAGCACAGGTAACAGAAATAAACAGGCTAGTAGTGAAGAGGTTGGATGAAGAGGATGCTGCTGGCAGAAGGCCGAGGAATGAAAGAGAGAGGTCAAGACGAGCTGCTCAGTTGAGAAGAGAGTATGCTAGAACACTTGGACTAGACGTAACTCCTCCTACTATTGCTACTCCTGGTGGCCCCTTTTAATTTAGCTGAGACTGTTCATGGCTGAAAATACAAAACCTAAAGTTTACAGGGGCGATGACGCTGTAAAGGTTATAGAGCGCAAGTTCGATGTAAAACTTCCTCCTGAGTATAAAAGAGTAGTTATGCTGGAAGGCTATGCGCCAGAGCCTTATGAAGATGATAATAGAAAAATCTGGACTACTGGTGTAGGTCAGACAGGCATCTATATGGACATGACTCCTATAGAAGCCATGCAAGCTAAAGAAAGAGAGGTGTCTGAATACATCCCCAACTATGCTACTCTACCAACAGACATAAGAGCTGAGATATTTCAGCTTCACTATCGTGGTGATTTAGGTCAGTCTCCAAAGTTCAGAGAGTTGTTCAATACAGGAAAATATGAAGAAGCCAGCGTTGAGCTATTGAACCACGAAGAATATAGAAGAAGAAAAAATGCGCAGATAGGAGCTTCTTATAGGGATGGTGTTGTTAAAAGACTTGAAGAGGCTTCTGCTGTTTTTGCTAACTACACAGGGCAAGAAGGAATGCCTCGTGAAGAACAGGAGCTAACACAGAACCAGCTTGAAAGGATGTTTGGTGAGACAGCTACAGCTCCTGCTTCTATTACTATTCCCGGTAGAGAAAGACAGTTTCCTCAAAGAGAAGTCGGTGAGGCAGCTACTAATGTACGTCAGTTAATTAGAGACTCGCTAGGGACAGCAAAAGATAAATTACTAGAGAGAGCTGATAAAGCTGCTGCTGGTTTAGACAGTGCTGAAGCTGCTATGCGTTCAGTGTTGCCAACAGTAGGTGAGAAAGTACAACAAGGTTTAGACGCTGCTGCTGGAGCTATAGAAAGCGCAGAGCCTATTGCTCGTAAAGTTGTTGATGCCGGATTAGCAGGTGCTGATAGAGTAGCAGAAGGACTAGAAAGAGCTGAACCTATTGTCCGTGAAACACTAAACACTGCTAAACAGAAAGCACTAGAAGGAGCTGACAGAGCTGTAGAAGGACTGGATAGAGCTGAAGCTGCTATGCGTAGCAGATTAGAAAGACCAGCTACACAAGAGACAGAACAACCTCCAGTGCCTTCTTCTATTACTATCCCCGGCAGAGAAAGGCAGTTTCCTATAAAGCCTCCAGAAGAGAGAGCAAAAGAAGTAAGAAGGCTTTTGATTACTCCTCCTGAAGAACCAGAAACAATACAGGAAGCTATAGTAAAACAAGAAGAACCAAAGCCTATTCCTTACGAGCCTAAAACAATAACTCGTATACCCGCTGACTTCGGACAGAGAATCACACTAGAGGATATTCAGCGTAGTGCTTCTCTCCGCGAATACAGAGCATTGCCGGGAGATGTGTTTAAGGACGGTAAGCTGTACCGTGTCTATTCAGAGAAACCTTCTAAAGCATCTACTCCAGAAGAAGAGACTAAGCTGGGAGCTATTCAGAATCTGATTTATGGTTTTGATAGGTACGGTAACACTATAGAAGAGAACGTAGCGGACTACTTGAAAACAATTATCCCTATGAACGCTTCTTCTATACCCACAGAGTCAGACCCGTATGCTGATGTGCTTGCAAAAGCAGACTCAGACACAAGAAGGGATATGCTGGCTAGTCAGCGATACAGAGATTTAATAGAAGAGTACGGCTATGAGACTGTAGTCAGCCCTCCTTCTGGAGCAGCAGTAGTAGGCGGCTTGGTAGGCTCTCTCGCTAGTCCCACTACTTTAATTCCGTTAGGAGGCACAGTAAAGTCTGGTGCTTTGCTGGGTGCTGCTTTGTCTGCTGGCTATACAGCCTCTGCTGATTTGGCTGAGAGAGGTGAGATAAGAGTAGTTCCTACTTCAAGCTCTGCCATTCTTGGTGGTGTGCTTGGCGGTGGGTTGGCTGCATTGACACGCCCATCTAACATTGTACCAGCTTCTATGTTGGTGGATAAAAACAACAGGCTATTAAACTCTTCTCAAATGCTGCCTAGACTTTCCAAGTTGCAGAGAGAAGGCAAGATAAACGCTCAACAAGTAAAAGCTACCTATGATTACTACAATGTAACCAAGCCTGTAGCGACAGCAGAGAAGGCAGTCACAGAGCTAGGCCCAGTAATGCGCAATGTCTCGGCTGCTGTTGATAAATACTTAGGAGCTTTTGTTACTGTCCTGCGTAAGAAGAGTGGTCAGTTAGCTGACAGAGTTAGAAGGTTTGAGATCAACTCACATATGCAGATAGCCAGTAATCTGAATAAGGTAACTCCTTTTATACGAAGCCTGAATAACTTAAGTACAACCACAGCAGATGACATAGCTTACAGGATAGGGCTTGGTCAGTTTGACGAAGCTCGTAATCTCATGCCTGTCTCTATGCAGACTGAGTTTGAAGATACGCTGGGAGTTCTTAAAACTTTAGGAAAGGAATTAAAGAAAGCTGGTCACACGTTTGAACCTATTGAGAATTACTTTCCACGGTTGATGAAAGACCTTGATGGTTTCTATGAAGAGCTTGGTGTTGTTCTAAAAGGGCCGATAGAAAAACAGATTGAAAAGTATGCAAACCTGACAGGCAAAACAGTAGCTACTCTTAGTGAAGATATAAAGAACGATATAGCAGACAAGGTTGTTAGAGGTCTTACTGTAACTCGAAGAGAAGACGGTGTTGTTACTTTTGTTAAACCAAGTGGTAAGAAGGCTGGCCCTTGGAATAAAAGAACTGCTGATCTGCTCTTGCAGAAACAGAAAGACTTGATGAAATACTATGGCTCACCCGGAGAAGCCTTGCAGAACTACATTACAAAGGCTATCACGGACATAGAGAAGAGGCGTGTTCTTGGCATACATGGTAAGAAAGTAAATAAGAAGAAGCTCGGTATTGAAGAGACTAGCGATGGCTTCCTTGATGTGGATAGTTCTCTGGGCGCATTGATTAACGAGGCAAGAGCTAAAGGCGATTGGTCTGTTAAAGACGAAGCAGAAATAGTAGAGATGCTCCGTGGATACTTTGTTGGTGGCAACCAAGCTCCTAATGCTGTGCTACGTTTTCTCAGAACTGCTGGTTACTCAGGGACTATTGCTAATCCTATCTCTGCTATCACGCAGCTCGGTGACTTGGGTGTTTCAGGAGCTATGTACGGTTTCCGTAACACTATCTCTGCTATGTTTGGGGAGAAGAACATTAAGCTAGTGGACTCTGGATTGAAGTCTCTTGCTGAGTTTGAAGACCCTAAACGTACAGGGGCTTTCTTACAAAATCTGTTTAAGTATTCTGGGTTTGAAGCTGTTGACCGTCTTGGTAAAGAGACAACCATGAACGCTGCTCTCAGGAAAGCACAACAGCAAGCGCAGACTGCATCAGGCAGAGCTAAACTAAAAGAGAAGTATGGCAATGTTTTCGGGAAAGAGTATGACAATTTCATAGGTGATCTACAGAGAAAAGAGATCACAGAGAATGTTAAATACTATGCGCTTAACGAGCTGGCAGATATGCAGCCTGTGTTTTTGTCAGAAGTTCCTAGAGCTTTCATTGAGAATCCCAACGGTCGTATCCTGTATATGCTCAAGACGTTTACTCTCAAGCAGTACGATGTCGTTCGTAACAGGATAATAGGTGAGTACAGGAAAGGAAACAAAGAGCAAGCTATTAAACAAGCTGCCGTACTTGCTGCTTACTTGTCACTGGCTAATGCTGGCACTGGCATGGCAAAAGACTTTCTACTAGGTAGAGATGTTAAGCCTGAGCAGATTCCAGACAGAGCTTTGTGGGGACTGCTCGGTGTGTACGGTGCTAACCAGTACGTCAGTGAGCGTTACCTTTCACGAGGTGACTTAACAGGCTACGCTAAAAACCTTCTTACTCCAGCTACTCCTTTACTTGATGAAGCGTTTAAGTTAGGAGGCGACATCGTTGGAGGGGACTTGGAAGAAGACTTCTTAAAGTACGCCAAGCCAGTACCTATTGTGGGCAACATAGCGTACAACTGGTTGGGTGGTGGAGCAGAGAAGTACAACGAAAGGAACAAATAAAAAAACCTACCTAGCTACGAAAACGAATGAAAAGTAACTAGGTAGGCTGAGGAGGACTCTTTAAGAGTAATACTATAACGTATCTAGTAGTCTGTCAAGATACCATCTAGCTTTTTCTAAATCTTGCTTGGTCTTTCCTTTGTACATACACCGCCAGAGATACTTCAGTGTATTCCCACGGCAGTACCCTTGAAACTCTTCAGCACTGAGCGTAGCCTCGATTGCATCTATGCACTCTACTGCGCCAGTGTTGTAGTGTGACGGGCTGTGGACTTCCATTGACAGTGAAGTTTCTTCTCTTATCTTATTACCTACTTCAGCCCACTCTTCTTCTGTAGCATCGTCTATAGAATCCTTAACTACTTCCCACTCACAGTCAGGCAATAGCAAAGGACACTGCCCAATTACGGTAGCGTATACCTTCTTGCCTATGTCATTAACGATGATGACATCCCTGTCTCCTTGGTGCAGAACATCATACTCTTTACCTTCTGTTAGTGTGCCTACTGCTATTCCTGTTGCTTTAATTTTCACCGTACTTTCTCCTCAAGTAATTCATAGGTAGTGGAACAAAATCAAATTCCCCATCGTCCACATCGTGAAACATCCAAATACCTGACCACGAACCGTTTGTCTGTGGGTTTAGGTAGTCCTCATCATGCTGGTAGTAGATACCTGCAAAGATACTTATTATTGCTTTCCCATCGGGTCTTCTGGGATGAATGTGTATCTGTCTGTCCTGCACATGACCCATTACACATGACATAGCCTTTTTAGACAACGCTGAAGCAGATGATACAGGACGGCCCATGACACCGCTAGTAAAGTAATGGCTATAAACAGTCCCATCAATAATGACTGGCTCAAGAAAATCATAAACTTCCCAGCCCATCTCTTCAAGCTCGAAATCATCATAGCTTAGTAGTCCTTCCAGTTTAGGGTCTGACTCCACGGCTCGCTCGATTCTATGTTCGTGATTACCCAAACAAAATACAAGTCTTGGGTTCCATGTCTTACGCTTTCCTTTCTTTAATCGTTTCTGCTCTTTACGTATAGGCTTCAGAAACGCCTTCATAGCCTCTACTCCTGCCTGTATGTCAGCAGTGTATCGTCTACCCTCAAAGCTCTTCTTGCCCACATCGTAGCTACACAAAGAGGGCATATCCCAGTGGTCGCCAAGATGAATGATAACATCAGGCTTCTTCTCTGCGGCATATTTACCTGCCCACTCCAGATGTTCTATGGGATACCCCGGCTTGACTTGTGTGTCTGGTATTATTAGATGCTTAATCATACTCACCTCGTTGCACACACCAGTGCTAGGTCATCGTAGTAGATTGTCTGTGCTTCGTAATAGGCTAGTATGTGAGTGTAAAGACTCTCTTCACCACCGAATAGGAAGTATCCTAGAAGGACAGGGAGCAGTATCAGTGAGATGCTATTTGATACCCCAACTAACAGGGACATCAAACTCAGTGAAATACCTGAACCCCTGCTTGTCTGCCCACTCTCCGTGACTGAGCTTTGTTCCATCTTTTCTTCTCCTCGCTCCCGGCATGGGAGTCTTTGGGTTGTAAAATATAAAAACAAGTTCGTCATGTTTGCCAAGCCCTTGTGCTATATCAACGTACTTTCTTGCTTCTTGTCTGTCCCTGAATCGTCCCTTTGCTTCTATGTAGATCGTGTTCTTGTTGTCGTGGTAGATGAAGTCAGGGTAGTAAGTCTTGTACTGTACGTACTTGATAGTCTCTGAGTGACACTTACAGCCTTTGAGTTGCTTGTGGTGTAAGTCGTACTCGAACCAGCTATCATAACCTTGTGGTGGTTTGCCTGTACGTTTCTTTTTCTTACTCGGTTGTTTCATACGGTGGAGTCCATATCTCTTCCGGTTTGCGCCTGAGCCATAACAGCCTCGCATTTTCAATTACTCTCTCCTCACTTTCGTGAAGCTCTACACACTTGTCATACATTTCCTGCTCTGTCATACCTTCCAGTATTTTAGCAGACTTCTTATCACCAATGCCTTTGATGCCCATGATGTTGTCTATCCTGTCACCCATGAGTATCTGCCTGTAGAAGAAGAACAGCCCTTCCTCTGGCGTGACGTAATACTTTTCTTTCTTAACAAAGTTATAATGCCATCCCGGTACTTGGTCAAAGTCCTTATCGACACTGCATATCACACAGTCATCGCCTAGTTCTGTAGCCTTGATAGCGATAACGTCATCAGCTTCTTCATTAACAGACACGATAGCACCCCAGTCTCCCTCAAGAGCTGCTCTGATGAACCCCATGTGTTTTGGTTTCTCTGTTGGGCGGTTGCCCTTGTAGGGAGCTGTGGTGGCTATATCGTTCCTGAAGTTAGTCTTCCCAGTCAGGTATAGTTGGAAGTCTTCAGAGGACGATGCTTGGGCTAGGATGTTGGAGATGTAGTGGGTGAGGACATCGAGTATGTACTTTCCAGATGTCTCTTCTTGGGTGGCGTAGCCTATCCTGTAACAAAGAATGTCGGCATCTATCAGTATCATGGTGTCTCCTCAAATGAAAAAGAGCCGTCCGTGGCTCTCTCTCGTACCTTACAGTGCTTCTGCTTCAATCTCCATGGCTGTAGCAGGGCCAATGTCAGCAGAGCCTTCACCGCCATCGCTGTTGCCATAGGGAATCAGGTCTGTGATGAACAGCTTTAACAGCTGAGGTGAACGTCCCTTACCGTTCTTCCAGTCATAGTAGGACAGAACAGCTCTTCCTTTGGAGTCGTTGGCTACCTTCAGGTTCTCATCGTAAATCTCTGTGATGAGATCGCCAGCAGAGTTGTAGGCTTTGATCGGGTAGCCACTCTTACAGGTGATGAACTTACCCTTCTCTGGCTGCTTGGGGTTGCTGTTGCATGACAGGCCCATGCTCTGTAGCTTCTCTACAGCAGCATCACTGAGGTTGCAAAGGTCAACAGAATACTTCTCGTTCATGTTGAGGTGGTTAAGGAATGCCCAGTAAATGTCGGCATTGACTACGATGTTAGACATAATTGTCTCCTCTTTAGTTGGTTTCCCTTTATGGGAAGTTCATAGTACATAGTAAGCGAAGTAGAAGTGGTTGTCAATGGGTGTCTGCCCATGTCTTACCTACCTTGTACTCCCCGTCTAAAGGGCAGTTCAGCCCTAAAGTCTTTCCAGCTTCCCGGATAGCATAGACAGCTTGCATACCCACAGCGTGTCCTGCCCACTCAGGAACCTCTATCTGCCACTCATCGTGTACGTTAGCAACGAACTTGTGTGGTAGCTTTAGTTCTTTCAGTGCTTTATCCAGCAACACCACAGCTTCCTTCATCACGATAGCTCCTGCGCCTTGCAGTAGTGTGTTGAGACTGGAGTGAGCAGAACGGATAAACAGCTTCCTACCATCCAGCCCCTCCAAGTAGCCCTTGTCAGTACACTTCTCAATCCTCTGACGTAATGCTTTCAGAGCTGGCGTGTTACTCAGGAACTTCTCAATCAGATCAAGCCCGTCCCCGTAAGAGCCTCCCGCTATCTGTCCTATTTTAGAAGGGCCAGCACCGTACAGGAAAGCATAGATAAAAGTCTTTGCCTGATCTCTGGTGGACAGCCCTGCTGCTTTCTGGTTGGCTGTGTGTATGTCCCCTGAGAGTATCTCGTAAGTGTACTCCTCGTCATCCATGTAGTGAGCCAGCATACGTAGCTCCAGACCACTAGCATCAGCACCTACTAGCACATTGCCTTCCTCTACAGTCCAGCACTCCCGACATTCCCTACCGAAAGGCACACTGACGGCTGGCACTTGCGCCATGTTGGGACTCAGGTGTGTCATACGTCCAGTGATAGCACCGTTGGTGATGACTCTACCGTGTACCCTGCCGTCCCTGCCCACTGCTTTGAGCCATGACTCTGTCTGGGCTGCTCTCTTCTGTAGCATGAGGTAGCGGTTGATTAGCCTAGTCTCTGCTGTGTCCAGCTTGTCTAGCACTTTCTCATTGATAATCCACTGTCCTTTCTCTGTCTTCTCAGTCAGCTTGATGCCGTGGAGCATGAGCCTCTCTGCTATCTGCTGGCGTGAGCCTACGTTGAATGGCTGTAGCTTTGCCTTGTTGAACTTCGGTATGGTCTTCCCCATGAACTCCTGCGTCTGCTTCTCTGACAAGCGTGGCGTACACTCAGGAGGGAAGACTAGCTGTAGCCTCTCTGTTATCTGTTCCATCTCTTTCTCTACTGCCAGGAACAAGTCGTTACACTTCTCGATGTCCAGCTTGAAGCCATTGACTTCCTGTTGCTTGAGAATGAAAGCTACGTCATGCTCTAGCTTGATAGACCTCTCAGAGAATCCTCTCAGGTCTGCCAGCAGTGTTTGATGTACTCTCGCTGTCAGTGCTACGTCCTGCACACAGTAGCCCTTCATCTCCTCTGTCAGCCCACCATCGTAATCATGGAAGTCTATCTTCGGGAACTTCAGCTTCTCACCCCAGACCTCCAAGCTATGCTTTCTCTCGTCAGCGTGTGCCAGCCTAGACAGCACAAGAGTGTCTGTCTGTTTGTTGGCTGGTATCTCGATGTTCCACACTCTCTTCAGAACTGGCGCATCAAAGCCTATGATGTTGTGTCCTACTACTTCGTCAGCATTGTCTATAACTTCCTGAAGACCTATGCTGTCAGTGAACATCGTAGCAGTACCGTCACCGTCCTGAACACCACAGCACCATATGATGTTGTGTGCCATGTTGGTTTCAATATCTAAATAGATCGTCTTCTTCATCGTAGTCATGTGGTAGTGTCTCCTCCTCGTCTGCTATGTCTCGCAAGTCCTCCCTGTCTATGGTGTCAACATCATCGACAATGTAACTGTAGCAGTTATTACAAAGGTCGATGTACTCCATTGTCTCGGCTGACTTCCTTGTCGCCTCGTAATCCGTCAGCAAAACATTGCAAGCAGCGCATCTCATTTTAATTCTCTACCACATCTAGCACAGATGAACTCATCATCTGGTGTGTACATCAAGTGCATATTGTCGTGGAGTCCTAGAAAGCATTTGATCTTACCTATCAGTTTTAGCACTGTCTACCTCCTTAACCTCTGAGAGTCTACCTGTTACTGCATCATAGTGCAGGTTAGCACATGGCCCTGTCAGACCACTAAACCTGTTCTTCAACACCCTGACCTTGGTTGTGTTACGCTCGAACACATCGTCAGCCTGAGCGTTCCTCTCCAAGCCTAGCACAATATCACTGAGCTGGGCTATAGCACCAGAGCCTCTGAGCTGTGACAAGCTAACCACTGCTCCCTCTTCATGCCCCTTGCTCTCTGGTCTTTTCAGGTGACTGACTGCAAACACAGCACAGCCTGTCTCTTCCACCAGAGTCCTGAGTTTAGTCATGACTTCATCGAGAGCCTTACGCTCATCGCCATTGCCCTGACTGGAGACAATCATGGTGATGTGGTCGAGGATGATGTACTTGCAATCGAGTGCCTTTGCCATGTGCCTGATACGTGCCATGACATTATCTACTCCCAAGCTACCCCAGTGGTCAAAGAAGTGGAACCTGCCTGATGCCATGGTGTCATCAAACGCTTCCTTCCTCTCTTGCTTAGTTGCTTTAACGTCAGGCAAGTGTAGTGGTTTGTTAGCAGACAAGGACATCATGGACTCTACTGTCTTGCGCGTAGACTCCTCAAGCATCAGCATACCGATGTTGTCCTCTGTGTTCTTCATGATGTGGTAGGTGATCTCACGGAGGAACTGTGACTTACCTAGCCCAGAGCCAGCAGTGATAGTGATTAGCTCACTGAGCCTGATGCCGTAGGTCAGCTCGTTGATACCAGAGTAGGGGTACTGTAGCTCTGCTCCCTTCAGTGGTTTGCTGACTTCATCCCACAGACTAGCACCGTTGATGATTCCATCAGGTACGTACTTCTCAGCACCCCACCAGACAGTATTGAACTCCTGCTTGTTGTCTGCTACGAGATAATCACAGGCATCCTTCATGCCCTTCAGATGCTTGATGACCTTCGCCTTACCACCGAACAGCTCCGCTACTTCCTTTGCTGCCCTCTGTCCCGGCTCGTCTGAGTCAAAGCAGATCACGATGTTGTCAAAAGAGTCGAGGTATTCATAGTTAGCTTTACAGTCCTTCAATGCGCCACTCGCACCAGACCTTACTGAAACAGCAGGGTACTTACTGCCTGTCATCTGATACACAGCACAGGCATCAAACTCTCCCTCTGTGATGGTGATGGACTTAGCACAACCAGCAGCAAACAGCTGTTGCCCGAACATCAGTGTCTTCTGAAAGTCTCCTGCTGTGTGAAACTTCTTGTCGTGGTGGCGCACCTTAGCAGCTATCGGCACAAGGTCTGAGTCCTCCCCGTAGTAGGCAAAGTAGACTCTCTCAGGTGTGCTCAGGACACCGTACATCTTCGCGGTTGCTACAGTCAGCTTGCGCTCAGTGATGCCAGAGTAGTCTCCAGTGGTCAGTAGATTCTGGATGTCAGTGAAGGGTTGTTTAGGTATCCCTTCCTTCTCTACCTTTGGAAGCACCACAGCTGGCGCGTCATCGCTTGCTTTGTGGTAAGTCTCACAGGAGAAGCAGTAACTACCTCCGTCATCATAGTAACTCTTTGCATCCGATGAACCACAGTCATCGCATGGTTGGTGTGCTAGTTGTATGCTCATATGAACTCCTCAATTTTTGTTTTTAGTCACACTGACTCTTTCTTACATTGGTTGCCTTGCCTGTCTTTGGCTCGATGATTGCCTCGTACAGTCCGGGGAACCCACTGCCCCTCGCTCTGGGGATGAAGATGCGGAACTTTCTGTCAACAATAGACCTGTCACACTGACCATACAGCACCGCATAGCCACCAAAGTCATCAGCATGAACTGACTGCTGCCCCCTGTAGACAGGAGCCATTAGCGCGTCCTCAAGATTACTGTGACCAAGACCCAAAGCATGCCCAGCCTCATGGGTAGCAACGCCCCATACCGTGTCTGTGTTTACCACATCCATGTTGAAAGCAATCTCAGCTTTGGTCGCCTCGCGTGTCGAGCCTTCCCAGCTTATCCCGGTAGTCGCGGCTGTAACCGTCTGTCCGTTGCCCAACTCGATGAAATCCTGAATGACAAGACCGCCAGAGACTGTTGAAATATCATTAGTACATGACACCTCAACAGGATAGAAATCAGGAACTGTAAGCACCCCGTTGTTATATATATACCCTAGTCCCGAATCGTATTCTCTTGTTTCAAGGTAAGCTCCCGGCCTGAATGTCCAGAAACCATTAATCACCGCATCAACCACCCATGGCTCGCAGTCGGTATTGATAACGCCAATGCTGTCATCAGCCACATAGGGCTTGTTGGGGTGAATGAACTCGTAGGCAAGTGTGCGCACTGCAAAGAGCACCATCATCCAGCATAGCATCCCGGCAAGGCATGTGTACCAGACCGTTTTCCATCTAAACTCAGCTTTCATTGTCTTTTTCCTTTGCTACATCTTCTCTTGCGACATCAAAAAGAGCCAGTATTGATGACCATGTGTCGGCGATTTCTCCGTCATCTTCGCCAAGTGAGCAAACCGGACAAGCATAGACTATGTACTCGGAAGGTAATTCCCAACTTTCTTGTTCTTTCCAACTGTCACAACTCGAAAGTGGGCCTTGCCACCCACAGGAACTACACATTGCCATATCATGAGGTAGGTCTACCCAATCATTTTGGTTGGGTTCGTCAATATCGTGTAAATGAGGTAAAAATGATTCAGTCATTGTCTTTCTCCTCGTTAATCTCAAAGGCTAATCCTCCTGTGGAGGTCTGCCTGACATACTTATGCCACTCGTCTTGTTCTAAGTAGAGCTGGCGTAAGTCTACACCAGATACTTTATACAAGTCCATAGCCTCGTTAAGAGTACACATACCACTCCTAACATCAGCACAAGCTCTGCTTAAACGTACTATGTACTCACTCATTGGTGTTTCATAGAGTCGTTCTATCACTTGACTACCTCCAGTTTCCATGCTACCCTCTTACTACATAGTAAAAAACATTAAAGGGTAGGCTGTTGTATGTTGTCCTCTGAGTTCTCAGAGTAAACTTTATAGTTACTATTAAGTACAACCTCATACCCGTAACACTCCAAGCCTTCCCTCAGCTCAATCACTCCGTGTCCAGTATAAACCAGACAGTGAGGCTCACCAGTAGTCCTGAGAGCCTCTCTGAGGGCGTTGTAGGCTTCTTCTTTCGTTCGTAGTACCACCCTATACCTCCTTCTTCAAAGCTCTCAGAGAGCTTACCAGAGGCTCTGAGTCCCTTTGCAGGGGAGAGAGTGGTTGGAGTGCTTGCAAGGGCTGTGTGCGTACTACCTTGCATCGTGCCATGTCAACCAGCCCGTCCATCTCCTCACACACCTCAGCGTATGTCATGTCAGTAAACTTAAAGGCGTAGCCTGACCACTCAAGCTCCCAATCTGCTTTCATCTCTTTGGTTTTCATGCTTGTGTCCTCTTTTGTCTGTAAATCCAGTCTTTCAGTGTCTCCAAAGGTACATCAACCACCTTCGATATCGTCTTTAGCGGTACTTCTTCAGTGTACAAGTAACGAACCTGCTCTACAACTTCGAAAGGGTACTTCCCTCTCGGGTGTTCTATGCCTTTGCGAGAGCCATACTCTGCCAGCTTCTCGCCTCTTATCTTAAAGTCTGTCACTTCTTCGCCTCCTTCATCGCTTTGTAGTTATGATAAGATCGTATCAGTGCCTCCACCTTCTCATGCTCAGTGTACGTATTCCATTTGTCAACATCTTCTGCGTTGCGGTAACATCCACAACATATGGGGTCACCAAGAGACGATGAGGAGCAATAGTTGATGCAGGGCGATTTAACTTTCAACTTTCTTGGCTTTTCGTTTGGATCAATGACTATACGCATATGAACGTACTCCTTCAAAGTGATGCTTATAAGCCTCTGACATCAGCCCCTTGAAACCCTGAATCTTCTGTGCCTCTGCGATGCCCTCGCGTGTGAGTTGATACGTGGGCGTGGCTACATGCTTGCGCCCATTAGCATAGCGCACCATCAAACCTTTCTTCACAAGAATTGAGAACACATTACTCAGGCTGGCTAGTTGATTTGAGACGTTGGCGTAGTAGTCATTGAAAAAAGCCTTGTTAATATCCCGCCACTCTCGCACAGACAGGTCTGCGTTGTCAGGGTTTGTTTCGTACAGGACAACCAGCACCTCCTCAGTTTGTAGCAGGGCTTTGCGCGGTCTACGTAGGACGGGCTTTGTGGGCGCGGTACGAGCGACTGGCGAGGCTTTCTTTTTGATGCCAAGCTCTGCTATTTTCTGGGCAGCTTCGTCCAGTACGCGCACGATTTCGTGGCGTTCTGCTTTGTACTCTACTTCGGATATGCTTTTTCCTACTTCTACAAGTAGACATTTTAATATAGGGTCATTCATTTTTTGTTTTCCTCCAGTTTCAGGTTAGTCATATACTCTTCGTGATTTTCCAGCACAGTCTGCATCAGAGGGCTATGCTTTTCCTCTGGCTCGTCAGTGCAGGTACATTGCTCTTCATATACTACATACCAGTGATCGCCTGTTCCGTAAGGATCGCGCTCTGCTATCATTGGTGTCCCGCAGTGTTCGCATTTCATCTTAGTTCCTCCTTTGTGGGTTTTGTTTGTGGAATGTCCACGTTACACATCATATGGTACATTGTCAAGCTATAAAGACACCATCTCTACCAGCGCGTAGGCATACAGTACGATGCACACTGTGGCTGGTAGGCAGACTAGAACCAGGTCTCGCGTAAAGTTTTTCATGTTAGTGTCTCCCCTATTCCTAAAAATTCCAGTATTTGTCCTGTCGTGTATGGTACTGTGTATCTCTCAAGGAACAGCCTGAACAGCCGTTCCCCAGTCTCACCGTCCCACCTGTTCAGTATCATACGCACCTGTGGCTCTGTGATTTCCATTACAATTCCTCCCTCTTCACTTCAAAGTTAAAGCCCAGCTCTTTAGCCAGCGCGACAGTCTCCCGCGTAAACGTCTTGCTACCTACCAGCCTTGCCAGCTTGCGCCCTGCTTCGTTGGTTGGGTATATGCGCTCGTTACCATAGGCTGTTTTGATTTCTACTTCGATTATTGTGTTCATTGTTTGTGCTCCTTTGTTTTAAACGTGATTTTCAAAAACTGGGAAAACTTCCCCGAAGGCTTCCGCCTTTCTGGTTAAAAGATTGGAAGAATACTCCCCATAAATTTCCGGCTTGGCCCAAAAACCTACTCCGTGCCCGTTACGGGTAAACCAGAAATCATGTCCGGCTTGTTCCTCTAAGCCTGCCGGTAAGTAACACTGAATCACGGCATAAAAAGCGAGACAGTCAATGGCTGATTCTCTGAGGAAATGGCTGTCAAATTCCTCACCATGGGCAGGCTGATCAATGTCACCGCACTCTGTGAAGTCAATCGCTTCGAGATACGCATTAAAAAAGGTCTTTTCTTTTTTGGTCATTTCAATTTTCATTGTTATCGCTCCATTGCTTTATAGTATTTGTTCGCGTTTTCTGTGATATCTCTTATATGGTCACCATGTCGCGCCTCATCTATAGCCAGCCAGATCGCCCGCGTCTTATCAGTAGACATAAACGCCCACCATGCCGCATCATGCCATCCGCGTCTTGCCATTCTCTTTACTTTTTTAATGTCTTCTTGAATGATTCTAGTCATTGTTAATGCCTCTTCCTTTTAATTCCATACAAGCATAGTGGTACTCATCCCAATATTGCCCGGTCTTTGGATTGTCTATTGTTTCGCCAGCGATAGCGGCTTGCCTCGCATCATCCCTGATATATTCCAGCGCATCCTTGTCAAGTAATTTAAATCTCGCCATTGTTTCACTATGCCAATTATGCATTGTCATCGCTCCTTTGTTAAACCGTCACAGTGTAATATTCGCCGTCTTTATATGCTTTCAAAGTAAACGAATCGCCTGATTCATTATTGATGTCGTATAAATTCGCCTGATACTCTTGTATTTTATCGGCTGTAAATAATTTATTAAAGTACTTGTCAGGATAATATCCGCCAAAGGCATTAGGCTCGCCTGGATACCTGATTTTTACAGGATACTTGCCGTCTTTCCTTGCCTTGCCTATGTGAATCATTGCTTGTCTTTTATCGCTCATTTTCTTTTTCCTCTTTAGATTGGTATTGATTAGTGCACCGCGATAATAATATCGATACCTTTGAATCGGTCACTGCCGCATGCATGTCCTTTGGGCGTACAAGTACCACACTTTCCAGGACAAGTGAATACCTTACCATTGTTGCCATTAGCAAGGCGCAATTCCCGTTGATGTGCGCGGTCGTTATGCATTTTGCTGGTCACTTTATAGCCTACTGACACCGCTTTGAATTCTCCCCGCGTAATCGATAATGCTTTTACCTTATCTGTAATGGCCTTACCATGCACTGACCCGCTTGACAGATTAAGCTTGTAATTATCCGGAAATAAAGCTTGCTCGCTATACTGCAACAATTCATTCCAGGATTTACTATACCCATAACAATTTAACCAAGGATTATCTTCCAATATTCCCATCCATGCCAGCACGTTACCAGCACTGCTGAAATCACCATCGACATATAACCGGAAATCAATACTGCCAGCTTTAGGTTTATATTTTTCTATGGCCTGTTTTATTTGATCAAATCCGGAATTGGTCTGCATTAATATGCTATTTTGAGCTTGCCTACAAAAAGAAGAAGGATAGCGCCAGGATCTAAAACTATAACAAAAATTTAAACAATCGCCCGCGCCAGGACAATGACCTACTCCAGGTAAACTACTAAAAGCCAGGAACGGAAGTTTACTGTTACCATCCCGCGCCAATATCTTGAACTGTGGCTTTCCGGTCTCAATGCAGGTTAACAATTTATTGAGATCACGTATCCAGTGTATTTTTGTTTCGGTTTCCAGTGTTTTAGTGATTAAGTTGCCGGCTCTTTTTAGATCCTTATCGGCTATCGCTTTACTGATTTTTTTTAATGTGGTGAATTTCATTGGTTGTCACTCCTGATTAAGTACAGTCACAATTGACTGTATGAATGAACTGTATAGACTGGCTGTATAGACTGTCAACACTTTTTTTTAACTTTTTTGAATATTGTACATTTTTTAACCAATAGCATTACTGCTTCTACTATATGCCAGGCTGTATCGGTTGCTGTATTGTTTTCTATGTGGTACTGCCTAGCCACTCCCTCTTACTGATTCTCATTAGCACTTGAGAGTTATTCTCAAATGCGGTTGATTCTCATTAGCAACTGCAAACGATAATGATTCTCATTCAAAGAAGTGGGGTCTGAATAGTAGACGGGGGAGGGCGTAGTTGGCGGCGTCGTTCTATATGTACCCACCCAGATACAAAAAAGAGTGAAATTGGGAGTAAAAAAGAGGCTAGTAGTGGGTATGACTGGGGAGTGTACGTTATTGAAAACTAAGGAGAAATACTAAGGAGGACGATCTGCGCATAGCCCTCTGCTGTGTTAGTGTAAAAGGACTGGAAAGTGCGCATAGTCCTTAAGAGGACAGTCAACCAAATACCACCCACAGCTCTCTTTGTAAAAAAAGACTTGACAAATTAAAAAAAGTATGCTATAATATATAGACTAATAAGAATTACAAAGATTCAAATAGCATAGCACTAGTAGCGTAATAGCAAAGCAATAGCAAACATACCTACTAACATCCAACAATTCCCTCAAAGACCACTAAAAGCACTTAGTGATAATCTCAGAGAAACTAATGAGTTCTACACCAAAGAAAAAGCGTGGAAGACCACCAAAAGCTCTTGTAGATAGCAAGAAGGTTGGTAATAGAGGTGTACGTGGACGACCACCCGGTGATGCCGCTGCGATAGCAGAGTTCAAAGCAAGACTCCTAGCATCACCAAAGTCACGCAAAGTGATGGACTCTATTCTCAATGCAGCACTCGATGATGATCATAAGAATCAAGCAGCTGCATGGAAACTCTTAATGGACAGAATGCTTCCTCTGTCTTACTTTGAGAAGGATAAAGTTGGTGGTGGTAAGAGTGCTATTAGTATTACGATAAGTGGTGTTGGTGAAACCACTATCTCCTCTTCAGACGAGCAGAATGGTACTGAAGAGTTTATAGAGGCAGAACGCGTTGATGATTGATCTAAAGTTTTTTAGCATAGACGAGTTTAACTGCCAGTATAGCGGTGAGAACGAAATGAAAGATACGTTCTTGCACAAGATAGATCAGTTAAGGTATATGTGTGGTTTTCCCTTTGTGATTACTTCAGGGTATCGCTCTGCTGACCACCCAATAGAAGCCAAAAAAGAAACACCGGGTACTCACGCTCAAGGCATTGCTGCTGACATCAAAGTCACCAACGGTGCGGAGAAGTACAAGATACTACAACATGCTATGGCTTTAGGGTTTACTGGTATTGGTATTGCTGACAGCTTTGTTCATGTAGACATTAGAAAGACAACCCCTGTTATTTGGACGTACAATTAACTAACACTTCCCAACAATCTCTCAATCGTGTATAAGATTAGGGGTAAATTAGCTCTGATTGTACTACCAATTCGGCAGAACTTCTCTAAATGACTGATCTCAAAGTAGAGCTACTTGACTGGCAGAAAGAAGTCTTTAATGACAACGCTAGGTTCAAGGTAATAGCTGCTGGTAGACGTACAGGCAAGTCTCGCCTAGCTGCTTGGATGTTAATCATCAACGCACTCCAAGCCGAAAGAGGTCATGTCTTTTACGTAGCTCCCACACAGGGGCAAGCGCGAGACATCATGTGGTCTACGCTGTTAGAACTAGGACATCCAGTCATAGCAGGTAGCCACATCAACAACCTTCAGATAAAGCTAGTCAATGGAGCTACTATCTCACTGAAGGGGGCTGACAGACCAGAGACTATGCGTGGTGTGTCGTTGAAGTTCTTGGTCATGGACGAGTACGCTGACATGAAGCCGGAGGTGTGGGAACAAATTCTACGCCCTGCTCTAGCTGACCAGAAAGGCTCTGCGCTTTTCATTGGTACACCGATGGGACGCAATCACTTCTACGAGCTGTACAAGTACGCTGAGTTAGGAGATGACGAAGACTTTAAGGCTTGGCACTTCACCAGCTACGACAACAACATCATAGACCCTTCTGAGATAGACAGAGCCAAACGCTCGATGTCTTCTTACGCATTCAGGCAGGAGTTCATGGCATCCTTTGAAGCTATGGGTTCTGAGATGTTCAAGGAAGACTGGATAACGTACAAAGAAGAAGAGCCTAGTGGCGGTGAGTATTACATAGCAGTTGACCTTGCTGGCTTTGAAGAAGTAGGTAAGAAACGCACAAAGAACACTAAGCTAGACTCGACAGCAATAGCAGTAGTTAAAGTACAAGACGATGGTGAGTGGTGGATAGTCAACATCATCACAGGTAGGTGGGACTTAAACACCACTGCTGAGAAGATACTGCAGGCCGTACGAGACTACAGACCTATCTCGGTAGGGATAGAGAAGGGTATTGCTAGACAGGCTGTCATGTCCCCTCTGAGCGATCTGATGCGTAAGTACAACACCTTCTTCCGTGTAGACGAACTATCACACGGTAACAGAAAGAAGACAGACAGGATTATGTGGGCTTTGCAGGGACGGTTTGAGAACGGAGTCATTAGCCTAAACAAAGGCGATTGGAACATGAAGTTCTTGGACGAACTCTTCCAGTTCCCTAACGACCTAGTACATGACGATACAGTCGATGCTTTGGCCTATATCGACCAACTAGCAAATGTAGCATACGGTATAGGTGATATACCACAAGAAGAGTACGAGTTTATAGATGTGGTATCAGGATACTAATTTATGAAAAATGAAGAGATATTCATGGAGACGCTAGAGAACTGGCTTGAAGTTAAGCTGGACGGTTGGCGTGACCACTTTGAAGCAAACTACGCAGAGAAGTTTGACGAATACTATCGCCTGTGGCGTGGTATCTGGTCTGCTGAAGACCGCACAAGAGACTCAGAGCGTTCCCGTATCATCAGTCCTGCACTACAGCAGGCTGTCGAGTCTTCTGTAGCAGAGATTGAAGAAGCTACGTTTGGTCGTGGTAAGTGGTTTGACATTAAAGATGACCGCAATGACCCGGAGAAGGCTGACATAGTATATCTGCGTGAGCAACTCCACGAAGACTTCTCACAGAACAAAGTCCGTAAAGCGGTTGCTGAGTCACTCATCAACGCTGCTGTGTTCGGTACTGGCATCGCTGAAGTTGTCCTAGAGGACGTTAAAGAGATGGCTCCTGCCACACAGCCTATCATGGGTGGTGAGCTACAGGCAGTAGGAGTAAACATCGTAGAGAAGACTACGTGCAAGCTACGTCCTATCATGCCACAAAACTTCCTGATAGACCCTGTAGCTACTTCTGTTGAAGAGGCTATGGGTGTTGCTATTGATGAGTTTGTTCCTTATCACTACGTGGAGCAGATGCAGGAGAAAGGAGTATTCAGGGATGTCCATGTTGGTGAAGCATCTCCTGACTTTGACATAGAGCCAGACCAAGAGCTTACTCGTTACGAAGACGATAAAGTAAGACTGACTAAATACTACGGTTTAGTACCAAAACACCTTCTTGATGATATTAATATTGACGAAGACGATGAAGTAGTCGATCTCAGCGACACTGAAGAAGAAGAAGGTTACTATGTAGAGGCCATCGTAGTTCTGGCTAACGGTGGTATTCTGCTGAAGGCAGAGCGTAATCCTTACATGATGCAAGACCGTCCTATTGTAGCTTTTCCGTGGGACGTAGTACCCGGAAGGTTCTGGGGTCGTGGTGTCTGTGAGAAGGGCTACAACAGTCAGAAGGCTCTTGATGCAGAGCTGCGAGCTAGAATTGATGCTCTGGCTCTTACAGTGCATCCCATGATGGCTATGGACTCTACTCGCATACCTAGAGGTAGCCGCTTAGAGGTCAAACCCGGTAAGCTGATTCTGACTAACGGAGACCCACGTGAGGTACTCCAGCCATTTAACTTTGGTCAGGTGAATCAGATAACCTTTGCTCAGGCAGCCGAGCTACAGAAGATGGTACAGACGGCTACTGGTGCTATTGACTCTGCTGGCATACCCGGTTCAATCAATGGTGAAGCTACTGCTGCTGGTATCTCCATGTCTCTTGGTGCAATCATCAAACGCCACAAGCGCACACTGATTAACTTCCAAGAGTCTTTTATCATACCGTTTGTGACTAAAGCAGCTCACAGGTATATGCAGTTCAACCCTGAGAACTATCCTGTAGCTGACTACAAGTTTGTTGCCTCTAGCTCTCTGGGAATCATTGCCCGTGAGTACGAGGTCACTCAGCTTGTCCAGTTGTTGCAGACTATGCCAGCAGACTCCCCATTGTACCTCTCTCTGATACAGTCAATCATAGACAACATGAACTTGTCTAACCGTGAGGAACTGATTGAACAGCTTGTTCAGGCAAGCCAGCCGTCACCAGAGGCACAGCAAGCAGCTCAGGCAGCTCAGCAGGTACAGATTGAGTTCCAGCAGTCACAGACTAATGCACTCAATGGGCAGGCTGCCGAGTCTCAGGCAAGAGCACAGAAGATTGCTGCCGAGACACAGGCTATCCCTGTTGAGCTTGAGAATGACAGGTTGAAGGCACTATCAACTAACCTCAAGGCTGGCGATCAGGACGACAAAGAGTTTGAGCGTAGAATTAAAGTAGCTAATACGCTATTGAAGGAACGAGAAATAGCTGTGAAGGAGCAATCCAATGGTCAGTAACAGAGAGTTAGAAGCAGTAGTGGCTCAAGTAAACGCTGAGTTTGAAAGGCTCAATAAAAGGATAGCGGAGTTAGAGAATGCCAGAGAAGAAGAAAAAAGACCCACGCCTAGCAAGAGTAGGAGTAAGCGGGTACAACAAACCAAAAAGGACTCCTAGCCACCCAACCAAGTCTCATGTCGTTGTAGCTAAAGAAGGTGACAAAGTAAAGACTATCAGGTTTGGACAGCAGGGTGTTTCTGGTGCTGGTAAGTCTCCAAAGACTGCAAGTGAGAAAGCAAGGCGTAAGTCATTCAAGGCGCGACACGCAAAGAACATTAGCAAAGGAAAGATGAGTGCAGCTTACTGGGCTGACAAGGTTAAGTGGTAATGACAAAAGTTAATATAGAAAAGTTAGACACAATCTTTTTTATTATTCAGAACACGGGAGGTCACTGGACTAACGAAGAAGTCATGGAAATGTACTACATGATTGAAAAGGAGTTAAACCCGTTTGAAGAAGAAAGAAATAACACACTGTCTCTTGTCACTGAGGAAACACACTAATGCCTAAAGTCGGTAATAAAAGCTATCCATACACTGCAAAAGGTAAAGCAGCAGCTAAAAAAGCTAAAGCTAAAATGAAGAAAGGCAAATCCAAAAAGTAATCGTCCCGCAAGGAGAAACGATGAACAAAGAACTAGAAAAATACTACAACAACTTCTTTGAGATGTTTAGGACAGAAGGTTGGAAACAGCTTTTAGAAGAACTAACTAACAACATAGAACAAACAGATAATTTAGAAACTGTTAAAGACGAGCAAGACCTTTTCTTTCGGAAGGGACAACTTTCAGTCTTCAAGAGTTTTGTTAATTTAGAGCTAGTCATCACGACTGCTCAGGAACAAGCAGAGTTGGAGGAGCAATCCGAAGATGATGCTATTTGACTTTAAGTGTGACTCAGATCACGTTACAGAAAAGCTAGTCAAGTCTGACACGACAGACATTGAATGCCCTGTATGTGGCAACAAAGCACTTAGGCAAATCTCTGCTGTACGCGCAAAGCTAGATCATATTAGTGGTGACTTTCCCGGAGCCACTATGCGATGGGCCAAGCAGCGAGAGCAGCAGATAAAACACGAGAGGAAGACAAGCGACTAGCCCTTCCATATTTAATAAGCCAGTATCCACAATGTTTAAGCACGGAGTTTAGTAATGGCTAAATTTATTGACGAGCGTCCCGAAGAGGATGTACCTACCGAGTCCTTTGAAGCTGTAGAAGAAACTACAGAAGAATTTTCCGAAGAGGAAACAGAGGGTAGCTCGATACCAGAGAAGTACCGCAACAAGTCTGTTGAAGAACTCGTACAGATGCACCAAGAAGCTGAGAAGCTAGTTGGTAAACAGAGTTCAGAAGTAGGTGAGTTACGGAAAGTGGTAGACGAGTACATCAGCCAGCAGACACAACTCGCACAAAAGCAAGAACCTGTCGAAGAAGTAGATTTCTTTGCAGAGCCTGACAAGGCTGTAAGTAACGCTATAGACAATCATCCGTCTGTTCAAGAAGCAAAACAGATGGCGCAGGAGTACCGTAAGTCCTCTGCTCTGGCACAGCTTCAGACGAAGCATCCAGACATGAACAGTATCCTACAGGACGCTAAGTTCATGGAGTGGGTAAGCAGTTCTACTATGCGCACTAAATTGCTTAAACAAGCAGACCAGCAGTTTGACGTTGAGGCAGCAGACGAGCTTTTCTCTACTTGGAAAGAGCGTCAGGAGCTTCTAGGTACAACTGCGAAGGCTGAAGAGTCTCAGCGTAAACAGCAAGTCAAGGCTGCTTCTACTGGAAGTTCTAGTGGTAGTAGTGAGAAGGCTTCAAGGAAAATCTACAGAAGGGCAGACATTATTAATCTTATGAGAACTGATCCTGCTCGCTATCAGGCTCTATCAGATGAGATTCTGAAAGCCTATTCAGAGGGAAGGGTCAAAAGCTAAACTATAGGAAACTATCATGGCTCTTACAACTTCCACATACCCAGCAATGGGTGGTGCTGTTGATAATACTTCAGCAGCAACTTTTATCCCAGAAATTTGGTCTGACGAGGTAATCGCTGCCTATCAGAAGAACCTTGTTCTGGCTAACCTTGTTACCAAGATGTCTATGACAGGCAAGAAAGGTGACACTCTCCACATCCCTAAACCTGTTCGTGGACAGGCTAACGCTAAGTCTGCTAACACCGCTGTTACCTTGCAGCAGGATACTGAGAGCGAAGTAGCTATCACTGTTGATAAGCACTTCGAATACACTCGTCTTATCGAAGACATCACTGACGTTCAGGCTCTGGCCTCACTGCGTAGTTTTTACACTGGTGACGCTGGCTACGCTCTGGCTAAGCAGGTTGACGATGACCTGTTTGCTCTGGGCAAGTCTCTGGGTGACGGTGACGGCTCTGACTGGACTCACAGCAACGTCTACTTCCCAGATTCTTCTACTGGTCTGACAGCCTATGCTGTTGACACTGTAGCAGCTGCTGACGTGTTCACTGATGTTATCTTCCGTGATCTCATCCAGCTGGCTGACGATGCTGACGTTCCTATGGACGGTCGTGTGTTCGTTATTCCACCTAGCCTCCGTAATGCCATCATGGGCATTGACCGTTACGTGTCTTCTGACTTCGTAGATGGTCGTGGCGTAAGCAATGGTCTGATTGGTAATCTGTACGGCATTGACGTATATGTTACTTCTAACTGCCCTACCATTGAGACTGCTGCTGAAAACGCAGCTGGTGGTGCTGTTAAGGCTTCCATGCTGGTTCACAAGGACACTATGGTTCTTGTTGAACAGATGGGTGTTCGTTCTCAGACTCAGTACAAGCAGGAATATCTTGCTAACATGTACACTGCCGATACTCTGTACGGTACTGGTGTACTGCGTGCTGACTCTGGTTTCGTACTGGCTGTCAACGCCTAAGTAATAAGAGTAAGACGGGGGTGTAAAAGCCCCCGCATCTTTTGAATTTATGCCAATACGCAGAACAACTAAAGGCTGGAAGATAGATAACGTGTCCGGCTACTCTAAAACAAAGAAAGAAGCCGAGCAACGATTGAAGGCTGTGAAAGCGTCACAGTCAAGAAAAGGCAGAACTAAATGACCGATTACACTAAAATTACAAACTTTGCTACAAAGGACTCGTTGCTTTCTGGTAATCCTGCCAAGATAGTTAAAGGCACAGAAATAAACACAGAGTTTGATAACATAGCTACTGCTATAGCTACAAAGGCTAACGAAGCCTCTCCTACCTTTACTGGCACTACAACCATCCCTACGGTAGACATTAACGGCGGTACAGTTGATGGTGTGACCATTGGTGGGGCTTCTGCTGGTGCAGGAACTTTTACTACGCTTGCAGACCAAGATGGCAGTGTAAGAACGATTCCTTCTGTTGGTACCAAAACCTCTAGTTACATCCTTACGACCTCTGATGTAGGCCAGTATGTTACGGTAGGCACTGGTGGCTCCATTACCATTCCAAACAGCACTTTTTCTGCTGGCGACGTGATTACGGTTTACAATGACACTACTGGCGATATTACCATCACTAACACGATAACAACAGCGTACAAGGCCGGGACAGACACTGACCAGGCTACTTTTACTCTAGCTACCAGAGGATTGGTAACACTTCTCTTTACCAGCGGTACAGTCGTTGTTGCTTCAGGGAATATCTAATGAGTACGAATCAGATGATGCTACTTGGGGAAGGCGCGACGGTTGGCTCTTACGATGTATCTATGCTTGTAGTTGCTGGTGGTGGTGGCGGTGGCTCTCTAAAGGCTGGTGGTGCAGGTGCTGGCGGGTTTAGAACTCAAACCAGTACGGTTTACCCGGGAAAGGTATATACTATTACCGTAGGTGCTGGTGGAACAGGGGCATATAACTCCGATGGTACTCAGGGAAGCGCATCATCATGGGATAGCTTTGAGTCTGCTGGTGGCGGCTACGCTAGGAAAGGGCTTATCGGCGTAGCTGGTGTAGCTGGTGGTTCGGGAAGTGGCGGTACAGCAAACAAAAGTTTTGCAGGAGGTGCCGGAGATACCCCTGATACAACGCCCGACCAAGGTCATAACGGCGGGGCAGCTAGTGATGCGCTTTCGTCGTCTGATAGCGCTGGTGGTGGCGGCGGCGGTGCGGGTGCGGCTGGTTCATCCGGTTCATCAGCAGGCGGCGGCACTGGAGGTAATGGTGGGGCAGGTTCATCGTGGGAAGGACGTGGCACATTCGCTGGCGGTGGTGGTGGTGGTGCTGATACAGTAGCGGGGACAGGCGGCGTTGGTGGCGGCGGCGATGGTTCGGCTGGCAGCGGCCCCGGAAATGGCACAGTTAATACAGGGGGTGGTGCGGGAAGTTCAGGAAACTTGACCCAAGGCGGTAATGGTGGGTCAGGTGTAGTATGGCTGAAAATTCTAACTGCTAATTATTCCGGCACTACAACTGGAAGCCCTACTGAAACAATAGACGGTGATTACATATATGTACAATTCACAGCATCAGGAAGCTATACAGGATGAGTCATTTTGCTAAAGTTGAAAACGGAATTGTTACGCAGGTCATTGTTGCTGAACAGGACTTTATAGACACACAAGAAGGCACTTGGGTGCAGACATCCTATAACACTCATGGGGGCGTTCACTACAGTCCTGAAACTAATCAGCCAGATGGTGGCGTAGCACTACGGAAAAACTATGCAGGTATTGGGTATACATACGACGCCACAAGGGATGCCTTTATATCGCCACAGCCTTACCCAAGCTGGAACCTAAATGAAAATACTTGTCTCTGGGAAGCCCCAGTACCTTACCCAACAGACGAACAACACTATAATTGGAACGAAGACACCCAGCAGTGGGAACAAGTAGTAATAGAATAAACACACAAAGGACAATACAATGAGATTACGCACAGACGACAACGGCAACCCCGTACAGGTACTAAAACCTACCTCAACAGAGAAGCTCTCTATTAGTGGCACTGCTGCCTCTGGTGCTGCTCTGTCTACTACAACCACAGTGCTTCGTTTGATTGCTACAGTAGACTGTTACTATAGCCTTGACGGTACAGCAACAACCTCTTCAGCTTATTTACCCGCTGGTGTTATCGAATACATTGGCGTAGAAAACTCAGACACGCTTTCTGTTATTACTGGTGGAAGCTCTGGTTCGCTCTTCATTACTGAAACGGTATAAACAATATGCTCGGTTCTACACCTAATAGCCTCGGTGCGGCAATAAGAAAAACCCTTTCTAGGTTTGTCGGTTCTACTACCAACGAAGGACTCACCCTCCCCGCCATTGGTGACACTGACGGAAACAGGCTTGTGCCAGACCATGAGGGTAACTGGCATGAAGTCCCTGCGGAAGCCCTGCGGGTCTATGGTGCGCGTCCTGTCGAGAACCTTATAGAGTTTAGTGAGGACAATACCAACCTTGGTGCTTTTGGAACAACAGAACTAAACGCAACCACAACAGCGACCACGGTGGAACTGACATCGATCAACAGTTCTTATTGGTATAAGCGCATTACTATCCCTTCAGAAGCAAGAAACTACATTCTGTCTGCGACCATCCAGTATATATCTGGAGCCTCCACCGTACTTGTTCGAGCCTATTCGTCTGGAGGTGGCACAGAGGACTTAGAGGTAAACTTTGACCTTTCTGATGGCAATGAAAAAAGAATATCCCTTCCCTTAACCACATCAGTCGGCACCAATGTTGGCATAGGCATTGATAATAGGTCAGCAGTGGGAGCATCTAACACTGGAAAAACCAAGATTGTTTTTACAAACATCCAGATTGAGGATGCCACAGGCCGCGCAGACGTAACCACCCCGTCCGAGTATGTGAGTTCAGGAGTGGCTACAGGTGGCCCCGAACTGATCGAATCTTTTAGTAATGGTGCAAACCCGCCAGATACAAGTGCATCATATGACGGAACAGATATTACAAACGCAGAATCAACCAGCACAGCCCAAATAACATCTCCAACCTTTTCTATAGTTGAAAATTATACTTACATAGTCACGTTCAACTGCACAGTTAATGCAGGGGCAATAGCTAGTTCAACTCTTAAGACTGGAAGTAACACTTCACTTACAACAGCTTATGGATTAAGTGAAACATTCGCAGATGGTTCAAACACATTTGTATTTACAGCTACAGGCAGTAGTGCTTCAGCAAGGATTGGATTCAGGATTGCCGATGCTGGTTTGAATTTTGATATTACTGATTGGTCATTTACCAAGATAGACCTTGGCGCAAATTGTGATCGATTCAAATATTTTTTCACAGAACTGGGCAACACAGTCTCCTCCAACGTAGTCACCGAAGCCACAGGTGAACCTATTGTTACGACCAAGCCGAATCATGTGGTGCTATCTGGTGCGAGTGGGGATTATGTCAGCACACCAGATTCCAATGCACTGGACGTTACAGGTGACTTGGACATCATTGCCTATGTTTCCGCAGATGATTGGACACCCACTGGCGGCAAAGCAATAGTATCTAAGTGGACAGCCAGCGGAGATGAAAGAGGTTACATGTTCCGGGTGCTTGCGACCACGGGGGAACTTACTTTATATGTAAGTGAAGATGGGACAAATGGTACTGTAACGCAGAGCACATCTACAGTAGCTACTGGGTTTGCAGATGGTACGTCCCACTGGGTTCGCGTTACATGGTCAGATACCAACGATGTAGTTAATTTCTATACATCAGATGATGATTTCACCACAGGTGACGTTTCAGGTATTACGTGGACACAACTCGGTGATGCAAACGTATCACTGGCCTCATCTGGTATTAACAATAGTGCTTCTGTACTGGAAATAGGAGCTAATGATGCTGGTACAGGCAGCAGGTTTGATGGAACCATCTACCGCGCCATAGTAAACGATGGCATTAGCGTCAGCGACTCCGTTGATTTGGATGAGGAACTGTGGACTGATTCGCCTGACACCATTGAGCCAGCGTGGGAAAACAACGGTGATGGAACATACACAGCAGACGGAAGTGAGGGAAGCCCCCAAGATTTGTCTGAAAATTTAGGAATTGTAGGCGCGACTTACTTAATAAGATTTACTATAGACTCAAAGAGTGCGGGGTCTGTACGCGCTTTATGTGGGGATAATACAGGTGTTAATGTATCTGCGCTAGGCGAGCATATTTTTGTGCTGCAAGCATCTGATATAGATATAGGTATTCGAAGCACATCAACTTTCGTGGGCACAGTCTCCAACATATCAGTAAAACGCATCGACCCCTCCACCACAGTAGCAGACTGGAACCCGGGTCTTGATGCTTCATTCCTAGAGCCGAAGTCTGTAACCAGTAAGTATGGTTTTGGATTGTTGCCGGGTAGCAGTGGCGATTACTTCGACACACCAGATGCAGATGTGCTGGATATTACTGGTGATTTGGAACTTATATACCACGCTACCTTGGATGATTGGACTCCAAGTGGCTCAGACACCGCTATTTCAAAATATGAAGCAACCGGGAACCAAAGAGGCTTTCGGTTCTACATATCAACAGCGGGAAAACCGACACTTGCTATAAGTGCTGACGGAACAAATGTATCTAGCATAGCCTGTGATGACCCCGTGCCGTTCCCTGACGGTACGCCGGGTTGGGTAAAAGTTACCTATGATTCAGATAATGG
>Ga0255751_10000522_pt1 | contig 35532 bp, 47 predicted proteins | sample 071ome_20_FD_179951 | JGI IMG/M metagenome (GOLD analysis project Ga0255751, IMG submission 179951) | Coastal salt marsh microbial communities from the Groves Creek Marsh, Skidaway Island, Georgia - 071412BT metaG (version 2) | ecosystem: Environmental > Aquatic > Marine > Intertidal zone >... | reverse complement strand
TCTATGATATTCATTTGCGTCTCTTCCTGCTCTTTTGAAATACTTTGGAAAAATAGTGTTCAATGCTTTTGCACTGTAGTTCAAGTTTTCACTTACTACACGAAAGCCACCTGACTCGTGTCCGCATTGTGCAATAAACCCTGCAACTCTTGGAATAGTATTGATATCCCACAATGGAAGAATCTCAAGCATTGCTTCATACCATTCTTCCCAATCACTGCGGTGAATAAGTTCTTCAGCCATCCAAGGCTCAAAATCAAAATCAAAATCTTCTTTTGCCATTTTTAATCCTATTATCTTTGGACTACAAGCATATGACCTTTGTTTTCTAGTGTAAGTGTGTTAGAACCATACTTTGTAATATTGTAGTCTCCAAGGTATTTAGTTAAAAACAATATTTCTGCATAGTCGTTTACATTGATTTTTTCTTTTAGATTTTCTAAAACTGTGTGCTTGTCGCCAAACTCTACTATTTTTAATGCAACTGGATCTGCATAAGGCTTTTTCAACACTGCTGTATCATTGTTATAAAATGATTCTTCTAAATAACTTCTGCTGAAAAAGTTGTGCAGGTTGTTTGCATTTTCTTCGTTTACAATTTTTTCGTATGCTTCTACAGTTAATGGCACTGTATCCGCTAACGATTCTGCGGTTAGTTCGTTGGTATCGAAACTTTTGTAGTATCTATATTGAAAACTTTCGCCGGTTAGTTTTTGTACACCATCCATTATTTCTATGATACTAGTAGGAATATTTTCATCACGTTCCATTTCTACATACACACGATAATATCCATCGCTTTGTTCGCCTGTTGTAGCAGTTGCATCTAGAACATTGCTATATCCGCCTTCGATAAAAGAAACTAGATCATCTGCTGCTGCTTTTTCCAAAACTGTAAAACTCATTACAACAATATTTTCATCATTGCCCATTTTACTTTTATAACTGTCTATTTCAAATACAGGTAATACCAAGTCCTGTAAATCGTTTTCACGTAAACTCATTATACTTCCTCTCCTGCTGCATCGGCAGTTGGAGCAGCTTGATCTTCTGCTGTTTGTGGTTGTGCTTCAACTGCTGTATCTTGAGGATTGTCAATGTCCATATTTTCAAGTTCTGCACCAAACATGTCTGCTAGAAGTTTTTTTGGCATACGTATTTCTACAATCCAAATAGGCGTTTTATCTAGTTTACCTTTTTTTGTTCCTGGACGAATATCATCCGGTTCCATGATTTTTCTTGGTTTAATAAAGTTTGCCTTTTGATAGCCAATTTTACAATCATAATCAAGCAATCTTTTGCCACCCATAGGATCAGGCATTTTTTCTCTTGGCCAAAAGAACTTGGCACTTACCCAATGGCGGTCTATATTAGGACCTTCTGCAAGTTCACCGTCTTCCCAGTTTTTATAAACGTATAGATCTAGCTCGTCTAAAACTCTTTCAAAATCTTTTAACACGTTAAAACCACTGTTGCTTTCGTAAATGCTTTCTATGTTTTTAATGACATCTAGTTCATCTAAAATGTGTGACATTTTTTTCTCGCTTTTTTATTACATACTTATTTATCTGTTAGACAAAATGGCTAAATAGAAATAGCAGGGAAGGAGTTTCCTGCTAGGAAATACTCACCCTGCTTTCCATTTAAAGGAGGACTTAATGGGTAAAGCTAAAGCCAAAAGGCAAGCACATATTAAATCAAATACTACAAATGTAGTAAACATAAACAATTTCCTTCCCAAAAAAACAAGATCTGTTGAACTACTGCCTAGAAATAGAAGTCAAGAAAAATACGTTCTTAATCTGACTGATCCGGGTAAAGACATAGTCTTTGGAATAGGACCAGCAGGAACGGGCAAAACACTTCTAGCATGTCAAATGGCTGTAAAACAGTTTTTAGCAGGCGAAGTAGAACGCATTATTGTTACAAGACCAGCAGTAAGTGCAGACGAAGATCTTGGATTTTTACCAGGTACGCTAGAAGAAAAAATGGCACCATGGACAAGACCTATATTTGACGTTTTTAGAGAATATTTTTATTCTAATGAAATAGAATCAATGATTTCAGAGGGTGTAATCGAAATATCTCCATTAGCGTATATGCGTGGTAGAACATTTAAATATGCATACATTATTGCAGATGAAATGCAAAATGCTACGCCTAATCAAATGAAAATGCTACTTACACGTATTGGTACTGGATCTAAAATGGTTGTTACTGGAGATCTAGCTCAAGCAGACAGATTAAAGGACAATGGACTTATTGATTTTACTAACCATTTAGACCAAAACGAAACAAGTCGGATATCTACAGTGTATTTTGCACATAAGGATATTGAAAGACACGAAGTAGTATCAGAAGTACTAAAAGTTTACGGAGACGTTTAATACCCAGGGCGGGGACCATGTGGTCCTCGAACACTCTTAAAAACACCATTATCAATGGGATGATCCCAACGACCTTCATCCTGTTTTAATAGATACATCAAATACTCATTTTCACTGTAAATGAGTTTCCAACTTTTTTCCTTGATTGGCGGTCTACCCATTGCATCATAAAAGATTTCACCTACGTGATATTTTTTAAACCATATGCGTTTTTTACTGAAACTGCTACGCACAGGCCACCATGCGTAACGTTCATGCCATTCAATATCAATCTCAACCGTTGCTGGCATCTGTGAGTTCCGCTGCGAGAGGAAATATCTCTGCGATGACCTTAGCACACTCCCAAGCGATCTCCATGTGTTCCTTTTGTGTTCCATTAGCACCTCGCAACTCAATATAATGCACCCAACTACGTAGTGTACCATTCATATACAGTCTTGTTTTTGTAAGTCCTTCTGGTAATACTTTACGTGCAACTTCTTTGGCAATACCGTTGTTAATGGCCCAGTCATATGCTCTGCCAGCAGCAAAGCAAACATCTTGTTGCATTTCTTCCCATTTAGAAACAAGTTCTGCATTACCTTCTGCACCTAAGTCTAGTTCGATACTATTCTGTCTATTTTTTGTATCTTGTAATCGTGCTTCACTTGTAACAAACACTTCGCCCATTTCACCCGGCTCGGCATAACGCTGACTAAACTCTTGGAATGCAAAACTGCGATGACGTACAATCTGATGAGCAATATCACGTGTAGTATCAATCTCCATACACACGTTTACCATTTCCAGTGGGCTCCAGTGTGCATGTTTGATCAAATACTTTACAAGTTTTTCACTTGTTTCGCTATTCATCTGATTTGCAGGATTGCTTACCCTAGCACAAAATGCAACCAAATCCAACAAGTCATCGTTGTTGATTCCTTCTTTTACAAACTCTTCTGTTGCTTTTGTGTAACTTACTAATCGAACGGCCATCCGGCTAAATCTCCTTTTAAATTTGATAATCTTTGACTTAAAAAGTTTATTGTTGTATGAATATGTCCAGTATCATGTGGCCGAAGCAAACTTTTATAATATTCGATTTCTTCTTCTAACACATTAATACGGACAATTTCGTGTATGAGTTTATTATTTTCATTCACCTTTGCCTAGCTCCTTGTTTTTTACATCTAACAACTTTCTCATAATATCTGTTGCTGTTGTTGTAAAAAATCTTGGTGCTATTCCATGAATAATCATAACTGGAAATAACCACAAAAATGTAAACCCAATTTTCCATGCTCTAAGCATATGTGCAATAGGTCCTAAACCAACTTCATCTAAGTGTGCTTTACATTGTTTGCTAAACATTTAATCTCCCTTTCCTGGAGCCTCTGAGAAATACTCCATTTTACCTTGTACACCGTGCCATTGTTCTGCATCTTCCGGTACATCTTCTTCTCGCATAACTGTAATATTAGGCCAAATACTAGCATACTTATCATTAAATTCTACCCATTTGGCACCTTCAGGATCAGTATCTGCTAAAATAGCATCAGCAGGACATTCTGGTTCGCAAACACCACAATCAATACATTCATTAGGTTTAATAACCAGCATGTTTTCACCTTCGTAAAAACAATCCACAGGGCATACTTCTACGCAATCCATGTGTTTACATTTAATACAAGCATCATTTACAATGTAAGTCATTTTGTGTATTCTCTCAGTTTAGTGTTTAAGTCATTTCTTAGAGTTTCTAAATGTTTAAGATTGTGTTCTAATACATTTTGCATATCTAAGTGTATCTCTTTAAGTGTATTATATGACATGTTTGCTATATTGTCTATCGTTTTTGTAATAGCTTCAAGTCTTTTAACATGATCAATTTCTAGATCGTAATCTTCGTTCCAATACCTATCAAAGGTTTTAAATCCTTGTGATTTTAACAAATTTAACGTATACGGCGGAGCAACTAAAATAAAGGGCTTTCTAAACCTGATAGCATCTAAAGTTTTTTCGCTATAGTTTTGATATGGTGTAAAATAGTTAGTCTCCATTACAACATTTATCATGTACTTTTTGTAATATGGATTTATATTTGGCACTGTTGTAGGCCTTATGAAGCCAGTTTTACCGCATATCTCATTTAACATTGGCACATTTGCTTTTGCACCAAGCGTGGTAAAGCTGATTTCTTTATGATTTTGTTTCAAATAGTTAACAATATAATATCTTTGTGATTTAAACTTTTTTCCAAAACAGGAAAACACATTATTATAATCTATTTTCTCAACTGTTTCTTTTTCAAGTTTTGAAATATTCTCTAACTCGTAAAAAATATATGGATCGAAATATTTTATATTTGCTCCGTAATCCTTATCTAACCCATTATCAGCAATCAATATATTTTTTATTCTCAATCTAGTGCTTAAAATAAAAGGCAGATCATTCCATACAGCATCGTCTGATAAAATGTATCCTCGAGTTTTATCAAACATAGCAGGTTCAAACAACAACCAGTTTACAGGATATCTTATATTTTTTCTTAATAATCCTATAACTTTTTGTTCAATGGCAGGAGCCGGAATAGTCAAACTCATAATAAAAGGAGTTTGTATTTTTTCTTGATAGAAGAAAGCTGCTTCTACTTCAAAATGATCCGATTGCTGAACCAACTCAACCGACAAGTCGTCTTCTATTTTATAAAGATCTTTTCCATCCGAAAAGAATAGTATAATCATATAGATGCTAACCTAATCAATGTAGCAGCAAGATTGATTTCAGGATCTACCACTAGTGTATGATCAACTAAACCTTGTTTAATATACAATATTGCTTGATTTTGTTTTTCGTCATCACCAAACAGTTCGATGTTGTCGTATAACCAACGATAAATCTCTTCCATCTCTTCTGCTCGCACAGTTCCACACAACAGTTTACGTGCTTCATGAATTTTGCCTGCTTTGAACAGTTCTACCATTTCAAGTTTCCAGTCGCTTTCACCACTATCGCCTTCCTGTGGGCTTACAAGAACACCATCAACACTATTCATCTGTACCATATTGATACACTTGCGCAAGTCTGGATAAGTGGCTTTTACATAAGTGTCAAGTGTATCTAGGTCTGGAGTAACACCTTCTGTGATAAGGATCTCTGCAACTCTAGCAGTGAACTCAGTTTGGTCAATCTTAGCGATATGGAAACCTTGGCATCTGCTGTGGATAGCAGGAATAATACGGTTAGGATAGTTACAAGTAAGTATAAACCTAGCAGTGCTATGATATTCTTCCATAACTCCACGCAGTGCTGCCTGTGCGTTTGGCGACAAGTAATCAGCCTCATCCAACAACACAACCTTGAAGTCACCAAATGGAATCATTTGTACAAATGCAACAATCTTGTCACGCACATCATCTACACTGTTAGTACGACTTGCGTTGATTTCCAATATGTCTAATGGATTTACATCCAGCTCATTAAAAAGTAGTTTAGCAAGAGTAGTTTTACCAATCCCAGCATTGCCACTAAAAAGCAAATGCGGAATAGTTTTATCTTTGATCCATGTTTTAACTTGATTTCTTTGTGCGTCATCTCTAAATACATATCCATCCACTGTCTTTGGACGATACTTTTCTACCCATAGTTCTTTCATTCTTCTTCCTGTTCCCAATATCTACAATAAAAGTGTTTGCCGCAGTTGTCAATCTCTTTCTGCGGATAACCTTCGCTCAACAGCCAAGGAACAATACTTTCATCTTCGCCCAAGTCTGCAGGTAAAGGTTTAGGAAAGCCATATTTCCATCCGCTGGGTGGATCACACATCATTACTTTCATTGTATAAGGTTACTCCATACCTTTAGTTTTTCTTTCTTTACATCTGCACGATCATGCAGTTCACGCCAATCTGTAATACCGTGTCCAACCATAAGTTCAATCATGCAATGCACATCGCCTAGTTCTTCCACTAGTTTAACACGCTGTTCTTCTTCGATCAAGTCAAAAGTTTCATACTTGCGCATTATTTTACTACATCGTTGTGTTAGTTCACCACATTCTTCCATTGTGATTGTCATTAACTGCTGTAGTGTGTTTATAGGACTATTCTCCATCATTTGGTAAGTTCTTTTAAAATTTCATTATTTTTTTCTGCATTGCTTGACATATCTTTTAACATAGTATTAATCCTATCTAAATTTCCTTCGATAGATTTAAGATTGTTACTTATATTATTTGCTGAATGAATAGAAAGAACAAATGCTGCTCCGACCAATACCCAAAATGCGCCTGCGAAAAACTTACTCATACTTTTACTCCAATACTTTTTAACATTTGCACAGCATCTGCTGTACCTTCTTCTACTGATTCTTCGTCTGTCTCTTGTTGTATCAAGTGATACAGTGTTAGAGCCATGTTGTATTCTTCTTCGTTCAGTGTGAGAAAGAAATGATACAGTTCCTCTGATGTATCTTTGCCCCACATTTTGTCAAGCATATCACACTGTGCTTGTGTCAATCCTTCTAGTCTCATTTCGTAACTCCAAGTTCTTTATAAACCATTTGAACGCCTTTTGCTTGAAAGTATGCATCTGCCAGTGCATTGTGCAAATCACTTTGCATGGCTTTGCGTGGATCCGTCTTTGCTAGTGCAAACAATGTGCGTGAGTCACGCACTTGCCAAAACTGCCATGGAATAGGTTTGCTACGCTGTCGCAGCATATCTTCAATAATGGTAATATCAAAGCCATACCCGTGTCCCCAAAGAACATCTACACCTACCATCCACTTTGGAAGACTGTCTAAGAACACATCCATATGTTCACGACCTTCAGTGCCAAATGCTTCGTCTTGCACTTTTTGATCCTGCTGACTCCACCAAGCAATAGTGCTATCATTTACGCTACGATCTTGTGAGTCTAAATCCAGTTTGTAGTAAAACTCACTGTGTGGTTCTGCATCTGAAAACGGATCAAACTTTACTCCGCCAACTGTAAGCACTGCTGCGGCAGGTGTTACATCTAGTGTTTCTAAATCAATCATTGCGTGTATCATTTGAATGCAACCTTTACAACATTATTATTAGGATCAAACATAGTGTGGACACTTCTTTCCAATCTTCTGCCTCTAGTTCTGCACTCGAACCATGCTTCCGCTTCCGCTTGTGTATCAACAAAAACACTGCTCCAGCCCAACTCTTCACTGTTGACGCAGGTTTCTCTTTTACTTCTTTGTGCTCTAACTTCCCAAGTCATAAAAACACCCTCTGCAAATTGTTACACTACATTTATAGCATAACTCGCAGAAGGTGTCAATCAGTTTTTATAGATATGGTGCTAAATCTGGTGCTTTCCAGCCTTCTGGCTTCAACACCTTGCCGTCTTCTCTCTTGCGTACTTTGCCCGTGTCTGGATCGATCTTGGCAAAGTTTGTATTCATTACTTCCTTCCAAGCACCTTCGCCATCGTAGCCACCAGCACGTATAGCACCCATAGTAACAACAAGAATATCGATTAGTGCATCTAGTTGTTCTACACGATCATCTGCTGCAATAGCATCTGCAAGTTCGTTGTATTCTTCTGCAATAAGGCTGAGATACATATCATAGTTTGCTTCTGATGGCTCTTGATCACACGCTGAGCCAAAGCGTTCAATATCTTCAAATGGGTTTGTCATCGGTTCCTCTATGCGTTTACAAATGATTGTGGGTCTATTGTGGCTTGTTCGCCGTCGCTGTATTCTTTACCCATGAATACATCATCTGGTTTTTCGTTGCTCCATGCCAAGACACACTCCGCATCAATCATGCGAATCTCTTGTTCTCCGTTGCCACTGTCAACGTTTACTGCTCTAGTCCAACGACCGTGTTCTACTAATACCCAATCACCTTCACTGTATTCTTCTGTGTTATCTGGACCTTTTGCATGTACTTTGCCCCAACGAGGATAGATACCTCTAGTTGAGCCATTGTCATCTCTAATGATTAATCCCGACTTGAGTTTTTGCTCTCCAAAGTACATATCAGTTACTAGTACTCTGTCTCCTAAAGGCGTGAGCTTACCTTTAAAAACCTTACCATAGTTTAATGCCATTTTAACCTCTTTTTCTAATAAAGTTTCCGTCCTCGTCTTCTTCCCATTCTGCTTGTTCTATATCAACCTTTTTTTCTACAACGTTTTCTTGTTTCATTCCTGGTTGAGAAGCATAATAGTCATTTAGGACATCTTCACGTTTACGAATTATTTTACCGCCAGGGCCTAACTCATCTCCACGTGCATTTACTCTAGCATTTCCTACAGCAGGTGTCAACTCATTTCTGCTGATAAGCATATCTAAATCGATTTGCTTGCCGTTAGCAGTTCGGTAGAGTCGCCTTCCGCTTGATTTTTGTGCCATTTAGTTTTCTCCTAACTATATTACTTATCACTTGCAACTGCGCTGCAACGCCAATATCGACTTTTTCTGTCCCAATGATATGCCTTCTGATACCATAGCACAGGATCTATTTTTTCTTTATCGTGATGATCAATCTTTACCGTCGAACTATTTATACCCAACATTTGCTGGGCCACACTTTTTTGTGTTTGTATTCTAAATGGATATTCCAGATCTCTGCTTCTACACATTAATAAGTTAAGTTTAACAACATCTTTAATATAAAAATCATCCACAAGTTTTGTATCACTTAAAAATCTACACAACTCGTATTCTAACTTAACTTGATTATCATGCATCACTACACTGCTCGCACCTTTGTATTCCCAATAGATGTCATCATCGCCACGCACTTTTCTACCCCATAGTTTTTCATTGTGATAAGTGTCAATGTGATGCTGCTGTGTTTCCATATACTCTTTGTGTAACAGTGTGTCAGGGTTATCCACAATCCACTGTCTTAATGCCTCAAAGAAATCTGTTTCTTTTGTTCCTTGTGCTGCCAAATACTTTGCTAGATAATGTCCCCAACCATAGTAGTACATGAGTATTGCAACCCAACTGAACATGAACCCTTTGAGCACATCATCCCAACTGGCTGTTCGTGTGCTGTACACTGCATCTGTGTATTCAAAGATATAGTTGTCAATATCTTCTTCGCCAAGATAAAATGTATCTAGTGGAATATTCTTAACAGTCATTCCCCACTTTTCTTGATACTGCTTTGAACCCATTGTAGCATTGTAAGTGATAACCAGTGGATGTATCATTAGATAACTATCCTGTCCTAGGTCTATCAACTTTTGCACATTGTCTTTTAGACTTTCGTAAGTTTCTTCTGGCATAGGCCAAATAAGTTCACTATATGTAGGGATATTTTCTGCTTTGTACTTTTCCAAGTATTCAGCAACTTGTTTATCGTTGATGTTGAATCGTTCACTAGCACTTAGCGTAGGATCGTTGAAACTCTGCATAGCAAATGTCACACCCTTAAAAATATTCACAGGTGCGTTCTTGTTCATCATTGCTATTTCAAAGTTTCTATCCACATTGTTCTTTGCCCATGTAGCATCAAACCACATCGGATAACCATACTTCTCTTTTGTGTCCAACACACATTGTGTCAGTTCAATATCTCTATCTAACAGTCCCCAGTTGCTGTCACAAACACTTACATATTCAATACGGTTCTTGCCCATCCATTCTATTTCAGCTTTACAGCGATCCATGTCAAACAGTGTAAGTTTATTCCAATAACTGTCGCCAATATCACAGAATGCACAGTGATAAGGACAACCTCGTAGACTTTCCCAAGTAACCTGCCACAGGGTATCTTCAGGATACTTTGCCATGATAGGTTCGTAAAAGCCTTCCAATATCGGACTGGGAATATCTTTTATGTTGCGTCTGCGCACTGCTGGTTTGGGCATGTGTGTTCTAGTTTGCACATGAGGAATACCATTGAAGTCTACATCTCTAGTGAGTATTTCTTTTACAGCATCTTCGCCTTCACCATGCACAATAATATCAAACATAGGATATTTTAGAAAGAACGCAGGATCCTGTTTGTCAATCTGCGGACCCCCTGTGATAATCAGTGCATCTGGATGATATTCTTTTATGTAATGAGCAAGTTGCTGATTGTATTCCCAGTTCCACACATAACTGCTGATCAGCACATAGTAAGGATCTTCCATGCTTTTGGCATAAGTCTCTGGATCAATCTTTTCAATGAGTGTGTCTTTGAGCACACAATCGTCATTCTTTCCATAACACCACTGATATGCAATAGCCAATGGTAAAAACTTGTTTGGCCCATAAACATCGCTGGTTTGTACTAGATATACATTCTTCATCTCAAAAATTCACGCCAATCTAAGTTGTATTTAATACTGTCAATACGATGTACACCTATTAAGTATAGCACATAACTTGCTACACTTGATCCACGTCCTACACCCCATACAATGTTATTCTCACGCATAAAGTCTACAAGATAGATCATATAGCGTAGTAGATTAAGCATGTCACGTTTTTTAAATTCGTCTAGTTCTTCCCAAATACGATCTTGTATGTGCTGTGGACAGGGTATTTCTGCTTTTTGCAGTACATATTCATATACATTAATGGCTTTGTATGCATCAGGCATAAACCATTCACTTTGACATACACCGTCAAAAGTCGTTTGATCTACATCTAATGGGATATATTTTTGTAGTTTGTCAAAGCCTTGCTCTTCCATTGCTGCATTGAACTTGTCTACATCATCTGTAGCATCGCATAATACCACATGAACTTTATCCGCATGACCTGAATAGATCATATCGATAAGATTGCGATTAGAGAATCGTGGAATACCTAGGTCGTCTGTTTTCATGAGCATAGTTTATTTTATGACACATTGATTAAATCGTCAAGAGAATTATCATCCTGCTCGGCTTCTAGTTTAGCTCTTGCACGACGAGCTTCGAGTTCTATTTTATAACTATCTATAAGTAAAATCATTTGTTGTCTAACATGATCATTTTCTGTCATAAAATACATGCCGTTAAGTTTAAGTATTTTTTGTTCAAGATCTGTATCAGTTAGATCATTTAGATCTTCAAGGGTTGGATGCATTATGTTACCGGTGTAAATATATTAACTTTGTTTAGCATTACAAGCGATCCGCCATTATAAGTATAGGCATCAACAATAGTTGGAGCAGTGGCACTATTAACAATCAATGTGGCACTTGTAAAATCTGTTGTAGTTGCAACTTGACCATTTAAACTTTGGAAAGTAACTTGTCTATCTGAACCATTACCAAAAAGATAAAAACGCATAGTACATTCTGTATCTGTAGCAAATCTTCTCATTGTAAGCTCTAAATCGCCTGTTGCTTGAATAATAAATGCTTGAGCAATATCCCAATCACAAGTGATTTCGCCTGTGACGCCTGTAGAATAACTTGTGCTACGAGCATTTGACACAGCCAATAACTCTGCATTTTGTAGTTGATTGCTATCAAAATCATTATCACCATCTACTCTAGCTACACCATTTTGTAGTGCAGTTATTTCACTTGAAGCAAAATCTAAACCTTGTTTGATTACATTAAAGTTATCACGAAATCCTTGGCTGTCGTTATCAATGCCTGCTACTGGAAAGTTTTCGTTAAGATTTGTTGTGGTAATACTGCTCGCCATTTTATATTCCTTTATTGTAGTTATTTATCATACATTGTATGCATAGTCGGCGAAAAATACATATTGTTCACCAATAAGTCCTTGCACACTATCAACAATATACCTATCAATATCATAGTCAATAGTTTTAAACTCAAAGTTACTCTGTTGAATATTTTCTGCTATTGTTTTTGCAAAGCCAGGCTTTGTAAATACCAAAGGTACTGCAAAAACATAGCCTAGTTCTTTTAGATCGTTTTGTTGGGCTGTTCTCATCCATAAAGGTCTAAAGTCTTTTGATTTATCTCCAGTTTCGTCGAGCCTGTCACGCATGTTTTCGATATTGCTTATATATTTTAATACATCAGATGTTTGACTGATTTTAATAGCATCGCTATCAATAGTTATTGTATCATTTATTGGTCTAAAACGTCTAACATCGTCTATTGTGCTACCTACAATAGCAGTAACAGTAATAAAGATACGTAAAAACTCTGTGGTAACCACTGGAATACCATCTGCTGTACCTACTTCATAAACAATACCGTCTCTTGTTCTTACTTTTATCTGATCATCTACTGTTCTAAGTATAAATGCATTTTCGCTGTTTCTTTGGGTGATTGCAATACCTACGCCCGAATCTGTACCTTGTAGTATATCGCTGTTAGTTCCTTCAAGTTTTTCACTATCAACTGTGATTTTGTTGTTGCTTAAAGTTTTAAAACTTGTTCTTGCTTTTCCTTTGCTTGGCATTGCAGGATCAATAAGTTCAACATAAACTACTTCATACACAGTCTCATTTGTACCTGGAAGTTTTGCTTCAGCAGTTTTTATACTACCAAAGTTAAAGTTCTTTCTTTTATGGTTCTTTCTAATAGCCGCAGTTAGATTACTCATAGTTCTTTGTTCTAATCCACTAAACACTAAACTTTTAAGTTCTTTTTGCACACCAAAGTTTTCATCTGAAGGTCTGTATACTGCACTAGGTGTAAATATTCTACTGTCGTTAACAAAGTTTTGGAAATAATCTCTTTGAGTTTTCTTTAAGAATGGTTTCATAAAGATACTGCTATATAGTTTTGAATCAGAGTCGTCTATCTGTAATGTAAACTCTCTAGTGGTTGCTGTATAGTTGGCTCGATCTTTAGCAACTACTGTAAACTTATAAGATCTATCAAATGATAGTTTCTCTCCATCAAATGTTGTAGTATCTCCGTCTATCAATGTCAAACCAGGATTGGAAACAGTTCCATTATTAGCAATCTTGCCTGTTATTTCTCCATCTTTTTTTAATGTTAAGCCAGGAGGTAACTTTCCTGCAGAAATGCTGTAACTAATAAACCCAGATAAACTTGTTGATGCAGTTACCCTTAGATTACTAGGACGGTTAGATTTTATAATACCTAAATCTGATGGAGTTATCCAAGTAATCTCACTTTCAATTTCACCTATTACTTCTATTGTAAAAGTTCTAAGACTTTCTACAGTGTCTATTTCGGCTCTTGGTAGTGTTTTACTAAAACTATCACCCTTGATTACACCAAAACTCAGTTGTCTATTTTCATTTAATGAAGCTGTTAAGTTGTTATCTAGTAATATTCTATCATACTGACCGTTCAATGTAACTTGTACATCACTGCTATCAGTAGTATGGAACATGCTTGCAATATAGTTTTGATTACGTGTATCAGCAGTGCTTGGTATTTTCAAGTTTACTTCTAATATATTAGAAAGTCCGTCTCTTAATATTGTAACTTCAGGTTCTCTACCGTTGTATGTTAGAAATGATTTTAATATTTCTTCTTCTACCGGACCATTATCAGTGCCAGTAACAGATTCATTTAGTTCTAAAAATACACTACTATCTTCCGGCGTTATTGTAAATTCAATAAAAGGATAAACGTCTTCTATTACACGTTTTGTACCACTGGCAAGTGTAAGTTCTTTCTTTCTATAAAAACTCTGAGAACTATCACTTAGTGTGTTCACGTAAAAAAAGTTTTGTCCTATAGCAGCTGATTTATTTACAGTAAGAACATCATATGTAGATATGGGTGCTAGTATGGTTACCAATGTGATAGTATCATACTCTTCATTACTATCATCTACACTTTCAATGCTATAAGGTTTGTTTGATATTTCAACAGTTTGTCCTACTAGTGATGTTAAATCTTCAATACCATCTTCTGTGCCTACTGGAAGTTTGGCAAGTTTAATGGTTTTATTACCACTCATTGTATCTTCATAAAAAGTGCCAAATACTGTAACAATACCCTCATCGCTATCAAAGCGTATCGCTGCAACTGTAAAATCATATTTTTTTGATACTGCTGGCATATATGGAACAATACCAGCAAGTTCGCCTGTTTTACTATCTAGTGTCAAACCAGGAGGTAGCTCGCTATCTGTACCATCAGGGTTTGCTGCATTCAACACGTATCTAATAGTTCCTGCAACTGTGTTAGGATCTATTGTATCCAAATAAACTGTTTGATAGTTGTTTGCTCTGCGTTTTCCTAAATCTGACGGTGTTGTCCAAATAGGTGAACGCAAGTATGTTGCGTCTGCTGTAAACACTCCGTTTGCTGCTGCAAGAATAGTGTTATCTGCACGTACATAATCATCACCTACTACATATATGCTAAACTTTCTTTTTACACTACTTACATTATCTGCTACTGTGACAAAAAACTCATAAGTTCTGTTTAGTTTTTTTGGAGGTCTTGAGCGTTCTGCATAATCATATACTTCTAAGTCATATAAAAAACTATCAAGCCCGCTTGTGCTCTTTATACTGTAATCAAACGGTGTTTCACTGTATTCAGCTGTATCATATCCAACTTCTCTCTTGTTCACATCTAATGCCAACAATGGCTCAACTGTGCCTACAAGTTTTCCATCACTAGTGAGTGTAATACCAGGTGGCAAAACTCCGTCGCCATCCTTTATAAAATACTCCAAACTATCACCTGCAGGCAAATCAGGATCATTTGCTAGAAGTTGAAAATCTATAGGTGTACTATCTAAAATAAAATAAACATTATTTGGACCAACTGGTAATGCACCTTCTTGTGTAATCCATTCAGGTTCGTCAGCACCTTCTACAATAAACTTGAATGTTCTATCTAAAATGCCTTCACTTGTACTAGCTCTTATAACAAATGTTTTTGTTGTTGTTCTTGCTACCTGCACAGGTGTACCAACTATATTATTATTTTCTAGACGTAGTCCTGTTGGTAGACTACCGCTTATTACACTAGTTGTTGTTTCACTAGGATTTGCCAATGGCAGTGCAATGCTTATTGTTTGATTTTCAATAAGTGTATCTAAAATCGTATTACTAGGCAGTGTCCATTCTGGCAGCATTTATTCCCCTTAAACAATATTACCAAGATCAATCTGTGCAGCAGACGGTGTAGTAAAACTTCCCATATCTACTCCAGTATTTCTAACTAGAAATTCTAGTTGGTTGTTTATATTATAAAGTATTTCTCCGTTATCAAAGTTTAGTAATCCAAATAAGTTGTCTGCCAAATCGATACCGTTGTATGTGTTCGCTGTTAATGCATTTACGGCCATTGTATCAGTTTGCATATTTGATGCATATACATCTGTAGCATTTACAGTTTGAGCACTAAAGTTGTTAACGTTAGTAATATTATAGTTGTCGCCGTCTAAACTTGCACCAAGTACAGGACTTGTATCATTTACTACACCGCTATCAATGGTTATGGTTTTTGTATTTTCATCCGCAGTAACTTGAGTACCGTCTCCGCCTACCATGTTATAGTTGATACCATTTCCTAGTATAATAGTTCCTGAGTTGGTTGTGACTGTGAAACGACTATCAGGTATATCTGCAGATATTTGTATAGTGTTATCAAACTGTTGCATGGAAATATTATTTCCTTCAACAAGTCTTCTAAACTTTAAAACATAATCTTCTTTTTTACTAAAAACTTCAAATCCACCAGAACCTAGATTTACACCACTAAAATCTAACTGATTGCTTATTTCTGTAAAGTTATTATTGACTTTTAAAAATGCCTCTCTAAGGTCATCTCCAGTTCCGTCATTTGCTGCATTACCCAAGTTTACTAGTGTTATTGCCATTTTATCTATTCCCTATTATGCTGGTGTTTCCCACAATGCTGCCCATACATCTGCACCTGCTGCACCGTTTGAACTATCAAATACCCAAATATATACAGTGTGGTCTCCATCTACATTTTCGAAGACAATCATTTCTCCATAATATGCACCATTAAAGGTTGGTTCAACATTTGTATTGTCAACTACATATCTTGGTCCTGTGATTGTTTTCCATGCAGTTTCAGATGCTGCATATGTAGCAGCATATTGACTTACACCGTCATTTACATAAACAGTATCGCCAGATTGTAAACCTGTTAAGTTTCCTTGCTGAGTAGGAGTGTTGATTGGTAACGTAAATGCACCAGCACTAACTCTAACTCTGTCTGTTGCAGAAGGTGTTAGTGTGATACGTCCGTCACTATTTGTTAATGTATCACTTGCGATTGCAATACCACCAATATTACCTGTTGTAACATAAGCAGCTCTAAACGGTACACCGCTTGTTCCTAAATCTTTTGCACTGTCGCTACCAACAAGCGAGTTTTGTACAACTATACTTGCACTACTACCTAATGTCAATGCAGATGTGCCTCCAATCCTAAGAGTATCACCTGCTGTATCTCCGTCAATAACACTTGTTGTTCCTGTCACAATACTACCAGTACTTAATGAACCAACTGTGGCATTACCACTTGTGCTTATTGTTGTACTGTTCATTGTGTTAACAGTAATACTATTTGTTGTTGTACCATCTCTGCTTGTTACGCTATCTAGTGTATCTTGTTCAGCATTTATAAATCCTGCTTCGTTTGTTGTTGCGTCATATGGAATATAACCATACAATTCATTTATTTCAGTAGTTGTTGCAACATAACCATTAGGGTTGGTATTTGAATAAGGTGTAAATCCTAGTGCATTTGTAACATCTGCACTGTTAATTCCTGTGATAAATCCACTAGGGTTGGTATCTGAATATGGTGTAAAACCTAATGCTGTAACAATGCCTGCACTATCAAATATATACCCGTTGATGTTTGTTGATCCATTATATGGAATATATCCTAATGCATCTGTAATCTCTTGACTGGTTATTTCACCTGATTTAAGAAACTGTTCAGAGTTTGTTACACCATCATACGGCGTATAACCGTAAGCATTTGTAACTTCTGCTGCACTTGAAAAATAACCATTAGGGTTAGTTGTGCCGTTATAAGGAGTATATCCTAGTGCGGTAATAATATCTGTTCCACTATTAAAATATCCATCTGGGTTGGTATCAGGATATGGACTATATCCTAAAGCATTTACAACATCTGTTACAGTAATACCGGAAATATATCCATTAGGGTTTGTAGCACCATTATATGGAGTATATCCTAATCTGTCTGTGATAAAGGTATCATTAATATCTGTTCTTGGAACATAATCTTCAGGGTTAGTTTCATTATATGGTGTAAAACCAAGTGCATCGATGACATCTTGTTGTGTGATATTTGCACTATATTCTATGAAACCTAGGGCAGTTTCTTCTGGGTTAACAGCAAGAATCTGTCCAGATCTTCCTGTAAATGTATCTGGAGTATCAGCTAACTCTGTAAATCTATTTGCACCACCTAAAAGGTTTGTGTTATCTGTTAGATCAGCAACATCATTTGGAATAATATTATCTACATCTTCTAACTGATTTATATCACCTGGTATATCTGGCAAGTTGTTAATATCGTTATAGTTGATCGTAGAAAGCAAGTTTACACCATTTTGTGTATAAGCTAATGCCTCAACTGTACCAGTTACGTCTAAGCCTACTAGTCCAGTAATCTGATTATTGGTTAGATCCAATGTATCGCCTAAAGGTATTTCTTTAAGCTCGCCTGCCTCTGTATCTAGTACTATTGGAAATCTATTTGCCATTCTCTAAATCCTGTTCTTTCTAATATTTATCTATTATTCAGTTCCCTTAAAAAGGTATGCTTTGCCCGAATCTAAACCGCCAGCATCGTCTTCCGCATATGCTCCAGCAAGGATATGAGTATCGTTTATAGCAACTGCGTATCCAAAATAATCACTTTGCGCTGTGCTATATGCGTTAGGATTATCTATTGTATTAACTAAACCACCATCTGATAGGTCAAATACATATACTTTACCAGAATCTGTATTTCCTGCTTGGTCTTCGAATGCAGCACCTACAACTGCATAAGAATCATTAAGTGCAATTCCGTTATAGGCATAGAAATCATTTTCTGTAGTACCATAAGCATTAGGGTTATCTAAAGTATATAATAAACTACCATCGGATAAATCATAAACATATGCTTTACCTGAATTATTATTTCCATCAATAGATTTACCTGGTGCTGCTACAAGAGCATGTGTAGTAGTAATAGCAACATATTGTCCAAAATAATCGTTTGCATTTGAACCATCATCAAACGGATTATCTAACGTGTATAATAAACTACCATCTGACATATCGAATATATATGCTTTACCTGCATTACTGCCATTTGCATCGTCTTCATAACGAGCACCAACAATGGCATGAGTATCAGATATTGCTGCCGAGTAGCCAAAAGCATCTCCTGCAACTGTACTGTATGCATTGGGGTTATCCAAAGTATACAATAAACTACCGTCGGATAAATCATAAACGTATGCTTTACCTGAACTGTTACCACCGGCTTCGTCTTCTGCATAGGCACTTACTATTGCGTAATTAGTTTTACTAATTCCTACAGCCCATCCAAAAAGATCATTATTTATAGTTCCGTAAGGATTAGGATTGGCCAAATTATATACTACTGTACCGGTTGACAAATCGAATATATATGCTCTGCCGCTTCTCGAAGTGGTTGTGCTTGGGCTGCCGCCGTCATATGGAGCACCTGCGATAGCATAGTCATGATTGATATCAACTGACCATCCAAAGTTGTCACCTGCACTATAACCGTCGGCATTTGGATTATCAAATGTGTATATTAAACCACCACTCTCGCCATCAAATACATAACATTTTCCCGACCCCGTGTAAAATTGCGTTTCATTATAAGCGCCAACAAAGGCATGTCTGTCACTGAGCGCTACAGAATAACCAAATCTATCACTGCCACTTGTCCCTTCATCATTTGGATTATTGATTGTTACTTCTAAAGTTGTAGCAGAAAAGTCAAGACTATTACTTACAACACCCCCGCCTGCTGCTTCTTCAAATGCTGATGCTCTTCCGCCTACTGTAAATGATCCTGTAAAACTACTAAAGAAAGGCATCAACTAAATCCTACCAACTGTCCCATAACAACATACGTGCCACCGTCATTCAATATGCTAAATGCTACAACATCTGTGCCATCTGCTGTGCCACTTGGAGCACTACCTCCTTGCCATAATATAGTTTGTGCTACGCCACCTATTTCTACTGCACTTGGAATATATGCTGTAGCACCTTGTGCAATAACAATACTCAATGTTGTAGCGTGTTCTGCTGTGAGTCCCAAGTTGGTAAAGTTTGCAGTCCAGTCAGCTGCCGGTGTAGTGTGGTAGAAAATGTGTCCGTTGTCGCAATCGTGTGTAACTGTTCCTGTAGCACCTGTTAGTGTAGCAAATGTTTCTTCTGTGCCTGTGAATACACCATAACCAGTAAGGTCTGCTGCTGATGTGCTTGAAGAAAGAGCATCTGTAATGCCATATCCTGCTAATGTAGTTGGAGTACTAGTTAGACTACTAAATGCTCCATCAAATGCATCTGTAATGCCATAACCTGCAAGTGTAGTTGGTGTTCCTGTCAAGTCACTAAATGCACTTGCAACACCAGTTAGAGCACTACCATCTATTGCTGGCAAAGCGCCTGTCAAGTTTGCTGCTGGTATAGTTCCATTTACACCATCTACCAACAGTGTGCTATCATCTGCAAACACGCTGCCCTTAATATCTGTAGCAGTGTTTGGATCAATTGCAGCAATGTCTGCATACACTTCAGTGAAGTTTTCATTGATTTTTGTAAATGCTGTGCGTAGTGGATCGCCGTCACCTTTGTTTGCACTTGAGCCGATATTTACTGTTTGCTGTGCCATTATACTCTCCCTACCACTACTTCTATGATGCCTCTGCCATCATCTGCTTTGTTTTCAAGAGATTTACCAATCACTGTGCCAACCTTTGCATCATTGTCTACAATGGCATATCCTGGCACTGCACTGCTTACCAGCAAGTCACCCTTGGATACTTTACCTAACACCCGACAGGGCACCCTACCCTGTAATGCTATAGCTATAACATGTTCTCCTTCTAACATGCTGTTCATCAAATAGGCTGGATTTGTTGTTACTACACCAGCTACTCGTCTGTCGCCTTTGCTGTTAGTTACAGTGACTTCAGCATCGCCGCCAAATATTAACACAGTTCCTGATTCATAATCTGCATCACCTAAATAGTTTTCTGCCAAGTCAGCGTATAGTGCTTCTGTTGCAACACCACTAAAGGTTGTTGCATACACAGTATTCCACTTGTTTGTAGCACTACCGATGCTTTGGCCGCTATCTGTTGGATTATTTGCACCTGGCAATATATTACCTGTGGTAACACTTAAATCACCAATGGTTAATGTGCCTGTTGTGGTTAACCCGCCTACAGTTAAGGTATTTGAATTTGGATTGTAGGTTAAGGTATTGTCTGTATACAACTGCTGACTGCCACTTGTTCCTGTTAAGAAACTGATATAATGCGTAGCGTCTGTTGTATTCCTTGCACTGGTTGTAACAGTAGAAGCATTACCCGATAAACTACCTGTGAATACTGCATCTGTACCATCAGTACCGTTTTCTAAAATCTTACTAGTACCATCGTTTGCGTAAACATCACCAGTTAAATCACCGTTGACACCTGCACTAAGCGTAGCTGGCAAACTTAGTGTAACTTTTCCTGTACTTACAGTTGTATTGATTTGATTCGCTGTACCTTCTATGGTAAATGTGCCGCCTAATGCTACATTTGTAGTATTTGGTGTAGGTGTTATTGCATCACTAAATGTAACACTACTATTAGCAAGTTTGCCGTTAGCAATACTACCTGCAAGTTGATCATTTGACACACCACCTGTGGCAATCTCTACCCAACCATTAGTAATCGTAAAATCAGCATTATCAAAACTTGCAAGACCCAAGTCTGCTTGTGTTATACCAGTTGCATTAGCTCTAGTTGTTGCTGCGGTCATAGCCAATTTGCTTTGGCTTATTGCTGCATTACTTCTAATATCTGCGTTCACAATAGCACCAGCAGATATAGCACCTCTAAGTGTATTTGTAGTTTCATCGTATGTAACTGTTATATCACTATTTGGTACTGCTGGTGTTCCACCGTCATTGGCTGTGTCCCAGGAAGCGTTTGTCCATTTTGCCAATGTAGCATCGTAAACTAAGAACTGATTATCAGCTAGAGCTTGCTCTGAATTGATATCAGTATCAAGTAGTTCTTCTAATGTATCAAAACTTTGTATTGCATTGTCAACATAGTTTTTGTTTGCAGCATCAGTTCCTGTTGTTGGAGTACCAACATTAAGTATCTGAAATCCTCCCATGCTAACAGTGCCATCAAAAGTATCTCCTGCTGCTTTAATAGCCCTTGTACCAATAATATCAGCTGCATCTAACGGATCACCTTCTCTATCCCATCCTAAACGTCTATTAATATAACCTTCGACTGCTGCTTCAGTAGGAACAACATCACCGCCTGCATTTTCAAATGTAACATCTGGGGAAAACTCGTTAACACGCACACCACGTTTGAAACCGATACCGTCAATGTTTGTAAGAACAAGTGCAGCGTTAAACGTAACACGCCCTGTACCTTGGTCGACCGTAAAGAATCTACCAACACGGAAGAAACCATCTTGGTCAGTACTTGCAAAGAAACAACGTCCCCTTGTGCGTTCCTGAACTTGTGCTTTTGAGTTTGTGCCGTTTTGGTCAATGCTTTCTTCATCTGTTACTGCTCTAGTAATAGGAGCACCAAATGTTCTATCTGGATAGTTAGAACTGTTATATCCACCTGTACCGATATCTAAGAAATCGTGAGATGTAGCACGACATGTACTAATATTCACTGTAATGTTTGCTGCTTCACCTGATTGCAAACCTGCTTTAAGTGCTATATTATTACCAACTGCACTTCTTGCAGGCACTGCCAATCCTGTACCAGCATAATCTGGGTTAATAGTATACAAATCAGTGAATGAAATAATACCAAAGTCACCGTCACCGTCACTTGCAGCAGTATAGGTTGTAATCACATGTACCTTACCTCCCCAAGTGAAAATCATATCAACATCGCTGTTATTGATTCTATCAATATCTCCTGCATCTAGAACTGCAATAGCAATGTGTTGGTCACCTTGTGTTGCACCAAGTGTTGTGCCACCTGTTAAACTATAAGCACCAATGGTGTATAATGATCTTGCATTTTGCACATTCAAATCAATGTAGGCAAAGTTATCATCCACAACCACAGCAGATTGCACGCCGTCAACTGGAATACCACTCACTACTGTATTTTCAAATGCTAGTGTTCTATAGGTATAGTCACTGTTTTCGTCAAATATTAAGGCTGTACTAGGTCTTGTTAGAATATCACTTGTAATACCGTTTAGTAGGAACGATTGTTTTAATCTAAATACTGCTAGTGTACCAAATGCTGTTTCTTGATCTAGACCACTGTCTGCTGTTGCAACACCAGAAGTTAAACTAAGCTGCCAAATTTTTCTTCTAAGTTCTGCGTTTGTACTATCGCACAAATCGGCTTCTTTACTTGTAGGAATCTCAAGAGTTGTGTCAGTTACAGTTACAACCTCATACGGTTGATATAGACCATCAGCATGTAATATTTCGATTTCACTAGCATTCATTGGATATGAGCTTGCATCGTAAACGTATACAGTCACATTGTCTTCACTAGCAGTATAGTTTCTATTTGTAACTGTGCTTGGAATACCTAGTATAGTTGAGCTTGCTTCGTAAACATCTTCCTGATCATTGAATGAACCTCCTGTTATATTTTCAAGGTACAATATTGTGTTACCTCCGGTAACTTCAAAGAAAGCAAGACTACCACTAACAATAACCGCATTTAATCCTTGTTGTTGACTAATAGTTTCGCCATCTGTTAGGTTTGCGCTCAAATCTCCTGCAAGTGTTAGTTCTTGTGCAACATTATATATTTTTAAAGGTTGTACTAAATCTTGTGCTAGTGTAGCATCATTTGGTATTTCATCTGGGTCATTGCCTTCGGCAACTAGGCCAAAGTTACCATAACTATTGTTGCCTGTAAGCGACCTTATTTGTGCACCATTATTTGAATAATAACCTATGTTTGCATAATAAGTAAACACACTAACAAGTTCTGTCAGTGCATTGTTAGTAGCAATAACACCATAACCTAAATCGTTTATTTGTGTATAGTCGTTTGCAAGCATACTGCGGTTACCAGCACCTTGAATAACGATATCAACTGGTCCAGCAGCCGAATCTATATCGTCGTCAAATCCTATACCGTCATGTGATGTTTCATCGAGTATCAGTGTAGCTGTAACTTTTCCTGTGCCTTCATCTAGAGTATAGTTTGTGATGGCGTTGATCTGATAACGTCTTCCAAACTCATAAAAGGTACATGGCAAGTTAGGTCTACGTTGTCCTAATATACTATCAATAGGTGCTTCGACATTAAGTGTAAAGAAGTCATCTTTTGAAACAACTGTAGCAGGCATGTTATAACAATAACCATCGATAAACATACCACCAGAAAATGTTTTAGCATTAACACTTTTACTGAAACTTGTACATGTCTGAGCATATGGCGATCTAGTGAGGATTGATCCTGTTGGATCAAGCACCATCATAAATCCACCGTGTCCCTGACAGGTAACATTTCTTAAAATAGTTGCATCATTCATCAAGAACACATCCATTTGGTCATTGTTTTTAGGAGTGCTTGTAATATCAGTTGGATCGGTTAGATAATGGTATCCATAATATCCTCTCAGAGCTAGTGTAACATCATCAATAGCAGATGTTCCGCCTGTTGCAGTAGTAAGTCCGTCAACTGTTGCATCTCTATAAAACTGGGTTAATGCATACGGACTAGTGCTTACGCCAGGTGCAGGTCTAATGATAACACGTCTAAACTCATCACCTTTAATACTTGTGTTTTCAGGAACACGAATAGGATATTGTTCTTCGTAAATACCAGTTTCTACACGTACAGATACTTGTTGTTTTTTAACGTAGTTGCCATATTGTAGTTCTTCGCCTTGAGTAAACTCTTGTGTAGTAAGAAGTTGTAGTTGTATTGTATCATAACCTGGTGTTCCTACTGTGTCAACACCTCTAGTATATGTCACAACTCTACCAATTGCTTTACTTGTTGCACCTCTTATAACTTTACCAGGAAAAATATCAATATTTGGATTATCTAGCAATGGATTACCAGATGCATCGGTGTATTTGTTTGGTCCGCTGTCTACATAAAGTTGATAGTAGTTAGAAGATTCTATTAGTGCAGGATCATCTGTTGAGTCGTCGTTTATATATGTATAGATATTATCAAATAGAGTATCAACTGCTGTATACCACTGATCAGAGTTTGTACCTAATGCTGTTTCAATAGCATCTAGCAAATAAATTTCTGCTCGTTGTATTGCATATATAGTTTGGGTGTACTGTGCATCGATAGCAATCTCTGCACTTGGATTTGCGTAGTATCTTAATGCACTATATCGTGTTAAATAGTTGTGTTTGATTGATGTGGTACTTGCCTTTATATCAAAAGATATTGCATCAATCAAAAAGTTTAAATCTCTTTCACACAATGCTTGATCATAAACAAAGTCAGGATATTGATCATTTGTAGCTGTAATAGCTGCGGCAATGGCATTTGACTTTTCTGCATCAATAGTGTTTGCAACTGTTTGTTGATTTCCACCTACAGTATAACCCGTGTCTCCTGCACCTGTAACCACTGTACTGTTTGTTGCACCATTGGTATGTGTAAGAAGCTGAACATATGGGCCAATATCAGGTGTGGCTGCCTGCTGTATTTTTTCAGCTTTTTCTAATGCCGCTGCAATGCTTCTGTATGCATATGCTTCACTTCTGCCTGCTTTGCCTGCTGGAGTATTTGTATGATCGTCAGTACCACTAGTGCTTACAAAAAGATTTGTTGTGCTGCTAAAGTTTTGAGCATCTACATAGTATTTTGTTGCAGCCTGTAAATCATCTGCTGTATTTGGTGTGCCTCTGCCAGCGAAAGGAGCAGGATGATCGCTAAGTGTCAATGCACCTGTCATAGTATCGCCAGACTTCTGTACAACTTCTTGTATCTGCGGAACTTGTGCACCTGTAGCACCACTAATAGTGCTTAGATGTCCGGTAAGTGTGTCACCTGTGATGTTTACATATGCTTGGTCGTTATAACCTTTACTAGTAAGAATATTGTCTTCTGTGATATTAGGAGCACCGTGAGTGGTATTCCATGTGTTTACTAATGAAGTTCTTCCAGACTCTGTTAATAAACTACTTTGTATTGCTGGTGAGTAAGCTGTTACAGCACCAAACTTAAATGGAAAGTCTGTGTTAGGTGTTTGGTCTCGTTCAATTTTTGTATTAATGGCAGTTACTTTGAGTTTTGATCCATCAACTTCAAATGCGATTGTGTTTGTTGTACTGTTTAAATCGTTTGATCCATCATCAGAAACAAGTTCAAAGAACTCTAACCCTGTGCCGTCTTGTTTTACAAGTACAACTTTACCTTCATTACCAATAGTTTCATCAGGTGTGTCATTAAGGTTGGTAAAGCTAATATCGCCGCCCAAACCAAAAATAGCATATAGTTCGTTAAAGTTGTCATTTACCTTTTTAAAACTTTCACGAATACTATCGCCTGTGCCGTCATTGCCTTCAACACCGATATCAATCTCTTGTTTTGCCATTTACTTTTCCTTTACCACTGCGGTACTATACTATCCATATCAAAGTTTACACTTACTCCACAACCACATGCACTTTGTGCGTTAGGATTGCGTATTTCAAAGTTTGATCCTACTAAACTTTTGACATAATCTACTTCTGTTCCTATTAAAAACATTAAACTGTGAGAACCCACTACAAATGCACATCCATTTGTTGTCTTAATCACTTCATCGTCATCGTTTAAATCCATAGGAGTTGAGACAGTTCCCCAATCATACTCAAAACCTGCACATCCGCCGCCCTTGATATTTAGGCTGATTCCATAGCATCCGTTTTCTTCGCATAAAGCGTCGATCTGTTTCTCTGCTGCTTGTGTAAGTGATAATATACTCATGGTGATCCTTTCTATTATTTATGGTGTGTTTTTATAATCTTAATGTAAATATAGTTATGTTTATAAAAGAATATTTGATTGATACTTGGCACATGCGCCGTAGTAAACTAGGCAAGCAACACACCTACAATCGTAAAAAAACAATGGTACTAATGAGGTGTGATAGTTGCGATGACGAGTTTTCGCGGCCAAGAGGTAGCATGGATCCTAAAAGGATTTCAAACGACTACTTTCATGTGTGTGAAAAATGTGATGCAAAAAGATTTGCACAACAAAAAGGTGTTGAAACAAGAAATGTGTTTGATGCAAGTAGCTTGCGAAAAATTTAATCTTGACGCCAGATAGTCCAAGCGCCATATGCAATAGCTGCATAAGCAATCAGTTTTGTTAAAGGCGAGAATATGATAATAGCAGCGCCTGCTGCTACCATTAGAACACCGTCAAGTGTTGAGCGTTCTGCAAGTCTTTGATTGATCCATTTTCTAATCATTTGTGAGTTTCCTTATTTTCTTTCCTTGTTCCTGAACCATTGTTTCAAGTTTTCTTAGTTTTTCTTCTAAACCTTGCACATAAGCTCTAGTTGGAACTTGTTTTTCGGTGCCATCCTCGCCAAGCATACTATAATGATCAGCACCATGGCCTTTTAATCCTCCTAATACTCTATTAGGATTCTTATCTGGTGTTTGTGTTTTGTGCACCTTACGTGCATACATTGAACTTAGATAACTCATACTGTATTTATTCTTTTATATTTTTGTTGATATTTTAATATTTCATTTTTCATGTTATAACCCCAAGGCTCCCCATAATCTAAAAGTTTTAACTTTTTTATACAGTTCTTTGTTAGTTCAGGCAGATGATTTTTAGGAGATGCATTTTCATGCAAAAACGGAATATCGTCATCAAACCAGTCCATTAAAATTTGTTCAAAGTTTGGGTCCTCTAACTTAATAAATTGATCAACTTGTAAACCTGTCATTCCTATTTGCTCAGTTGGAGGAATCACGCAATGGTATACAAACTCGTTTTGTTCTTTGTGAGGTATTTTTGTTTCATTTATGATATAATCTTTTACTTTAATAACATGATCCAAGTGTGCATCGAAACTGGCTCTGCGTGGCCCTAAAAAACCATGCAGTGAATAAGCGTAACCACTAATATACCAGTTGAGCGGACTTCTAATTATAGCTCTCCATTTGATACCTTTATTCTTCCAAGAATATTGATGATGTGGATACGTATGTAGCAATGTAGTGACTTTCCATTTAGTGGATTTATAAGCCATGTCTTCTACTGTGCTACTGGCACATTTGTTAGGTGCTATAATACCTTTTTTTTCTTTTTCGTTTATTAGAAAAATCATGCTGCTATTTGTTTTGACTCTTTAGTCATACTATAAAGTTGGCCACTGGCCAGGTTCTTCATCTTTGCCTCTACCATAATATCAAAGTGAGGCCAGAACTCCAATGCCCATTCGTTCAATGCGTGATTCCAGCAGTAATCGCTGTGGGCTCTCAACTTTTGTTTTTTGTAGCCTTGCTCATAGAGTTCTCTATAATCGGGCCGTATATTAGGGTCAAAAGATTGTAATACATCTTCACGGCTTTGACTAAAGTGTATAACAGGACGGACGCCCCTCCAACTATCAATAACCCTTCTAACACGGTCATCGTTATGCTCAATGTATTCTCCTTCCTTACAAAGATGGTGGTGTATGTCTAACACCAAAGCGAGATCGTTTGCAAGCTCAAGGCTGGCGTCGAGTCCCCACGACATTTCGTCGTTTTCGATTGTAATAGTGTTTCTTGCTTCCGGCGTGAGGCGGCCAAGGACGTTTTTGATACCGGCTGGACCTTGTTTGCCTGAGATGTGGACGTTGCATTTGAAGTCTTGGAAACGTTTACCGTAGCCCATGTACCTGATGAGAGTGGCGTGATATTCAAACTCCTCTATGCTCCTTTCGACGATTTCCGGGTTATCGCTTGCAAGTACTGTGAACTGGCCTGGGTGCATGGATAATCGAACATCCAAGCGTCTGGCTGTGTCACCGACCTCTCCGTAGTGCTTTTCGCAGTATGCCACCACATCTGGACGGCTCCAAAAATAACGCCAAGTAGGCTCGGTAGCACAAGGAAGCTGATTGCTACCCAGTCGGACCATTCTAAGTTCTGGAGGAAGGCTTCCCACATACTCTACTAACCTCTTTGCGGCTGCTGCATTATGAACCATGATATCCCACAAGCGTTCTTCTGCAACATCCTTACTTTGTCTATTTAGCCATGCAACTGTTGTTGCACGTTCTGTAAGTGGACGTTGTATTTCTTCTAAGAGTTTCTTAGGTTGATTTTGATTATAATGCAGATATTTACAAGCAAAGCCTATGCGTTTAGTCATGCTACTGCCTCTTGTGGATGTGGAATAAGTTTTGCTGTATATTCATCTTCATTCCATTTGTTTGGATGACCAAACTTAGCCACCGTTCTAAAAATCACTGCGTCTTCTGTCTCGCCATACTCGTAGCCAAGAAAAGTAAGACCTGCGTATATCATATATGTTCTAGTCATACTACTATATTAATATACTTTATTAGTTTTGTCAATACCAATGTCTCCGAGGCCATTCATCATTACAATCATGCATGTTAGGTTGACCATGAAATACTGCTATGCTAGTTTCTTTTGGTACAACAGGTTCACCAGGTTGCACAAAGTTTCTTTTTCCATCAACAATGCCTAGATATTTTCTTCCACGCATCTCCCATTTATAACTCTGTATCCACTCATCTGGCCAAAACGTAAACTTTTTTATATTAGCATACATCCAATCTTGATCGCCAGGATATCTTTTACTTTGGTTAAAACTATTTTGGTCAAACTCTCTATATAATGGATCGAACTTTCCAATCTTAAACTTGAACACACTACTATTCATCTTTTCCCAACTGCGTCTGTGTATTCTATTAAAATCTCTTATTATGGTAAAGTTACTATCTTGCTCATATGTAAAAAGTTTGTCAATATTACGAAAAACTATTAAGTCCAAATCTAAGAACAATCCCGTGCCGCTAACTCCTAAATCATTACTCAAAAACCAAGGTTTAAACCACCAACCGCTAAGATTCTTTTTAGGCAAGGCACAGGTTGTTATATTACTGTTTATACCTTTACTGTTTTCTGTATAACAAACAAACTCATGTTCTATGGTAAGATTACGTTGTACCATACTGTGAAGTTTATTAACATATTCGGCACTGTATTTTTCACCCCATTTTAAACAAAAAACATAGTTTTTATCTGACATAGGAGGCTGCACAGACATTCCTGCCTGTGCCTTTTCTTTTCTTTTTCTTGCTTTTCTGACTTCTTTAGATTCAGTCCATTGCTTTGTAGATGGCACTATTTGCTCCGTGTTCTGCACACTCTACTTCTACACAACGACAACGTCCATCTGTCATTTCTTTTACAAGATTGTTTGCAAAGTTCCAAGCGTGGAAAGCAAAACGCTCTACGCCTACACCATTTAGCAGTGTAAGTTCAGCAAGTCCTTTTTCTTGTAACAGTTCAAATGTTGCCATTTCTGGATCATCGTTGTCTAATACAACTTTGTGATCGAATGTATCTTCAAGCCATGCCTTCAGTGGTTTAAGTCCGCCAAAATCAACCACCCAGTTCTTTTCGTCTAGTTCATCTGCTGCAAATGTAAATCTAAATTGCAAACTGTATCCGTGTAAAAATCTGCAATGACTATGTGCTTTAGGTTGTCTAAAGCAGGCACTCAATCCAATGTTGTGCCCGTATGTTTTTGTACTGTAGTAACTCATATTATACTCCTCGGCTACTGGAGTGTGCGGAATATTTATAGTGGGTCGAACACCTAGTCCACTGTAATAATAATATACTACTTATCTTTGAACTTGTCAACAGTTAGTTCTTCTCGAATACTTTTAAGTTCTTGGGCTACTTCTATTACACCATCTTTGGTACTGGTTAGTGTTTTAACCAATAGGTGTATGCTTTTCATAGTCCACCACCACCAAATCACTGCTGTAGTAAAATACAGTCCGCAGGCAATAAAAAATAAGGTTTGTATGTCACACAATCCTAAGAACCATGTGACCATCAACAGGCCAGTAAAAAAAATGGGCGCCAGTATTGCTGCTCGATTCCAAAACAATACTTGACGCTCCAATGCTTCAAGTGTAATATTTTTCATATATTATTTATGTGTACAACGATTTACATTATATAAGTCTATAAATCGGTATGCAATTTTTTCATGTGCATCTTTTCCGGCATGCATAAGATCTCTTGCTGTAGCATCCTCTAGAATAATATCATCGCAGGCATCAGTATTCATGTGAATCAAGTTAATGTTATTTTTTGCACAGAGATTTTCAATAGCATCTAGTGTTTTATCAAAGTTAATTTTAACAAAATATTCATGATTTAAAAAACCTAATATATCTTTACTATAATGTGTCCACCATGCGGCTACCATCCATTTTTGTTCAAACTCGTCCCAGATTTCAACTCTACCAGGATGCGGAGAAAATAAAAATAGATTTTCAAACTTGTAAGACTGATTAAGGAGAAACTTTAATATTCTATAACAGCTATCTATACCTGCGCCTGCTCTTGCAGCATTATATGTAGGTTTCCGTAAAAACTTTCCAACATGGCTAGTCCAAACATCTTCTATAGGTAAACCTATGCCAAACGTATGACTACATCCTAAAAACAGTGTATATGCAACGTCTTTTTTTATATCTTCATCATTACGAAATCCATATGAATCGCAACGATAAGAAAAACTTTCAGGCGACCATCCTAGTTGTTTTAGCTTTATATTATTTTGTAGATTTTTTTGATTTTCTTTCCATCTTTCTTCATCATCGCTGCTTACCCATTGATGCACTCCGCTGCCACCATTAACTCCATTTAGTAAATCAATATACAGTCTATCTGACATTAGTAGGCTCCGCCTTCGGCATGTCCATTGCCATACCAAACATCTATTTCGGCTTTCTTGATCCTATCATATCTAAAACTTCTCCAACCGCTTTTTTCGTGTGTTTCTCCTACCATCCAAACCACTATAACTTTTTCTTCTAGATTACGTATTTTTGTTTGAGAGAGTTTATCGTCACGCTGTGCAGGCGGCAACATACTGGGTATAAGACTACATTTCATAGTGCGTTCGTCACCATTTAACTTTGTAAATGTTATATCCACAACTTCTTTGCTTAACATTTCAAGGAGTTCTTCACGTGTTGGAACTCCTTTCAATGCTGCAACTGTATCAGCGACTGTCGATGACTTTGTCTGCGAATCCATTGTCTACTGCCTCCTGTGCAGATAAAAAAGTATCGAACTTCATAGTTTCAAACAGTTCGTCATAAGTTTTGCCTTTGCTGTTATGTTTTACATACAGTTCTGTAAGGCGTTGATTTAAACGTTTACTTTCTTCAAAATGTCTACGTGCATCTTCAAACTCAAGTTCTTGAACATGAACACTACCACTAGTGCCTCGTGTGCCACTTGACACTCTATGAATCATTGTGCGACTTTCAGGAAGCACATAGCGATGCCCTGGTGTTCCTGCTTGTGCTAAGAAACTACCCATGCTTGCTGCTTGACCCATAACCATAGTATGCACTGGTGTTTTTACAAACTGCATGGTATCATAGATAGCAAGTCCTGCTGTAACACTTCCACCTGGGCTGTTAACATACAGCTTGATTGGCTTGTCTGGGTTTTGACTTTCTAAGAACAACATCTGTGCAACGATAAGATTTGCCATAGTGTCTTCTACAACACCTTGCATCATAATGATACGGTCTTTTAGTAGTCTACTGTAAATGTCATATGAACGTTCACCTTTGCTTTCACTTTCGACTACGATTGGTACTAGGGGCATTTGTTTTCCTTTACTGATATATTTTTAATATTACTGTGTCTGCATTAAGTCTGCCATTTAACTTAATGTCAGTGGTTTTTATTTCGTCTAAAAACTTGCGTAATTTTACTTTGGTTGCTTTCTTAAACTCCTTTAGAGTTTCGTCTGGTTTACGCAAAGTTTTTTGAATACTTTTGCTTTCATCAAAGAACTGTAAAGTAGTACCTTTGACTTGTATTGTTGCATGATCATCGGCAATATATTTGCCAAGTTTGCGTGTTTTTGTATTATAAACCCAAACTTCTTTAGCACCTATAAGTTCTAATGGATTAACACTAACAATCTGTAGCTTGTCATCACGTTCTTTGTACTGCACTTTCGCGATTAGTTTTTCCTTACTAGGTGGTGCTTTTTTACGTGGTTTACGATTTGCTTTAGCAGCGTCTATAACAACGTCACAAGCGCCGTGTAGCGTCTCTAATGCTGCTAAGTATGTTTTAGCGTCTGCTTTGGTTAAGTGTGCATAGCCTTCTCTTAACTGCTGTAGCATGTCAGCTTCACGCTCGTCTTTGCAACGATTGATTTCACCTGGTGTTGGAAGTTTTTGTATTAACTGTGCTTCTTCAAGTTCGCCTGCGTAAAACGATTTTATTTTACGAGCATGAGCTTGACTCACTTTATGTTTTGCAAAATGACTTGTAAAATCAAATCCTTTAGGATCGAAACCTTTTTTATCTTTGATAAAGCCATCTAGCCATTCTTCTATTTCTTCGCAGGCTTCTACTGCCTGGTCACGGATACGTTCTTGTATGCTTGGTACATAAACATTCTTTTTTGCTTTTTCTTCTGCTTTCTTTTCTTGTACAACTTTTGCACCTTCTTCAGCCAAACCCATTACCCATTTATCAAACTTACCTTCGTAAAAATCTGGAATCAGTTCTGGATGATGTTCTTCACAATAAGCCGCACATGCGTAATGACTCTTCCCACCAATCTTCCAATCTGGTAGCTTGTTGATAGCACTAACAATCTTCTTGTCGTACTTCTTTTTAATATAGTTTTTGCAAACATTCAACCAATCCTTAGACTCGATTTCGTAATGCACATAATAATGTGCACCATGCCAACCCTTGTTTGTTGGCATAAGTTCCCAAAGACTTGCTCTACGTTTAAGACGTACTGTTTTCTTTTTAGGTTTTGCCGCTGCCTTATTTGCTTTTGCCATTAACAACTCCTGCTCATGTTTTAACACTATATAGTCAGACAGCAAACAAGTCAAGATTTATTTGACTTCAACCTGTTCCTTGCGTCCGCAATGTGGACAATATTTATGTCCTCTATCAATACAGTATTTGTCTTCCATAGTAGCATAAGTCCAATAGCCCTTGCAATAAGTGCATGTAAGGTGCCATATGATTTCTTTAGTTGCTTTTATCATAAAAATATTTATAGTTTGTATGCTTGTTTCAAAAAAGGAATGATTACTTTTTCAGTATATTCTTTGTGTTGTATATAGTTAGGGTGAAAAAATTCTTCGTTTGTGTATTGTTTCGTATTATTAATAACCCATGGTAGTTGAGCTGGTAAAAACTTTGACCAATCTACCATTTCTTTTAAATAGGTAATCTGCGGCTTATTTTCCCATTTGCCCTCAAATGTATAATCGTTAATGGTACTCATAAAATATTTGATGTCATGTTTTTCTAAAAACCATTGAGTGCGTAAAACATGTTCATAGCTTTGTATTATACTTTGTGTTGTATCATAATAATATCTATAATAGTTTTCAGCAAACTTGTTCATAAAACCTGCATTTTGTAAATGCCATTTACCATAGTTGTCATCAGCAGGCCATTGATGAGGATTGCTTGGACTAGGATTTGGCTCTAACATATAAGAAAAACTTGAACCTTTTGGAACATAAAACTGTTTTCTATCTTCTGTGCTCCACATAATACCACACAAAATATTTTCATTCGGTGTGCCTTTTTTAAGTAGATTGCTAATAGTATGAATAACTTTTCTACTTATAAGTTCTTGGCCATTGCTACTAATACCCAAGTGAATACTTTGTGAAGGGTTGTATTTTTGATCAAGGTACTCTGGCCATGTGTCAGGTTGGGTGCTGGTGCCTAGTGTGTAATCTCCTGTGGTACTAAAACTGCATCCAGATGTTACTAATATCATTTCAAGTCCTTTACGAACGGATATAAAATTCTTTCAACATATGCTTTATGTTGTTTTTCTGTAGGATGATCGTCGCCAGGTGTTAAAAAATCATCAGGCATCTTTTTTTGACACCAATCATGACAGGGATATTTTACAAACTTACTCCAATCAATAAGACTTTCATAGTGTTTAAAGTGAATGTTACTTGACTCGGGATAAGAAAATATTTTTCTTTTGTATTCAGCAAATACATATTTTATATTATTATTTTGTAAAAACATTTGTGTAAGTAAAACTGCTTCAAATGTTTTGTATGCTATGTTAGTTTGATTATAATATTTTTTGTAATAGGTATCAGAAAACTTATTGTTAAAACCAGCATTACACAGAAACCAGCTTCCTTCACTATCTTCTTGTGGCCATATCATTGGATTTGTCTGACTGTGGTATGGAACAAGCCAAGAATGTCTTTCTTCAAGTTCGGTATTTGTAAAGTAAGTGCTAAACCTATCTTGTCCACTCCACATCACAACAACAACAAGATCACTTGGTTTAATACCTAGTTCTATTAGTTCGTACACTTGTCTGATTATGCTTCTACTAATATAATCATTTCCTGCACTGCCTTTGCCTAATCTATAATGTTTCTCTACTTGTAAACGATCGGCTAAATGTTCAGGCCATGTATGGTCTTCTGCACTAAAACTGCAACCTGATGTCACTAGATATTTCATCGCTGTCTTTTAAAACAACCTTCTTTGCTGTGTATAGCAGCAATAAGTTCTTCCCACATATCTGGATTGATTTCTAATATGTGTTGAGTATCAAGTTCAGGATCGTCTTGTGCAATATAAACAAGATCGTCAAATGCATAAACTTTAAGATCACCATGCACGCCTGTATCATCCATTACAGTGATGCATATTTCATCGTGGTCAAACTCTACTGTGTACATAAAAATATTTATAAAATAGGCTGGTCTCGGTAGCTGGATTCGAACCAACGACCTCTTGTACCCAAAACAAGCGCACTACCAGGCTGTGCTATACCGAGATTGGCAGA
>Ga0255751_10000520_pt1 | contig 35600 bp, 34 predicted proteins | sample 071ome_20_FD_179951 | JGI IMG/M metagenome (GOLD analysis project Ga0255751, IMG submission 179951) | Coastal salt marsh microbial communities from the Groves Creek Marsh, Skidaway Island, Georgia - 071412BT metaG (version 2) | ecosystem: Environmental > Aquatic > Marine > Intertidal zone >... | reverse complement strand
GTGATTGAGCCGGTTGCCCAAAAGCAGCTGGCGGAGATATTCGGCCCGCTACAGACACATCCGGCCTACAACACGGTTGAGGGACTACCCGAGGTGATGATTCTGGAGAGCACCGCCAAAAACCCCTCCAAGATCGAGATCTGGCATTCCGACATGACCTTTCGCCAGCACCCGCCCTCGGTCACGGTATTGCGCGGCATGACGATTCCCGAGGTCGGTGGCGACACGCTGTTTGCCAGCATGACCGCCGCCTATCAAGGATTGTCCTCTGGGATGCAGCGCTATCTCGACGGCCTGATTGCCGTCCACGATTTCAGTCACGGATTCAAGGAAAGCCTGAGTGAACCGGGTGGCCGGGAGCGTCTGGCCGACGCCGTTGCGGCGAACCCCCCGGTGCGGCATCCGGTGATACAAACACACCCCGAGACGGGTAAAAAAGTGCTCTTTGTCAACGCGCTGTTCACCACCCATATCGAGGGCTTGCCACCCCTCGAGTCGGCCGAGGTGCTCCAGTTTTTGTGGCGTCACGCCACCCTGCCCGAGTTCACCTGCCGCTTTAACTGGCAGCCCAACAGCATGGTGATCTGGGACAACCGCAGCACCCAGCACAAGCCGGTGAATGACTTTTTTCCCGCTACACGGCGCCTGCACCGGGTGGTCAGTGAGGGCGATCGACCCTACTGACGCGCGCTATCGTCGGCCTGAATCCGCTCGAGATACTGGGAGACTTCTCGCTTCACCAACGGCGCGAACAGATACAGCGCCAGAATATTGGGCAGCGCGATCATAAATGTCATGGCGTCGGAGAAATCCAGCACTGCGCGCAGTTCGAGCATGCAGCCCAGGGCAATGAACACGCAGAAAATCATCTGAAAGATCAGCCCGCGCAGGCGTCCTTCACCGACGAGGTAGGTCCAACCTTTGAGTCCGTAGTAAGACCACGCCAGCGCGCTCGAAAAAGCGAACAGCAAGGCCGCCACTGCTATCACGTAAGGTGCCCAATCGAAGTGCCAGGCAAAAGCGGCTGAGGTAAGTTCGATACCGGCCAGACCTGATCCCATGAGACCTTGCGGAATGGCGGTCGTTAAAATTACCAGTGAACTCAGTGAGCAAATCACCACGGTGTCGATAAAGGGCTCCAGTAATGCCGTAATCCCCTCGGACGCCGGCGCTTCGGTTTTCACGGCCGCATGGGCAATCGACGCCGAGCCAATACCCGCCTCGTTGGAAAAAAGCGCGCGCTGAAATCCGATCACCATGGCGCCCAACAGCCCGCCCGAGGCGGCTTGCCCGGTAAAGGCCTCCGAGAGCACCAACTGCAGCGCCGCGGGAAGGTACTCGGCGCTCAACCCGATGACCACCACACTCGCAACGAGATAGAGCAACCCCATCACGGGGACCAGTACAGCGGCGACCTGAGCAATGGAACGAATTCCGCCGATGATGACCGCGGCGATCACACCGGCGAGGGCAATACCAAACACCCAGCCTCGATCGGCCAGCCATGATTCCTGTCCGCCAGTGATCACCAGCACCTGCGCAAACGCCTGATTGGACTGGAACATGTTGCCAATACCCAAACAACCAATGACCAGCGCGAGCGCATATAAACTGCCAAAGCCCTTACCAATAAGCGGCCAACCACGCTCTCGAAAGTAACTTTCCATGTAAAACATGGGGCCGCCCGAGACCGATCCATCGGCGTTATGACGCCGATATTTCACCCCCAGCGTGCACTCCACCAACTTCGTTGACATGGACAACAGCCCGGCGATGAACAGCCAGAACGCGGCCCCCGCCCCTCCCAGGGAGATCGCGACCGCCACTCCACCAATATTGCCCACGCCGACAGTGCCCGACACCGCGGTAGCAACGGCCTTGAAGTGACTGATTTCACCGCGGGCGTGAGGATCCGAGAAATCTCCGCGGGCATGGCGGATAGCCAACCAAAGTGCGCGGACGTTAATAAAACGGAGATACACCGTAAAGAAGAGTGCCGCCACCGAGGTCCAGACCACGATCAGCGGCACCTCGGTGCCCGCCAGGGTAACAGCGTAAAACACCGCCGAGGACAGCGCCTCAGCAACGGGCCCCAAGTGGGCTTCAACCCACTGGTCGGGTGACAGGCTCATCCGCGGTGCACCGCGTGGGCAAAGACCTCAGGATAGCCATTGAACATCGGCACCTGATCCAGCCAGCCACTCTCGATCAAGCGCGCGCGAAATGCTGGCAGGTGATAGCAGGGCACACCCGGGAGGAGATGGTGCTCGAGGTGATAATTCACCCCGTGGGGCGCCAATAACCATCGCTGCCAAAAGGGCGCCGTAACGGTCCGGGTGTTCATCCGGGGATCCGGGTCGTTAGCGTCTGGCACAGCGGCGTGCTCCGCGATTTGGCGCAACCGAATCACCAACATATAAGAGGTCATAAAGGTGACAAACCACAGCCACCATGTCCAGCCAATCCCGAAAGCGATTAATACCAGCACCAGCGCGCCCTGCACTGCCACCTGTTTGACCAACAATAAAGGATCGGAAACTGTGCCCTGCCGCGAGAAATGGGATAGCCCCCCTGTAACGGCCCCCGCCACCAAGCGGGCGCCCGTCTGACCCGTAAGATCCCGGATCACCTTGCGTCTGAAGCTACGGTCGCCAACGGGATAGGCGCGGTAATTGGGCAGATCGGGATCGTCAGGTGTTCCCGCCAACCGGTGGTGATTAAGGTGCGCGGTGGCGTAAGTCGGAAGATCGTTGAGCGTGGGCAGTGCACACAGCCATTGCCCCACCCATCGATTGAGGGGCCGATTCGCAAATAGCGTACCGTGACCCGCCTCGTGCATCAGCACCGACAGCCCCAACTGGCGCCCGGGCAAAAGCACCCAGACCAGCAGTATCGTGATTGTGCTCGGGAAAAAACCGGCAATAGCGAGCAGCCCGAGAATGGCCGCCCAGTTGGATACTACCAACCACGCCGCTCGCCAATCACTGCGCTCAAGGAAGCGCTGGCGATCCTCGGTGCTGAGCAGCTCCGCATTTTTTAGCATGATCGTCTTACCATCACCCGATTATGGGTGATTTGGCGCAGGCTTCAACCGGGTCCTGCTTAGGCGTTCGCAGGCAATTACTGGAGTGGAAAAACCCGCGGAAGCAAAAACAACACGACCGACGAGAATGCCAAAGACACCAGCCAGCCAAAGCGCAGGTAATCGCCGCGGTTATAACCGCCCAGGTTCTGAACCATCAGGTTAGTCGTGTAGCCAAAGGGGGTGAGGAATGAGGCACTGCCTCCCAGCGCCACCGCCATCACAAAGGCCATGGGCGCCAAACCGGCGCTGGTCGCGAGCGCATAGCTGAGCGGGAACATCAGCGCCGCTGCCGCGTTATTGGTCATTAATTCGGTCAAAGCGAGGGTGAGCGCATAGATCATCAACAGCAGCACAAAAGGCGATACAGCCGCAATCACCGGGGATAAGCTGGCCATCATGATCGTCATTAATCCTGAATCCATCACGGCCTGGGCGATGGCAAGGGCCGAGGCAACAATCAGCCAAATTTCAAAGGGAAAACGCCGGCGCAGCTCCGCCGCACTGAATAAATCCAGTGCAAGCATGAGGAGCAGCAAAAACATCAGGCCGGTCGCCAGGGTAAACCAGCCCAGGATTGAGCCCGCAATCGCGACCATCAGTCCTGCCCCCACCCCCAGACTTTTCGTGAGCGGTAGACGATGGCTGCCAATGTCGCCGTCAATAACCAGAAAGTTGCGACTGAGGTTGCCGCGCTTTAAAAAATCGCTGCCCACGGCCAGCATCAGTGAATCACCTGCCCGCAACGCAATATCACCCAGCCGCCCCGAGAGTCGCTCGCCGTCGCGTCGAAGGCCTACCACCGCGGCGTCAAAGCGGGATCGAAAATCGCACTGCTTGATGGTTTTCCCCACCACCGTTGCGCCCGGTAACAACACCACCTCGGTCAGATTGCTACCCAACATGCCTTCGTCGAGGGCAAAGGATCTGAGGCCATGGAATTTATCGAGCATGCCTATCTTTGCTACATCACCCGAGAAGATCAGCCGATCCCCTGCCGCCAAGCGCTCGCTGGGGGTTACCGGGGTCAGCAATCTTCCCCCGCGCACCAGCTCCACCAGAAACAAATCCCCCAGATCACGGAGCCCATTCTCGCTGATGGTCTTGCCAATCAATTGGGAATCATCATCCACCATCATCTCGATCAGAAATTCGTTAATCCGTACCTCGGCCTGATCAACCGCCGGCAGCACGCGATGCATCAGCAGCAGCGCAAGCAGACCCGCTAGAGCCGCAGGCAGCGCAACGGGTAAAAAAGCAAAGAATGCGATGCCCTCGCCTGTGATGTCCTCGAGAAAGCTGCTGACAATCAGATTGGTGGAGGTGCCAATGAGCGTGAGGGTTCCACCCAAAATGGCGGCGTAGGAGATGGGCAAAAGAATCTGACTCGGTGCGTGATAGGGGTTTTTACGCAACGCTCCAGACAGCGTCGCTACCACCGCCGTATTGTTGACGAAGGCCGAGAAGAGCATTGTCATACCGGACAGATTGAGCAAGGTTCTGGGCAGCGAGCGATCCACGGTGCGCTGTGCCAGATCGATCAACCAGGGCAGGCGCTCGAGGCCTACCGAAACCAAAATCAAGAGAATCAGGGTGATCAATCCCTCATTGGTGGCCTTATCCAGCGCCGTCTGTAGATCGATACTGCCCACTGCAACGCAGGCCGCCATGGCCGAGGTGAATACCAACGCAGGCGCCACCCGGCTGAAGATCAGCGCGAGAATCAGAGAAGCCACGATCAGGGCTGTGAGCAAAGGCTCCATGGGTTATCCGTAACGCTCTGTGAGATGCCCAGAATACGCGCTCTTAAGGTGACACCAAACCCCCAAAATCTGGTTATCCTGCCGGTTGAAAGATAAGCTCCGCGCGGCAACGCGGGTAATAATCCCGCAAGCTATTTTGCGGAAACCGTCATCACAACAGGAGATTACGATGCTTGCCTACACCACCCTCGGCGTTGCCGATTTTGAGCGGGCCAAAACGTTTTATGCGGCACTGCTGGAGGTTATTGGTGCCGACTATGTTATGGGTAACGAGCGAATTGCCCTATACGGCAAGGATATGGACAACCCCATGCTGGCGATCTGTATCCCCTACGACGAGCAACCACCCAGCGCCGGCAATGGCACCATGGTGGCGATTCGCGCCGGCAGTCGCGCCGCTTGCGATACCATGTACGAGAAAGCGCTGGCGCTTGGCGCCACCTGCGATGGCCCACCTGGCGAGCGCATGCCCGACGTGTTTTACGGCGGCTACGTGAGGGATCCGGATGGCAATAAATTGTGCTTCTGCCACATGGGTCCCGGTTGATCGCATTTAAAAAATCCAGCTCCAGCTAGAGAACACCGTTATGCGCACCTCCATTAGCCTGACGCTATTGAGCGTTTTAATAGTGGTTTCACTCCAACCCTCCGAAGCAATGGCCCATGCCAAAACCGATGTGATCACCGTTGACAACGGTGATCAGCTAACGGGCGCGATTGATTCGATGACTGCCGGGAAACTGGCTCTCAATACCGACTATGCCGGCACCATCCAGATCAAGTGGCGAGACGTGCACCACATTGACAGCCGCTATCTGTACGAAGTGCGTCTTGAGGATGGAGAGCGCATCTACGGCCGTTTTTCGCCGTCAGAGATAGCGGGTGATCTCATTTTTTATTCGGGCGGCAGGCAACGAACGCTCCTCTCTCTGGACGTGGTAGAAATCCGTTCAATCGAGGAGCAATTGGCAGACCAGCTGGACCTAAACCTAAGCACTACCTTTTTCGCCGACCCCAATAGCACCACGCTGGTGCTGTCAGCCAAGGGGACCTACGACGTCAGGGGTGGGCGTACGGGCTTTCAGGTGCGCGTCGATGAAAACAAGACCAAAAGCACCAACGAAGAAGGCACTACAATTAAGCAAACCACCAAAAGCTCCAACTTCACCCTATATCGAGAGTTCTGGCGGGATCGGGGCAATACCTCGGCACAGTCATATCGCGTGCTCAATGCAATCTATTCTTCCAACGAAGCTCTGGGGGTTGATCATCGCGGCTCCATCGGTTTCGGCTTGGGCCGCTATTTTATTGAGGAGTTGGGCCACGAATTGGCCATATCTGTTGGCATACAGGGAGTGCAAGAAAAGCGAGTGTCCTGTGAGGAAGAAGTCGAGGACGGTGAGACAGAGGGTGTGAGCACACTGACTAATTCAGCACTGGTCACCTGTAACGATGCCGAGCTCTTCGCTAATCTGCAGTGGCACCTCTACAGTTTCAGTGACCGAGATATGGATATCTCGCTGGTGGGTAATGCCTATCCTTCGCTCACTGATACGAAAAGAATCAGAGGCGATCTCAATTTAGTGATGAGCTGGGAGCTATTTGATAATTTCTTCTGGAGCTTGAATGCCCGCACGGAGATCGACACCGCGGGAACTCAGGACGATAAATCGTTGGATAAAACCGACTTCACAATTTCCACTGGCGTAACCTGGAAATATTAAGGGCGCGCCGCGACCGTCACGTCCCCCGCTTGTGGCAGACTAAGCCTGCGACGATTGCCGCGAGTGAACCTCACGCTGAGGAAACGGTATGGTGATCCCCTCTGCGTCAAAGCGTTTTTTAACGGCCTTATTCAGCGCCCAAACCGCTTCCCAGTATTCGTCGGTTTTGGCATAGGCACGCACCATAAAGTCAATTGACGATTCGCTATACTGCTTGAGCCTTACCAATGGCTCAGGGTCATCAAGCCAGCGCTCATCAGCATCAATCAGCTCCTCAAGAATGCCCTGCACCAGATCCACGTCATCGGAATAACTGACGCGATAAATTATATCGGTACGCCGCAATTTCTGGCCCGTCACATTCATAATGACACCGCCCCAGATTTTACTGTTGGGGATAATCAACACCTTGTTCTCAACGGTGACAATTGTGGTGTTCACCAGATTCATTTTCAGCACCGTGCCCTCTGCTTCGCCGGCGGCAATGAAATCCCCCGTATCAAACGGCCGATACGCCAAAATCATCGCTCCTGAAGCAAAATTGCTCAGGGTATCCTGAAGCGCGAAACCCACGATAAAACCCACCACCCCCAGACCGGCGATCATCGGCGTAACCGAAACCCCGACCTGCGCCAGGGCTACCAGCAAACCGATGAGGAAAACCACTGTCCCAGCCATGGAGATCAGGGTTTCCTTGAGGAGTTGAGAGATCGACTGATCCGAGTGCCGCAATGCCCGCTCGGTAAGACGTTTGGAGAGACCCGCCAGCGAGCGTGCGAGGATAAGAATGCCAACGAATAAAATTGCCGAGAGGAGAGTGCTGGCGCCGTTGGCGCTGAACCATTCGACCAGCCTGTCCTGAGTTTCAGCGATCACCACGTTGAGCATCGCGGTATCGACTAACGACAGGGCGAGGCCGCCGCTTTTTTCAATCAGCACGCGGCGCATCGCAAGAGTATCGCCATCAAGACGCTCCAGCATGGCGACAACACTGGTGAGCCGCACAACGGCCAATTCCAGCCGATCTGCCTCAAAACGCGCCGACTGCACCAGCTCGGAGTCGGTTCCGGCAGCAGCCTGTCGTGCGGCCAACAGCTTGAGTGCGTGGTGGTGAATATGAATCACTCCCACCAACTCCTCGCCGTACAGATTTAGCGTTTTAAGGACTTTTTCACGCAGTGCTTCATCGCCGATGCCCAAACGGTCGAGCAGACGTACCTGCTCCGTCGACAGTCCCAGATAGGACAACCTGTACTTATCAATCAAGTCAGAAAAAGCTTCCTCACTGAGGAGCGACACACCGGATAACTCGCGCTGGCGTTCCAGCGATTCATTCAAGCGCACTGTGAGGCTTTCGAATCGCTCAACAATCGCCCTTTCAATTTGCCCTTCGCGCAGGCTCATCAGTTGCCTGAGCTTCTCTCTTTCCGGGGCATCTTCCGGTAGCGCCAGCACGCTCTCCGAAAGCGAAATGATACTTTTTAATACCTTGATGGTTTTCTCGTCACGACGAACCTCAAGGGTTCTGCGACGCTCGAAGGATTCGGGCAGTGGGTGCGCTTCAAAGCGCCGCAGCGATTCGAGCTCTCTGGCCACTTCCTCAGAGAGTTCAGCAACCGTCATTTGCTCTGGATTAAAGGCCTCATCTTCTGGCACGCCCTGTCCGACCGACAACGAGGGTCCGGCCATCAATAGCAGCGCCAGGAGCCAGCGGCTAAGCGCTACGATGCTTCCGTGACGAAAGGTGCGCGTCATGGCTTAAAGCCCCCTCCTCCGCGCGGTGACCGAAGCTGCCAAACATTGCAGCGTCTCGACTGTCTGTTGCCAGTCCATACAAGGATCGGTAATGCTCATGCCATAAACCAGTTCATCTTTGTTCGTGACGTCCTGACGACCCGCCTCGATAAAACTCTCCAGCATTAATCCGATAATCCGCCGGTCACCCCGTTGTACCTGAGAGGCAATATCCTCGGCCACGGCTCTTTGACGAGCGGGCTGCTTGCGGCTGTTGGCGTGACTGGCATCAATCATCACGCTTTCCCGTAACCCGGCGCGTTTTAGCAGCGCACAGGCATCGTCGACCGAAAACATATCGTAGTTGGGCTGGGGACCACCGCGCAAAATCAGGTGGCAATCGGGATTGCCCTCGGTTTCAAAAATGGCCGAGTGCCCGCCCTTGGTCACGGATAAAAAGTGATGGGAGTTTTGCGCCGCCCCGATAGCATCCACGGCAATCTGAATATTCCCGCCAGTGCCATTTTTAAATCCGACCGGGCAAGACAAGCCGCTGGCGAGCTCCCGGTGACTCTGGCTCTCTGTTGTCCGAGCACCGATGGCGCCCCAACTGATCAGATCGGCAATATATTGCGGTGATATCAGATCGAGATATTCGGTTGCGGTGGGCAGGCCCAGTGCGTTGATATCGAGCAAGAGCTTGCGGGCTTTGTGCAGGCCCTCAGTGACATCAAAGGAGTCATCGAGGTGGGGGTCATTAATCAGGCCCTTCCAACCCACTGTCGTGCGCGGCTTTTCAAAGTAAACCCGCATCACTATCAATAGCTCGTCCGCCAACTGCTCGGCAATCTCCTTTAACCGCCCGGCATAATCCATAGCGGCAACAGGATCATGAATGGAACAGGGTCCCACCACCACCACGAGGCGATCATCCGATTGGTTCAAGACCGCCTGAATCGCGCCACGTGCATCGGTGACGTGCTGTGCCAGCGCGTCACTGGCAGGCATTTCCGCAATCAATGACTCGGGCGTCAGAAGCTCGCGTAAATTGCGAATGCGAAGATCATCAATATTAGCTGACATGCAAAACCTTTTACCAAACACCTAGTTAGAAGGCGCGCAAGCATAACACTGCATAGCCCCTAATCTGGGGCCAAGTATTCACTTTCTGCCAAAACTTCATCGACCAATTTACCGATGGTGTTAGGCGTGACCAGATGCGCGGCGTACCAGGTATGGAGGCAGCGAATTCTGTCGTGCTCAGCGATGCCTCCGATACCCCGCTGATCGAGAGCGGCGCGCATACCTCGCTTGGAAAGAAACTGCGCCTCTTCGTCGGTGAGAAAGCCTTCTCTGGCGATCTTGTGTTGCTCATGGTCTGCGCGCATGGATTGTCGTAACGACTCCGACCCATTGACCCGCGCCTGCAGTCGTGCAATCCAGCCCGCAGCTTCAAGCCGGTCGATTCGCAAGGATAATTCACGACCGATCAACCAATACAGCGTAGGAAACGGGGTTTCATCCACCACCGATGCAACACGAATTACCACCGGCTCGCCATCGGCATCGGCAACGGCGACCGCTCTCAAGCCGCGAGGCTCCCGACCCAGTAGCGTTGTGATGCGCGCGCGTTGCGCCATATCGGGCGCAAATTCGACATTTGTGAGAGCCATTGCACGATATTAACACCGGTCACGATTGACCCCATCGCGGGGCGCGCGTACTGTTCGCCCCGTCAGGTGCCTGCCGATCGATTGATCTGGGCAGGTTAAAAGGGAAGTCCGGTGCGATTCGATCAAGTCCGGCGCTGCCCCCGCAACGGTCATCATTTTGATGAGAGCCCGATACCTGCCTGACCTGAATTCATCATGTGGCGCGGAGGGCGACCATAGGGTGCCTCCGGCGTCACTGGATCTCTCTGGCAGCGCCCGCATCCCCTCCCTCTCCCCCTTTGGTGATCTTTTGCAATGGCCCCGTATTGGGTAAAGAGGAACAGCTGTGATCGTAAAAGAACGCGCCAGTCGAGCGCACGGGCGGGTGTTAGCCGGTTCGGTTCGCTTCGATGCGATCTCGCTCCGCGATGCCCCACCGATCCTGCATTTTTTTTACAAAGTCGAGTTTGGTTTTCGCTGGCTTTTTAGCGCGACCCTGTCGGTTCTGACGGGCGGGTTCCTCGCCAACCTTGCGCTCGCAGAAGCGGGGACAATTGACTCTCCCTCGATCGAGGAAACCGTAATCGTGGCGTCGCGAACACCCGAGCTTCTGGATGAGCTCGGCGTATCCGTCAGCGTGCTGGACAAAGAGGACATCCGCTCCTTTGGCTACCCTGATCTGGGATCCCTGCTCGACGCGCAGCCTGGGGTGACAGTGACCATGGATGGCGGCTATGGCAAAGCGGCAGCCGTTCGCATCCGCGGCGAGGATGGGTTTCGCACCCGGATCGTGCTCGACGGCATTAATATTGCCGATCCCTCCTCGCCCCAGATAAGCCCCCGCATCGAGCATCTCCTCGGTAGCAGCCTGTCTCGCATCGAGGTACTGCGGGGGCCGCAGGGGTTGCTGTGGGGAGCCGACGCAGGGGGCGTGATTTTGCTGTCTACTACGGATCATGCCGAGGGAAGCGGCGTGGAGGGCTTTTTCGAGGCCGGGAGCGACGATTACTACCTGGGAGCGATCAACGGCGCGCTGATCACCGATAACGTGACCGGCTCTGTTTCCTTGGCCCAAATGGAAACCAGTGGCTTCAACGCCCGCGAAATCGACGCGGTCGACCCAGACCGAGATGGCTACGAGAACAGTACCGCACACGCGGCCCTGAAGACACAAATCAGCCCATCATTGAGCCTGGGTGTGACCGCCACACGGCTGTCGGGCGATAACGACTACGATGGCTGCTACAACACCCTGACCTTCGCATTGATTCACGACTGCGAGGATGACTACGAGCAGACTGCCTGGCGCATCTCAGCGAGCTGGCAGGCGGATGCACACTACCTGGAGCTGAGTTTTGCCGATAGCAATACCGAGCGCGCGTTTGATTCCGCTCAAAGCCTGGCTTACCAAACCGAAGGAGAGACCGATACCACGTCGCTGGTGGGGACATGGCGCGTTGGAGAGAACACGCGAGTGACCTATGGCGTCGATCACGAATCCCAATCTTTAACAGACAGCAGCAGCGATCGATCCCGAGATAATACGGGCATTTATCTGGAAGCCCGGCAGCAATTCGCAGCGGGTGCAATCACCGCTGGATGGAGACACGACGATAACGAGGATTTCGGCACCCACAACAGCTGGCGCGTCAGCGCCCGGCACGCACTCCCGGGCCGCGCCCGGGACTGGGTTGTCAGAGCCGCAATAGGCACCGGCTTTCGGGCACCCAGCCTCTATGAAATGGCCTACAACGAAGGGCCATTTTCTTACCCCCCTGCATCAGGTACTGCATTGCGTGAAGAAACCTCGGAAGGCTGGGAAGTCGGCCTCGCGGGCACTCTGGGTCAGCTGACTGTGGAGTTAATCTGGTTTGACCAGCAAATCGAGGACGCCATTGTTTTCGACCTGGCCTCCTACAGTGGCTATCTCCAGACCTCGGGAACCAGTAGCGCAGAAGGACTCGAACTCATCGCGCGCATGCCATTTTCTGATCACTGGTCTGTCGAGGGGAATGTCACCTGGCTGGACGCAAGCGAGCGCAACGGAAGTGACAGACCCTACCGACCAGAAGAGACCGCGCGCATAAGTCTGTTATGGTCCAGCAGGCAGTGGTCTTCTCGCCTCACCGCACACTACACCGGCAAGGCGCTGGATCCTTTTGGAATGGCAATCGATGAGACCACTAGCCTGGATTTCACTGCCCGCTGGGCAGCCTCGGCGCGTTGGTCGCTGGAAGCGCGCATACTGAATGTGACTGACAGCAACGATCAGCGACTTCCCGGCTACGAAGTGCCCGGCACAACAGTTTACGCCGGCGTTAGGCTCGCCCTCTAGGGAGACGATATGGACAAAACGACGCGACACAATAAGGCCATGGCCAAGCAAAAAGCCGCGGTAGACGAAGGTATTGCCAAAGCTGATATCGAACGGGGTGTCAGCGTATTGATGACGGGCGATGGCAAAGGCAAAACGAGCTCCGCTTTTGGCATGGCGATGCGCGCACTGGGATACGGGCAAAAAGTCGGTATCGTGCAGTTCATAAAAGGGGTGCAAGCGTCGGGGGAAGAGCTTTACATCAAATCTGCGCACCCCGAGGTCACGCTGCATCAGATGGGCACGGGTTTCACCTGGGACACACAGGATCGAGAGGGGGATATCGCCGCAGCAAAACTGACCTGGGAACAGGCTCACGCCATGCTGAGTGACCCAACCTACGACCTGGTCGTGCTGGATGAGCTCACGTACATGCTCGCCTTCGATTATTTGCCCGAGGCAGACGTACTATCTGCTATTCGAGAGCGTCCCGTTGCACAGAGCGTGGTTGTCACCGGGCGCGGTGGCGGGCAGGCCCTGCGCGAGATCATGGATACCGTGTCAGAGGTTAAGGAAATCAAGCACGCCTATCGCGCGGGCGTGATGGCGCGTAAGGGCGTGGACTACTGACCGTGCAGACGCATCCCGCGCTCCGTCCGGGCCGATTCATCCAGTACAAGTTTTTAAACTCGCTGTTTCTCGGGTTATCGGTGGGTGCCGTCTTTGTACTCTATACCCCACTCTCCCCCGCTGTATTCTCGGCGGGAGGAATCGGTCTCGCCGTTGGCACGTTGGTGGTCGCCACTCAATACCGTCGCATTCTGGCCGCTCGCTGGTTTTTTCATCTTTCGCTGCTGGTGGAGCTAGTCACACTCAGTGGTGTCGTGGCGGTGCTCACTTTTCCGGTGGAATTACCATTGGCACTGTTTGTCTATATCGGCTACCAACTCACGTTTTCTCTGGGCAATTATCTCGTGCGCTGCGAGACGCTACTGATGGTATCGGTAGATCAACTCCGAAAACTCGATGTAGCCAAACAAGCCGGGTACCTGCTTGGCATGGGTGCGGCCTGGGCCATCTACTCGTGGCTGGCCGCTAGCGCCCACATGCAAGACCGCACGGCGCAGGTGGTAGCGCTGCACTGGGTGCTCGTGGTGGTCGAGATACTCGTCATCGCGGCGCTGTGGCGGTCCTTTCATCGCCAGCGATTACTCGAGGAGAGCTCACTGCTGACCCGATGACGCGATGCGCCGCCGCGACCAGCATCGAAATGCGCCGGCGCTAGTTCAACAGATCAGGTTGTTCCGCCATGATGACATCAAACAAAGGTTGAGCGCTGAACCAACCGGCGAGGGTGCTGCCCACCTGCCCCGCCGTGTGCACCGCCATTTCGTGGGGAATAGGGCACGGCGTACCCGCCGCTTCAGCCATGAGCTGGGCCTGGCAGCTTCTTTCGAAGGTCACATACCACCAGAGGGCCTCATCTACCGACTCTCCCACCGTGAGATGGCCGTGGTTTTTGAGCACGATCGCCTTTTTGTTGCCGAGTGCGGCCGCGAGGCGCTCGCCTTCGCTCATGGATACGACCACACCGGTGTAGTCATCAAGCAGCGCCTGATCCTCATAAAAAGCGCAGGCATCCTGGGTCAGTGGATCGAGGAGGCGCCCCAGCGAAGACCAGGTCTTACCGTAAAGGGAGTGAGCATGAGCTGCCGCGGTCACCTCGGGCCGCGCCATATGGATATGACTGTGAATGGTAAATGCCGCGCCGTTAAGTAGCCCCTCCCCCTCCACGATGTCGCCGTCGTGGCTAACGCGGATAAGATCGGATACTGAAACCAGCTTGAACGACCGGCCCATGGGATTGACCCAAAAAGTGTCCGTCTCGATGGGGTCGCGCACCGTAATGTGTCCCGCTACACCCTCGTCGAATCCGAATTTGCCGAAGATTCGCAACGCCGCCGCCAACCGCTGCTTGCGCTGCAGCTGCTCCACTTCGGGCGCCAGATTGGATTCGCTCATCTCAGCCAGGTCGGCGTTCATGACTATTTGATTTACCTGTTCGTTCATGACGTCTCCTGCCTTGTTTCCTGCCAATATTGCGAGGCCCGTCGCGCAAGCTCACCGTCTGAGGGGAGTGATTCTCCAGTGGATTTCAGGTGCGCAATGTAACTGCTGAGCACCGTGCCCTGCTGCGCTGAGACTTCCTCCGGCCGGAGCGGGTCACCACATTGATCACAACTGAGCACGGGACGGGTCGTCTTGCCACACACACTGTGGCGATAATATTGGGGCGGGCCATTGCCGTCGTCCATCCAGTCGTCACCCCACTGACTCAGCGTCATCAAGATTGGATAGAGTGCCAAGCCTTTGCGCGTGAGTCGGTACTCGTATCTGACCGGACGGTCCTGATAGGGCACCCGGGTGAGCACCCCTTCGCTGACCAATTTTTTGAGGCGTTCAGAAAGGCGGTGTCGCGTAACGCCCAAGCTGGCTTGAAAATCATCGAACCGGCGCGTACCGCGAAAGGCATCGCGAATGATCAACAGGGTCCAGCGCTCTCCCAGTACCGATAAGGCTCTGGCAACCGAACACACCTGCTGATCCGTATTTTCCCACTTCATAGGCCAAAGAGTGCGCGCGCACCGCTACAAACGCAAGTGCGGGCACCGTAGTGCCCGCAGAAGAACCAACTCTCTGTCGAGATCAGCCGAACTGGTTCATCGTATTGTCGTCGCCCGCCGCCTTCAGGGCCGCATCACCAGAAAAGTACTCCTTGTGATCGTCGCCCATGTCGGACCCCGCCATATTCTGGTGCTTGACGCAGGCAATACCCTGACGAATTTCCTTGCGCTGCACACCGGCGACATAGCCCAGCATCCCAGCCTCACCGAAGTACTCTTTGGCCAGATTATCCGTTGAGAGCGCCGCGGTGTGGTAAGTCGGCAAAGTAATCAGGTGATGGAAAATACCGGCTTCGCGAGCCGCATCGCGCTGGAAGGACTGGATGCGCTGATCTGCCTCGACCGCCAGCGCCGTCTCGTCGTAGCGTTCATCCATCAACGCGTCACGCTCATAAGCCGAAACATCTTCTCCGGCCTCTGACCATGCATCGAAAACCTGCTGACGGAAACTCAGCGTCCAGTTGAAGGATGGGCTGTTGTTGTAGACCAACTTGGCGTCGGGCACGACTTCACGAATACGATTCACCATCGACGCGATCTGGCCCACATGCGGCTTCTCCGTCTCAATCCAGAGTAGATCCGCACCATTCTGCAAGGAGGTGATGCAATCCAACACGACCCGGTCTTCACCGGAGCCCTTGTGGAACTGAAACAGGCCTGATGCCAGACGAGCCGGCTTAAGCAATTTGCCATTCACTTTAACCACGACATCGCCGTTGTCGATGTCGTCGGCGCTCTCGATGTAGTCGCCGCAGAGAAAACTGTTGTATCTATCACCCAGATCACCCGGCTCATTGGTCACCGCGATCTGCTTGGTGAGACCTGCTCCCAGAGAGTCGGTGCGCGCCACAATAATGCCATCCTCCACGCCGAGCTCTAAAAAGGCGTAGCGAATAGCCCGAATCTTCGCAATGAAGTCGGCGTGAGGCACGGTGACTTTGCCGTCCTGATGACCGCACTGCTTTTCGTCAGACACCTGATTCTCAATCTGGATCGCGCAGGCACCGGCTTCAATCATCCGTCGCGCCAATAGGTAGGTCGCCTCCTCATTGCCAAACCCGGCATCGATGTCTGCAATGATGGGCACTACGTGGGTCTGAAATTGATCGATCTTGTTAAGAATGCTTTGCGCTTCAACTTCGTTACCCGCTGCGCGAGCGGCATCAAGGGTGCGAAACAGCCCGCCGAGCTCCCGGGCATCGGCCTGCCGTAAAAAAGTGTAAAGCTCCTCGATCAGCGCCGGCACCGACGTCTTCTCATGCATGGACTGGTCAGGCAACGGACCAAACTCGGAGCGCAGTGCAGCAATCATCCAACCCGACAGATAAAGGTAACGCTTGTTGGTAGTACCGAAATGCTTTTTGATCGCAATCAGTTTTTGCTGACCGATAAACCCGTGCCAACAGCCGAGCGACTGGGTGTACTGGCTGGGGTCTTCGTCGTAGTCAGCCATGTCCTGGCGCATCAGCTTCGCCGTATACCGCGCGATATCCAAGCCGGTTTGAAAGCGGTTCTGGAGGCGCATGCGCGCTGCGTACTCGGGACTGATATCGGACCACCCCGAAGACTGGCCACAAGTGGCTTCCAGGGTTTTGATGGTCTCTGCATAGGTCGACATGGCGTTTCTCCTGCTCGTTCGTCTCAGCGGCCGGGGTAGCCGTCGGGGATTGGGCGCAGTGTAGTGAGCCGCCTAATATTTTCAAATAAAATAATATTCATAACTACCATTCATTTTGTGAATATAAGATCGTTACGTTTATAGGCGGGACTGCCAAAGGGTTCCCTTTAAGTCGAACCCATTTCCCAATAGACTCCGCCTCTTGCCTTATTTCGGCGCAATCGCCGATTTTTCAGGAGAGCAAACCATGAGCAAACCGCTGGTGAGCATCATTATGGGATCCCAATCCGACTGGGACACCATGCAGGCCGCGACCACTGTTCTGTCCGAGCTGGGCATCCCTTTTGAGGCGAGAGTGGTCTCTGCTCACCGCACCCCCGCCCGGCTGGTCGCCTTCGCCGAGGGCGCCGCCGACCGGGGTATTCAGGTAATTATCGCGGGTGCAGGCGGTGCCGCCCATCTCGCAGGCATGGCTGCCTCCATGACGCACCTGCCCGTCATTGCCGTCCCGGTCAGCAGTCACTCCCTCAAAGGGATGGACAGCCTGCTGTCGATGGTCCAGATGCCACGCGGTGTAGCCGTCGCATGCCAGGCAATTGGCGCGCCGGGCGCGTACAACGCCGGATTGATGGCCGCGCAAATACTGGCGCTCGCTGACCCCCAGCTGTCACAGGCGGTCAAGGATTGGAGAGCGCGCCAGACTGATAACGTACCCCACGACGTCGCCTGATGCGCATCGCCATTGCCGGTTGCGGCCAACTGGCGCGGATGCTCGCCCTTGCAGGATGGGAGATGGGGCATCAGTTTGTCTTCATCGCCGATCCTGGTGAAAACACCGACTGCGTCAACGGCCTGGGTGATGTGGTTTACCGCGATGACACAATGTCGGGGGGAGCCCTCTATGACGAGCTGGGTCGACCCGACGTGGTGACGGTGGAAAAAGAGCACGTCTCGGTTCCCATGCTCGAATCGCTGTCTGATCACTGTTTGGTGGCACCGTCACCCGAAGCCATACGGATCTGCCAGCACCGGGGTAGAGAAAAGACGCTGTTGCAGTCACTCGGCATCGCAACCGCCCCTTTTCACGTCGTCGACAGTAGCCAAACCCTCATCGAGGCCGTCGAGACGGTGGGCTATCCGGCCTTCGTAAAATCCTGCGAGCAGGGGTACGACGGACAAAACCAGTGGCTGATTAAAGATAGTGAATCCCTAGAGATATTAGCCGGGCGCATGGAGACATTGCCCGATTTGGTGGTCGAAGGTCGCGTCAATTTTGATCGCGAACTGTCTTTGATCGCTGTGCGTTCGACCCGCGGTGAGATTGCAACGTATCCGCTCTCGGAAAATCGGCATCGAGAGGGAATTCTGCTCACATCCCAGGTACCGGCACCCCACGTCAGCCAAGCCACGACGGCGCAAGCTGAGGCGATTGCCCACAGCCTGCTGACTCACTGGTCCTACGTGGGCGTGCTGTCGATAGAACTGTTTGATGAAGCCGGCGTACTGCGTGTCAATGAACTCGCCCCACGTGTTCACAATAGCGGTCACTGGTCTCAGGATGCCGGCGTGACATCACAATTTGCTAACCATCTGCGCGCGCTCACCGGGGTGATACCTGGCGAAACACAACCCGCTCACTTCGCCGGCATGCTGAATCTGTTGGGCCGCTCTCCCGCACCGCATCTGCTGCAGGCAAATGATGTCAGCTTGCATTGGTACACCAAATCGATTCGGCAGCGTCGAAAAGTGGGGCATATCAATCTGCAGGCGGCCGACAGGGTCACTCTGGAGCAACGGCTAGCTGCACTCGAAGCTGAACTGTACCCGCAAGGCGAACCGCTCTAGCTGTCGCGCTTTTTTTGCCGCGCCTTTTTTTCCGATTTTTTGATGTGACTCATCAGGCGTCGTCGCCGCTGTACCTGACGCTCGGTAAGCTTATTCCGCTTACCGGCATAGGGATTTTCGCCAGACCGCAGCTCAATGCGAATCGGTGTTCCATGGAGCTCCAGTTCGCGACGGAAAATCTTCTCTAGATACCGCTTGTAACTCGCGGGCAGCGCATCGGTCTGGGTACCATGAATGACCACCAGCGGCGGGTTCTGGCCCCCCGCGTGGGCGTAGCGCAGTTTAACCCGTCGCCCATTGACCATAGGGGGCGGGTGACTCGCTACGGCATCCTCCAAAATGCGAGTGAGGCGGGGCGTGCTGAGTGAGCGCGTAGCCGCATCATGCGCGGCATGAATGGAGCCATACAATTTGCCGACACCCGATCCATGCAGCGCCGAGATAAAATGAATGTCGGCGTAATCAATAAATTGTAACCGGCGTTTCAACTCTGAGCGGATCCAGTCCCGCTCATCCGCCTCGATACCATCCCATTTGTTCAGAGCAATCACCAGAGCCCGCCCGGCGTCGATGCACTGCCCCAAAAGATGCAGGTCCTGCTCGACGATACCCTCGTGAGCATCGAGCGTCAGAATCACCACCTGAGCGTCGGCAATCGCTTTGAGGGTTTTGACAATCGAGAACTTCTCCACCGCTTCACGGACATTTTTCCGTTTCCTGACGCCTGCCGTGTCGATCAAAGTGTAATGACGACCGCGACGTTCGTAATCCACATAGACGCTATCCCGCGTGGTGCCCGGTTGGTCGTAAACCACCACCCGCTCCTCTCCCAGCAGACGATTCACCAAAGTTGACTTGCCGACATTGGGGCGACCCACTATCGCCACCCTGATCGAATCGCCCGATGCGTCCTCAAGCGCTTCATCGGACGCCTCTGCCCAGGGAGCGAGCACCTCCGTAATCAGTTTTTTAACACCCCGATTATGAGCGGCTGCGATGGTGTGAATTGCCTCAACGCCAAGGCGATAGAAATCGCTGGCGGCAATATCCTCTCCCACGCCGTCAATTTTATTTACCACCAGATGGAAGGGCTTACCGAGACTGCGCAGATAGGTGACCAGCGCTTCATCGCCGGTGTGTAGACCAGCGCGGCCGTCCGCCATCAGTAGCACCACGTCCGCCTCGGCAATCGCTGCCATCGACTGCTCTGCCATCGCGGCATCGATCCCCTGCTCCTCGCCGCTGATACCCCCGGTATCGATGACGATAAACGCACGATCGTCAATAGTGCCCTGACCGTATTGTCGATCTCGGGTCAGGCCCGATAAATCGGCGACCAATGCATCGCGACTGCGGGTGAGCCGATTGAACAGCGTGGATTTGCCGACATTGGGGCGGCCCACCAAAGCGAGCACTGGCAACATGGAATCAGTTTCGCGCTTCGACGTCGTAAGCTTTCAGCGCGCCGTCATTACTGTAGATAAACAACCGATTGCCGCTGGCGATCATATCGGCGCGGGCGCCTGAAGAATCAACCTTGGTTCTACCGACGATAATGCCGTCCACCTGCGACAACAGATGCAGATAACCCTCGAAGTCCACTACCGCCACGTAACTATTGACCGGCGTGGGCCGAGACAATTCACGGAATCCCAGCTCGATATTCTGCCAACGCACGCCTTGGCCATTACGCAGAAAAGCACTGACCGTACCATCATCATCGGCCACATAGACATTGCCAAAACCGACGTCCACGCCCGAGACCGAGGACACGTTACGCTGCCACAATCGGCGACCTGAGCGGGTATCGATGGCAACCACTCTGCCTTGGTAACTGGCCACATACAGCTCACTGCCCTGTAGCGCCATGGAACCGTCGATATCCACAATCCTCTCTATTTCAGATGTGCCCTGGGGAATCGCCACACGCGCTTCCCAGGCTACATTTCCCGAACGCAGATTAATGGCAACTACCTTCCCATCCGCAAATCCGGCAATCGCGTTATCACCCACGATCATTGGTGTACCTGTCCCGCGAAGCGTCAGCACCGGCACGTCGCTGGTGTAGGTCCATCGCACTTCGCCTGAGTCGTAATCAAAACCCATTAGCTTGCCGTCGTAGGTCTGGGCGACGACGTATCGTCCATCACCCTGGGGTGCAGAGAGCACCTCGCCACTGACCGAGCTCCGCCAAATCTCACTGCCACTATCCGCTGACAGCCTCATTACGAGGCCTTCCGAGGCACCTACAAAAATCGATCCGCCGTGATGTCCGACACCGCCAGACAGCGCCAGATCCAGATCCCGCTTCCAACGCACCCGGCCCGTCTCCGCGTCAACAGCAGCAACCTCCCCCTCGGCAGAGGCCACATAGAGCGTATTGTTGATCAGTACGGGATTGATCTTGTAGAGCCCCTTACCTTGCCCGTCGCCGACACCGCGCGACCATCGGCTCTTGAGCTTTACCTGCTCATTAATTTTTTGCAGCTCTACGGGAGCGCGAGGATCAACCTCGTCGTCGCTGAACCACCCTTTGACAGTGCTGCAGCCGGCACTCAGTGCCAGCAGCGAAACCAGGGCAAATCTAAAAAGGGTGCGCATTAACCTGGCTCTCCGTTAAGTTCAGCCACGTCATTGGGCAAGCGCGTTTCGAGACCCCGCACTTTGTTATCGAGTACCACGCTCATCTCGCCCAGTTCCGCCGACGCATCGCGGCCCGCGCGATAAGCGGTCAGGGCTTCCTCAACCCTGCCCGCGGCCAGGTGAATGTCCCCTGCTGCCTGAGCATAAGCTACCGGATATGCATCGCCAGCCTGATCCAGAATCGCGAGAGCCTCGTCCTCAGCGCCGCGAGCAGCCAGAACCCGGGCCAGACGCAGCTGGATCAACTGGCCGATATCCGACCTCGGGTCTCCAGCGGACAGCGCCCAACGCAAAGACGCCTCGGCGCCCTCCAAATCACCGTCCTCAACCGCTATCCGTGCTTCCAACATGGCCGCAAACTGTGCGTATGCAGATCCGCTATGCTCAGATTTCAGGGTCTCCGCCGCCGCGGCTAGCGCTGCGGGGTCACCCTCTTCCAGTTGGATCGCGAGCATGGTCGCATACAGGTCAGAAGCCGCCTGTTCCCGAGCTCCCTCGTAACCTTGATACTGCTGCCAACCTAGGGTTCCCGCAACAGCGACAACGACGGCGACAATCAGGCTCTTACCGTTTTCATCCCACCAACGCTTGATCGCCTCGAGATCTGCCTCGTCTTGCATATGGTCTGCCACGTACTACTCCTGTCTGACGCGCCTGAGTCAAGCGCCCTCTGTCTCAGCGAGGAAATCCGCTAAAAATAACGGCAACTCCGCATCGTCGATGGTGCGCTGCGCTGAATCGCCCCGCAGGGGCTTCAGCGTCACCTGTTTATTGGCAACTTCTGTCTCACCGTAGACCAGTGCCCAAGCCGCGCCACTTTTGTCGGCGCGCTTGAACTGACTCTTGAAACTACCGCCTCCCAAATGTTGGACAATATCCAGATCCGGGAACTGCCGTCGCAAGTCATCCACTCTCGGCAAGGTATGTCGGTATGCCGCTTCATCCGCGGCAATCACGTAGAGGTCAGCCGGGGACGAGACTGTAATCTCCAGCGCCTGCATGAGCAAGATAAGACGCTCCAGCCCAACAGCAAAACCCGCTGCGGGCGTCGATTTACCCCCAAAAATCTCCACTAGCCCGTCATAGCGTCCACCACCACAAACCGTGCCCTGAGCGCCGAGCGCTTGAGTGGTCCACTCAAAAACACACTTGTTGTAATAGTCCAGACCACGCACCAACCGCGGATTGACGCAGTAGGGAATCTTAATCGCGTCCAGGTAAGCCAGTAACTGCTCGAACTCATCGCGAGATTCTGCATCAAGGTAATCGATCAGGGCCGGCGCTGCATCCAGAATGGCCTGCGTTTCCGGGCTTTTGCTGTCGAGAATTCTGAGCGGGTTAGTCTCGAGGCGTCTCTGGCTGTCGGCGTCCAAAGCATCTCGATGGCCAGACAGATACTCCACCAGCGCCGAGCGATAAAGCGCCCGGTCGGACGCCGAGCCAATGCTATTGATCTCCAGCGTCAGCGCATCGTCGACCCCCAATCTGCGCCAAAGCTGGCGACTAAGCGCAATCAGTTCAGCGTCCTGATCCGGCGTCGCAACGCCGAAGGCCTCGACACCGAGCTGATGAAACTGTCGCTGGCGACCCTTTTGCGGTCGCTCGTAGCGAAACATGGGGCCCGTGTACCACAGCCGCCGGGGTGTCGCCGCTATATTGTGCTGCACCACCGCCCGAACACAGCCCGCAGTGCCCTCGGGCCGTAAAGTCATACTCTCGTCATTGCGGTCGTTGAAGCTGTACATCTCTTTTTCGACGATGTCAGTGACCTCGCCAATAGATCTGGCAAACAGATCTGTCGACTCAATGACGGGAAGACGGATCTCCTCGTACCCGTAGCTCGAAAGCACCTCCAGCGCGGCCGTCTCCATCGACTGCCACAACGGGGTCGCCTCGGGCAGGATATCCACCATCCCGCGTATCGCTCGATAGTTCGTCATGGGGTATCAGTGCGTGCTGGAGATGATGTTGGCCTCGCGCTCGGCGCGCGCCACCTCAAGGGCTTGGGCCCGATCCCGAATGACACTCTCAAGGTGATCGACGAAATCCTGATTGCTCACCTTATGGTCGGGCTCTCCCGAGATGTAAATTAAGTTGTTCGGCGTCGCACCCGTCAGACCGACATCGGCCTCTCGCGCCTCTCCAGGGCCGTTGACGATGCAGCCGATAACAGCCACGTCCATCGGTGTCCGCACGTCGTCCAGCCGGCTTTCCAATTCGTTCATTGTGCTAATGACATCGAAGTTCTGCCGAGAACAACTGGGGCAAGCGATGAAGTTGATGCCATTGGTGCGCAACTTGAGGCTTTTCAGAATCTCGAAACCCACCTTGATTTCTTCCACCGGATCAGCGGCCAGAGAGACGCGGATTGTGTCGCCGATTCCCTCCATCAAGAGCATGCCAAGACCGACTGCCGACTTCACGGTGCCGCCGCGAATGCCACCCGCCTCAGTAATACCGAGGTGCAGGGGCTGCTCGATTTGCGTCGCCAGTTTTCGGTAGGCCTCTACCGCCATGAAGACTTCCGACGCTTTGACGCTCACTTTGAAATCGTCGAACTGATGTCGACTGAGAATTTCGACATTGCGTAGCGCAGATTCGACTAACGCATCGGCATTGGGTTCGGGGTATTTTCTCAGTAAGTCCTTGCCCAGAGAGCCCGCGTTGACTCCGATACGAATGGGAATACCGCGATCCTGGCAAGCGGCAATCACCTCTTTAACCTTGGATTCTCGGCCAATATTGCCGGGGTTGATGCGCAAACAGTCGACGCCATATTCGGCAACCTTCAACGCGATCTTGTGGTCGAAATGAATATCTGCCACTAGCGGAATGCCCGCACGCCGCCTGATTTCTCGAAATGCCTCGGCTGCATCCATGCTGGGCACGGACACCCGAACAAGATCGGCACCTGCTGCAGCAATTGCCTCGATTTGGGCAACCGTCGCCTCCACGTCACAGGTCTCAGTGTTGGTCATACTCTGAACGGCAATGGGCGCATCACCGCCGATGGGTACTCCACCCACATGGATCTGTCGGCTGATGCGGCGCTTTATCGGTGACGGCTGGCTCATGACCTTGACTCTCCGGTAACCGACGCTCACGCCGGTTACACTTTATCGACTCTGACGCTCTCTCCAGGTGTTGTACTCGGATGAATCCGGGTACAGGTTACGCAACGCCAATTCATAACTCCCCAGAGCATCCTGATCACCCATTGCCTCAGCAATCAAAAGCCCCAGCAGTAATCCCCGCGGCGATTGCTGAGGAGAAACAGTCCTGTAGGCGCCATGATACCGGTTGGCTTCGCCAGTATCACCCGCTTCGAGAAGAAGAAATCCCATCTCTAGCAAGGCAACGGGATTTCGACGATCCATGGCAAGGGCTCGGTTAAAGGCAGACTCGGCGCCCGGCTTATCTTCCAGTTGGATTCGGCAAAGACCCAAATTCACGAACGCCATGGGCCTGCCGCTGTAAAGCGTATCCTCAGTGACACGCTGAAACTCCCGCTCCGCCTCAACATAGCGTCCGCGGGAATAAAGAAACGCGGCGTAGTTATTTCTAGCGCGGGAAAGCTTGGGGTCTGCCTTCAGGGCGGCCCTAAACTGCTGCTCCGCCATTTCAAATTCGCCGGTGCTCTGGTAGACCAGCGCAAAGGCCTCGGCGACCTCGGCGTTGTCAGCATCAATTTCCTGCGCAAGCTCCAGATTGCGTTTGGCATTTTCCCAGTCGCCTACCCCGATGTACTGTCGCGCTAAAGCAACGCGTTTATCCAAAGTGGCATCGGGGTCAGAGGTACGCTGGGTGCCACCGCTGATTTCCGTCACACAACCTGCCAACACACAAATGATGCCGGCCATCGCCAACAACGTGCGCCCGTTAATCCTGCCCTTAACGGCGATCGGGGCGAAACAGGCTTGGCCGCTGGATATCCTGCGACGGTTTTCGGATTGATTCGCCACCACTAACAGGGTCATTGGCCGCTTCTCTTGAGGCTCAGTCTGATTGCAACAGGCTCTGTGCGCCGCGTCCAGCCCTGTGACGCGCCGACCGACGGGTGCGATCGACCACCTCACCGACCAACTGACCACAGGCCGCATCGATATCATCCCCGCGTGTTGTCCGTACCGTCACCACAAAACCGGCATCGATCAGCACCTGCCAGAATCGACTTACGGCATTCCCGCTGGGACGCTGGTAACCCGAGTCGGGAAAATCGTTAAAGGGTATTAAATTGACCTTACAGGGGTAATCCTTGAGCAGCACGGCCAGCTCTCTCGCCTGCGCCACGCTGTCGTTAACACCTGCCAACAGCGTGTATTCAATGGTCACCACCCGCTTCTTATCGGGCTGGGCGTCGATATAGGCACGCGCGGACTGCAGGAGTCTCGCAATCGGATATTTGCGATTAATGGGGACAATCTCATTGCGCAATGCATCGTTGGGCGCGTGCAGTGAGACTGCCAGACTGACGTCGGCCCAGTCGGCCAGCCGGTCCAGATTTGGCACCACTCCGGAGGTAGATAACGTCACTTTACGCTTGGACAAACCGTAGGCGAGGTCATCACACATGAGGTTCATCGCTGCCACCACATTGTCAAAGTTAAGCAGTGGCTCACCCATCCCCATCATGACGACATTGGTGACGACTCGACCTTTGCCCGACTGCCAGCCATCGTAGGAATTAATCGCCAGCCAGACCTGCCCGATGATTTCTGCCGCCGTTAGGTCACGCTGGAAACCCTGCTTACCGGTGGAACAAAAAGTGCAATCGAGACTGCAGCCGACCTGCGAGGATACGCACAGGGTCGCCCGATCTCCCTCGGGAATCAGCACCGCCTCCACGAGACTGCCTCCCTCCACCGCGATGGCCCATTTTCGGGTTCCGTCTGCAGAATCCTGCTGCTCGGCAATGACAGGCGGCGTTATCTCAGCGATCTCACCTAATTTCTCGCGTAGGGACTGACTCAAATCCGTCATGTCCGAGAAATCCCTGACGCCGCGGTGATGTATCCATTTCATGACCTGTTGGGCACGAAACCGCTTTTCGCCGAGGTCTGAAAAAAAGGCTTCTAGCTGTGCCCGGGTTAACCCAAGGAGGTTGACCCGAGCCGCTGGAACGGCAGTGGCGATTAGCTGATGGGGGGCCGTCATCGCTTCACCGCCCGCTGATATTCAGCGTGAGCAAATCTCGCTGGAGGCAAAGAAATAGGCGATCTCTCTCTCCGCCGAGGCGGGAGAATCCGATCCGTGTACCGCGTTAGCGTCGATGGACTGCGCGAAGTCTGCCCTGATCGTGCCGGGGGCCGCTTCCTGGGGGTTGGTAGCGCCCATGAGCTCTCGGTTAAGCGCGATGGCGTTTTCGCCCTCAAGCACCTGAACAACAACGGGGCCCGAAGTCATGAAAGCAACCAAGTCGGCATAGAAGGGGCGTTCTTTGTGCTCGGCATAAAAGCCGCCGGCCAGCGTGTCGGAAAGGTGGACCAATTTAGCCGCGACCACGGTCAAACCCGCGGCTTCAAATCGGCCGATGATTTGCCCGATCACATTCTTACCCACCGCGTCCGGCTTGATAATTGATAAGGTGCGCTCTACCGCCATGTTGGTCTCCAATATCTCTCTATTATGGTCGGACGCCCTGTCCGCGGGCGCGGAGTATACGGGCTTTACCCATCAGTGTCATGGCAACAATACCGGCCGGAGCTGCGACGTCAGTGTCTCTCTGAAGCATGATTGATGGTGTAGCGAGGGATCTCGACAACCAGCGCTTCCTCGCTCACTTTGGCCTGACAGGAGAGGCGCGATTCGGGTTCCAGGCCCCAAGCCTTGTCCAGGTAGTCTTCCTCGAGCTCGTCCGCCTCTTCCAAAGACAAAAAACCCTCCCGAACGATCACATGACAAGTGGTGCAGGCACAGGACATTTCGCAGGCATGTTCGATGTCGATGTCATTGCGGAGCAACGCCTCGCAAATACTCTCACCGACTTCTGCCTCAACCACAGCTCCGTCCGGGCAAATCTCGTGGTGGGGTAGCACAACAATTCTGGTCATCGGTCGCCTCGTTTCTCAGCTCTGATCGGCATCCAGGGCATTAACTGAGACTCCCGTCAGCGCTCGTTGAATACTGCGATCCATGCGGCGCGCGGCGAAGTCCTCACTGGCGCGACCGAGGCTCTCAGTCTGCTCGCGAATCGTCTGCGGGTCATCACCCGCCAAAACCTCTTCTAGCGCCCGCATATCGTTCTCCAACTGCTGCGTCTCCTCGGCTGACAGCAGGTCGGCGTCCTGCCTCATCGCCGCCTCGAGCCCCGCCAGCAGCGCCTCCGCTTCGACCCGCGCCTCGGTCAGCTGTCGGGCGATCATATCCTCAGCGGCGAACTCGTAACTCGCTTTTAGCATCTGGGTAATTTGTGTCTCGTCGAGACCAAATGCCGGCTTGACCACCACGTCGCTTCTGGCTCCGGTCAGCTGCTCGACGGCAGATACTTCTAAAATGCCATCGGCATCCACTCTGAAGGTCACTTCAATTCGCGCCGCACCCGCCACCATAGGCGGAATACCCGTGAGCTCGAATCGCGCAAGAGATCGGCAATCCTCGACACGCTCCCGCTCGCCCTGAAGCACGTGGACAACCAGGCCGGTCTGCCCATCTCGAGCCGTAGTGAATTCCTGCGCGCGCGCCACCGGAATGGTGCTGTTGCGTTCGATGATTTTCTCGACCAAGCCGCCGAAGGTCTCGAGCCCCAGTGACAGTGGGATCACATCCAGCAGAAGCGCCTCACCGTCACCGCGATTTCCCACCAAGATATCAGCCTGCTTTGCCGCACCCATGGCCACCACCAGATCGGGGTCCAAGGTACATAACGGCTCTTGATCGAAACACGCAGCAACCGCAGTGCGAACCCCCGGCATTCGGGTCGAGCCGCCCACTAACACCACTCTGTCCACCCTCGCCACCCCGGCATCGGCCAGTGCCACACGACACGCCGCAAGCGTACGATCGATCAAATTAGCAACCAGCTCCTCAAGGGTCTGCCGCGACAAATTCAGCTCATCAGAAGCGATATCCAGCGCGCGGGTGTCAAACGTGACGACTTGCTCGACGCTGAGCGTTTCCTTGGCGCGACGGGCCAACTCGAGCAAGGACCGTCGTTGTACCGCTGTGGGTTCACTCAATCCCAGCTCTGCCAGCCAATAATCCGTAATTGCGCGGTCAAAATCATCACCGCCCAGCGCGCTATCACCGCCGGTAGCCAATACCTCGAACAGACCCTCACGCATCCGCAAAATTGAAATATCGAAGGTGCCGCCTCCGAGGTCGTAAACCGCCAGCAGCGAGGTTTCCTCTGCATCCGCGTCGAGCCCGTATGCCACGGCCGCTGCGGTGGGTTCATTAAGGAGTCTGAGCACCTTGATGCCCGCCAGCTCCGCGGCCTGCCGGGTTGCCTGACGCTGTGCATCATCGAAATAAGCAGGGACAGTAATAACCGCGCCAGCAATAGCGCCGTCCAGTTTTTGCGCGGCGCGGCATCTCAGCGCGTTTAGAATCGCGGATGATACCTCCACCGGCGTCTTCTCCCCCGCCGCAGTTGCATAGGCCAGGGCACCCTCGTCGGTCAGGGTGACGTAGGGGTCATCAGAAAATTCTTCCCGAGCTCGACCCAACAACCGCTTGGCCGAGGCGACGGTGTTGGCAGGCTCAGTCAGAGAAAAGGCCTCGGCACCGTGCCCGACCAGGGTCTTGTCAGCCCCGAAATAAACCACTGAAGGCAGCGCTGCGCGGCCCGCCTCGTCGCGCAGAACGCACACCTCATCACCGTCAAAGTGCGCGACCAGGCTATTGGTGGTACCCAGATCAATCCCCAGTGCAATTTGCCGGGGGCGATGCGCGCTTGTCGGTTCCCCCGGCTCACTGATTTGTAGCAACACCATGGTCAGGCCGCCCTGGGACGCGCTGCGTCACGTAATTTGGCGAGGTAACACATCTCCTGCCAATGGCGCGCCGCGTCTTCGAACCGCTCACTTTCGGCAGCACTGGCGAAGGCGTCTCTGGCCGCGCCATAATGCTCGCCAATCTCTAACACCAGCGCGTCATGCCCAGCCGGGTCGTCATCGTCCGATGACTCCAGTCGCTCCCGCAGTTCGATTTGCGTCATTAAAAACGCTGCGCCAACCCCTTCCCTCTCGGCTTGTTTCAAATCCACACCCGCCCGTTTGAGCACATATTCGGCGCGCGCCACCTCGTCCGACAGAGTCCTAAAGCCGCTGTTGATGTCAGCACACAGCTGCGCAGCCAAGCGCTGCTCGACCTGTGGCTTACCGGCAAAACGATCGGGATGAAACTGTGACAGTAAGGAGTGGTAGGCGCGCTCAAGCACCGCGTTATCAAGTTGGAACCCGGGTTCTATTTGAAATAACGCGAAGTAATCGCGGGCAGACGCGCCCGTTAGCGGTTCCAAGATCAGACCGTGAAGCTTTCGCCGCAGCCGCACTCCCCGGCAACATTGGGATTGCGAAATTCCAACCCCTCGTTCAGTCCCTCACGGGCAAAATCGACTACCGTGCCGTCGAGATACACCAGACTTTTGGGGTCAACGAATACGGTTACGCCATCGGTCTCGAAGGCGGCATCTTCGGGTTCGGGTTGATCAACAAACTCCAGTACGTAAGCCAGTCCAGAGCACCCCGAGGTTTTGACACCAATACGGATCCCCTCGCCCCTGCCTCGACTGGCCAACTGTCGGCCCACGTGCTGGGCGGCTTCCGATGTCAGGCTGATTGCCACTCAAGCACCCTTTTTGTCGCGATAATTTTTAACCGCGGCCTTAATGGCGTCCTCGGCCAGAACTGAACAGTGAATCTTGACCGGCGGCAGGGATAATTCCTGAGCAATTTCCGTATTTTTGATCGCTGCAGCCTCATCAAGATTTTTGCCCTTGACCCACTCAGTCAGCAACGAGCTGGAGGCGATGGCTGAGCCACAACCGTAGGTTTTGAATTTGGCGTCCTCGATGATGCCGTCCTCGCTGACGCGGATTTGCAGACGCATCACATCGCCACAGGCCGGCGCGCCCACCATCCCGGTGCCAACGCTGTCGTCGGCCTCGTCGAGCTTTCCTACGTTGCGCGGATTTTCGTAATGATCAATCACTTTTTCGCTATAAGCCATGATGCTCTCCCGGAAACTTATCGAGGCGCCTTAGTGCGCCGCCCACTCAATCGTATTCAGATCAACGCCATCCTGGTACATGTCCCAGAGCGGCGACAACTCTCGCAACTTTTCTACCGCATGCCGAACACACTGCGCGGCATGATCAACCTCACCCTCTGTGGTGAACCGACCAAAACTGAAGCGCAGCGAACTGTGCGCAAGTTCGTCGTTCAATCCCAGCGCCCGAAGAACATAAGACGGCTCCAGACTCGCGGATGTGCAAGCCGAGCCACTGGAAATCGCTAGGTCACGTAACGACATGATCAGTGACTCGCCCTCCACAAACGCAAAGCTCACATTAAGCGCACCGGGCAAGCGTGCGCTTCGGTCACCGTTGATGTGGACTTCGGGAATATCGCTGATGGCATTCCAAAACCGCTCTCTCAGGGCGAGCAGACGCTCCCCCTCTTCAGCCATTTCCTCTCGTGCTATACGCGCTGCCTCGCCAAACCCTACCAATTGATGGGTTGCGAGGGTGCCGGAGCGCATTCCCCGCTCGTGGCCGCCGCCGTGCATTTGTGCCTCCAGACGGACGCGGGGCTTGCGGCGAACATATAACGCGCCAATGCCTTTGGGGCCATACATCTTGTGCGCTGACATCGACAACAGATCAACCTTCATCTGCTCCATATCAAGCGGAACCTTGCCAGCCCCTTGTGCAGCATCAACGTGCAACAAAACACCGGCGGCGCGACACGCTTCACCAATACCCGCTACATCGTTGACGACACCTATCTCGTTATTGGCGTGCATCACACTCACCAAAATGGTGTCTTCCCGCAGCACATCCTGAATCATCGCGGGGGTCGTCAGGCCATTCTCGTCGGGGTCGAGATAAGTAATGTCATAACCCTCCCGCTCGAGTTGCCGGCAGGTATCGAGCACCGCCTTGTGCTCAATCTTGGAGGTGACAATGTGCTTACCCTTCTTGTGGTAGAAGTGTGCAACGCCCTTAATGGCGAGGTTGTCCGATTCGGTTGCGCCCGAGGTCCACACAATTTCCCGGGGGTCTGCGTTGATCAGCTCGGCAACCTGATTGCGCGCGTTCTCGACCGCCTCTTCGGCTTTCCAGCCAAATACGTGGGAGCGAGAGGCGGGGTTACCGAACACACCCTCGGTGGACAGGCACTGCATCATGGCAGTCGCCACCCTCGGATCGACAGGTGTCGTCGACAGGTAGTCGAGGTAAATGGGTGTCTGTACTGTAACCGGTGCATTCATCGTCGTTTGTTCTCACTCAGCGCTGACATCTAATATCAGCATTACCTCAGGGACAGTGTCTGGAGCATGCCATCTGCGCTCACACTGCGACTGCGCGGGTCGCGTTTCTCCATAAGGTCACCCAGACTGATATGACTGAGAAACTCATGAATCTGCCCCGAAAGATCCTCCCAGAGGTGGTGGGTCAGGCAGGTTTCACCCTGGTGGCAATTTCCCTTTCCCTGACAGTTGGTGACGTCCACCGACTCATCAACGGCGTCAATAATCTGCGCAACGTAAATCTCTGTGCGGCTTCTCGCTAAGCGATAGCCGCCACCCGGGCCGCGGGCGCTGACCACCAACTTGCCCCGCCGCAACTTGGCGAATAATTGCTCCAGATAGGACAGAGAGATCTCTTGTCTTCCAGAAATATCCGCCAACGACACCGGTCGGCTACCCCCATTGATAGCCAAGTCCAGCATCGCTGTAACGGCATAGCGGCCGCGCGTCGTCAGTTTCATGGTCGCGATTGTGCTATTCCCGACTATTTTAGTCAAGAATTAGCGAGAGTGGCACTAATCCGGATGCCGTCGCGCCGCTTTTTGCGCCTCGGTCAGAATGCCTCGGAGAATATTGAGCTCCATTTCATCGAGGCGCACCCGGTTGAAAAGCCGATTGAGCCGCGGCATCAATTGGCGCGGCGCCTCCGGGTTAAGAAACCCAATCTCAACGAGAGTCGCCTCGAGATGCTCATAAAAACGTGCCATATCTTCGCTGCTGGAAAAAGGCGTATCCCAATCGGCATCCTCCGGCAGGCCGACTTTATCTGCCAACGCCATCATGCGTAGCTCATAGGTGACAATCTGCACAGCCATCGCGAGATTGAGACTCGGATAGGCCTCATGGGTGGGGATGTGACAGTGGAGATTGCAGCGCTGTAGCTCCTCGTTGAGCAGGCCCCGATCCTCTCTCCCGAATAGAATGGCGACCCGCTCGCGAACAGACTGGCTGGCAATTCGTTCAGCGCAGCCGCGGGCATCCTGCAAGGGCCAGGGGATACGTCGATCACGCGCACTGGTACCGACCACAAACTGGCAGTGGGCAATAGCCTCGTCGAGGGTGTCCACTACCCGCGCTGCCTCGAGCACGTCAAGCGCGGACGCCGCGCGCCAGGTCGCCTCGGGTGCGGGGTATTCCAGCGGTGCCACCAACGTCAACCGGCTCAATCCCATGTTTTTCATCGCCCGCGCGACGCCGCCAATATTGCCGCTATGGGTGGTGTGAACCAGAACGATTTCTATGTTGTCGGGATTCATACTGACCTTGCTCGCAACGGTCGGGTTTTGTCAGGAATGACGTCACGGGGAAATATTGTCGCGTCCGGCAGTCTACCAGAGACGTATCGGGTTGCCGTGACCCCTGCTATGATGCGCCGCCCGCAGATTGAGGTAGCAGATGGAACCCACCGCATCCATGGCATTGCGCGCCGCTCGCAAGGCGGGAGATCTGATTGTGCGCGCCTCGGACGATATGGACCGCATTGGCTATCGCGCCAAGGCGGCGGCTGACTATGTCACCGAGGTTGATCTGGCGGCAGAGAAAGAAATTCTTTATCACCTCAGTAAAACTTATCCGGATCACGCCTTTCACTGCGAGGAGAGTGGCTTCTCGGGCAACGCGGAATCGGAATATGTGTGGGTGATAGATCCACTGGACGGCACCAGTAATTTTTTACGCGGCATTCCTCACTTTGCCGTCAGCATTGCCTGCTTACATCGCGGCAAGATAGAGCACGCGGTGGTCTATGACCCCATTCGCCGCGAAGAGTTTATTGCGTCGCGAGGTCGCGGCGCACAGCTGAACGGGCATCGCATTCGTGTGGGGGACCGGCAGGATCCTGCAGAGGCGCTTTTTGGCACTGGCATCCCCTTTCTCGGTCACTGCGACGAGCACATGGATTGGTACACCGCGTCACTTGCGGCCGTGACAGGTCATTCCATGGGCGTGCGCAGAGCGGGCGCCGCCTCCCTTGACTTGGCCTATGTCGCAGCTGGACGACTTGATGGGTTTTGGGAAATGGGTCTGAATCCCTGGGATATCGCCGCGGGCGCCTTATTGGTGAAGGAAGCAGGCGGCCTGATCACCGATCTGGCGGGAGGCGAGGACTGGTACGACAGCGGCAATATCGTCTGCGGAAACAGAAAACTACTGCGGCAAATGCTGGCGTGGGTGAGATGGACTGGGCCGTAGCTCCATCGCTTCATGACGCCGGCAAGACCTAGGGCAACAACCCTTCCTGATCGGCACCCTCTTTCTCCGGCACCATCACGTCATCTTTACTGACATCGAGTTGCAGTAAGGTTGTCGCAGACACGTAGATAGAAGAATAGGTTCCCACCGTGACGCCTACCAATAGCGCAATCGCAAAACCAAAAATCATCTCGCCGCCAAACACAGCCAGCGCCACCAACACCAATAAAGTCGTTAACGACGTCACCAGTGTTCTGCCCAGGGTCTCGGTGAGAGAGATGTCGATCACCTCAGCGGGCGACGCACGACGCACCTTACGCAGATTCTCGCGAATCCGATCGGACACCACGATGGTATCGTTGAGCGAATAACCCACGACGGCCAACAGCGCCGCCAGCACCGTCAGATCGAACTCCAAACCGGTGAGCGAGAAAAACCCCAGCGTAAAAATCACATCGTGCGCCAAGGCGATAACCGCACCCAATGCAAACTTAATCTGGAATCGAAACGCCACATACAGCATGACCAGACCCAGCGCAGTGAGCATGGCAATGCCACCGTCATCGCGCAGCTCGTCTCCCACCTGCGGTCCGACAAACTCAATGCGCCGTAATTCAATATCCATGTCGGTAGCGGAGCGCAACTTATCCACCATAATCGCGCCTTGTTGGTCAGAATACCCGTCCGGCAACCGCACCAATACGTCTCGATCAGTGCCGAAACTCACCACAATCGCACCGTCGTATCCCTCTCGATCGAGGGTAGAACGGATGCCGCCCAGATCCGCGGTGTCACTGTAGGCCACCTCTACCAATGTGCCGCCAGTGAAATCCAGACCCCAGTTCAGCTGATTGATCGAGAGGGAGACAATGGCTGCCAGCATAGCGGCCGCGGAGAACCCCACCGCTACCCAGCGCCAGCGCATAAAAGGGATGACATTCATTTTGCTGTCTCCGTTAACCCGCCCGCAGGGCGACCCAGCCCCCCAATCGATAAGGCGCGAACACGCCGCCCGCCATAAACGGCGTTAACCAGAGCACGGGTGCCCATGATGGCGGAGAACATCGAGGTCACGATCCCCACCGAGAGCGTCACAGCGAAACCCTTAATGGGACCCGTACCGATCGCGTACAAAATAATGGCAACAATCAGGGTCGTAATGTTCGCATCCAGAATCGTCACCAGCGCCCGGTCGAAACCATTGTTGATTGCGGTCTGGGGCGGCGCGCCTTGATTAATCTCTTCCCTGATGCGGGCGAAGATGAGCACGTTGGCATCGACCGCCATCCCCACCGTCAGCACGATACCCGCGATGCCAGGCAAGGTGAGCGTCGCGCCCAGCAAAGACATAATCCCCACCAGTAACACAAGGTTCGCGGATAGCGCCACAACGGCCGCCACCCCGAACACCCGGTAGTACGCCACCATAAATAGCACCACCAGCGCCAGTCCCACCTGCACAGACTTCATGCCAAGCTGGATATTTTCTGCACCCAGAGAGGGACCGACCGTGCGCTCCTCAACAAAAGTGATTGGTGCTGCCAGAGCACCCGCCCTGAGCATCAGTGCCAGTTCGGAGGCCTCGGCGGGGTTATCCAAACCGGTAATTTGAAATTGCGCCCCCAGCGCCGACTGAATCACCGGCGCGGTCAACAATAGTTTTTCGTCGTAGGGTATCCGTACCGGCCGCTCTTCCCCGGTCTCGTCGGCCTCATACCGCGTGCGATATTTGCGCTCGATAAACAACACGCCCATCCGTCGCTTGACGTTGGCGCGCGTGGCCCGGGACATCATCATGCCACCCTCACCATCGAGACTGATCATGACGTTCGGCTGGCCATTCTGGTCAAATCCGGCCTGCGCATTGGCCACGCTCTCGCC
>Ga0255751_10000519_pt1 | contig 35610 bp, 26 predicted proteins | sample 071ome_20_FD_179951 | JGI IMG/M metagenome (GOLD analysis project Ga0255751, IMG submission 179951) | Coastal salt marsh microbial communities from the Groves Creek Marsh, Skidaway Island, Georgia - 071412BT metaG (version 2) | ecosystem: Environmental > Aquatic > Marine > Intertidal zone >... | reverse complement strand
CGAATTTCTTGGTCACCGTGGGCCTTGGACTCAACTTTTTTATTATTGGCTTCATTTGGTTGGGCCAAGCCATGCCTGCCGCCACTTCGCCAGCACCATGGCAGACCTTGACGCTTGCCGAGCCCGTGCCTCTTCCAAACGGTGACGAAGCGATGAACCAGATCGAACTGTTCTCGCTGCTCTACGCCACCACCAGCGGCGCGGTGTTTGCCTCGATGATGGCGTACCTTGCCGCCCAGTATTGCGACGTGGCGTTGTTCCACTTCTGGAAGCGCCTGACGGACGGCAAACATCTTTGGCTACGAAACAACGGCAGCACCATCGTGAGCCAGGGCGTGGATTCGGTCATGGTGGTTGCAGTGACCTTTGGCGCTCAGTTCCTTGCCGGCGCTATGACTTTGGGACTGCTGTTTTCGCTGATGATGAGCAACTACCTCTTCAAAGTTGTCGTGGCACTCCTCGACACGATCCCGCTGTACATTCTGGTGAACTACCTGCGCCGCTATCTTGACTTGCCTGATGGCGAAATTACCGATGGATTTACCCACTAGCGACATCATCAAACTATGGTTTGGCATCGACCGCTTTGATCCAGAGCAGGTTGCGGCGAAATACAGCATTTGGTTTCGAGGTGGCAAGCGGCTGGACCAAGACATCGCACACCGGTTTGGATTCTTATTTTCAGCTACGCCCTCACCGCTGGAGGGCTTCCGTCACACGGCGCGCACCATTGACGAGGCCCTTGCCCTAACGATTGCATTGGATCAGTTTCCACGACACATCTTCCGAGGCACCCCTCACGCCTTCGCGTTCTCATCAGAAGCGATCGAGTTAACCCGAAGCATCCTGTCTCGAGATGACTGGGCCTTACTGTCCCCAATCGAGCGGGTATTCACGCTGATGCCGCTTCATCACAGCGAATCGGCAACCGACCAAACCGAAGGTCTTCTGGCGGTCTTGAGGCTCAGCGAGCAAGCCGAGCCTCCTTGGCAAGCACTGCTTGATGGCTTCTTGCGCTCATTTCGAGACCACGCTTTAATCGTGGAGCAATTCGGTCGTTTCCCTCATCGAAATCAGATCCTGGGTCGACCTTCCACAAAGGCAGAGCGCCTTTTTTTGGCTCGCAAACCGCAATTTTTCGGACAGGCTTATGCAGATAGAGGATCATCTCGGACTTCACCACTCTTGTGACCGCGACGACTCGGTGCATCGCTTTGATCAGGTCATTGACCGATATCTCCGCTATGCCACAGATACCATGGACAGTCTTCACCCCATTTTGGAGGACGACCCGACCTTCGCCACAGGTCATATCTTTAAGTCATACCAACTTAAGATGGCCAGTGATCCGAGATTCAAAGTGCCCTTGCAACAGGCCGCTGGGGCTCTAGGCCAACTTGAACTTAATGATCGAGAATCGCTGCATCGGGACGCGATCGATGCTTGGTTGCGGGACGACCTTGTCCTCGTCAGCAAACGATTAGCAGAATTGTTGGCTCGCTATCCTACGGACTTGTTAGCCCTTAAAGCGGCCAACCATCTTCACTTTTATCGAGGTGACGCTAAGGCCATGCGAGACGCGACCGACGCTAGCCTTACAGCATGGCCCGAAGATCACCGCTGGCGAAGCTTTGTCGAAGGCATGCTCAGTTTTGGGTACGAAGAAACGGGGCACTTCGAACGAGCCGAGGCTCTGGGTCGCGCAGCAGTGGCTGCCGACCCAATGGATATGTGGGCCGCACATTCGGTTGCTCATGTGCTCCACATGCAGTCCCGATGGCAAGAGGGCCTGCAATGGATGGACGAATGCCTGCCGCACTGGCAATCCACGAACAACTTCACGAACCATCTGCACTGGCACAAAGCGCTTATGTTGGTCGACAGTGGTGAGCCTAACGCCGCGCTTCAGCTCTACGATGACTATTTGATCCAACCGCTAAAGGATGACTTTTATCTGGATGTCTGTAACGCCGCGAGCCTGCTGCACCGGTTAGAAATGCGAGGCCTCGACGTGAACGACCGATGGCACACGCTTTCCGACTATCAGCACCGAATCACGGACCAGGAACTCGTATTTGTTACGCTGCATTATGTGATGATCGCTGCCAGAATTGGCGATCAAACAGCACTCGAGCAAGGCATGGCCAGTATCGAGGCTTGGAGCGACAGCCCATTAGAGCAAGGCCTCACCTGTCAGGCCGTGGGAAAGGATCTCGCCGAAGCCCTGGCGCTTCGCGCAAAAGGTCAGACGACCGAAGCGAAGTCCCTGCTCGAGGGTACATTTGATACGCTCCACACGATTGGCGGTAGCCATGCCCAGCGCGCACTCTTCCACGAGCTCGCCCGAGGCGCCTAATTAACCCGAGGAACTCTGATGAATTTCGAACAAATCCTTTACGAAAAAGACGGCCCCATCCTAACCATCACGTTGAACCGACCCGACAAGCTGAACGCCTTCACCGGTCAAATGATGCAAGAGTTGATTGATGCAATGGATGCGGCAGACGCCGATGATGAGGTGCGTGCCATTATCTTCACAGGCGCAGGGCGAGGGTTTTGCGCGGGTGCGGACTTATCCTCTGGAAAAGATACGTTCAACAATGATGCGCCTGGGAAACCAAGCGGTCTGCAGCGTGATGGCGGCGGATTACTGACGCTTCGATTATTCGAGTCCAAAAAACCCTTGATCTCAGCGTGTAATGGACCAGCAGTTGGCGTTGGCGCCACCATGCAGTGTGCAATGGACATTCGTCTTGCCTCCGAAAAAGCCCGTTATGGCTTCGTGTTCTCTCGACGCGCCATTGTTCCAGAAGCCTGCTCCAGTTGGTTTCTACCCAGAATTGTGGGCATTCAAACAGCGCTCGAGTGGACCTTCTCAGGACGCGTATTTGAAGCAGACGAAGCGCTTAACCGCGGCTTCGTTCGCAGCGTTCACGCAGAAGAAGACCTGTTACCCGCTGCCAAGGCACTTGCCCTCGAATTCTCGGAGATGACCTCGGCCGTTTCAGTGACCTTAATCCGGCATATGCTCTGGAAAATGTTGGGCGCAGACCACCCCATGGAAGCTCACAAAATTGACTCGCGAGGGGTCTATCACCGAGGACGATCCGCAGACGCCTTTGAAGGGGTGGAATCTTTTCTTCAAAAGCGTGCGCCAGTCTTCCCGGGCAAAGTCTCATCCGATCTACCGGAATTCTTTCCCTGGTGGGAAGAACCAACATTCGAATAACGGATTCAAAGCGGACTGCTCACACGAGCGCGTTGAACACCTTGTCCCAGAAAAAGGATGTCGCGCCTTTTTGTTCAGCTGCGTCCGCTCGCTCGGCGGCATGGCGAGCAATCGTGATGCCCGCGGATCGCATAGGATCAGGAATCCATTTTTTTGGCCGCGACACGTAAAAAGGTGCGTCAACCCAGTCCGAAGACACATCCAGTATGCGTTCGACCAAGCGCCGGGCGGCAAAGTTTGAAGCGGCGACCCCTTCTCCCATGTAGCCACCCAGATACCCTTGCTGGGTGTGTTGATCGAATGCCACTTCTAGATGCCGCCGGGGCGAGATACCTAGTACGCCGGCCCAACGGTGCGTGATCGCGTGGTTAGAAAGCTGAGGGAAAAGAGAGTACAGCGCGCCTTCGACTTCCTCGAAAATCGGGTCGGTGGACGCGTAATGCGCAGGGAGCGACGTGCCACGAACATGACGAGCCCGTGCGCCAAACGCGATTCGGCCATCCAAGGTGCGCTGACCATAGACCGTCACGCGACGCGCGTCACAGAAGGTGGGCCGATCAACCAGCCCAATCGATGCCCATAAGTCGGCGGGAAGAGGGGCGGTCGCCACCATCGCAGACACGACAGGTACCACCAACCGGGCGTGGCCAGGAAGTTCGCGCGTGTAGGCTTCAGTTGCTCGAATCAGGGTATCGCAGGCGACATGGCCTCGGTTAGTGCATAGCTTCAATCCTCTGATTGAAGTCACACGAACCCCTTCGTAAATAAGCACCCCACGAGCGCGTAAGACCCTCACCAGACCTGCCACCAATTTTGCCGGATGAATGACCGCGCAGTGCGGCGTCAATTGCGCACCCAAGGCGCCCTCGATCCTAGCCTGATCTAGCGCCTCTTTTTGTGCCAGCCACCGAAAATCGGTTTCATCAAATCCCCAGGTGAGCAACTGATCATGGTGTCGTTGAAGCCGCGCCAATTGCGCTGCGTTGGTCGCTGTGGTCAGGGTGCCGCCTTGATGGAAATCGCAGTCAATCGACTCATGGTCAAGCACTGACTTGATTTCACCGAGCGTTGATTGCATGGCCCTGGCCCAACGAAGTCCCTCGGATCTGGTTTGGGGTCGCGCAAGCAAGGCATCGATCCCTTCTGCCCATCCCATGCACCATCCACCATTTCGACCACTGGCGCCAAACCCCACATGCTCAGCTTCGAGCAAGGTGATTGATCGTTTGGGATCAGCGAGGGATAAATAGTAAGCTGTCCAAAGACCGGAGAATCCGCCCCCCACGATGACCACATCCGCTTGGGTCGGCAGGTCGGCAGTTGGGTTGATCTCCTCGCGATGGCGGAGCGCTTCGGCCCACAAACTCGGCCCGAAATCGGCGCCCGGCACAGGTAGATCTGACGTGGCATCAACCATCAAGCGCTACGCTATCGATCAAAAACAGCCACAGGTAATGAGGTGTACCCCTTAACAAAGTTCGAATTCACGTACTCAGGCTCACCCACCAATTCGACTCGATCAAATTGCGCAAGAATTTCTTCCCACAATATCCTCAGTTGCATTTCGGCGAGTCGATTACCCATGCAGCGATGGATGCCGAAACCGAAACTGAGATGCTGCCGAGATCGGGCTCGGTCAATTAAGAACGCGTCAGGATTTTGAATCGCGCGTTCATCGCGATTGCCAGAGACGTACCACATCAAAATGCGTTCCCCCTCGGGAATCGATCGCCCAGCAATCTCAACAGGACGCGTAGTAGTGCGACGCATGTAGGCGAGCGGCGTTTGGTAGCGAATGATTTCCGGGACCATGTTCGGAATCAAACTGGGATTGGCTCTGAGTTTTGCAAACTCGTCAGGATTTTCATTTAAAAACCGAACGCCGCCCGAAATCGAATTACGCGTGGTGTCATTGCCGCCAACGATTAACAAGATTAGATTACCGAGGTACTCCATGGGGTCCATGTTTTTAGTAGATTCGCCATGTGCAAGCATCGAGATCAGATCGTTTGCCGGCGGGGCATTCACGCGCTGATTCCACAATTCTGTGAAGTAAGTCAGGCACTCGATGAGCTCTGCTCGCCGCGCGTCTTCATTCTCCACAAGGCCACTTTGCTCATCCGCGGTCGCCACATCACTCCAGCGAGTCAGTTTTCGACGATCCTCGAAAGGAAAATCAAAGAGCGTTGCCAACATTTGCGTCGTGAGCTCGATGGAAACCAGGTCAACCCAGTTAAAGGTTTCCCCTCGCGGTAACTCGGACAATATCTTCCGGCAACGCTGACGAATTAACGCTTCCATGCTGGCCAGGTTACGAGGTGCCACCACACCACTGACCTCCCGCCGCTGCTGGTCGTGCTTTGGTGGGTCCATCGCAATGAACATCGGCAGCGGAAAATCCTCTTCCTGATCTGTCGCCACAATCGAGCCGTCGGATGAAAAGTCGGCGTGATTGGTGTCCACCGCCATGATGTCTTCGAAACGCGTCACGTGCCAAACCCGGCCAAGATCTTCAACTTCTTGACTGATCACCGGCGACTCGTCCCTCAATCGCTTAAATACATCGACATGGTAGTCACCGTGAAAGAGGTCCGGGCGCATCAAATCTAATTCATCAACCGACGCCTTCTGAGCATCGGGTCTGGGCGCCAAGGGGGCGACTGGGTTGACTACTTCTGGCATAGCATCCTCTCTCATCTGGTTGATCAACTACTTGGGTGTGTCTACTTGGGTGTGTCGCTGCGTCTTCGATTAGCACCAACATTTTTAGCAGATATTCAGGGTCTGCCCACCATAATTACGCAAAAAGAGTTCTGCAAAAAGAGTTCTGCAAAAAGAGTTGCGCAAAAAAGACCACTTTCGACACGAGGGTGAATGGGGTTTGAACCCGCGCTTCGATCGGCACACGTCATGTGGCCCTGAAACGTCCTCTATCTTTGAGTCACGTGGGGAAGCCGTTGCCGTGGGCCGCCTGTCACGGGTTAATCGTCCGTACTGAAAGCAACAGGCGGTTACCACCCCACAGAGAGATCGCGATTGAACCGAGACCGCCAAACCCACAGTCAATCCCGAGGATTGACGGGACCGATTTGACCTCGTCAACCCACGCTCAGGAGCCTGTAGTCTTTTAATTTGGGCGTTGCATGGCGCCCGGAGTGCTCGCGCCGATCCATCACTCGCTCGGCCTTGATTCAATACGCAGAGTTAGCGCACGATGACGGATGAGCACAACGCGCCCCGTGCCACGCCAACGAGCGCCTGTCCGAACCGAACTATGAGGAACAGATCGACCATGAGCAGCTTTGAAACCATCACACTTCAGATTGAGCAAGGTCTTGCCACTCTGACCTTGAATCGACCCAACCAAGCCAATGCAATGAATCCATTGATGGCCAAAGAGTTGAGTGATGCCGCAACCCGCCTCGCAGAGGAAGGCGATCTTCGCTGCGTACTAATCAAATCGACCGGCAAACTCTTTTGCGCCGGCGGCGATATCGCAGAATTTGCAGAGGCTGGCCGAGAGGTAGGACGACTCATTCGCACCATGGCGGGTGATCTTCATATCGCCATCAGTCGCCTTACCCGACTGGATGCACCCGTGGTGTGTGCGGTTCAGGGTACCGCGGCAGGCGCAGGGTTAAGTCTCTGCGTCGCCGCCGATTTGGTGATCGCAGTTGATACCGCGAAATTTACGTCCGCCTATACCAAGGCTGGATTATCACCCGATGGCAGTTCGACTTACTTCCTGCCCAGGCGCATTGGAGACAGAAAGGCTAGAGAGCTCATGCTGACCAATCGAGTTCTGAGTGCAGAGGAGGCCGTCTCCTGGGGGTTAATCAATCAAACCGTGCCCGCTGAGTCGTTTGAATCTGCAGTGGCGCAGTGTGTTGACGCAGTGATGACCGGCCCAACACGAGCCTTTGGTTCGGTCAAACGACTTCTTAACGAGAGCTCCCACACCAGCCTTGAAACTCAGATGGAACTCGAGACTCGAGAGATCGCAAGCTGTGCAGTCGGAGAGGATGGCCAGGAAGGGATTCAAGCCTTTCTCGCTAAGCGAGCGCCAAACTTCACGGGTCGTTAAAACTAGCTGCAACGCGTTGCATCAAGCGCGCTCCGGCCCCCGATGATCAAACACAGGGAACGTCGCACCCATTCAGACCTTGAATTGCTAGCCCGGGCACGCTGAGGGCTCAGCCGCGTGCCTTAACATTTTCCATCGCGGGCCCAGACCGCTGATGTGACACCCTAGGGGCAACATGTTAGGGTCCCCTACTTATTCCAGCTGGTGAAATCTTTGTCTTCCAAGACCGACGCCTCAATTGAGGCCCAAGGAACCGAAGACGTCTATACGTCTGACTACGAAGTGGGGCAGGACAACATCGAGGCTTTCGGGCTCGACATCCATAACCCCGTGTTTATTTTGAGCGGCAGCGTTACGGTCATTTTCGTCGTGCTGACGCTGCTCTTCCCTCAAGTGGCCGCTGAAGGGTTTGGTTCGCTGAGAGTCTGGCTGACCACAACGCTCGATTGGTTTTTTATATACAGCATGAACTTTTTCCTGCTGTTCTGCGTTGTGCTCGCGGCATCGCCACTGGGTCGCATTCGTATCGGTGGCCCAAGGGCGGAAGCGAGATATAGCCTGCCTAGCTGGGTTGCCATGTTGTTCGCCGCAGGGATTGGTATTGGCATTATGTTTTATGGCGTCCTGGAACCCATGAATCATGCGTTGCGTCTGCCGCTTAATCTCACGGACCTTGGACTGGAGGAGACTCAAGCCCTCGCTATGGCCGCGACGCTGTATCACTGGGCCTTTCATCCATGGGCGGTTTACGCTGTGGTCGGGCTATCTCTGTCGTTCTTTTGTTATAACAAATCACTGCCGTTGCTGATGCGCTCGGCGCTCTACCCGATCTTTGGCGAGCGCATCTGGGGGTGGCCCGGTCATATCGTGGACATCCTTGCCATATTCGCGACGCTCTTTGGTCTTGCAACCTCGCTCGGTTACGGGGCGGAACAAGCCTCCGGCGGACTTCGCTACCTATTTGGCGTGGCAGACTCTAGCCTGGTGCAAATGGCGCTCATCGCGGTAATTACCGCACTCGCGCTTTTCTCCGTGCTTCGAGGCCTTGACGGTGGGATCAAGTTACTAAGCGAAATCAATATGCTGACGGCGACTGCGCTCGGTTTTTTCGTGCTGATGACCACCCCTATTTGGAGTACGCTCGAACACATCGTAACCTCTGGTTGGGCTTATCTCTCGTATTTACCCGAACTCAGCACCTGGGCAGGTCGAACCGATTTCTACTACATGCATGATTGGACCACATTCTATTGGGCGTGGTGGATTGCGTTCTCACCATTTGTGGGATTATTCATCGCCAGGATCTCTACCGGCCGCACCATCAGAGAATTTGTCGTTGGCGCCCTCATCGCACCCTCGCTGATATTCCTCATCTGGATGACCATCTTTGGCCAAACCGCCATGGTCAACTACTTTACTCACGGCGCGACGGCAGTGGCTGACAGTGTTCGTAATTTTCAACCCGAGCTAACGCTGTTTATTTTTCTCGAACAACTACCACTTGCGGAGGTGACGTCCATCGTTGGTCTGGTGCTCGTCATCATCTTCTTTGTCACATCAATGGACTCTGGCTCGCTCGTCGTAGACACCATGGCTGCTGGAGGCAAAACCCGAACGCCAGTGACGCAACGCGTTTTTTGGTGCTGTGCGCTCGCCATGATTGGCATCGCGCTTCTTCTGGGCGGTGGATTGAATTCGGTCCAGGCACTCGCGCTGGCCACCGCTTTCCCTTTCACTTTGATCATCATCCTCATGGCGATCAGCCTCGTCCTAGGTTTACTGAAAGAACGAAAGCTTCTCCAAGACCCGGGCACATCGTGATGAGTCGACTCAAACGCCTCTGACGTGACAAAGTTTGGTGAACCCTGATCGCTGGCACTGAAGACCGGAACGGCGACTAGGGACACGATGCATCAACCGCTCTCTCCCTCTCTGCCTTTTGGACTTTGGCTTCTTGGCTTCTTGGCTTCTTGGCTTCTTGGCTTCTTGGCTTCTTGGCTTCTTGGCTTCTTGGCTTCCAATGAATTTATTTTGATATCAAATTTATATGAATCAGATTTAACTCCAAAAGGCCGGTAATTACCTGTTTTTTATGGTCTTTATTCAATTTCTTTCGTATTTAATGAATTGATTTCTAAATATATGTACACTACGCCCACGCAACAACAGGACTGATCATGTTTCAAAAGAAGAAATTGCACCTTGCTGTACTCTCCGCCATCGCAGCTGCGACCGCACCCCAAGCCTCAGCTGAACTGGAAGAAATCGTCGTCACCGCCACCAAGCGCGCGGTGCCTCTCCAGGATGCACCCGTTACCATCCAAGCCATCGGTGCAAAGGAACTCGAAGATCAAAACATTCAAGAGTTCGCAGATTACGTGCAATACCTTCCCAACGTAAATGCCGGCGGACGAGGTCCAGGCCAGAATGAAATTTACATTCGAGGCGCCGCCGTCGATGCCATCAATATTACCGTCGCTGAATCTCAAGGGTCCGCGCCCAACGTCGCCTTGTACCTTGATGAGCAGCCGGTCACCGCGGGCGGCCGAAACCTTGATGTGTATATCAGCGATATGGAGCGAATTGAGGTGCTTCCGGGACCTCAGGGCACCCTTTACGGGGCAAGCTCAATGGCTGGTACCGTTCGTTTGATCACTGCAAAGCCCGTCCTCGACCAGTTCGATGCCTCTTTTAATGGCAGCTGGTCTAGTACCTCTGGAGGGGAGGACAGCAATTCAGCCGAAGTCATGCTGAACTTACCCATTATCGACGGCAAAATGGCCGTCCGAGTCGCGCTCTATAACGACCGTCAGGGCGGGTTTATCGACAATGTCCCTGGTGAATTTCAGGCGGACAACACCATTAACCCAACCTTTCCCGGGAACACCGTCACGTATGCTGAGGGCACCGTGTTTGCTAACGGGACCGTCGTGGGTGAAGGCGGTCTCACCGTTCCGGTTCATAAAACCATCGCCAACAACGCGGCATTGGTTGAGGACGATTTCAACGATGCGCACTATGCAGGCATGCGACTCGGCTTGAAGTACATGATCTCCGACAACTGGGGACTCTTGATTCAACACACCGCGCAGTCGCTGTCCACGGAAGGTGTTTTCGACTACGACCCCCTCTTGGATGACTTGCAAGTGTCTAGATTTACGGATGATTTCCTCGACGATGAATTCAACCAAACAGCGTGGACGCTGGAAGGCTCATTCGGCGACTTGGATGTCATCTACACTGGCGCCTTTCTCGACCGGGATGTCACCGCCAATATTGATTACACGGGCTACACCAACATTGGTGCGTTCATCTCGGGCTACCAGTGCGAATATCTCGTTGGCGGTTACTACAATGGGCTTGGCACCGGTTACAACACCGACTATGACCCAAGCACCTTCTACACGTTTGATCCCACGATCGGCGGCGATCCTGGCGTGATCGAGTGTGGTACGCCGGCCAACGCGGCGAGAATTGAGAACGAAAACCAGCGCTGGACCCACGAACTTCGCGTCGCAACAAACTTTGATGGTCGAATCAACATGCAGGGCGGCGTCTTCTTCGAGGACTTTGAAATCCTGCACATCGGGGACTTCAACTATCAAGCGCCGATTGATGCTGGTTTCTCACCCATCGACATCCGCACAAGCGGCACTTTCACAAACTCTGAAGCCAACGCACGTGGGCGCGTCACCGACTCAACGCAATTTAGGAATGACAACACTAGGACTGAGAAACAGACCGCCATCTTCGGTGAAATCTCGTTCGCCGTGACTGACGCACTGTCGATTGCCATCGGTGCTCGCTACTACGACTTGGATTACGGGTTTACTGGCTACGGCGCCTGGCGCTACGGTAATCGCCCACTCTTTGTCGATGATAACGACCCCAACAATGATATTAGGCCTGCCTTAACCGGCGGTCGTGATTACCAGACCAACTTTGCGGAGTTGCAGCCCCTCAATGTGACGGACACGATCATGCGTTTCACGGCGTCGTGGCAACCCGAAGACTCCGACACCCTGGTCTTTGCCACCTGGTCCGAAGGCTATCGCCCCCCTGGCTTTAACCGAGCAGCCGCCAAGGCGGGTGTCTACAACGCGAGCGCAAACAATGTTCGGGATGATGGTACGGCCTGTGGGACGAGCGCAGCCATCAACAGCAATCCGTCGACCGGATTCCCTGGATACTGCCTACCCTATGTATTCGAATCTGACTCCCTAGAGAATATGGAGCTTGGCGTTAAGGCGACACTTCTCGATGGCTCATTGCGACTCAATGGCGCAGTGTACAAAATTGACTGGCAAGACATCCAAGTTTCACAGTTCGATTCACAGAACATCTCCATTCTGACCATCGTTGATAACGGCGGTGACGCTGAAATCATGGGACTGGAAATGGATATGGCGTGGGCGGTCAATGACAACCTCACGGTGTTTGCAGCAGCGTCATTTAACGATACTGAGCTGGTATACGTAGACCCGGCATTTGACATCGTCGTGGCTGATGCGGGCAGCATGCTGCCACTGACACCCGAGACTCAGTTCAGCGTACGTGCCCGTTATGAATGGGAATTGAACAGTGATCTTGGCGCCCACTGGCAGTTTGGCTACAAGTATGCGGGCGAGGCGCTCAACTCGATCGTTGATACAGCCGACGAGCCCAACACCATGCAGGACAGCTACGGTATTCTGGACGGTTCAATAGGCGTTGCCAGCCTGGACAATGGTTGGGGTGTCGAGCTATTTGCAAGCAACTTGACGGATGAACGTGCGCAACTGCACATCAACCGCCAAGACTTCTTTGAAAGAATCACCACGAATCGCCCAAGAACAATTGGATTGCGCGTCTCATACGACTTACAGTAGTCGCTGATTCCAATGATCGGTCATCGGGCAGAATGCGTGCCCGATTGACCGCTGGCGCCCCATGCCCATCGATATTCCCGCAACACTCAGGACAGCACAGCAACATCTCGCACGATCCTCATTGTCCGAGGCGGTGGTTAGCCTCGAATCCATTTTAGTTGAAGACCCTAACCATCGTGATGCGCTGTATTACCTCGCAGTGATCGACCGAAGATTGGGGCACTTAGATGCCTGCATTGAGAAGCTCGATCAACTCCTTCATATTCACCCCAGAGACAGCCTCGCGACCCAGGAAAGGGCTTTTGCTTTGGTTTCTCGAGGCGATGAAAGCGCCGCGTTCAATGGCTTTCGTCAGGCAGTCACACTGAATGATGCGCTACTTGCGAGTTGGCGTGCGCTAGCCGAGCTTGCGCGGAAACTCAATCAAGACATCATTCGCGAAGAGGCAGAAGAGCAACAACGGCGCCTCAGCGCACTCCCTCAACCCCTTTTGCAGACTCGATCACTGATTCAAGAGAACAAACTCTTCTTGGCAGAGCGCGTCTGTCGCAGGTTCCTTGTTCAAAATCCTCAACATGTTGAGGGCATGCGCCTACTCGCGCACATCGGCGTCGTCACCGAAGTTCTTGACGATGCAGAGACCCTGCTTGCACATGCCATTTCCTTTGAGCCGGAAAACCGATTGGCGCGCTTTGATTACATGACGGTGCTCTACAAACGACAGAAATATCAGGCTGCCTTTAATCAAGCCAGCCTTCTACTTGAACTCGAGCCTGACAATGTGCGCTACAAGACCGCTTACGCGAATCAATGCGTGGCGCTGGGGCGTTTCGACGATGCGATTACCATCTACGATGACGTGCAGGACAAGGTGAGCGACCCTTCGCTCGTGCATTTGCTCAAGGGACACGCACTGAAGACCATTGGTCAGACAGAGGCAGCGATTACGGCCTACCGACAGGCTGCAGCGCTCCGGCCAGACTTTGGCGACGCCTATTGGAGCCTGGCAAATCTGAAAACCTACCGGTTCACCGACGCAGAAGTTGCCGCCATGAACAAACATTCAGGCCAACCGATGACCCGTGAAATCGATGACATCCATCTTCTGTTCGCGCTCGGAAAGCACCATGAGGACAGCGGTGACGTTGAAGCCGCTTTCAAAGCCTATGAGGCTGGTAACCTTAGAAAGTTAGAGCAACTGCACTTTGACGGCTCGCTCTTGAGTGAACGAATGCGACTGCAAATGACGCATTGCACCCCGCAACTTTTTGCCAAAAAAGCTGGTTTCGGGCATCCCGCGCCAGACCCAATTTTTATTGTTGGCCTCCCGAGAGCGGGCTCAACGCTACTGGAACAAATCTTATCCTCCCACTCCCAGGTCGAAGGCACGCAGGAACTTCCCAATATCGCGTCCTACGCATTCGAGCTCGATGGCCGACGCCGAATTCAAGATGATCCTGTCTACCCCGGTTGTCTTGAATCCTTGAGCGAAGAGACATGTCTTGCGCTGGGCACTCGATATCTCGAGGAAACCCGAGTCCATCGATCAGATAAGCCCTACTTCATCGATAAAATGCCAAACAATTTCAGGCATATCGGTTTGATTCGGCTCATGCTGCCCAACGCGAAAATTATCGATGCTAGACGCCACCCCTTGGCGTGCTGTTTCAGCGGATTCAAGCAACTCTTTTCCAGCGGCCAGGAGTTCACTTACGGACTGGAAAACATCGGACGATACTACAAGGACTACGTCGACATCATGCGTCATTGGGATGCGGTCCTTCCTGGCGCTATCTTGCGCGTTCATCATGAGTCAGTGGTCTTTGCGTTGGAAGCCGAAGTTCGCCGAATACTTGATTATTGTGGCCTGCCCTTTGAAGTCTCGTGTCTTAGTTTTTTCGAAAGTGAGCGAAGCGTCCGAACCCCCAGTTCTGAACAGGTGAGGCAGCCCATTTTCAAAACGAGTTTGGACGCGTGGCAGCCCTTTGAGCCTTGGCTTGATCCACTGAAATCGGCGCTTGGCAAAGAGCTTATCGACGGGTACCCGAGCTTCTCTTAAGCCAACTTCGAGGAGAAGTCATCGACTCTTGATAAGACGAACTCGCTTGCTGTCGTCTGAACACCCCTAGTACGCTTCGCTTGAATGCGCTATGTTCGGGCCTACGTTGCGTGAACCAAAGCGCGATATCTGGGGCAGTGTAAACGCCAGCACAAGCTGCGCTTGCCTAGGCTCCCCTTGAGCAGAAAAATTACAAAGATCAAAAAGATCAAAAAGAGACCAATCATGGAGGGTCGCCCGATGCGTCATTACGAGCTTCTGATCAAGAACGGACAAGTGTTTGATGGTTCAGCTCGTGAGCCATTCATCGCTGACATTGGCGTTCAAAATGGAAAGATTGCGGCGATCGAGCCCAGCATTGACGCCTCAGCAGACCAGGTGATCGATGCGGCTGGGAAAATCGTCACGCCAGGCTTCATTGACGTCCATACTCATTATGACGGCCAGGCAACGTGGGACGAGCACCTGGCGCCCTCGTCAAACCTGGGCACAACCACCGTGGTGATGGGTAACTGCGGCGTCGGCTTTGCGCCTTGCCGTCAGGACGATCACGATGTCCTCATTAAGCTGATGGAGGGCGTCGAAGAGATCCCAGAAACAGCCATGAGCGAGGGATTACCCTGGGACTGGGAGAGCTTTCCTGAGTATCTCGATAGCCTGGACAGAAAGCCGCGCGATATTGATGTCGCCGCCTTACTGCCCCATGGGCCCTTGCGTGTTTTTGTCATGGGTGAGCGAGCGGTAAACCGCGAACCTGCCACGCCAGAGGACATTGAGGCTATGAAAGTCTTGTTACGAGAGGGGGTTGAGGCAGGTGCAGTAGGTTTTTCAACGTCAAGAACGCTCGTTCACCGAAGCGCTGATGGCAACCTTGTACCGACTTACAAAGCAGCGACGGCGGAACTAAAAGCCTTGGGCGAGAGTTTATCGGGTGAAAAAGGCCACGTCTTTCAACTCATTTCTGACTGGGAAGATCCTGCCGATGAGTTTTCAATTCTGCGAGAGGTGAGCGAGAGGACGGGCGCGAAAGGCACATTTACACTCCTACACTTAGACAACGAACCCGAGCTATGGGAAAAGCAACTCGCGATGGTAGAAGCAGCTCAGTCTGAGGGCCTGGATATTCGTGGTCAGGTGCTATCACGACCCGTAGGGATGATGATGGGCCTACCCTCTTCAATGAACCCATTTTACCGTCGACCGAGCTACATGGCGCTGGATGATCTTCCCTGGGAAGAGCGTCTTGCCCGGCTTGCCGACCCGGACCTGAAGGCAAAGATTCTCGGAGAGGAAAACATTAATCCTCATATCTTTGTTCGGATTTTCAATAACCGATTCGACAAGATGTATCCAATGGAAGATCCATTAGAGTACTTACCCGATGCCGATCAATCGGTCGCCGCGCGTGCCGAACGAGCCGGAGTGGATGCCGCCAGTTGGCTCTATGACTTTTTCCTCGCGAACGGTGGGAAAAATCTCATCTATATTCCAGCAGCCAACTACAACGCTGACATTCCAAGACTATTGCAGCACCCCTTCACCGTCTCTGCCCTGGGCGATGGCGGCGCGCACGTAGGCTCGATCTGCGACACCAGCGCAAATGTTTATGTACTGACGAAGTGGGTCAAGAAAGAATCAAAGGTCGCTCTGGCGCAGGCGATCCACCTCCTGACTGCGCAACCCGCTTCGCTGTACTCTCTTATCGACCGCGGCGAAATCAAGATCGGTAAAAAGGCGGATATCAATGTCATTGACCTTGAAGCATTGCAATTGAGAACGCCACACATTGTTCACGACCTCCCAGCAGGCGGTAAGCGTTTTCTTCAAAACGCAGACGGTCTAGAGGCCACCATTGTGGCAGGCGTTCTGACGTTCAGTGGAGGCGAACCAACAGGCGCCTTACCAGGCAAACTGGTTCGAAGCGGTCAAATCGCGGGCTAGTCTTCCCCGAATGAGCCAAGCATTGCCATTGTGAGAGCCGCCGGACTCACGCATCAAGGCCACGTCAGATCCCATAATGAGGATGCCTTCGCCTTCCAAGAAAATCTTGGCCTCCTGATCATCGCCGATGGTCTTGGGGGTCACGGCGCTGGAGATTTGGCGAGCAACACTGCGGTTGAAACGATCATGCACCTTTTTGAGTCTCACAAGGTGTCCCGTACCCTGGATGGACTCACCCAGGCTATCGTCTCAGCGGATCACGCGATTCATGAGAAAGGTAAAGAGGGGCTCGGAAAGCCCGAGATGCGCACAACCATCGCTTGCGCACTCGTGACCGAAACCGACCTCCTGTACGCTTGGGTGGGTGACTCTCGAATTTACCTCGGAGGCAGTGATCAGGCGCTGACCTGCTTATCAAAGGACCACAACCTCTATGAACAAAAAAGAAGCCAGGGTCTTACGCCCGAGCCTCAAGACAAGCATCTGCTAACGCGCAGCATTGGCGGCGGCTTCGAAACTGAGGTCGCGCGTGGGCAACTACCCCGAGCGAGCGTTCGAGCTGGAAGATTGCTGCTGTCCACCGACGGATTGCACGGTATCGTCACTCAACGGGAAATCAATGAACTACTCGGAGCGAGCACTGATTTAGCCGTCTTGAGCGATTCGTTGGTGCGAGCCGCACTCAGACAAGGGGGCCCAGATAACATCAGTCTCGTTGTCGCTGATCTATGGTCTAGCTAAGCAACCAGTTTTCACTCAGCACTCTCAAGACATCGTTCATCGATGACACGCGTCGACTTGGCTCCTTGGCCAGACATTGCATAGTGAGATCCTCGAGCATTCGAGGCAGCTTGACCCTGGTTTTTTCCGAGGGTGGCCTCGGCGTTTCAGAACGAACTTTCTCTGCCAGTTCATCCATACGGTCACCATCGAATACGGTCTGACCACATAAAATTTCGTAAAGGACCGAACCAAGACTGTAAACATCAGATCGATCATCTATCGTCGCCTCACGATCTAACTGTTCCGGCGACATGTAACTGATCGTACCCTGAACCGGGCTCGTCTGAGTCATCCCCAAGGCCAAGGTCGACTGGGCCCCATCCGCTTCGCTGTCTGAGCCGGACCCCGTGCTGGAAACGCCTTGAGATTCCACACCATCCGCGCCTTCATCCCAAACCTTGGCAAGCCCCCAATCCAAAAGGACGATTTCACCAAAGCGCCCCACCAAGATGTTCTCGGGCTTCACATCACGGTGCAGCACTCCTTTTTGATGCGCGTACGCCAGCGCGTTGGCGATTTGTTCAATGACGTTGACCATCTGCGTTAGATCGTACCTCTCTCGATAATTAAGGAGCTCACGCAGCGTATAGCCCTCGAGCAACTTCATCGTGAAGAAATAACCGCCATCTCGTGTTCGACCGAGGTCATAAGTCGGCACGATATTTGGGTGCTGAAGTCGAGCTGAGATTCTTGCCTCACGCAATAATCGCCGTTGCTCAACCTCATCCTGTGCAAATTCTTTTCGTAGGCTCTTGTGACAGATTTTTCGACCCAAATAGAGATCCGTACAGGCTTGGATCAGTGATTTCCCGCCTTTTGCAATCGGCGAAAAGAGTGCGTATCGGAAGTTCGGATTAAGGGTCTCTGCAAGCGGCTTGTCCGTCTCATCAAGACGGAGTTTATCGCTATCGTCTGAAGGGTTCTGATACGTCGGCAAGGCGATGGGCTCCTATCTAGGACGAGACAAACATCCAGCGTCAATCCTAGCGGATTCAAAGAATAATTCGCAGTCCATGGCGTCCCCAGCCGGCAGAGCCCTGTTCAGCTAAGCGCATTCGCTAGTCTTCGGGCCACATAATTCAAGGCGTCATCACCGTTGTTCACTTTTACTTCATGCCCTATGAAGCGTCACACGGCTGGTAATAGCAAGAAGTAGCTTTTCCTTCGGCCTGGAGTGCCTAAGCGTAACGGTTTGAAAAATGCAGCTTCTCAATCAACCCGCCGCCGAACCGAAGCAGAACCGTAGCGGATTCGAAACAAACCACGCTGACCCATTCTCATCCACGGTTCATTGCTGCAGTTCCAAGCTATTGTTCATTCAATTCTCAGTGGATGCTAGATTTTGAATTTTTAGGCGGGATTTAGGCCGTTCATTAAGCACCCTTTAAGGCACAAAACCACTCATCGACACGAGACTCAATGAGCGGAACCTCAAGGCCTATAAATTTCGATCGGCGGAACCCTGAACAAATTTCGAGCTGTCAATGCTCATGGGCGCACCGTCGAGATGTTGGCTGCCCTCGTGCACACAGACTCGCTTAATAATTCGCCATTCCTTACCACGCTTTTCGTAAGTGTCGAGATAGCGCCCCACCCAAAGATCGACCCCGGCACTTTCGCCTTCAGAGAACAAATAGGTCACGTTGTAGATTTCGCCGTTAGCCATACCCCTCGAGGCGTCAAGTTCAATCGTATGATTGAAGATACAGTGCAGTGTGCTCGCCCAACGTCGATGACTGACCATACAGTGATCGACAAACTCGTGCGCGTTCCCATTAAAGACGCCGTGTTCATCGACCGCATCCGGCCAATACGCCGATTTCATTAGCTCGCCATCGAGCCGATCCACGCCCCGACAATAACGTCGCGCAACCTCTCTAATGTCGGATCGATCGACCAGTTCCTGCACTTTTTGCTCAGTCATCAATGCACCACTTTTCGTTATCATTTGACCATTTCGCGCTTGCGTTTGACGCTTTTCACTTTCAATACCTCTCATATCCCACGAGTTTGGTACACTCGAGGGAAAAGGAATCTTTCCATGATTAAAAGCCCTCTGTCTCGTGCTTTCTTCCAAAGCGCCTTCGTGGTGCCGCATTTAGAGACGGCCTGTGAACATTGGAGTCAGAAACTCGGTGTTGGCCCTTTTTTCGTCAAAGACTACACCCCAGGAACTTTCGACTCCGTTATTTATCGGGGTGAGGAAACTGACCTCTCGATGAGAGTAGCTCTTGCCCAAGCGGGGAGCATGCAAATCGAGCTCATCGAGCCTCGAGAGGGCCCTTCGGCTTATCGCGATATGGTGCCGGCTGGCAGCCCGCCGACCTTTCATCATTTCTGCGCATGGACTGAGGACTTCGATGCTGATCAGAGACTGCTGGAAGCCGAAGGATTTGAAGCAGTCAATGTCGGATTTTCAGGTCCGGTGACGTTTGGTTACTTCGATACAAGAGCGAGCCTTGGCTGCATGCTCGAACTGGTCACGCGCTTACCCGCGGTTGAAGGCCGATTTCAGATGATGGCCGACGCAGCAGCAACGTGGGACGGCAGCGATCCAATCAGGGCGTAGTGCTGAGCTTAAAGATACGTCTCAACCAAGCGAGTAGGGGCTAATACGAGCCCCATCTGGACCCACAACCTGTTTTTTGCAACATTACGTTTTGTTTTCATCGATGAACGGAGCCAATGGATGTCGCTCAACGTCAATTTCTTTGATAGGGCTACGCAAGCCTGTCCTTTTGATCTTTACGAAGCACTTCACAACGAGGCCCCCGTCTACCAAGACCCAATGACCGGGATCTTCCATGTGAGTCGTTTTGAAGATGTGCGACACATTCTTGCGAACCACGAACTCTTTTCGGGCAATGCGAGCCGAGGCACCAAAGTCCTCACGCCCAGACAAGAAAAGGTAAACGAGCGTTTCAAAACACGTGGATGGTTGCCTTCTAAAACGCTGATCGCGCGCGACGAGCCGAACCACAAACAGATGCGAGCGATGTTTAACGAAGCGTTCCGACCTGCAAAGATCAACAATCTCGAACCCTTCGTTCAGCAGACGGCTGAGGACCTCTTTAAGAACATAAGAGAGACTGGTACTTGTGATTGGGTATCGGCGATGGCCGTACCGCTTCCGCTGACCATTATCGTTAAACAAATGGGTGCTGACCTCAAAGATCTCTGGAAGATCAAGGGCTGGACGGACGCGTTCTTCCGACGCATTAGCATGATGCTCAGCGAAGAAGAAGAGCTCGACGCGGTGGATAAAGAAATCGAAGCCCAACACTATTTCCAGCCCATCTTTGAGCAATTGCGGTGCGAACCCAATGACACGCTGCTCTCTGAACTGGTCAATCGCGAAATTCCTGAGTGGGGCAGACCGCTCACCGATGAGGAACTTCATGCGGAGATGATGGCCGATACCTTCGTTGGCGGCAGCGAAACCACCACCAATGCACTCTCTGCTGGGGTCAAACTGTTAATCGAGAACCCGGAGGTTTGGACGCGGCTGAAATCTGACCAGACGCTACTCAAACCTTTCATTGAAGAAGTCTTACGTCTTGAATCTCCAGTACAAATGTTGCTCCGACGCGCAACGGAAGAGACTGAAATAGCAGGCACCCTGATCCCAGAAGGCGCGCTGATAGGGGTTCGTTATGGCGCCGCCAATCGAGATGCCGATCAGTTTGAGTGCCCCCACAGCATTGATCTCGATCGGTCAAAGCCCGGCGCTCATGTTGCATTTGGCTCGGGTGTGCACCATTGTCTGGGCGCGCCGCTCGCTCGCCGAGAATTATGGTGGGGATTTAAGGTTTTACTCGATGGGGCTCGATCTATCGAATTCGCCGAGCCTGATCCGCAACTCGTCTATCGGCCACATTGTCTGCTGCGTTCACTGGAAAGCCTGCCCATCCGCATTGAGCTAGATCGCTAGCGAGATCCAACTTAGACCGCTCAATCATTCAAGGAGCGCACGACACACCAAGCACAGACCCCGGCCTCACAACCCGTACAAAGCAACAAAAAAACCCAGCCTTAGCTGGGTTTTTTTGTTCCGAATTTACTCAGAAACGGCCGAGATTCATCACCTTGTGCCAGGCGGCCACAAAGTCACTCGTGAATCGCTCATCCGCGTCAGCATAGGCATACGCTTCCGCGACGGCTCTCAACTCAGAATTGGACCCAAAGATCAAATCCACTGGTGTCGCTGTGTATTTCAACTCACCGCTGGCGCGGTCAATGCCCTCGTACAGACCTTCACCTGCGGGCTGCCATACCGTACCCATGTCCAGCAAGTTCTTGAAAAAGTCATTGCTGAGCGTACCCGGGCGACTGGTGAGAACGCCATGGGTCGACGCTCCTGTATTCGCACCGAGCGAGCGCATACCACCCAGTAGTACCGCCATCTCCGGCACCGTCAGTCGCAGCTGGTCCGCGCGGTCGACAAGCATCTCGGTAGGCGAGCGGTAGCTCTTGTCTGCGTCATAGTAATTCCTGAACGCATCACCAGGGGTTTCCAGCAGCGCGAAAGACTCAACATCAGTCTGATCTTGGCTTGCGTCGCCGCGACCTGGGGTGAACGGTACCGTAACCACCTGGCCACCCGCCGCGGCTGCCATTTCAACCCCTACGGCACCCGCCAACACAATCGTGTCAGCAAGGGAGATCTGAACGCCGCGCTTAGCGCTCTCGTTAAACGCATCTCGAATGCCCTTCAAAACGCTCATGGTTTGAGCCAGCGTCTCTGGATCATTCGCTGCCCAACCGTTTTGCGGTGCGAGCGCCACGCGTGCGCCATTCGTACCACCGCGCATGTCACTGTCGCGATACGAGGCAGCCGAAGCCCAAGCCGCCTTGACCAAATCGGTTGCAGACACGCCTGAGGCTCTAATACTGTCCTTCAAACGCTTGACGTCTCTTGCGCCCACCAGCTTATGCTCGGGTGCAGGCACCGGATCCTGCCAGATTTGGATTTCGGCGGGCACATCACTGCCTAGATATCGCGCGCGGGGCCCCATGTCTCTGTGGGTCAATTTGAACCATGCCTTGGCGAAGGCCAGCCGATATTCCTCTGGATTTGCCAGAAACCGCTCAGCAACGGCTCGATAAGCAGGATCATACTTCAACGCCAAATCTGCAGTGGTCATGACAGGTGGATTAAATTTGCCTTCGACATGCGCGTCAGGCACCACCGCGTGCATCGATTCATCTGTGGGAATCCACTGAACCGCGCCCGCCGGGCTGCGCGTCAACTGCCAGTCGAACTTCAATAGGTTTTGAAGATAGAGCGTCGTCCACTGAGTTGGCGCTTGTGTCCATGCACCCTCCAACCCACTGGTTACTGTGTCTTCGGAGTGCCCTTTGCCGCACTTGTTCTTCCAGCCCAGACCCTGCTGCTGGATTTCACCCGCGCCGGGCTCGACGCCAACACATTCACCCCCCTTGTGAGCGCCATGCATCTTGCCAAAGGTATGCCCGCCGGCGACCAAGGCCACCGTCTCCTCGTCATTCATCGCCATGCGACCGAAGGCGACTCTGATGTTCTTCGCTGAACCTTCGGGGTCTGGTTTGCCCATTGGACCCTCAGGGTTCACGTAGATAAGCCCCATGTGGGTTGCGCCCAGTGGCCGTTGTAATTTGCCATCCTTGGTCCGCCGATCGCTGGCCAGCATTTCGACCTCAGGTCCCCAATACACCACATCGGGTTCCCAATCGTCTGAGCGACCACCGGCGAAGCCAAAGGTTTTAAACCCCATATTTTCGAGCGCCACATTGCCGGCAAGAATCATCAAGTCGCCCCAAGAGATGCTGGCGCCGTACTTTTGCTTGATGGGCCAAAGCAACCGTTTGGCCTTGTCCAAATTCCCGTTATCTGGCCAGCTGTTCAAAGGATCAAAACGCATTTGCCCCCCGTCGCCACCGCCGCGTCCATCTAGCGTTCGATAAGTGCCCGCGCTATGCCACGTCATTCGAATGAAAAACGGACCATAGTTGCCCCAGTCAGCGGGCCACCAATCTTGCGAGTCGGTCAGCACCGCGTCGATATCCGCTTTCAGAGCAGCCAAATCGAGCGTTGCAAAAGCTTCCGCATAATTAAAATCTGCGCCCAAAGGGTTCGAGCGCGCATCGTGATCCCTGAGTGGCGCTAAATCTAACTGATCAGGCCACCAAAACTGATTGTTTCGCGTTTTGCCCGCAGACTCAGCAACGGGTTTCGTCGCTTCATCCGGATGCCCATGGCCATCCGCCCAAACCGTTGATTGCAGACTGGCCAAACCGATCGACAACATGGCAGCGCCGGCGATCCCCCGTAAATTTTTCAAGGTCTTCATTGTTCCCTCTCCCATCATCCTTATGTGTCTTCGATCACCTCACAAAGGTGTTCGACTGAGTCTTTTAGTCACTTGCTGATTACTTTTACGCAGAGTTTTGAATGCTGCTTACAATTTGTATAGTGAATTGTTTCGATAGGAACGATCTACTGGTTGAATCGTTCGCGAGGGATACCTCGTGCGCCTCTCGAACCGCCGAGTTTCAACGGGTTGCAGAGGAAAGGCATTTACACTCTCAGGCTCATCACTTTCTGAGGGCACGCGCTGCGGATTTCCGCGCATCGAAGTTAGGGTACAAGGCGGCGACAGGCCGCCGCTGACGCCCCCAAACTTTCAGTTACGCATCCCCCGACCGCTGCATGACGAGGCCGATCTGCCTGGATTGCGCGACCAATTGTCCACTGCTGTCCCACAAGCACCCTGACTCGACCATCCGACCGCCGGTCAAATCGTTGGTCTGAAATTCAGCGAGGATCCATCCTGGGTTGGGTCTTCGCCTGACGTGAACAGTCAATTCGATGGTTGGCACCCAGCCCACAGGACCGATCCGGACAAATGGCGAAGGTGGAAACGTATCGCAAAAGAGCAGCAGTGATCGCACATCGGCGGGACGCCCATCCGAGAAGCGAACCCATCCACTCAAGACAGGCGCAAGCGCTGGGTTAGAATCCACTTGGTGCGGATTCAATCTGACGTCGAGTTTCTTCATCATCGGGATATCGATGGACTGTAAATCACCGGTTCTCGGCGGGCACTGTTCGGGAGCTGGAATATCGATCGCCGGAAGCGAAATATCAGTATCGACCCCCACAGATTGCGCCAGATCGCTATACGCCGCAATCGCGAGTAGCCGAACTTGCCCCTCTTGTATGAATACCGCTCGAACAGTGGTCAAGGTTCGCCCTTTTCGAACCACCTCGAGCTCAACTTGAAATGCTTCACCGCCCAGCCCTGGTCGCAAGTAGTGAGTGGTGAATGAAATCGGATCCGGGTGCTCGATCGCATCTGCACAGGCGGCTGAGATGATCGATAGTAGAAATCCCCCGTTGGGGTTGTCTCCAATGTTCCAGCCACGATCGAGCAAGCCGACGTATCGCCCTTCTGCCACCCTTTCGACCCACGTATCACGATCAAACTCAAACATTAGACATCCACGCTCTTTTCCCAACCACCCCACTCTCTCCGGTCGCCATATGGCCATATCGTCCTTTCGGTTGCAACTAACCCAAGGATGTACCTAACCACTCTGGCTATTCATACGAGTGCTCGAACCTTGGGTTGCACTCTCGAGCCCGTTTGCTACCTTTGTCTTCTTGAGGCCAGGCGCCACCCCGTCATAAAAGAGGAGCGATACCGATGAGCAAACCTGTGGCGTTAGTAACCGGTGGCGCGTCGGGCATAGGTGCTGAAGTCTGCCGATTGCTTGCCGAAAAAGGTCACCGCGTGGCCGTGTGCGATCTCAATCTGGCGCTTGCACAGCAGGTGGCAGACGAGATCGGCGGACTTGCCATTGCCTGCGATGTGGCGGATCCAAACGGCATCCAAACAGCCTTGGATACTTGCCGGGCTTCGCTTGGCGCGCCACTCTACGTTCATTTGAATGCTGGCGTCATGACCGTGCCGCCCGATCAGCCTTATCTGGCGATCGAGGACGTATCCCTGGAACAGTATCGACGCATCATAAGCATCAACTTAGACGGCGTCTTTCACGGTCTGCAGACTTTCATCCCCTTGATTCGAGACCAAGGGGGCTGCATCACCGTCACGGCGTCCATCGCAGGGCTGGGTTATGTGCCTGTGGATCCGCTTTATACCGCAACCAAGTACGCCGTCATCGGCCTCACTCGCTCGGTAGCGGCGGCGAACTCGGGCACTGGAATGAGATTGAACGCGATCTGTCCGGGCGTGGTGGACACAGCCATCGTACCGGAAAGCTTTAAGTCCCGACCGATGATGCCCGCTCGAGTGCTTGCCGAAGAGGTGGTCGATCTGTTGACCCATGGAGTCAACGGCGAAATTCGCGTCAAAATCACTGAAGAGCGTCCGAGCTTTAGCGTCGACCCAACCCCGCTGGCTTGAGCGTTCTGCCCTAGCAGGTGCGACGATGGACATAAGTGCTCGCTTGGCGAGAGACTGAGCGGCCAACGATTGGCCGACCCACGACTGGGCGACACTGAGGCGCGCTGACTCTTTTATCGGGTTTAAGGCGCAGCTCCGGGTGCTTCGCCGGCTGCGCCAACAAGAGACTGCAATTTTGATCGACGCACGGGTAGTCCATCTTGGCTATGAACCCGTGTTCTCAAAAAGTGCTTAACCACCAGCGTTTTGGTGCAACCCGATGCAAGGCAGACTTACGGCATGCGGCAGTTGAACACCGTCGCTATCGTGCGCTTGGATTCCCGATCAGACAAAGAGGAAATTTTCAGGTCGGTCGCCTCCGAGTCCACGCAGGGCTCGCCGCCGAACACCGAGGCCATCCAGCCAAGCATTTCCTTTAGACCCCAGAGGCGCTACCAAAGGGTGATGCTCTGATCCTCGATTTTTGAAGATCAGAGCCTGGGTGATGCCTAGATCCTCTGAATCAGAGTTCCCGTGCCTAACCCGCCCCCGCAACACATCGCGATGAGCCCATATTCCCCTTCCGTGCGCTGCAATTCGTGGACGGCTTTGGTGGTCAGGAAACAGCCCGTCGCGCCGAGCGGATGACCCAATGCGATGGCACCCCCGTTGGGGTTAACGCGCGCCAAATCCGCACCCACAGTCTTCGCCCAGGAGAGCACAACGGATGCAAAAGCTTCGTTCACCTCGAAGACGTCAATATCGTTAATCGACAATCCTGTCTTAGCCAACATTTTCTCAGTCGCTGGAATGGGGCCTTCGAGCATCAACACCGGGTCACAGCCAACAAGTTGCGCATCAATGACTCTGGCCAGCGGTTTCAAGCCCAAGGCCTCAGCCTTTGAAGCCGTCATGAGCAAGACGGCAGCCGCACCGTCGGCGATTTGAGACGAGGTGCCTGCGGTATGTACGCCATCTTCTCGAGCCACGGGCTTTAATTCACCCAGCGCCTCGAGACTCGTGTCTCGTGGGATTTCATCCGTGTCGAACACGATGCTCTCGTCCGTGCGTTTTCCATCTGCGCCAAAAACAGGCACGTCCAAAGGAATGATTTGTGACTTGAAGTGGCCAGCAGCAATGGCCTTTTTCGCCCGCGCTTGCGACTCGAGCCCAAAAGCATCCGTATCGCTGCGGGTGAGCTGATACTTCTCCGCCATGCGCTCGGCACCTTCAAATTGGCTGGTGAACTCGTAATGTTCAAAATATGATCGGGACACCGGCTTGCCCATTTCTGGCTTTAAACCAACCGAATCTGAGCCGATCGGCAATCGAGACATGTTCTCAACACCGCAGGCCATCACAACATCGGCCATGCCCGCTCGCAGCTGACTGGTCGCGAGGTGAACCGCTTCCTGTGAAGACCCGCATTGGGAATCAATAGTGATGCAAGGCGTTGCCTGCGCGCCCCCGTGCGATAACCATGCGGTACGAGTGATATTCATCCCCTGCGCCGCAAGCTTATTGATGCATCCTCCAATGATCTGGTCCACGGCCTCAGGCGCAACCCCATTGCGCTCGAGCAGTTGCATCATGATTGGACCCAGCGTGTCTGAGGGGTGAACCAAACCCAAGGTTCCATTCTTCCGGCCGACTGCGGATCGCACCGCATCGATAATGACAACGTCTTCCATTTTTTTACCCAGTTCAAAACGAGCGAACAGTTTGCCCAAAAAACGCTCGCTCGTCGATGCGAAGACGACGTGTGCAGGGTGTGTTGAAACCGCTCCCAACTCGCCTTCGACCGCTTGCGTCCGTGACGCCGGTGGACTCACGGGGAGCAGGTCATCATTAGGATCGAACCGGCGCGGAGCAGAGCCAAAGCCCTCAGCCACTGAACCGAAGATCTAGGATTGAATGGGCGACCATCCTTTTTTAAGGTGGACTTCTAAAGACCCATAGGCCTCGAGGAGCACCCCTGTGACCCACCGCAGATCGGTTCCAAAACAGCAATTCGTACCCTTGCAAGAGCAAATGGATCTTTGGCCTGACGTATCGGGGAACACCATCAATGGCCTCGGAGAACCCCAACCTCGTCAGCCCAGCCCGATTTACTGGCACGCACCCGAAGCCACACCCCACGGCCATCTGCAAACCTGGATGGGCCAACACAGTGCAAAAAATCCGGCGCCTGGACGGGAAGCATTGGTTAAAGAACGAGAGACCGTGTATCAGCGGATCCCGGTGGCCATTGCCGACGCACCGACAAGAAGATCTCCAGAGCACTGGCATCAATGGGTGCATGAGAAAGCGCGAACCCTGGGCGCCGAATTGGTCGGTATTGCGCCGATGAATCCGCTGTGGGTTTTTGAGGGTTACACCGTGAGTGAGCCTTGGATCATCATGTTGGGCGTGGTGATGGACTATGACACCCTAAAAGACGCGCCGCTACCCAGTGCGTCGAGTGAGGTGGTCAAGCAATATACCCGAGGCGAACGGATCGCGAGAGATTTAGCGGACTGGATTCGCAGTGAAGGCTTTCATGCGGAGGGTCACTGCGGCCCTATGGCTGGCCGTGTCAATTTCATCCCCCCTGCACTGGCCTGCGGATTCGGAGAGCTCGGCAAACATGGGTCCATTATCAATCGTGAATATGGCGCCTCGTTTAGGTTGGCTTCTGTCTTAACTGACCTCCCGCTCATCGCTGATGAAGCCGACATCCTGCATGTCGATGACATTTGCCTGGGCTGTCAGATTTGCGAACGGGATTGCCCGGCTGGCGCCATTACCGACGAGAAACAACTCGTGAGAGGAGAGGTAAAATGGTACGTGGATTTTGACAAGTGCCTGCCGTTTTTTAACGAGCACCACGGCTGTGCGCTTTGCTTAGCGGTTTGCCCATGGAGCACCCCCGGCCGCTCGCCCCGCATGGCCGACAAAATCACCAAGCGCCGCGAGCGCCTGGCGCAAACGCACGTCGCAAAGTAGCTATCGCTCAGTGGGCGATCGCGATCCCTCGCCACTCAACCCAGAAGTCCATCAGGGCGACGGCCAACTCGAGCGCCCAGAGGCGCTCGGAGCCCCTCATCAGCTTGACGGACCGCTAGGACACCCCTAGGTGAGGGCGCCTTCCGACACCGGCAAGGCACTGAGAATCAACGTAATCGATTGGCGAGCAACGTCAACTGGTCACCCAACGTACGAACTTTCGATTCAAGAGCCGAGGCTTGCGCCTGCGCCACCAAAGACTCACTTAAACGCGTCAGCTGACGCGCAAGCGACCGATCTTTTTTGTTCGCCGCCAAGCGATCGGCACAGGCGCCTAACGCGGATCTCAACTGCTCGCCTAAATCCGGCGCCAAAACTTGGTCCCTGTCCAGTTGATCAAGATAGGCCAGCGCGACACTCGGGTGCGCAGGCCAGGTGATGCGCATCTGCTGCTGAGGATTAAAGGTACCGCCCTGATTAGCCAATCGGGCTGCCGCGAGTTCGTTCGCTGTTATGAACTCGCTTGGCATCAGCTCGAACACATCAAGCCCCCTTGCGATTTCGGTTCCGTATATTTGTCCGTTGTACCAGTAAGTTGACCAATAACCGCCAAGGACCAGGTGATCCGCGTGGATCGGACCACGATCGAAATAGGCGATCTCGAAAGGCTCGCTCGAATCGGTGAAATCAATCACAGAAAGCCCTCCCTGGTACCAAGCCTGCACAAAAATATCCCGCCCCGGCACGGGTACCACAGAGCCGTTGTGTGCAACGCAATTCTCTTCCTCCATCTGCGGCGCAGGTATCTTGAAATGGCTCCTAAACGTCAGTTTCCCGTCGACGATGTCATAGATGGCATCCGCGCCCCAGTCTAGCGGGTCGTAACTGCGACATCTCGGACGACTGCCGCCACCCCACTCGTCGGTAAACAGGACCTTCGTCCCTTCATTGTTGAATGTTGCCGAATGCCAGTAGGCAAACCCTTTGTCCGTGACGACATCGATGCGCTCAGGTTTCCTGGGATCCGATATGTCGAAAATAATGCCGTTCCCGGAGCAAGCGCCAGCGGCAATATTCCCTTCCGGAAACACCGTGATGTCATGACATTGATCTGTTTCCGAGGTCTCTTGCGTGCCATCACCATGATCACCACCCTGCCACAATCCCGCTAAACGACCCGTTTCCAGGTCAGCAAACACCGCGGGACTGTCAATGATTTTGGCTTTTGAGGGATCACCCACCGGTATTTCTATGACATCGATCCGAAACAGTGCGGTTCTGTTATCGCCTGGCTCCTCCCCATAGCAACTCGCCATCTCCTCGTTGTCGCGAACGCGAGAGGTGCCAGAGTTGTAAACGATAATCTTCCCATCACTACCCGGCCCAGAAACGACCGAATGAGTGTGGGAGCCTCGACACGTCTGCACCTGGCCGACTTGAACGGGACGCTCCAGATCACTGATATCAAATATGCGAATACCTCTAAACCGCTCTGGGCTCACGTCCACGCCGATACCTTGCAAACCGCAATCGACCCGACCTCGAGTTTGTTCAACGCTCATGATGAGTAAATGACCAACAATGGAAACGTCCCCTTGACCACCAGGACAGACCACGGACGACAGCAGCTGAGGCAATCCATCCGTTGCCAACTGATACACGTTGAAACCATGATAGCTCCCTACGACCAGCACATCGTCTCTGAACGCCATGTCTGTATTCGAAAAACTCAGCAAAGGCGAGCGGTCGCTCCACTCATTTTTGTCGTTGCTTTGTTCGTCCTTTTCGACGGCTCTATCTGTTGCTTGGGCGTCTTGAGATTCAGAGAGCAGTCCGATTTCGTCACCTGGTCCTGGCTCGCTGTGATGATGAGCCGCTGATTCATCCACCGCTTTTTCCGCGGCTTCAGAGGACTGGGTTGCCGCCACGTTGGCGTCTGCCTCGGAGGTGGCTTGTGCCTCCTTTTTTGGTTTTGGTAGAGGCAACCCCGCCGGATTTTTGGGGTCAAAAAACCCTGCCGGCTTGGGTAAAGCCGCGATCAGCGTCATGTTCAAAATCGCTTGGCCGGCGTCTTCAAATCCTGCTTTTAAGTTGGCCCTTGGGTCAGTGGACAACGCGACCAGCGTCTTATTCATCTGATCAATCTCCGCGGATTGATCTTTCTCCACATCGTTCACAAATTCGTACAAGACCGGATCGTACGCCGCGCCAGGCTGTTCGAGGAGATGCTCCACCATCTCCAATGCGCCTTCGTGATGCGCGATCATCAACTTCATGAACAAGCGATCAAACGCGACCCCTTCGGAAGTGCGCAACTGATTCAGCTCCTCCTTGGAGGCCATGCCTGCCATGTCGTGCGACACGTGCATCGCGTGCGCGTCATCGGATTGGGGCACGCGTTCACCTCGATCTGAGAGCCACCCCGCCATAAACTTCATTTCATCCGCTTGCGAGGTCATGATTCGGCCAGCGATCTCCAACACCTTTTCACTGTTGGTTCTTGTCTCGGCCATCTCCGCCATCAAGACCGCTTGCTGATGATGGGGAATCATGTCTTGCATAAAACTCACGTCGTCTGGCGAATAGCTCGTATTCGCGATATCAATTGCAGCCTCAGCGCTGAGTTCTTGGACACCCTGACCCGGTGCACCCGGCAAAATAATCGGCACTGCGAAAACCATCTGAGCGCCTGTCATCAAACTGACGATGAGCCAACCCGGAGCATGACGTTGTTTCATTGTTCTATCCCTTCCAATAAATTCATCGTCGCAGCATGGGCGTAAGTCAAAGGCGTGAGTCTAAATGAGCGGCTATTATGCGCTTCCGACCCCTATGCGCTATCGAAACAAAGCAAGCGCCTACTGCCGCAGCCGCGAACCCCGCGGTGTGCCCAATCCGAATCTTCCGGTTTTAACGACTTGCTTCAACCAGTCTAGTTCAATTCCCCACACGCGAGGAACATAGCCTTGCTCGCCTCAGCATGAGAAGCTGCACGCTCAATTCTCATCGATCCCGATCGAACAAAGGATCTATCTCGTGAACACTCGAATTAGGCTCCAAACCACCAACCGTCCTCAAAAGGGTAGGCAAATCAACAACTCCCACCAGCAGAAGTGCTTACTGAGACGCTACTCGTGCGTGATTGCGCTCGCAGTAACCACTTCGATTAGCGCATTTTCAAGTGTTCTCGCAGATGGAGATCGAGGACGCTGTGTTCAAGCGGACTACCTGCTCAGTGGCCAAACCATCTACACGGCGGACGTCAATCGCCCTCTCGCCAAAACGATTGGTGTACTCAAAGACAAGATCGTTCTCGTCAGTCAAAAAGAGACGAGTGCTGTGGAAACTTGCGAGCCGTCGAAGCGAATTCATGTCGGCGAGGGCACCATATTCCCAGGATTTACCGACGCCCACCAGCATCTCGAGGGTGTCGGTCGGCGAACGAAGACACTGAGTTTATTTGGACTCACAACGCTCGCAGACACGGTGTCTGAAATCAGGACTTGGGCATCTAGGACCCAACCTGGCGATTGGATTCTGGGCCGAGGCTGGATCGAGCGTGAGTGGACCGACGAGCAGCGTTTTCTGACAAAACACGATGTGGACCCATTCACATTGAGCAAACCGCTTTTCCTGCCGCGTGCAGATGGCGTGTCTGCGCTTGTTAATTCAGAAGCTTTGAGGCGAGCGAATATCACGAACAGCACACCTGACCCAGAGGGCGGACGCTTCGAACGAGACCAATCGGGAGAACTCACGGGCTATGTGCTTGGCAACGCCATGCAGGTGTTCAGATCGATCATCCCCGATGATTCAGATGACTATTTAAAGGACAACTTGCAGCAAGGACTGAAAGCCAACGCCGCCCTTGGATGGACGCAGACCCAAGATGCTGGCATGAGCTATCGGTTGGTTGATCTACTTAAAGAGATCCATGAAGAAGGCACCATGGCGCACCGAGTGTATGTTGCAGTGCCTGTCTCCGAAGCGGAGTCGCGCTTCCATCGAGGCAGAGAAAAAACCGACGATGATTTTCTGGATGTCAGAGGCATCAAGGTGTTTATCGATGGCACGCTTGGCTCCCGAGGCGCCGCCTTAATCGAGAACTACAGTGACAGTGATCACAATGGCTTCATGGATCGAACGCCCAAAGCTACGCTTATGCCGATCCTACGACGAGCACTCAAAGAAGGGGTTCAGATTGAGACCCATGTCATTGGCGATCGCGCCGTTCGGTCACTCTTGGACTGGTACGAGGCCGCTTTCCAATCTGTGCCATCGTCCGGCTGGGCCCAGCAGGATGTTCGATGGCGTCTCGAACACGCGCAGATTATTCAGCCTGAGGATCAAGCGCGCTTGGTTGCCTTAAACGTGATTCCCTCCATGCAACCGAGTCACGGCATTGGCGACTTGAACTTTGCGCCGGACCGCCTGGGACCTCATCGACTCAAATTCGCCTATCCATGGCGTGATCTGACCAACCAAGGGTTGAGACTTCTTGGTGGATCCGATGCACCTGTGGAACTAGGGGATCCGCGGATCGAATTCTACGCTGCCGTAGAGCGCAAACGGCTCGATGGCTCGTCTGGATCCGATTGGCACCCAGAACAGGCGGTCTCAAGAGAAATTGCACTTAACATGTTCACCCTTTGGCCTGCGTATGGCGCATTCCAGGAGCATCTTCGCGGCTCAATCGAAGTAGGAAAGTACGCGGACTTAACGATTTTTAATGCTGACCTCATGACCATCCCCGCGCCCGAAATCCTTAAGGCAGAAGTGCTGATGACCATTGTTGGCGGCCACATCATGTTTCAGAAAGAGGCCCATAACGAATTCGCGTTGCACGACGTCAACTGAGCATCAATGATTTCAAAACCAAGCAGCTCGATCATCCATACACACATCTGTCCCCCCTTCGACATCAATCACCGAGTTAGAACAACCATCGAGGACCCGAGTTTGATTTAAGTTGCTCGGGACTTGCCGCGGAGTCGATCGCACCTGAGAGATAAAAAGAAGAGCAAAGATTCCGCGTCAGCGAGCCATTGATTCCCGCGCCAAAGCGATGCATCAAGAAGACTCAAATGCCTAGCTTCGTACGGTGTCTTTTCCGACAAAAAAGCCGACATTGAGTCGGCCTTTGAGAGATGGCCCGCCCGGAGAGATTCGAACTCCCGACACCCAGGTTCGAAGCCTGGTGCTCTATCCAGCTGAGCTACGAGCGGGTACTGGTAAGGCCACGCAGTATAGAAAATCTCAGTTGTTCCTACCAGCGCCAGTGAATTCATTTATACTGTATTTATGTACAGTATTCAGGTACGCGTTAACCACCGTCTACTCACCTTGGATCAAGATCAGCGAGGTAGCATTGGCGTGGTCATGCGGGACGGTCGAACTGAGTACTTCTATTGGGGCGGATTTACGCTACACATGGTACGTCGCATCAAGCTCAAGGTGGCCGCAATCACCAATGAACAACTCAGAAATCCACGCGCAGGATACCGCTTGCAGCCGCCATGGATCTTTCTCGATGCAGACGAATACCTCCTAGGATCGTTCGATGGCTCTCTCGCCTATGCCGTGCTGCCCTATATGGTTTTGCGAGATGATTGTGTTCGCTAGTGCGCAGATTCCGCGGCGGCGTCCGAATTCGCTTGCCCTATTTCGCCAAGCGCGAGGATGGGGGATGCATCCAGATTTTCAGCATTCATCATCGAAGCGACTCGTTGCATTGAGGCAATCAACAAGTGCTGCTCCCAATCGGGTAAATTCCTGAATTTGCCTAGGAACTCTTCTTGAAGTGGCGAGGGAGACGCTGATAATTTTTCGCGCCCTAGATCAGTCAGCGCAACCACCATTTGACGCCGATCGCCTTCGGATCTTCCTCTAGATATCAATCCATTCTTAGACAATCGGTCAAGCAGCGTCGAGACCGTGGCTTGCGAGAGCACAATGTCTCTGGCAATTGCAGATGGCGATGGACTCCCGAGGCGATCAATAATCTGAAGCACCAGCAATTGTGAAGTGGTCAGACCGCTGAGTTTCAAAACCCGCTTCGAATGCAAATCGATGGCGCGAGTGATCTTACGCAACGACACCAATATTTCATCGTAATCATTCATCGACAGCCACCACTCGGACTCCGCCCAATCATAGCAATACAACGACCTGACAAGTAGCGTGCGCTCGCGTTCATCATCTAAAAAGCCGCTCAACAGGCGCTCTGACCGCTAACCGCAACCCCCATGGATCAATCTAGCCCAGTCTCAAGAGCTCAGTTTCGAATAGGAAAATCGAAATAAGTATTGGGAAACTGCTCTGGCTGGAACGTGAAGTGCCACCATTCTTTCTCGTAATTCACAAAACCAAATTCGGACATCTTCTTGACCAGATAGGCACGATTTGCCCTCGCGGCTTCGCTAACCAAAGTACTGTTGGTGTGACTTAGCTCATCGAAGCAGTCGTAATCGGAACCAAAGTCTACGTGGCCTCTCGCTCTAGACTGTTCCGAGTGCGCCTGACAAACAAGCGGTCTCACCGCTTGATTCCGTTGAGGAGAGCCCTCACCTGCCTCTAATCGTCTAATCAAACCCGCGTCAATGGTTGAACCGCGTGTATGGCCTGATCGATGCGCGATATAGCCCTGGTCAAATAAAGCCGACTTGTCGATTCTGGGATAGTAATCATTCTTAGTTGTCTGACCGAGGTCGAGGGACCAGCGGACAAAGTGATCAACGGCTCGCTGCGGCCGGTAACAATCAAACATAATGAGACTGAAACCATCCTCTGATACCGATTGTTGCAAGGCGGCCAACGCCTCGGCTGCTGGTTGCGCCAAATAGCACACCGATGCCTCGTAGCCTTCGATGCGCTCGCCAACGAAATTGTCGTTGCTCGCATATCGCATTTCGAGCTGAATGCTGGGAGCGAGGTGTTGCACGTCCACAAATTCGATCGGGGGCGCTAGAAATAACGCATCGGCGCTATTCGCATCAGTGGGCACGACGACCCAAATGCCCAAGAGCAACATGAGGCATCGACATGTAAGACGCTGACCAAATTCATATTTCATCATGGTGCCTTCCCCTCAATCGCTCTTGAAGGTTTTTTCTCTCTTAACATCGTCACTTCTTACGTTATCACCCTTTCTCTAACCCTCTAACCCTCTAACCCTCTAACCCTCTAACCCTCTCACACTCTCACGCCCTCACCCCTCACACCCTCACCCCTCACGCCTCACGCCCTCACGCCCTCACGCCCTCACGCCCTCACGC
>Ga0255751_10000517_pt1 | contig 35647 bp, 28 predicted proteins | sample 071ome_20_FD_179951 | JGI IMG/M metagenome (GOLD analysis project Ga0255751, IMG submission 179951) | Coastal salt marsh microbial communities from the Groves Creek Marsh, Skidaway Island, Georgia - 071412BT metaG (version 2) | ecosystem: Environmental > Aquatic > Marine > Intertidal zone >... | reverse complement strand
ACTCCGATGACGTCTGTGCAATGGGGGCCGCTGAGCATCATGCGCGTCTTGCGCAGCTAGCCGCAGAATTGCGACCCGATGATGCGATTAATATCCAATTTACCAGCGGCACAACAGGCAACCCCAAGGGCGCAACGCTGTCGCACTGCAATATTCTCAATAACGGTTATCTTACGGGCGCGGCGATGGACCTGAGTCCACAGGACCGGCTATGCATACCGGTGCCTCTGTATCATTGCTTTGGCATGGTGCTGTCCGTGTTGGCTTGCGTTGCGCACGGCGCCACGATGGTGTTTCCGGGCGAGGCCTTCGACCCTCTCGACACGCTCAAAGCTGTCGAGGAAGAGCGCTGTACGGCCCTCCATGGCGTTCCCACCATGTTCATTATGGAACTGGATCATCCCTCGTTCTCGCAATTTGACCTTTCCAGTTTACGCACGGGAATTATGGCGGGCGCGCCGTGCCCGGTAGAGGTCATGCGGCGTCTTATTTCAGAGATGCACATGGACGATATTCTCATCGCCTATGGCCAGACCGAGGTGAGTCCCATCAATAACATGACGCTTCCCAACGATTCTCTGGAGCGACGTACAGAGACGGTGGGGCGCGCGGTGCCCTGGGTGGAAATCAAAGTCATCGATGACGCGGGTCGTGTGGTGCCCGTTGGAGAAAAAGGCGAAATCTGCACCCGGGGTTACTCTGTGATGCAGGGCTACTGGAATGATCCCGAGCGCACCGCCGAGACTATTGATCCGGGCGGTTGGTTGCACTCGGGTGATCTGGCGGTCATGGATGGCGATGGCTATGTGCAGATCGTCGGGCGCATCAAAGACATGATCATTCGGGGAGGCGAAAACATTTACCCGAGGGAGATAGAGGAGTTTTTATACCAGCATCCCGCCATATCCGAAGTTCAGGTGTTTGGTGTTCCAGATGAAAAAATGGGTGAAGAGGTTTGCGCTTGGATTCAGCTCAATGCGGGCCATGAGCTTTCGGCAGATGAGGTGAAGGATTACTGCCGAGACAAGATCACTCACTTCAAGATCCCGCGTTACATCGACTTTGTTGACGAGTACCCGATGACGGTGACGGGCAAGATACAAAAGTTTGTGATGCGCGAGGCTATGGTCGAGCGGCTTAGCGGTAGCTAACCTTTTTGCCGACGGAAATGCAGTGATCCTGTCCCTATCTCTTGTGGGTTGTGTTGCCTGTATCGCAGGCGCCGCCCTGATCGCGCCTGCCTTGCAACCGCTGGCAGATCTGCTCAACTCGCAGTCAGTGACCGCAGCAACGTAATTACGGTCCCTGAGTTAAACCCCGCTTTTCAGGCGAATTAGATCGCCCGAGCACTCGAAGCGCGATGCGAGCAAGCGCAACGACCAATGTCACTCGATTGGAGAAACGGCATGAGGGCATACGAGAAATATCAGCACATTGCTTTTGAGCGTTCAGGTGGCGTGCTGCAAGTCACGTTGAATCGTCCAGAGGCGCTCAATGCGACCGATGAGCTACTGCATCGGGAGCTCTCTTGGGTGTTCGCCGATATCGCCCGCGATAAGCAAACCCGGGCGGTGGTGTTAACGGGCGCTGGCAAAGCGTTCTGCGCGGGTGGCGATTTAAAGCACGGGCTGTCGATGAACCGGGAGCAAACAGATGCCATGGTGGAGGAGGGCAGAAAGATCATCCTCGATATTCTCGAGGTGCCCCAGCCGATTATTGCGGCGGTAAACGGTTATGCGATGGGCCTGGGGTCCACTCTCGCACTCTTTGCCGACATTGTGGTGGCCTCTGAGCAGGCGATATTCGCCGATACCCATGTGATTGCGGGCTACGTGGCGGGTGATGGCGGCGCAGCAATCTGGCCGCTGTTAGTAGGTATGCACAACGCAAAAGAGTTTTTGATGACCGGGGATCGACTCACTGCAGCGGAGGCCAAAGAGCTTGGACTGATTCGCCATGTGGTGCCGGCGAAAGACCTGATGCCGATGGCGTTTGAAAAGGCGCAGCGGCTCGCGACTGGACCGAGGATGGCCATTGAGGGCACCAAGCAAACGCTGAACTGCTTGCTGCGCCAAGCGGTGGACGCCACGCTGGATTACGGTTTACTGCGCGAGAAACAGTGTATGCAGGTCAGTGAAGACTGCGTGGAGGCGCTCACGGCATTCACTGAAAAACGAGAGCCGGTTTTCACTGGCAACTGAACCTAGCGGAGCAAATAAAGCGGCGCAGGTGACAGTTAAGTTGCGATTTCTTGTGGCAGCTTGAACCATCTTAGTCTCTCTGCCTCCTCCGGAAGTTCAATGGGGCATGTGGTCGCATGACTAATGTTCAAAAGCGTCCTGTGTGCGTCTTCATAACACTCAGAAAGATCGTACATTTGGGCTCTAGGCTTCTCGCTTGATGATGAGGAGCACAGAAGGCTGGCATTTAAGGATCCGCTTGGCTTTGTCGCGCAATCGTTATGTTTCCAAACGCCATCGCGATCGTCGTAGTGATAAGACGATAGAAGTCGCCATCCGTTGATTGCCAACAACTCGATAGCCTTTAGAAGGTAATCGAATTCGTCGTCGTCGATAAAGTAATTGAAATTCAACCTGACCCAGCCGGGGCGAAGTATTGAATGACCAGCCATTATTTGCGCTTGTAACTCATGACTTCTTTGTAGATCTAAATCGAGTAAATAGTGGCCATATGGACCGGCACAGGAGCAACCAGAACGCGCTTGAATGCCGAAAAGGTCATTCAGGAGAGCGACGATAAATCCGGGATGTAAGTCTTTGTCTCCATGCAGGAACCTGAGCGAGAATATGCCGATACGCTCACCCTCCTGGGGCCCTAAAATCTCAACATTGGGACATCGGCTAAGTCGGTCTGTGGCGAGGGTGATGAGCCGCCGTTCCCTTTTCAATATCTCGTGAATCCCCACCTCTTGCTTAAGTTTGAAGACAAGGCCGGCTCGGATACATCCAATGATGTCGGGCGTTCCGGCTTCTTCTCGCTGCTCAATATTAGTGACATAGTGATGATCAATCGGCGTCACATACTGGACCGTGCCACCACCGACAGTGCTTGGTACCGTATTGCAGACGATTCCCCGCTTGACTACCAGAACACCCGCTGCGCCCGGTCCCCCTATAAATTTATGTGGAGACAGGAAGATTCCATCGATAGCATCTTCGTCGTTTATATTGATATCAACGTAGGGGGCCGCGGCAGCATAGTCCCAGAACGCGAGGGCGTCGTATCTTTTTAATATCCGAGTGATTTTTTGTACTTCGGATTTTATCCCCGTGACGTTGCTGGCGGCGGAAAAGCTTCCGATCCGCAACGGTCTTTCTTTGTATTTTCTCAGCTCAGTTTCAAGCGCATCGAGATCAATCTTTCCCTGCGAGCAAGACGGTATTTTCACAACATCAGCAATTGATTCACGCCATGGTAATTCGTTTGAGTGATGCTCATACGGCCCGATGAATACCACAGGCCTTAGGTGTCGAGGTATTTGTTGAAGCAATTGATATCTGTTTGATAAATCGCCGGGTAAACGTAAGTTCAATATATCGGTTAGTTTATTTATGGCTGCTGTAGCCCCTGAGCCGCAGAAGATTACTTGGTCCTCTTCGGTTCCATTAACGGCTCCACGAATGATTTGACGAGCCTGCTCACGTAGCCTTGTCGTTCTGGCGCCAGTGTGCGAGGCCTCGGTGTGAGTATTCGCGTAGAACGGTAGCACTTGATCTCGAATAAAGTTTTCTATGAAAGATAGCGCGCGTCCGGAGGCGGTGTAGTCTGCGTAAATAAGCGGTTTAGAGCCAAACGCCGTGTGAATTTCAGCTTTATTTCCAATAATGGATTGCTGAATTTCAAGGATCGCAGGATTCATAGGGTTACTTAGATAGAATGGTAAACGCGAGTGCCGCCACGTCGCTTCCAATATAGCCGCCGCCATTTTCTGCGAGAGCTGTCCTGGCTTTATCGACTTGCCGCTTGCCCGCAATGCCTCTCAATTGGCAACACAGTTCTACTAGTTGGGCGGCTCCGGTCGCGCCGACTGGATGCCCTTTTCGCATCAGCCCTCCAGAAGTATTAACGGGTATCGCCCCCCCCAAAGTTGTAGATCCGGATTCCACCAGGATGCCGCCCTCACCTTTATTACAAAGCCCTAGATGCTCGTAATACAGAATTTCTGAAATTGCTGACGCGTCATGGAGTTCTATAACATCAAGGTCTCTTGGGCCAATGCCAGACACCTCGTAAATGTGGTTTGCAGCTAATCGCGCAGGCTCAATATCTGCCTCAGAGCTAAAATCGTGCCCGCTGCGCAATTCGCATGCTTCCACCTTGACCATATCCTTCATGCCGAGTTGCCGAGCTTTTTTTTCACTAACAACGATCAGTGCAGCTGCACCGTCGCCAATCGGAGAGCACATTGGCAGAGTAAGTGGCCACAGAATTTCTTTGGCCAGCAGCACTTCGTCAATAGTCATCTGAGATCTGTATTGAGCCAAACTGTTCAGCGAGCCGTGCAGGGAGTTTTTTGCAGACACTGCCGCGAGTTGGGCTCGCGACGTGCCGTAGTTGCGCATGTGATCGAGGGCCCACTCGGCATAAATGTCTATAAACAGAGAACGGGGCTCCTGAATTTCGGTGTCTCCGATGTTCGTGCTTAGTGCCTCTCGCCGGTGTTTTTTTTCTTCGAGTAACTCATGCTGTCGCTCTATATCTACACCGCCGGCAAATACTGAGAAAGTTTTGCTCTTGTCTTCGGCATAGAGTTTCTCTACTCCTAATACTAGGGCCACATCATGTGCCCCAAGCGAAACCATTGAGCAAGCCTGTTGAAATGCGGTTGCCGAGGAAGCACAAGCATTTTCGACATTGATGATCGGAATGCCGCCTACTCCAATATCTCTGAGTACAACTTGACCGAGCACACATACTTGCCCTGAGATGACGCCAGCGCCAACATTACCGACCCAAGCGGCACCCAAGTCTGACGGCGATAAATTGGCATCGCGAAGCGCACTGAGTACCGCCTCATGAGCGAGTGATTTGAGACTTCGTTGCAAATGTTTGCCGAAAGGCGTCATGCCAATACCGGCGATATAGCACTTCTGTTTCACTAATTTACGGCCTTATTTTTTGCCGACCAGTAGGGTGCTCGGAGCTCAGTTTTTAGTATTTTCCCGACAGGGCTTTTGGGTAGTTCGTCGACAAAATCAACCGATTTAGGGGCCTTAACCGAGCCAAGTTCCTTTTTCACGTAAGCAATAACGTCGCCTTCACGCAGCTTTTCCTTAGGCTTTAGTTGTATAAAGGCTTTAACGGCTTCTCCCCATTTTTCATCTGGAATGCCAATAACTGCGCACTCTTGCACCGAAGGAATTTCAGTAATGACTTGTTCCACTTCATTGGGGTACACGTTGAAGCCGCCCGAGATGATCATATCTTTTCGTCGATCAATAATTTCGATGTAGCCGTCGGCCGCCATTACTCCGATGTCGCCGGTCCAGAGCCAGCCATCTCGGAACGCCTCCTGCGTTGCTTCGGGATCATCAAGATATCCTTGCGTGACCAACTTCCCCGCGACGCAGATCTCTCCGGGCTCACCGAGAGGCACCTCATTGCCACTTTTGTCTAGGATTTTGACTCTATTGAAGATGGCGGGTCGGCCAATTCCTCGAAGTCTGTGCTCAATAATGTTGCCATTTTGATCAAGGTAATCCCAAGGAGCTTTCAATGTGATCGCCGCTGGGGCTTCTGTTTGCCCGTATGCTTCAGTCATTGAAGTTCCAAAAATTTTGCAGGCCTCCTTGAGTTTTTCCAATGAAGTTGGGGCCGCACCCACCATGAAGTGCTGCAACGACGAGTAGTCATAATTCTTGACTTCGTCGTGCGCGAGCATCATGTAGAGGATGGTGGGGGGAAGGAAAAGGTGCGTTACCTGATATTTTTCTATGTCCCTCATAATTGATAGCGGATCAGAGGAGCTACAAATGACATTTTTTCCTCCCCTCGGAAAATGGAGGCATCCCATAATACCGGCCGCGTGAGTCATTGGCGCCACAACAAGATGGACGCTACCTTCTTGGTAGCTAAAGTGGGCATGGTAGTTGTGAAAAAAAGCCTCTAGGGAAGAGTGCCCCATCAAAACGCCCTTCGACTTGCCCGTTGTGCCTCCTGTGCCGAAAATTGCGGCTAACTCTCCAGGCTCTTCAGGACCGAGAGCCAGCGTGTCTGGTTGCCCATCGCAGAAGTCTTCTAGAGACATGCCAACGGAGCCTTTTCCATCGATACAGACAAATGACTGAATGCCGGTTGCCGCTGATTTTATGTCTTGGACCTCTTGATTGAAGCTCTCTGAATAGAACATGAGCGACATACCAAAACGTTCTGCCAAATCAATGTTGGATGCCGTACTGTTGCGAGGATTGATGGGTAGCCAAACCGCTTCGGACCGCATTAAACCCAGCAGCGTCAAAAATGCCAGGTTGGAATTGGGGGAATAAACGCCGATTCGATCCCCCTTTTGGAAGCCGTTGCCTCGGATCGCTCCCGCAATTTTTCTAGCCTCGCGATCTGCCATGGCATAGGTAAATTCAGATGACTGATCGCAAAACGCGGTATTGTCAGGGTAGTAGTTAACGCCCTGTTCAAAGAAGTCGATGATGCGCATTGCTAAAAGTCAGAGATGCTTAGTTTGACAGGAAGAAATGCCTTTTGTTGCGATAGCAGATATCTAAAGCCTACGGCCTCGCAGGCGGTGCAAAAGCCCGCCTTATGAGGTTTATCGGTTAATAATTTGTTTGCCGTCGCAGCCTGGAATATACCCGTTTGTGTATAAGGACTTGTGCTTTGGATGACCACTTTCTTCCCTCCGGCGGAGCCGGTGCCGGTGGCGATGTCGCAACTCCGGTGAATCAGTGTTAGTTCGCGCGGCGGCATAAACGGCTCGATAGCGTCAACTATTTTTTCCAGAGCAGATCGTTGCTCTTCTCTCGGTAGGGATCTGACGTCTTTCTCAAATTGCGCCTGCATAGCTATTAGGCCCTCCATGAGTTCGCGATCAGTATTTCCACTGAGTTGCTTTAGAGAGTGCACGGTGGGGTGATCCTTGAAAACCAAGGGCAGGTTCCCCCCAGCCCAGGGGTGCATGAGCTGAGTAGTCGCGAATCCTGGAACGCTTACATCGTATCCTTTAGCGGGGGGCCAAGGTATTAGTTCGTTGTTTTTGAGGTAGCGCGCATCATGGCTGAATAAAGAATAGATTGACTGCGTCGAGGCGAAGGTGGGAACGAAAGTACCCGCTGTGACCACTTCCAGAGAATCTACGTCCTCCTCTTCGATGCATATTCGGGCCGCAATCTCTGCCGGTGTATACATGTAGGCAGTGCATGGTGCTAGCGTCAGTGACTTTTCCCTGAACGGTGCGCCGTATTTCTCCTTTAGGAGTTCGACAAACGCGGGCTCACCAGTAGTATCGATATAGTGAATCCCGGCCGCCAATGCGGCTTGGACTACCGTTTCGCCAAAGCGTTCAAAAGGGCCAACGATATTGCAAACCACCTGGCGTCCGCTGAATAACGCGGTTAGCTCTTCCACCGTGTGCTGTACCGCAACAATTTCATAATCGGCGCTCTCGATTCCCGGCACTTGTCGCATCGCTTCTTCCAAGCGCTGAATATCTCTCCCCGCAGCGACAAATGGGACTTGGTATTGCCTCAGGAATTCGCAGACTAAACGGCCTGTGTAGCCGCTCGCGCCATAGACAACAACGGGTCGATTAGCTGACATGAGACATCCCCAAAATAAATAATATCTGAGTTGGATGATTTCAAACCTAGTTGCTGTCGGCTTGTCATTTCGCTCACTTATAGGGTCAAAATAAGCTTATTCCGGAGAACTTATCTGGGTTTTAGGAGATTAAATGACTGGCGGGCTTGTACTCGGAGCGAGAAGGAGGTTGATTGTCTCTTATTCAGTCGCAAAGGCGGCCTGTGCTACTTCGCCCGGGTGGGCGCCGACGGTTGTAATGATTGGGATGTTCGGTACTCTCGAGGGGAAGCTCCCATCCACCTTTTGAAAGCCCGAGTGAAATTGCTACAGTCCGAGAACCCTACCATGTATGCAACTTCATCCACCGACATGTCTCGATCAGAAAGATAAAGCTTTGCCAGTTCGGTGCGCGTCGCGTCCAAGAGCTCTTGGTAACTTGTGCCGGCGGCCTTAAGCTTCTTTTGAAAAGCGCTTTCGCTCATAGCCAGAGATCTAGCAATTCTTTCCCGACTACAGTTGCCTGACGGCAGAAACTCAATCAATCGCGCATACACTTGGTCAGGTAGATCCAGCTTTTGCATTTTACTAAGTACATTCATCGCCAGTCGATCATTGTGCATGGCGATGTCTGGATTGGCTCCCGAGAGCTCTACGTTCAGATCAGCTGAATCAATATAAATTTTAGTATCTTCGAAGCCGAAACTTACGGGGCACTTAAACCAATCTTGATATCTGTGCTGATATTTCTTTGGGGGCGTCCAGCCGAGCTCTACTTTTAATGGCGCATATGAGGGCTCGTATAAAATTCGAATAAATTTGACAACGAATGCGGCGAACGCGTCGGCATGACATCCTAAGGTTGAGGGTGAGTACTCTACGCTGCTGTGATCAGTGATGATTGCGAGATGCTCAAGCTCCTCAAAAGAAGTGGTTTCCAGAGTGGAGATGACAGCAAAAAATCTGACAAGTCTGAGACAAAAGTCTCTGATCGTGCTGCTACATAGTAAGGCTACGCCCAGAGAACGATAGACTGCCGGATTGAGGTCCTCCACCACATCGAGACCGATACTTGGATTTCCCGTTTCCTTGACTGCCAAGCCCCAGAATTTGTCCACCGCTTCAAAAGGCACCCTCTGATCACCGTTGGCGACGGCTTTAAGGTCTATGCCTGCTCTTTTTAACATCAGGTTAGTGTCAACCTGATATTGGCGCCTGATTGCCTCACTGACGACAAGTAGATTTGCGTAAAAACTGGATGGTGTGCTGGCCATCGATTATACGAAAGAGTGAACACTTGCCCCAGAGTTTAGGGGAGGGCTATTCAGCGCGCAACGAGTGCTCTGACATCAGTGAGGATCATACAGGCCAAAATACTCAGTCCAACGTATCCGATGCTCGGGTAGATGAGATTGAGAAGCTCTCCGAAAGGCAGGACGGTTGCACCTAAAAGCGCGATCGAAGTCAGACTCACTACTATAAACCGGTAAGCCGGTTCGGCTTCATCTGAAAATCTGGAGCAGACAGACCACAACAAAGGGGTGACGGTTGTGAATATGCCCGAAACAATCACCACGGCAAAAATTGATCCATAAGTCGGCATAACTGAGCTTGCCAGTGCCATGATGGGAACTTGTTCTTTGTTAACTAGATCGAAATTAGCGAGCAGCGAGGCCGATACCAACAGCATTGTTAACATAGCTGTTGTCGGCCCGACGATGGCGACGAGGCCGATGGCCCGGTCGTTGTTGATGGTAGCGCCTACCTGAGGCAAAAAGCTGGCCATGCCCGGAAGTGTTAGACCGACGTAAAGGAATCCCGAGAAGAACCAATATGGCGTGGCGGTAAGCACTGTCGTCGTATCAGCTCGGGATATACCTAGATTGAGATGATCATGATTTTGGAAGAGCGCGGTTCCTGTAATTGCTATCGTTAAAACGATAAGTATTGGTCCCATAAACCCCAATAAGCCAAGAATACCCCGCAATCCCAGTAGCAATGTGGCTACAACCAGAAGCGCTATCGCAGCGGCACCTATCTCCTCTGGGATGCCGTATGCTTGGCTCAATGTGGCCCCTACTCCGCCGAACATCACCGCGGCTACGGCGATGATCATGGTCATCGTATACCAGGTCAATGCTGTACCTAAGTGTTGACCGCAATAGTAACGGAAGACGGATTCATTCGTTCGAAGGTTGTGACGACGGCCGGCACGCATCAGGGCCTGAGCGGTATAACCGAGTAGTAGCAGCGTGATGAACGCGATTGAAAAGCTATGCCATCCGTGTGCCACAAAAAATTGCATCGCCTCTTGCCCGGTTGCAAACCCAGATCCAACTACCAGAGCCAGATAGGCCGCAGAAATCTTAAGAGACGGCAGCCAGCTGTAGGGTGCCAACGCCTTCAGCCTTGAGACATCCCACCATCTATCACTAGGTGAGATCCGTTGATGAATGAAGATTGGTCAGCGCACAGGAATACGACCGCGCTAGCTATAACATCTGGTGTGCCAGCACAGCCCAAAGGCGTGCGATCGACGAAGCGTTTCCGAAGGGCGGCGGGAATACCGCCAGCCTTTATACCCCCGTCAGAGGTTGGATCAACCAGCGTCGTGTCAATGAGGCCTGGACATACCGCGACGCAGCGGATTCCGTCGGCTCCATGATTGACTGCAACCTGTCGAGTCAGGCCAATAACTCCATGCTTGGCGGCCGTATATTCAACGCTACTCTCGGGTAGAGCTTTGACGCCGAGAACCGAGGAGTTATTCACGATAACGCCTCCCCCCTCCTGAAGCATGGCTGGAACTTGATGTTTGATGCAATAAAAGACGCTGGATAGATTGTTACTGATTACTCGCTCCCACGCGTCACCAGTAACTTCGCCAACAGGACGGTAGTAGCTTCCTGTGCCGGCGTTGTTGAAGGCGTAATCGAGTCGGCCGAAGGTGGATAGAGTCTTCTCAACCATGGCTCTGCACCCCTCGCTAAGGCTTACGTCGCAGCACATGTGTTGCGCAACGCCCCCTTCTGAGACTATGAGTTTAGCCGCCTCTGCTACCTCTGGCTTTACATCGGCGAGTAAGACCCTAGCGCCAGAGATGGCAAATGCCCGGGCGGTCGCGAATCCAATGCCCTGTGCGGCGCCAGTAACAAGCGCGACCTTGTCGCTAAGATCAATCGTGATCATGCAGAGCCTCTCATTTACTGTTGGCCTGATGGTCTCACGACTGGCCAGCCGTAACCTATCATTTCACGTTCCAAGCTTGGCAAAACACGTACCGCGAAGTCCTCGCCGGGATAACTAAAAAACCGCATTGCCTAGCCAAGATTTGGCTCGTCTGGCAATCTTTTGGCTTCGATCAATTGCTGCGGGTACGAGGATGTTTAGATCTTTTGGAGTCTTGCCGATATCCTTTTCGGACCCAATACCCACGTCCGTCGATGTTCTGATTATTGGTGGAGGTGTGATTGGCATCACCACGGCGAGAGACTTAACCAAGCGTGGGCTGAGTGTACTGGTATGTGACAAGGGGCGTATTGCCGGCGAGCAATCTTCTCGAAACTGGGGTTGGGTTCGCTCCATGGGTCGGGATCCTGACGAAGTGCCGATCGCTATGGCCGCGAACATTGCCTGGCAAGAGCTTCAGCATGAACTGGGGGATGGCATAGGTTTTCGCCCGGCTGGTATAGCAGCGCTGGCAAGCACGGCCGCGGAAATGGCTGAGTTTCAGGATTGGACTGATAACGTTGCTACACAGCATGGACTGGACACGCGCATGTTATCCGCAGAAGCAGCCTGCGCGATGGTTGGAGCAAAATCGGGTAGATGGCTGGGGGGCATGTACACTCCTAGTGACGGACGAGCGGAACCTTTCACTGCTGTAAATACCATTGCGACCTCAATTCATGGCGCTGGGTGCTTTATTCGAGAGAATTGCGCGGTGAGGGTAATTGAAACTGAAGGTGGGCGGGTTAGCAGAGTAGTTACGGAGGCCGGAACTGTAAAAGTTAATGCTGTGCTTTGTGCGGCTGGTGCCTGGTCATCTCTTTTTCTATCAAATATGGGAGTGCGCTTACCGCAGCTGGCCGTCAAAGGTACGGTCGCGAGAACTGTTCCGGTCGACTCTTTTTTTGAGGGGGCGGGATCTTTTGGCGATGTGTGCATTCGCCGGCGTGAGGATGGTGGATATACGGTCGCCACCGGATTTTGTCAGCACTACATCGGAGCAAATAGCTTTAGGTTCTTGCGCGAATTTATCCCCTCCTTGCCTAGCGCAAGTGAGTTATCACTTGCAGTTGGAAGCGATGCCACTCAGCGAGGTTTTTTTCCCCGCCGATGGGGACCAAACGCGATATCGCCTTTCGAGAAACTACGAATCAATGATCCGGCGGCTTCCAGCAGAGCGCTTTCTGAGTTCCGGCAGCGGTTGATAGCAAATATCCCCCAGCTTGCGGATGTCGAATTTGCAGAAGTGTGGGCTGGCATGATTGACGCCACTCCCGACGTTGTCCCCGTCATGGACAGCTTGAGCTCTATACCGGGTATGTACGTCGCTACTGGGTTTAGTGGACATGGATTCGGAATAGGCCCGGCGGCTGGCAAAATCATGGCCAGTCTCATTGTTGGCGAGGATGTAATTTTCGATCTGAGTCGTTTCAGATTTTCGCGTTTCTCGGATGGATCCAAGCTTAGAGCAGGGCCAGGAATCTGAGCCCTAATAAATTGCTGAAAAGAACTCTGGCATGCGCTTGCCACCGCCGGTGGGTCGCGTGACGATGGTGTCGTCCAGCAGAAAGGATTCGTTTGTTAAGAACACGTTGCTCCGGCTTTTATCGGTAAAAAGATCTATGTCGTCCAAAGTCATGCTGTTGGCTTCTCGTTCCTCGGCAGTGGGTTGTTTTTCTTCAGCGTCAGCTATCAGCCATGCCTCGGCGTGCCCAATGATGGTGGGGTCGTCCTCGTAACCTCGGAGCTCAGTGAGCTGATCAACGAAGGTTGAATCGATCTTATGCGCTTGAAGATATTTTTTGTGTTTAGACAGATGGATATGTTGCCTTGACTCTCCGCCGTGGCAGGCGTTCCAGTGAAGCTGGGCGCTTTCGCGACTGATGTGAGGAAGGCTTCGCACATGGTAGAAGACCTTAAGGTAGGGGTCGTCGCTTGTTGCCCTTATCCGCGCTGCATCGACTGGATAAAATTGAACCAAATCGGTAGACATATGAACACTGGAGCGAGGTAGATCGATCCAATCGTCTTCGCTGAGGTGTGTTTTACTCGCTAAGCTCTGGATCCGAGAGTCTGCCATGCCTCGCTTCAGATCCTCTATGTCGTTAAAGATCCATTGATCTACAAAATCGTAGCTGACAGGCCCAGTTCTATAAGAAGTCACGCTGGCCTTCGTCAAAGGGTGGTCTTTGAGTACTTCGCATTTGATGTATTGCTTGACACCGATATCACGGACATAAGCCAAATTGAGGTCGGCGTGCTCTCCTTGCCAGTATGTGCGGAAGTCGTTTCTAGTAACGTCACTGCGCTTTCTGATAAAAAAACTTATCTTGAACACGATATGTTTCCCAAACGGTAAGACGACAGTATTGCAGTTGATGTCTTAATCAAACTTGTCAATTCGCGCGTTTCAGAAGTCTTAACTCATACAGCTAAACACGGGGAAGCTTAAGCCATACCTATTGCTCGATATGACAAGATATTTAATTGTTTGCACTAGATGCTTTGGAGCCTCAAGCCCACAATTATGAATGAGGGTTGTCGTTGCGCCGGAGGATATCTCTAGCCGCCGACGTAACTTGCAGTCAACCACATAATTCCGCCGTTAGAGCAAAAGCCTTTGACCAGCGATCAGTGATTTTCGTTTTCCTAGCAGGCCTGATAGCGCCTATAAGTCATAGAAAAAAGTACGAGGACAGAAAAATGAGGATCAAAAAAATAGAAGCGCAGATTTTTTCGGCTGTCTTTTTTTTGTTTTCCATCGATGCGTTTGCTTCAAGTATTGTTATCCGAGATGTTCGGGTATGGGATGGCCGCGCAGATCACTTATCCGAGGCAACCTCGGTCGTTATTAATGGCAACGTTATCAGTGCTATCGGGGAGCCTAACTATCCGGCCGATGCTCAGATCATAAGTGGCGATGGCCGAACGCTCATGCCCGGCTTGATCAGCTCCCATGTTCATCTGACACACGCTCTCGTGGATGGCGGCGTTGCCGGCCTTGAGAGTATGACCTGGGAGGACATTGGTGCCAGAGCCGCGGCGGTCGCGCGGGAATACCTCATGATGGGCTTCACTACTGTCCGTGATATGGGCGGGATGGCAGATGGGTTTAAAAAAGCAGTCGACGAGGGTTTGCTAGACGGTCCGCGGATTTATCCCGCCGGAGCCTACATATCACAGTCGGGGGGGCACGGTGATTTGCGGCTCCGTAGTCAGTCAAACTCCTTAATGCCGCGTGCGAGCGAATCAAATTTAGAGCGTCTTAATATGACGCGAATCGCGGATGGCAGAGCCGAGATGCTTTCAGCTGTTAGGGATAATTTTGCCAATGGCGCTGTTTATATAAAAATTCACGCCGGTGGTGGCGTAGCGTCAGAAAAGGATCCTCTCCATACCATTCAATATACGCCAGAAGAGCTCAAGGCCGCTAATCAAGCGGTAGGAAATTGGGGGACATATTGGACCGTTCATGCCTACACCACCGAGACAGTCAATCAAGCCCTCGATGCCGGTGCGCGCTGTATTGATCACGCTCAGCTTATCGATGAAGAGACAATGAAGCGAATTGTTCGGGAGGAAGTATTTCTTTCAACTAATCTGGCGGCACTCAGCGATGGTTTGATGGCGCACCCCTATTTCGGGAATCCCAAAAATCCGTCCCATCATAAATTTAAGTTGTTCCTCGAGGGCTCCAGAAAATTTGTAGGTCTTGTCAATGAATACCAGCCAAAATGGGTCTTTGGGGACGATTTTGCTCTGTCATCAAGACCCTTTATGAGGCAGCACATTGACTTCGAAAAATGGTATGCGGGGCACTTGTTCGGAAATTTATTTGCGTTAAGGGGTATGACCTCAACAGCTGGGGAGCTGGCCGCGCTCACTGGACCTTTAAATCCCTATCCAAAAAAGCTCGGTGTCATTGAGGTTGGCGCATATGCTGATTTGCTTATCGTGGACGGGAACCCATTGCGCGATTTAGGTGCCATAGGCGCTCGACAGGGCTGGTTTGACGCGCCTCATCGTGACCAGAATATTGAATCTATACGTCTAATCATGAAGGACGGGTCGATATTCAAGAATACGCTTTAACAAAGGGGCCGATATGCTCGATACATTGATTTCTGGCGGAACGGTTTTTGACGGCTCAGGTGAGGCTGGAAAGACCGCTGACGTCGGGATAAAAGATGGGAAGATCGTCTGTGTTGGCAAAATCACGCAGACCGCGAAGCGAGTCATAAATGCCACCGGGGCAATAGTGACTCCTGGTTTTGTAGACATTCACACCCACTACGATGCGCAAGCTACGTGGGCTAGTAGGTTATCCCCCTCCAGTCATCATGGCGTGACAACAGCGGTTATGGGTAACTGTGGGGTGGGCTTCGCACCTGTGCGATCAGCCGATCACGATGTCTTAATTGAACTGATGGAGGGGGTTGAAGACATTCCTGGGGTTGTTATGAACGAGGGGCTCCCTTGGCAATGGGAGTCCTTTGGCGAATTTATGAATTATTTGTCGGAACGCCAGTTCGATATGGATTTGGGCGCCCAGCTTCCTCATGCGGCCTTGCGCGTATATGTGATGGGGCAGCGTGGCGTGGATCGACTGCCCGCTACTGCAGAGGACGTTGCCCAGATGCGAAAATTGGCGTGCTCCGCCATGCAAGCGGGGGCTCTGGGCTTTTCCACCTCTAGGTGGCTGCATCACAAAACAAGTTCCGGAGACCATACGCCAACGTTAACAGCTGGAACCGATGAGCTGGTGGGTATAGCTATGGGTCTGGCCGATGCTGGCAAGGGTGTGATTCAGGTGATATCGCAATTTGATGATTTTGAAAGCGAGTTTGCTCTGTTAAGAGAAGTAGTGGAGCGCTCAGGAAGGCCGCTCTCCTTATCGTTGTCTGAGGAGCTTAGCGAAGTGAGTTGGCGCGACGTGCTCGCGCAAATAGAGATCGCTAATGCGGATGGGCTCCGTATCCTTGGGCAGGTGGCACCAAGGCCTATTGGAGCGGTATTGGGTTTGACATCCTCGTTGTCCCCTTTTTCAGGAAGATCGAGCTTTCGCGCATTGAGTGAGCTTCCGCTCGAGGCTAAGTGTCATGCGCTAAAAGACCCAGAGCTTCGAGCGAAAATTATTGCAGAGCCCTGCGACGCTGAATATGAGCGTTTGGAAGATTTGATTGATGGCGGCAAATGGTTATGGGAAATGGACGAGCAACCCAACTATGAGCCATCTGAGCACGACACTGTGGCGTTCAAGGCTTTGGCGCAGGGCCTAAACCCAGTGGAGTTCATGTACGACAGGATGGTCGATAACGGAGGCAAAACGCTTTTCTACACGGCTAGGGCCAATTATCAACACGGAAACTTGGATGCCTGCCGGGAGATGGTGCTTCATCCAAATACGGTGCTTGGGCTCGGGGATGGAGGGGCGCATGTCGGCATCATTTGTGATGCCAGTTTCCCCACCACATTGCTTACTCACTGGCACCGCGATAGAGGTTCTGATGGGCCCATAAAACTTGAAACCCTGGTTAAGCTTCAGACACGCGATTCCGCTGCGGCCGTTGGCCTTGAAGATCGAGGGCTGATCGCCGAGGGTAAAAAAGCGGACATAAACGTGATTGATATTAAAAATCTTAAGGCGTTGCGACCTTTTATGGTGCACGACTTGCCAGCGGGGGGCGGGCGTTTTCAGCAATTATCTGAGGGGTACGTGGCGACGTTGGTCACAGGAGAAATGACTTACTCTAATGGAGAGCCCACCGATGAATTGCCAGGCAGGTTAATCAGAGCATAGAAGTCATAAAATCGTATGAACTAAATCTGACAGGGCGGCGACAGATCACGGTAAGTATCTAGACGCAAGCTCTCTGACCTGTGGATGCGGAGATCCGTCCACCAAGGCTCTGATTTTAATGAGGTGGGCGCCTGAACTAATTTCGTTACCCGCCGACCCGAGTGGAGAGAGGACTTGTTCTCGATATTCTTTACCATCGATGCCAGTGACGATTACCTCAGCAGCAATCTTATTTTCTTTCTGAAAAAGATCCTCTAGAGACTGATCCATGACCAAATTAATTTTTCTGGAAAATTCGATGGCGGGTTCGTGAAGTGTGTCCTCAAGCCTTAGATCGACCAGTGAGTTCTTATTAGCGAGTAAACCAAAAATGTGGGGGAGACTAAACTGCAGCTCAAGTAATGTCTTGGGCTCTGATTTTCTAAGGGATTGATATCCAAACTGATAGATCAATACTTCTACGCTTTCAATTTCCTGTGGCTCGACCTGTTGGAGTAGGGCCTTGAACGCGTCGATAGAAGAATGCATCCACCTGCACGCCGCATAAGGTTTGATTTGTACCGACATGAGCTCCCAAATATTTCCAATGTCGGCAAGTAAATACTCTGGGTGGAATTCCTTGGCGGCGATCATGCGCCATTGTCCCTGATCCCCGTCTAGTACAGTTTTCTCGGCTGGAATGCCGGCTCTGGCGGCGAGCACGGCCTCTACAGCTCCCCGAGCGGCATGGCCATAGTTGTTTTTCATGCCACTCATAATTTGATTGCGTTGCAGCCCAATTTTTTGATTGACGGGAATAGGTGTGTTGGAAGCTGCGAAGAATAAAGCGCGTTGAATTTCTTCAGTGGATAGGTCGAGCAACTTGGCGGCCATTACAGTTGTGCCCATTACTTGTAATGTGGATGAGCTCCACGGGCCATCAAACTTGTTTGAATAGTTGAATACGGATCTCGCCCAGCGGATATTGAATTCATAACCGGCTACGACCGCCTCTATCAACTCTTGTTCCGACTTGTCGAATGCTTCTTTGAGCAACAGAGCCGCAGGGACGATCGTGGCGCCAGGATGGCCCACCTCTGTATGGCTGTCGTCGAAATCTAGAACGTTGGCAGCGAAGGAGTTGAGGTAAACAGCCTCAGACATGCTAGCTCGCTTTCCAGATGCCAGCAGAAGGTGGTCACCCCCGGAAGGACCGATAATATTCTCTACCTCTTGGTATATAGATGTATGGTGAGCGCCAATGGCGGTCGCAAGTGAGTCGGCAATTAAGTAGCGAGCGCGTTCAACGACTTCGGGCGGTAGGTCTTGGTAAGAAAAGTCAATGATAGCGGTGGCGAATTGGCCCGTGAGTCCAGGCTCCGGTTTCGCATGAGCTGCAGAGGGAAGCGTTATGACGAAAATGAAAAATGCTCGCGCTGCAATCATCATATATTCAGGCGCCTGCTCGAAAATGCCAATAACCGGAATCGTGCTGGTATGGATTCAGAAATATGGGCGCATGGATCACTGATTTCTCTAGATCGACATTGATGTGTGATCGTAGCATGGCAATATCCTTTTTTTGTTTGGATCACACATGAAGAGTTTAGAAAACAAAACCGTTTTCATTACGGGAGCCGCATCGGGCATTGGACTTGCTCTAGCTAAAGTATGCGGAAGTGCGGGCATGTCCGTCATGCTGAGTGATATCGATGATGTGGCGTTGCATGCCGCTACAGAGTGTCTGCGAGCAGCAGGGATCGACTGTGACAGCGTTGTGTGTGATGTGGCGCAACCAGCAGCGATGCGACACGCCGCTGAAGTCACCATCCAACGCTTTGGAAAAGTCCACTTTTTAATCAACAACGCCGGCATATTGGTGATTGGTGGGGCCAGTGATAACTCTCTCGATACATGGCGAAGAGTCATGGATGTAAATGTGATGGGCGTGGTTCACGGTGTTGATGCATTTCTGCCCTTAATTCGATCCCATGGGGAGGGCGGTCACATCCTCAACACGGCATCAGTAGGCGGTCATGTCGCCTACAGTGCAGTACTTGCGTATTCGACCAGTAAGCATGCCGTGGTGGGTCTTACAGAGGCGCTGGCTGAAGAGCTACGAAATGAGAATATTGGTGTTTCGGCGTTGTGCCCGGGATTTACACGAACACAAATTGTGAGTGCGATGACCAGCAGTTCAAATTTCGCAAGCGATGAGAATCAGACATTGGAATTTGAGAATGCTGTTGAGAATGGGATGTCCCCAGATGTCGTTGCAAGGTATGCAATCGAGCAAGTTCAGCAGGGCGCGTTGTACATCTTTACTCACCCGCGTACTCGAGACGAAGTTAGTCGTCGCTCAAAGCTGATCGAGGCAGCCTATGAAAAGGCAGAATGCAGTGATCTGCTGAGGGAAGATCCAGATGCCTATCGTTCACTAAATGTGGCTGGTATCAACGTTCCATCGCAGTAAGTTTGATAAAACGGTAAGGTCCCCGACAACGCAGAGCCCTTACGGTGGGACTATCATCCTTACCAACTGGTTTGGTAGACACGCATCAAATTCTCGCCGAGAAAGCCAACGATTTCTTCTTCCGTCCAGTCGTGCTCGTCCTCTAACAGCGCTACCACGTGCCAAATATGTTCGGCAGCAAGATTGGATGTCGGCGCGCCGAATCCCAACTCCGGCGGGTAAATGTCAGTTTTATCGAGGCCCTTTTTGTAATAGTCGAGGACGTTGTGAACATAGTCGGAGGCAAAGCAAACGCGATCTTTTCCAACTAGATCCGCCACGTGAATGACATGCTCCAAATATCTTTTTGGGGTTGCTTCTCCATCTGCATTCAGGTGGAGCCCAACGCCGCTTGGGCATATAACGCCCCCTGTAGAGGCAATGGCTTTGATCGCCTCGTCAGATATATTTCGTGAGACATTAAAAAGAGACTGCGCGTTAGAGTGGCTTGCTATGATCGGTTTGGTTGCAATAGCTGCCGCGTCGATGGCAGTTTGGTTCGAGGAGTGGGATACGTCTAGCAGAATCCCATTGGCCTGAGCTATCTGCACCCAGTGCCGCCCCATGTCAGTTAGCCCTTGATTTTGTTTGCTGCCGCCGCCCGCTAGGGCATTGTTCAGGTTGTAAACAAAATTCATGATGCGAATCCCATGCGCGTAAGCTCTCTTAGCATGATCTGCTAAGTTTTCGATGACGAAATCTGACCCTTGCGTGTTGTACACGACAGCCATACTGTCTTCTGATTTCGCGCGTCGAATATCGTCTACGGAGAGGGCTTTAGTAAGCCCGAGATCCGCGACTACTTTATCGGAGTCTGCAACGACCTCATAAACAGTTTTGTCAGCGGGCCCTTGGCCATAGGTTGCGAATACCGTGCTGGAAGATAAGGTGAAGTTGGCCTCTCGGTTTCGCTCCAACGCTTTACGAAAGGTTGCGGGTGTATTTCCAACAATACCCACGGAGCAGGGGAGCAGAGAATTGATCGTTACGGCGTGACCGTATTTCTCTTTAGCTTTCTCCGCTCGCGCAATGCTTTCCTCGCTAACTTTGGCGTCATATTGAGTTGCGAGCCATTCCGCTCGCTCATTCAGTGTCTCCCTGGATTTGCCCCGAGTATTAAATAACCTCGCGTGAATATCGGAGTCGGACACAAAGCCCGCTTTCGCGTTCCATCCACCATCCACGTGAACATGGTCGAATTCGAGTTCATGGGCTGACGCGCACGTCGACACAATAATAACCAGGGCAGCATCTATGAGTTTTCTCATTGCCTTGTTCCTCGATGGGTGAATCGGCTAATAGTTAATCTCTTCAGTGCGAGAAAATAAGTGGAACGTAATCATGCTGAGAGTACAGCACGCAGCGAGGGCGTAAAAAATGGCGATGTACGAGCCAGTTTTCTCTAGGAGAATTCCGGTGGCTGATACAAAAATGATACTGCCGATGGCGCCAGATGCTGTGATAAATCCAAAGAGAACATCGCCGTGCCTTGGCAGCAGCTCTCCGGGTATCGTGGAAATGCCGGGAATTAGGATTCCAACTCCCGAAAATACGATGATAACCAGCATTAAGGCTAGATATAGAGAGTCAGCGTGAGCAATGCCAATGACGCTCGTGATAGAGAGGAGAAAACCGATCGCCATGAGCCGTTTTCTCAGATGCAGACTGGCCTCGCCGGCTGCAATGCAACTGTCTGCATAGCGACCGGCGAGGAAGGTCACTACCGCAAGGCTTAACCAGGGCAGGATGGCGTAAACACCGGCTTGCGTGGTTGACACTTCAAATGTATCGACCAAGTAACTAGGTAACCATGATGCCATTAGGAAGGTAATTGCCTGACCGCCAAAATTGACGACATAAAGTGTAATGACCGCCGGATGGGTGATTAAAATTTTCCACGGGACTGATTTCAGAAAAGACGTTTCCGACCTGCCAGATACTGCACCCTGAGGAGAGGGCGCGGTCGGAGAGATTTTCAACGCCCACGCGGCGCACCAGAAAAAACCCATGGAACCGAATATATAAAAAATCGATTGCCACCCAAAAAATTCTATGATTTTTCCGCTCACAAGGAGTGCCCCGACGGTCCCTACCGCGGCCGCTGTGGAGACTAGGGAGATAGAGGTGGATCTTTCCTCTGCTGGGATCCAGTGATGTATTAGGTTGTATGCGGCGGGATATGCGCCACCCTCTGCCACGCCTAACATGAACCTCGTGGCGAGAAGTGCTGGTAGAGAAATCAATGCGGCTGCTGGGGTGATCACTGTAAACAGTGACCAAGCAAATACGGCGAAAAGGTAGACATTACGGCCGCCGTAGCGATTTGACATCAAGCCGCCCAGAAGCTGCGTAATAATGTAACCCGCTGAAAAAATTGAAAGCACGTAGCCTTTTTCACTGTTGCTCCAACCGAACTCTTTTTGCATGTCGATAACAGCGAGAGATATGATCGTGCGATCCACGTAACAAAGCAGTAAGGCGACTAGCAAGAGTGCCATCATGTTGTATCTGGCTGGCCACGGCTCGCTAGTCATCGCAAGAGAGACGTCATTCAAGAATCCCGGCGCGCAATTTCTTGCCTTCGTAAAACCGCTCGAATCTGAAGGGCGTCAAGTCAAATTGATCGGACCTGCCGAGCATATTGTTTGCAATGGCTTTCCCGACCGCTGGCCCAAGACCGAAACCATGGCCGCTGAGGCCGCTAGCGATGTACAAGCGAGGCAGACTGTGAATCGGGCCGATTGCAGGAAGGATATCGGGCGTCATATCTGCCGAGCCAGTCCAAGCTTCCAGAATGTCGAGTTGTGCCAAATCGGGGAAGTGAGCGCGCAAGCGACGCTTCAGTAATTTAAAGTGACGTCCCGACAGCCGAGGATTTGCAATGCGGTTTAGCTCAAAAGGCGTCACTTCATCCCTTTTCCATCTTTGTTTCGGAGCCATACGATTAAGAAATCCTGGTCCCAAGCCCGATCGCAGTCTCGAGTTACGATAAAAAAATTTCAATGCGGGCAGAAATTTGTAACCGAACCTGAGCGTATCGAGGCATAGGTGGTGCTCCATTATCTCACCCGGAGTGACGGTGTAGCCCCCATCTACCCTCGAGCGGAAACAGGCCTTTGTGAATCCGAAATTTAAATTTATTGGGTCTTTGGCGGGCGCTGTTCGGGCAAGGGTTGTATTGACGAGAAGCTGCGGGAAAACGATGCCGTGATTGTGAAGTAGCTTCCCGGTCCATGCTCCGCCTGCCACCAAAACTTGCTCAGCACGAACGTCACCATCTTCCGTGTGCACTCCAGTGACCTCGCCGCCTTCAATGCAGAGAAGTCGGACCGCACAGTGCTCTCTAATCAAGACGCGCTCGTTCTGGTTCAGGTATTTCGCTATCGCGGGTACCGCCGTAAATGGTTCCGCGCATCCGTCTCTCTCTGTGTAGAGCCCGCCACTGAATCGATGCGGTTGACCATTCAGGTGTTTGTCGATTTCTCTCGTCGAGATCATTCGGCATGGCAGCCCATGGGGTTTCCCAATGTTATCGACCCAGGCTTCGTAGGAAGCATGCAGATCACTGTAGCTGGTGCAAAATAGAGAGCCGGGTCTCCTGAACCCGATCGCATCTCCCATCTGATCTTGCAGTTCCTGCCATATGCTCATGCCATCTATCATCATGGGTAACTCGCTAGCGTCCCTGCCCGCCTGTCGAACAAACCCCCAATTTCTGGATGACTGCTCTCCGGCAACGCGCCCCTTTTCACAGATGAAGACAGATTTTCCGGCTTTTGAGAGGAACCAGGCCGCCATGACACCCGCGATACCACCGCCAATGATGACGACGTCGACGGCTTCAGGTAGCGCATCGTTAAAAGTGATCGGGGAGTCTTCTGTAATGATTGGCATCTATAAGAATATTTAACCTTTGGCAACTAGAATATTCTTATTAGGTTGCAGAGCCGAGAGAGATTTACCATCAAAACCGAGAAAGACAGAAAGGTTACTCATATTGACTGACACGAGCTGAGACGGAGGCATCTCCATTTCCCAGCTCTTTCGGCGAGTTTTTTCCTCGAAGATAACGTAATCAACCAAATGTTTTTGCTTGCGTTTGCGCGCTTGTCGCTCACATTTTGCGTTGCGGTCTAGATTAACGCGGTGCAGCCAGCATCAGACCGCGGTCCAACCGCCATCCACAGAAAACAGCATGCCGGTCACGAAGCTCGAGGCATCACTCGCCAGCCACATGGCGGCTTTGGCCACGTCTTCGGGAGTGCCGAGGCGATTCATGGGGTGACGGCTGGCGAGGTGCGCTCGATCCTCCTCGGGAATCGATTCTCTCAGTAGAGGCGTTTCAATAAAGCCAGGGCAGATCGCGTTAATGCGAATGCCAGACTCGCCATATTCCACCGCCGTATTGCGGGTCAGCCCGCCCACAGCATGTTTGGAGGCCACGTAGAGTCCGGCGCCGGGGAAAGTGGTTTTGCTCAAGGCCGAGGCCATGTTGATGATGTGCCCGGAGCCTGCAGGCGACATGATCTTGAGACTCTCGCGCATGCAGAGCCAGACCCCCTTGAGATTGATGCCCATGAGCCGGTCGTAGTCGGCCTCGTCGGTTTCCTCGAGTGGTACCAGCGGTGAACCGACGCCTGCGTTGTTGAGCACAATGTCGAGTGACCCCAGGGCTTTCACGCTGTTGGCGAAGAAGTCTGCTACGGCATCGGCGCTGGCCACGTCACAAAGCTGGCCATAATGGTTCCCGCCGATAGAGGTCAGCGTTGCCAGAGCGTCATCCAGTCGCGCCTGCTCCACATCACAAATGGCGACATCCGCGCCGGCAGTCACAAACGCCTCCGCACAGGCCAGGCCAATGCCGGCGCCTGCGCCCGTGATGAGTATCTTTTTGCCTTTCAGTGACAGCTCCATGGCAGCCCCTCGATGAACGCGATGTCAGAGAATACCCGGGATGATCGCTTTGCGCTCGGCGGGGTAGTCCTCAAAGTTTTTGTGGAACCAGCGGTGGGTGTAAATCGCGCGGGGGATGAGATTCCCTGCGGTCATGGCGAGGACAAACACGGCGCCCAGATTCCACGCCATGATGGCAAAGCCGGTAAAGGAGAGAATCTCACCCAGATATTGCGGGCAGCTGACAAAGCGAAAGCCGCCGCCATAGGGGATTTTGTAGCGCGGTTCGTCCGGTCTTGGGTTGGGGGACCGCAGGTTACGCAGGATACGATCCGAGTGGATGTTGAGCACAAAGCCGACAATGTAGATAGCAAAGCCGATGCGGAATCGGGGATCGGTAAACCAGTCGTAGGTGTATTGGGTGCCCAGCTCAGTCAGATACGCAGCGTTGAAGTAGCCGTGCAGAAACAGTGTGACCCAGCCCGCGATGACCACGCCAAACGAAAAACTCGCCTGCGAACCCGGTTGCACCCGCATGAGTAGCGGGGTAATCAACGCGCGGTTGGTGTAATGCATCATCCAGATCGCCAGGAAGAAAAGTGGCACCGGTTGGTCCGCATTGCTACCCATGAAAAAGACGACCGGAAACACGATCAGGCCCGGTAACTCCATGAGCACCCAGCCTTGCTTGGCCCCCAACTTGAGACCTTTGGCGCGCTTGCCGCCACCGAATCGCCCGCCGTAGGCGGCGGTGCCATAGAAACTGCTCACCAGCACTAGCGCGGCGTAGGCAAAACCGATCAGTAACAGCGTGTCGTAGAGGGCGTCGCCCGTGTACCAGGTCATTGCAAGTTCCTCCATAAAGTGGGCCGGTCTTGGTCGATAGCATTGTCGGTTGCTGCTGGTCGCGCTACAGCCCCCGTACGGACTACATGCTATCGTCCAAACGAGGGCTGCGCCCTTGCGCGGAGCTGCCTACTGTGGGGCCCGAGCCGCACCGGCACCCTGCGCGGGACGGTTGGCGCGAGGAGAGGGGATGACGCGTGGACTTTTTGCCACTGCCTGTAACTGAAGTGACGCAATGGGCCGGACAGACCGATGTGCTGGTCGCGGGTTTCGGCGGTGCGGGCGCTTGTGCGGCGATTGAAGCGGCGGACAGCGGCGCCGACGTGATGATTTTTGACGCAGCATCAGGGGCGGGAGGTTCCACCGCGCTCAGCTCGGCCGAATTGTATTTAGGGGGCGGCACCTCGATTCAGCAAGCCACGGGTTATCACGATACGGTCGAGGCCACCTACGGCTATTTGATGGCATCCAACGGGCCTCAGGCCGACCCAGAGAAGACCCGCGCCTACGCCGAGGGCGGCGCGGACCACCTCGCGTGGTTGGAATCACTGGGCGTAGCCTTTAAACCCACCGAATACCCCCACCGCGCCATGATGGCGTTGACCGATGATTGCCTGCTCTACACCGGGAGCGAAAAAGCGTGGCCCTACTGCGACGAATTTGCGCCGGCCCCGCGGGGTCACAACCTCAAAGTGGAGGGAGACAATGGCGGCCCCTTGCTCATGCGGCTTCTGGAAGCAGCCGTTCGTCAACGTGGTGTGACGGTGGCACTGGAATCACGGGTGTTGCGGCTGATTGTTGATGACACGCAAGGCCCTTTGCGGGTTGTGGGATTGGTCGTTCGCCAGGACGGCGAGGCACAGTGTTACCGCGCTAACCGTGGTGTTGTGTTATGCCTCGGAGGATTCGTGATGAATGCCGACATGCTCGCGCACTATGCGCCGCGGCTACAGAAGGCGACGATTCCTATTGGTAACCCCAATGACACCGGTGCCGGAATCGCCATGGCGGAGGCCGTTGGCGGACGCCTCATTAATATGGATGAGGGTTTTGTCAGTTTGCCATTTTATCCGCCGGCTTCATTGACCTTCGGAATTTTGGTCAATGGAGAGGGCAAGCGATTTATTAATGAGGACGTGTATCACGGTCGCGCCGGTACGCTGATACTTGATCAACCTTGGCCGGTGTATTTCATTGTCTCGGTTGAGGATTACGCCGATTACGAGACGGTCTCCTATTTGGGCGCGCCGATCGCCGGTACTGGCGAGACACTTGAGGAGCTCTGTGCCGAACTGGATCTGCCCGCGGGCGCGTTGGCACGCACCGTTGAGGCATATAACGCCGATGCGGCGGCGGCTATCGATGCTGACCTACACAAGCAGGCCGATTGGTTGAAGCCGCTTAAAGCGCCTCTGGTAGCGCTCGACTGTACGCCGGGCCATGGTGCTTTCTTTCCCTACTTTACCTTGGGCGGGCTGGACACCACAGTGGCTGGCGCAGTGCTGTCGATGTCAGGAGAGCCGATCCCAGGATTGTTCGCGGCTGGCCGCACCGCCTGTGGTGTGCCGCGTCGCGGCGACGGTTATGCTTCGGGGAGTTCGGTCGGAGACGCCACATTTTCTGGCCGTCGCGCGGGCCGCGCGGCCGCTATGGGAGGGAGTGCACCATGAATCACAGCGACGAACTGTTAGCGAGGATAGATCGCCTCGAATCGCTGGATGCGATTCGCCAGCTGGCGGCGAAGTACTCCTTGGCGCTGGATATGCGTGATCTGGACGCACTGGTCAACTTGTTCCCGGAGGACGTGAAAGTCGGGCGGGACAAAGTGGGTCGCGCGCATTTCAAACAGTGGATGGATGACACCCTGCGGCAGCAGTTCACCGGTACCTCGCATCACATTGGCAATCACATTATCGAGTTTGAATCGCCAGACCGGGCAGTAGGCGTGGTGTATTCCAAGAATGAGCACGAAACCCCCACGGCCGATGGGGGGTGCGAATGGGTGATCATGCAGATGATCTATTGGGATCATTACATTCGTCACGAGGGACGATGGCTATTCCATCGGCGGCTCCCTTGTTACTGGTACGCCACTGACCTCAATCGTCCGCCTACGGGCGAAAATAAAATGCGTTGGCCCGATCGCGCCGCCTATGAGGGCGAGTTCCATTCGCTCTTCCCTTCCTGGCGCGCCTTTTGGGATCACCCGCCCGGCGATGAACTGCCGCAGGTCGCGCCGCCCGCTCCGGCGGAAAAGTTTCTCGAGACCCTGCGCGCCGGCGCGTCGGACCCGTCTATCCGGACTCGTTAGCCGTGTCGCAAAAGTGGGATTACATCATTGTGGGCGCCGGTGCAGCCGGGTGTTTGCTCGCCGAGCGATTAACCGCTTGTGGTCGTTACCGCGTGCTCCTGCTCGAGGCCGGCCCAACCGGGCGCAGTCTTGCCTTGGGGTTGCCCATTGGTTGGACATCGGTTGCCTACGGCAAAGCGTTTAACTGGGGCTTCATGACCACGCCAGAGGCTGGCGCCGCCGATCGTCGGGTGCGATGGCCGCGGGGGCGAGTACTCGGCGGCAGCACCGCCATTAATGGCATGATCTATGTGCGCGGCCAGCCTCGCGACTTTGACGACTGGGCCGAGGGGGGCGCGACGGGTTGGGACTGGCGCAGTGTCGAGCCTTACTTTCACCGATTTGAAAATCACAGCGCGTCTCCAGTAGCGGGTCGACTCCATATTCAGCAGGCGAAACCCTCGCTCTGGGGTGAGCGCTTTATCAGCGCCTGCGAGGCGGCGGGCATCCCGCGTAACGAGAGTTATCTCGAAGGCGAGACCGGCGGCGCGGGCTATTACCATCAGAATGTTTTTCGGGGTTGGCGACAAAGCGGCAGGCTGGCGTTTTTGAGCGTCGCGCAACGACGGGCCAATCTCACAGTAATCACCGATGCGTTGGTTGATCGTGTGTTGATTGACGAGGCACGGGTATCAGGGGTGCTGTGGCGCAAGGGGCATAGTGAGCCTCAGGCGGCGACGGCGGCGCACACCATTTTGGCCGCGGGCGCCATTGGCTCTCCCGTGATTTTGCAGCGCTCGGGTATCGGCGACGCGGCACATTTACAGGCTTTGGGAATAACGCCGGTGATCGACCGCCCCGCGGTGGGCCAAAATCTGCAGGATCACTTTGGCACCTTGGTTGCGACCGAAACCCACGCGGAGGGGACCGTCTGGGCGTCGGTGCGGCCGCACCGCTTGCCGGGCCAGCTGTGGAACTATTTGAGCCGGCGGCAGGGGTTGCTCGCCATGCCCTCGTCAGATGTGTGCGTGTTTCACGAGTCCGGTTTTGGTGAACCCGGCCGGCCCGACATTCAGGTGCACTTCACCCCCGCTGCCGGGATCCATGATGAGGTCACCGGTCGCTCGGCCATGGATCCTGTGCCGGGGATCACCGCTATCACTTATCCCATGCACCCGACGAGTCGTGGTGACGTGCTCATTACCAGTAGCGAAATCGATGCTGCCCCGCAGATCAGGGCGAACTATCTCTCCACCGAGCACGATCGCCGTGTGCTGTTGTCGGGCATCCGCATGCTCAGAAAAATTTATGACAGCGAGCCCATGAGAGCCTACCGCGGCACCGAGATTCGTCCGGGTGCGGCGGCGCAATCCGACGAAGCGCTGCTGATCAAGGCGGGCCAGCAGGGAACGACGGGATATCATCCGGTGGGCACCTGCCGCATGGGCACAGATCAGGATGCGGTGATCGATCCTGAGCTCAAATTACGAGGTCTGTCTGGACTATCGGTCATTGACGCGTCGGTAATGCCAAAACTGACGTCGGGTAATACCATGGCAGCAACCTATATGATTGCGGAGTATGGCGCGGCCAAACTACTGCGCGATGCCTCAGGCGGAGGTGTTTGAGGCGACGGAACGGGAGACAGCGTTATGCCCATGCCAAGCGATATCGGGGTCATCGATCTGATGATGGCGATCCCGAACAATGATACGTCGAACTATTATGATTTTATTCGTCCGCTGCTGATGGACGAGGAGAGTCGGCAGCAGTTTCAGATGCCCGCTGAATATATGTTCAAGCAGCTCCCGCAGGTGGGCGAACACGACGATTACGCCATTTACACGCTGAGCAAAATGGATGAGTTCGGCATCGCGAAAGGCATGATTGGTGTCGATGAGGGCCAGTACGACACGCAGAACCAAGCGGTGCGCGACTACCCGGATCGATTCATTGCCTGTTACGACGCCAACCCCAATAACGGCATGGAAGAGGTGCGCAAGATCCGGCGGCTAAAAGAGGCCTATGATCTGAAGGCGGTCACGGCGTTTCCGTCAGGACTGTGTCCGCAGGTCCCCCTCGATGATAAAAAATGGTTCCCGATTTTTGTGGCCTGCATCGATCTGGATATTCCCTTTTGCCCCTGCGTGGGGGTACCCGGACCACGCATACCGATGGCGCCGCAAAAAGTAGAGCACCTAGACGAAATTTGCTGGTTTTTCCCCGAGCTCAAGGTAGTCATGCGCCATGGTGGGGAGCCCTGGGCAGACCTCGCCTGGAAGCTCATGCTGAAGTATCCCAACCTCTACTACATGACCAGTGCCTTTGCACCGCGTCACTATCCCAAGCCCATTATCGACTTTGCCAATACGCGCGGCGCAGACAAAATCATGTACGCGGGTTATTTCCCGATGGGGCTATCGCTCGACCGAATATTCGAGGAGCTGCCCAACGTGCCGTTTAAGGATGACGTCTGGCCCAAATTCCTCCGCGATAATGCGGTGCGGGTGTTTGGGCTCTGATCCTGTGCGGCTCTTAGGGGTAGAACAGGCTGATCGTGTCGACAACGCAAGCGGGTCGGTCTGCCCCGTCGGCGGTCATGGTCATACGCACGACGACTTTAATGCCGCCGCCGCTTTCCTCCGCAGAGATAATCTCGCCGGTGGCCCGCAGGGTCGAACCTTCGGGTACCGCGGAGGGGAACCGCACCTTCTCGGCGCCATAGTTAACTCCCATCGAGGTGTGACGCACGCTCAAGAGCTGCGGCAAAAAATAGGCGGCGAGCGACAACGTCAGGTAGCCGTGAGCAATCGTGCGCCCGAAGGGGCCCGATGCGGCGCGTTCCTGATCAAGATGGATCCACTGGTGATCTCCCGTGGCGTCGGCAAATTGGTTAATGCGCTCTTGGCTAACCGTCAGCGGCTCGGTGGGACCGAGTTGCTGCCCGACGGCGTCGAGCAAATCTTTGGGGTGATCGAGAACACACTGGGTCATAAGCGGAGGCTCCAAGAAATCGGTGGCACAGCATGACAGAAGGCGCAGCAGAGCGTAAGTCGCTGGCGGGTAAGGTCGCGCTCATTACCGGCGGTTGCGGTGGCCTCGGGCAGGCAACAGCCGCGCGCTTACGAAGCAGCGGCGCCGACGTGATCATTTCAGATCTCGATGCGGATCAGGGTGCGGAGGTAGCCAAAGCGTTGGGCGTGACGTTCCTGCAGCAGGATGTCAGCAACTCCGATGGCTGGGTGCAAACTGTCGCGGCGCTCGAAGCGCGCTTCGATGGGCTGGATATTTTGGTTAACAACGCCGCTATTTTGCGCGCTGATCATATTGAGGCCGAAACCATCGAGCAGTTTGAGCGGGTGATGGCGGTAAATTGTCACTCCGTGTTTTTGGGCATTCAAGCGAGCTTGCCCCTGATGCGTCGACCTGGCGGTGCGATCGTCAATATCTGCTCTTCTTCCGCCGAGATGGGCTTCCCTCAGTTTTGCGCTTACACCGCATCGAAGGCTGCGGTCAGAAGCCTGACCATGAGTACTGCGGTGTACCTGAAGCAGCAGGGCAGGGCGCTGCGCTGTAATTCGGTGCATCCCGATGGGATCATCACGCCAATGGTGATGAACATCGCCGGTTCTCCGCCGCAAATGAGTCATGATATGGGGATGCAGGCGGCCTCCTTTGCCTGCGAGCCGGGGGCTGTTGCCGATGTGATTGCGTTCTTGGCATCGGACGACGCTCGGCATATCAACGGCGCGGCCATTAAAGTCGATAACACCTCAACCATCCATCCTCCTTATTGGTGAGGGAGTCCGATATGCATGACTTCACAGGGAAAATCGTATTGGTGACCGGCGGCGCGGGGCACATTGGACGGGCGATCTGCGCGCACTTTCTGGCTTCGGGGGCGACGGTCATTGCCTGTGGTCGCCGCGAACCCGAGGTACCCGTGGTTCACGAGGGCAATCGTGCGCGGTTTATATGTGCCGATATCCGCGAACCAGAAGCGTGCCAGCAGATGATCGAGACCATCACTGCAGACTATGGGCGACTCGATGTGCTGGTGAATAACGCCGGTGGCGGTCCGCCAGTGGCCGCGGCAACCGCGAGCCCCTCGCTCACCCAAAAAATTATCGCGCTGAATCTCGTTGCACCTATGGTGCTCTCGCAACAGGCGCACGCGGCATTGGCCGCGGGTGAGCAGCCGGGGGTCATCATCAACATTGCGTCGGTGAGCGGTGTGAGGCCGTCACCGGGTTCGGCGGCCTACGGGGCCGCCAAGGCCGGTTTGGTGAGTGCTACCCAGTCGTTGGCTATGGAGTGGGGCCCCACTGTCAGGGTCAATGCCATCGTTGTGGGGCTTGTGCACAACGAGGCGGGCCATGAGCACTACGGGGGCGAGAAGGGCTTTCGCAAGGTGGCGGATATGCTGCCGCTTAAGCGCATGGCAGAACCCGCCGACATTGCACGTGCCGTATTGATGCTGTGCTCAAGCGACGCAGCTTATATTTCGGGTGCGTCGTTGGAAGTGCATGGTGGCGGTGAAGTGCCGGTATTTCTTCACCTCGCTAGCGAGGCGCAGCAATCCAGATAGGCGAGCTCCAAGCGCGCTCGCGAATGACCGGTGAGTAGAAAGATTCGCTTGATGCCACCCGGCAGCAGTTGTCGTATACCGGCCCAGTGGCGCCGGCTTCGAGCGCGAGCGCGTTGGCGCGATCTTTTTGCGCGGAGCACTCCTCGGAGAACGGATTCACCCCCGCGGCCTGACATTGCAAGGTACTCCAGCGACACGACGGGGTCTCGATCAGTCGTGTGTAATAAAACGCGCTTTGTCCCCCTTGGTATTGGTCGTCCACCCATACCGTGCACGCTGTAGAAAGCCCTTGAGTGGTGGGTTCGCAGCTCAGGGGATCAACCCCTAAGCCGGGTTGGGCTTTGCCGAGCACATCAATCACCCGCTCCTGCGTAACGCCCTCGTCGTCGACCCAGCCTTTAACAATTTGGATCCGTTCGATGCCATTACCGGGTTGGCCGGGCGTGCCGGGATCCTGTTGCGCCGCAATGAGAAAGGTGGGCTTTTCATCCTCGGCGACACTCAGGTTGCTCCCCATCGGTACGCCGCGTTGGTAGGCGGTGTTCAGCATGTCCGGCTCGGCGCAGATATCTTGAGGGTAGTCCCCTGCGAAAAACCGTAGTTGGGGGCGGGTACCTGAGGTCGCATACGTTTCGCGGCGTTTGATGGCGTTAAAAATAGCATCACGCGAATTTTCTTCTGCCCACACGACCGCCAAGCCGCCGGGGTTCGCAGCAAAGTGGTCCTGTACGTTGCGATACTGCGCGTCGCGTCGGCCGAGATGTCCCTCGTAGCCCCTTTCCTGCGCTGCGCCGGCCGTGGCGCTATGCGTATCGGTACTGCCGATGAAACCCAGCTGAAAAGGGTTAACGCCGGTGGTGGCTTCGAGGGCGAGCCCGTCTTTCAACACATTGCGCAGCAGGTTTCGCGATGCAAACTGCTCAATGCCAATCGCTTGTCCGCGATCGGAGCGCATGACGCCGTTAACGCTGCCAAGCATGTGCAGATTGTCGCTGTCAATTTGTTCAAAGTCACAGAGCTCATCCTGCGTCAGTACCCCTCTGCCCACGAGCCGGTCAAAGCGGCACTCGCTGGCGCCTTTGTGCTGAATCATTTCTGCGACGGGCTCCAGGCCCTGTCGCAACGACGCCTCCTCGGGGCTGGCGGGGTCTGGGAACATGAGGCCCCCGGCGAGATTACTGTTATGTGGAATAGCTAATACGTCACAACCATCGCCGCGAGAGATACACTGTTGATCCAGCGCTCGCCACAGTGCGGTGACCGATTGCTCCGTGTCGTAGATTGAGATCGGGCGTTCGGTAACGCGCTCGTCGCGAAAAATGACGTTCCGGTGCATGTTGTTCTGCGCACTGGCCTGTGTGTATTCGTAGGCATTGAAGGTGGTGAAAGTGCAGTCGGCGGTGGTGTCCTGATGATCGGCTGCTGCCTGCTGGATGTCCCGCCACGTATCCAGTTGTGCTTGCTCACAATCACCGAGCGCGCAGGCGAAGGAGGGCTCGGGAGCGTCGGTTGCCTGACCTCCCAGAGAGGTCCACCAGCTAGCGGCCAGCAGTTGCACCCAGATATTGTCAGCGCGACTCATCGCGCATAAGGGCCACCATCGGGCTACGCCCGATTCCGCTGTGCAGACCCTCACCTGGCCCAGAAATTCGCCGTGGTCGGTCACCGCCGCAAAGTCCAAAGGTCGATCGATACGCGCGATGTTCCCCGGTTTGCCATCCGCACCCGGCAGCACTAACGGCTCGCCTTTGGCGTAGCGGTAAGCGTCGTTGGGACCCAGACGAATGCTCGAGATATAAGCGTCGAAGCTGAGCCCCGTATGAACATGCAGGTCGCCAAACAGCGCGATTCGCGTTGGTGACTGCACGTTGCAAGTAGCGTTAGCGGATGTTGCGGTAAGAAGCATCGTTGCGATAAGCCATGTCCGTGCAAATGGACCGGTGGACAACCGAGCATACAGGTGCTTACCCGTCGCGCTCATGGTCGGCTCGGCCGGGTTTCAGTGCGACCGTAGCGCTGGAGGGTGGCTGGCCCATGGGGACGCCGTGAGCCGGCTTCGGGAAACCCTTGCGATATCTTCTTGTTGTGCAAAAACACGACCGTGTCCCTTAAAAAGCGGAAGTTGCTAGAAAGTATGCAATTTTTTGGGGTCTGTTCCGGGAAAATTCCCAGTCACCGCGCTAGTCCATTTGAATTAGCGCCTTCAGCATTTGCGACTTGAGCTAAAGCGTGGCAGTTAGAATACTACGCCACAACAATAAAAGATCAGCGTAGCTAATGGGCGCGGTCGGATGGAATCGACCTGGAATACGTGAGACCCGCGCTGAGATTCCTATGCCAAACCCGAGGAGAGGCTATCCCATGAAACTAAACGTGCAAAAGTCCCTGATCGCGGCGGTGGTCGCCAGTGCGTCAGCCACATCAAGCGTGGTCAACGCGCAGTTGGAAGAGGTCATCGTGACCGCCGAACGGCGCGAGGCTAACATTCAGGACACACCCATCTCCATGCAGGCTCTCACAGCTGATCAGATCGAAAAGCGTGGCATCGTCAACTTAGGCGACCTTTTTATCTCAGCGGCAGGGGTGAGCGGTTATGAAGCGCCCTCGTCACGGGGCAATATGAGTCTCAATATCCGCGGTGTTGGCTCGGGTAACTCCAATAGCCCCTCCACAGATCCCGCGATTGGCCTTTACGTAGATGGCGTTTTCATCGGTAAGGGTATCTCCAATGGTGTTGATGCGATTGATCTGGAACGCATAGAAATTCTGCGTGGCCCGCAGGGCACGCTGTACGGGCGAAACTCCACGGGTGGTGCGGTCAATCTGGTAACGAAGAAGCCCTCCAGTGAAGGCGGAGTGGAGTTCCAGGCGTCTGTGGGTGATTACGGTTACCGAGCGGTAAAAGGGCGTATCGATTTTCCCGTAGGAGATAACTTGGCTATCTCCGGCTCGATGTACAAGCGGGAGCGGGACGATCTCTACGAGAACACGAATCCTCTCGTTGGGGGATTTGAAAATATTGATCGGGATGGGTTCCGTTTGGCGGCGCGTTGGATGCCGACTGACCGCTTCACTCTCGACTATGCCTTCTCCAACGACAATATTGATGAGCGTACGCAAATGCTCAACATTGTTGGACTCAATCCGATGGATGGTTTTGCGCCGTTCGAGCCGGGTTACCCTGATAATCTCACCATACTCAGTAGCAACAGGCCGGACACGGTGGATCAGCTGACGGGCGGTCTGGCCATGGCCATTCAATACGGCCTGTTCCCCTCACTTGGTGAGCCGGTTGACGGCATGATTCAGCAGTTCCTCGGCTGGGGCGCAGATTACAGTGCCTGGGCCAATGAGAGGCTCGCTAACTATGATTCCCGAACAGCCAAAGGCTCCAGCGATACGGACTCCTATAACTTGAGTGACGTAGACCACCACAACCTGACACTCAATTGGGAGATGAGCGACGCTTTCGCAGTCAAAGCGATTGTGGGTTATCGCGATACCACCAATGAACTCAGCGCAGACCTTGACGGTATGGACAACAGCGCCAGAGGTGGTGTGATCGGGGATTTGCCGCTCTTGACGATTGGCGGACTCCTTTTCAACACGGTCGTACCGGACTCGATCCCTATCGCACCCGGTGTCGATCTGGGTTTGGGCGCCGCTGATGAGTTCACTTTGGCGCTGCACGTGATAGGTGCTATCAATGCTTATGGTGGTGCCCCCGTCTTTAATAATTAC
>Ga0255751_10000514_pt1 | contig 35750 bp, 91 predicted proteins | sample 071ome_20_FD_179951 | JGI IMG/M metagenome (GOLD analysis project Ga0255751, IMG submission 179951) | Coastal salt marsh microbial communities from the Groves Creek Marsh, Skidaway Island, Georgia - 071412BT metaG (version 2) | ecosystem: Environmental > Aquatic > Marine > Intertidal zone >... | reverse complement strand
TCAAGCCTGTAGAGGAAATTCCGAATGAGAGTAATCTGAAGGCTGTAAATCCTGTAAACGGGAATCTTATTCTCGCAGAGGGTGAGGTAACAGGTCACTTCCACGGTATTCCTAGCGACGGTAATGTTGCACTCTTAGAGAATCCTGAGACCGAAGAGGTTTACCTAAAGATTGCAGAGAAGCCTGCGACTGTCACTCATCAGGAGCATCACGCCATCACAATGGAGCCGGGAATCTACAAGATTGATATCGTACAGGAGTACGATCATTTCGCAGAGAAGGCTGAACGTGTTGCTGACTAAATGAATTTTTGATATACGACTCAGTGATCGGGGAACCCCACAGACAGACCAACTGCTGTTGAAAGTGTTGGGGGGATGTGAAAGCATCCCCGTCGTTCAAAAAATCGAAAGAAAACAACAAACAAAGAAAGAAAATAAGTAATGAGTGAAGTCAAGATTGATAAGCTAACACCTGAGCAAGAGGCTCAGACCACGGTATATCGTGATAAGTGGATTCGCATTGGGCTGGATACGCGCTCTTGTGATCGGGAAAAGGTCGAAAGCCTTGTTCCGTCTATCTACGAGACGAGGGGTTTTGAAGCGCCAAAGACGATTCATTGGGCTGATTCTCCGTATGCCGCGATTGAACTGGTACATGAGAAGTATGGCTTTAACAAGTCAGATATCATGTACAACTTCTGCTACGGAAACCATGACTGTTATTGGTTGGGTTTCTATGAGTACTGGAATGATGTAGTTGGACTGACTGAGGAATGTGCTGAAGTCATGCCGCTTATCCAGTTCTCTAAGGAGTGTGGTTGGTTCCTCCCTTACGATGAGATGATCTGTCTTGTTGATCGTCCTGAAGAGATTAATCTTCTAGATGAAGACGGTGTGCATCACACGATTAAGAACGAGATACCTGACGAGGCTATCCTTCGCGGCACTGCCCACAAGGATGGTGGAATGGCTCTTCGTTATCGCGACGGCAAGGGTGTTTACATGCTTAACGGTGTAATTGTAGATGAGTATCTTGCAACAACTTCCGAAGAGAAGATCGATGCTTCTAAGCTGTTAAAGGTTAAGAATGCAGAGGTTCGTCGTGAGTTTGTTCGTAAGGTCGGCATCGAGAAGGTCATCGAGCAGTGTGGCGCAAAGACCATCGATAAGCAGGGAGATTACGAACTTCTTCTCTTTGACATCGGAGAAGGCGACCTTCGCCCGTACCTAAAGATGACTAACCCTTCAATTGGTACTTACCATGTCGAAGGCGTGTCACCTGAATGCCAGACAGTGGATGATGCACTGAACTTTCGCAATCAGACAGACATTCGCCCTCGTAAGTTAACGTAGGCGCACCAACAAATGGATAGGGGGCAGTATGTATAGCGATATAGATACTGCCCTTTCCTTTTTCACAAAGCCAATGCCATTAGCCGAATATAAGTTTTCAAGCCTTTTAGCTGATCGGACATGGGGTAAGATTTGTAATAGGGTGAGTAATGATGTCCTTAGAGATATAATTGCTACAGTTCCCCACGAAATCAGGGAGATATTCCAAGAAGCATTAAAGAGACACTTGGAAGATTGGACCAGAGAGCATGACTCCCATTAAGTCTAAAATACGAGATACCATAAAGTATTGTGAACTTTCTATAAACATTGATGAGAATTATGATTTGGGTCCATGTTTCGATATCTTGAGAGAGGTGTTGGCTACGTCAATGGAACCAGTATTAACGATACAAGATGTTATAGAAATGGAATACGATGAAATCAAATACACGTAAAAAGAAAATACATACATTTTGGATGTTTCCTTGGTTGTCAATATCTATTTGGGTTTTTTATTTCCTATTTCAAATAGAACCTGTAACTGGAAACTCCATGTATCCCCATGTGGAAGCGGGTAATTGGTACCTATTCGTCTCTCACACTAACGTAGAACGGGGTGACGTAGTGAAGGTGAAGATGGATTGGGAAGAGATTTTCAAACGTCATAACTGGCATCTACACGCAGGAAAGGATTACCCTCCAAGATATATTGTGAAACGTGTTAAAGGTGTTGGTGGGGATTACTTGACAAGAGGCACCAATACCTATATAATACCTAAAAATGAGGTTTTCTTAATAGGAGACAATTTAAGCGATTCGTTAGATAGTAGATACTTCGGACCTATCCCTAGAGATTGGATTGTTTCAGAGTTAAAAGGAACAATGTTGGATTGGGGACATTATGATTGAAATAAGCAGTGTATTTAAGTCTTTCACTTATGATTTTGAAGACAATCACCCTGATAAGTATTGGAGATTTCATGATTTAAGTATTCGTTTTAATGTTATACGTCACTCAACACTATTCAACATATCCAGACTAATAACTCAAAGTGTTGGTAGTGATTTCGTCGAAGAACGTGTTTACTGGAACCATTAAGTGTGGAAATATCATGAATAAAACATATAAACCTATTCAAATTAATGACATTATACATCTCACTGATGTACCAAAAACAAGTCCAGATCATGAAGCTAGAGTAGTAGCATTTGCTGCCGGGGGGCTTATCGTCACCAATATGAATATGCCTTTCTATGGAACAAGATGCCACGAATTCGTATCATACTCTATCGTAGAAGAATATTCAGATTCTAATGAATAAAAGTTCGTCGTGAAATCACCAGATGAAAAAAATGTTAGATTGTGTCTATATTGTAAAAGGGAATTATTAAATAAAAGAAAAAAGGCGAAATATTGTAGTGTAAGTTGCTCTAATAAACACAAAGGGCGGTTAATAGAAAAACGAAATCACTTAGAGGGGAAAACTTTACAGTGTAAATTGTGTAAAAAACATAAAAACCCCAGACATTTTTCTTACAAAAAACGTGGGGATATAAATTCAGGAAAAAAAGAATACTGTCATCGTTGTGGTGCCAACGAAAGAGAAAAGAAAAGAAGAAATAGAACTTGGAAAGATGATGCGGTTAAAGTATTATTAAGTGGTTCGAAGCAAAGGGCAAAAAGAGCAAATATTAAACACACTCTAACTAGAGATGATATTGTAATACCTGATAGATGTCCCGTGTTCGGAACTGAAATGAAAAGGGAGGGGAGAAAAACATGGAAAAACGCCCCATCTATTGATAGAATAGACAATAATGAAGGTTACACGAAAGAGAATATTGTTATCGTTTCAAGGCGAGCAAATATATTAAAGAAAGACGCTTCTATCGAAGAATTAAAATTGTTGTCTGATTTTTATTGTAGAAAATAATGGACAAGCCCCCCTTAATCGGGTATAGTACTGACAAATGAACATATTCGTAGTACATAAAGATCCAGTAGTAGCTGCTCAAATGCTGTGTGATAAGCATATAATCAAGATGCCCCTTGAAAGTGCTCAGATGCTCTCAAATTGCATAGATCACAATGCCCCATACAAACGTACCCATTACAACCATCCGTGCTCTGTGTGGGTACGTGAGAGTAAAGGGAACTTCATGTGGCTGTATGAGCATGGTATTGCCCTGTGTAAGGAATATACGACTCGTTATGAGAAGACACATAAGTGTGAAGCGGTTATTGAACAGTGCTACGCTTTAGGATATCATAACATTCCCGATGGGGAACTTACAGACTTTAAGCAGGCGATTCCGGTGGAATATAAGTGTATTGATCCCGTTCGGGCATATCGCAATTATTATGTTGGTGATAAGGCTTACATGGCAACGTGGAAGTGTGGTAGAGTTCCTGCGTGGTTTTGTGAAGGGGTTGCGTTAGCACTTAAAGACGAGGATAATATAAATGCAAGCGTTTAAACGAGAAATTGGGGATTTTGCTCGGCATTCTGTTAGGGAGTCTGTTAGGTGTTCTGTTTGGGGTTCTGTTTGGGGTTCTGTTGTGGTTTCTGTTTGGAATTCTGTTGTGGTTTCTGTTTGGGGTAATATAAATGAAAGCCTTGACACTGATTGGAATTCTGTTAGGGAGTCTGTTGGTAGTTTGGGAAAAAAGATATTATGAAAAAAGATAAATGGTATGTTCAATGCGGCTCTATTAGAGAAGTTCTAATCTGTGAGGATTCAGCAGAAGCTTTTGAATTGGGACTACGAAAAGGAATAGATAGGGCTAACTATTATGAAGTGGAGTATGAACTAGAAGATCTTATCACAGTATCTAATCAGGGATTTGACGATTTAGAACCTTTATTCCATACTACTTCTTATGTATTGAGGAACATCGGAGAAGAAGGAATAGCAGATCTATTATAGTTTCCGTTAAAAATGAAACCGATTAGTGTTAAAATTTGTGATAAGATGATTCGTTTCACTCTCTACGCAAAAATAAACCCTAATCTTTAGTCTGAGAGAATTGTATAAGAGTTAGAGATGAAACCAATCCATAAAGAAATTAGCGATTATTTTTATAAAAACCTCCCAAAATCGTTTCGTAAAAAAGTTGATTATTGGGTTTGGGATAGTGTTGATCATAGTAATGAGTATCAGGTTTGGCACGCCGTTTGGTCGATGCTTTTTGTTGACGATTCTGCTATAGATATCTTAGAGGGTGAAATGAATGAGACCACATAAACAATCAATTAATGAACATGTTCATTATTTCGTTTGGGCTAACATTTGTGAGTCTGTTAGGGGCACTAATAGGGGTTTTGTTCAACGGTCAATTAGTGCTCGCGTTGAGCTATCTGCTGGAACTCCTGTTAGAAGTCATATTTGGAGATCTATAGGGAATTATTTAAATGAAAGCGATTAAATTAAATAAGAATATTCCCTGTTGGGAAAAAATTGATGATCGTATAGACGGACGCTTGAGAATTTCCGTAGCCGGGGACATTTGGATTTCTATTGGGGATTCGGTTGAACTTCGTGTTAAGGATTCAGTTACACTTTCTTTGTGGCAATATTTAAATGAGATCGTTTAAGAGACAAATCAGAGATGATCATATGGTGATCACCTCGGGAGTCTATCCTCGCACTACTACAAGCGTCAGGAAAATATATTACAATTGCGCCGTTGACTTATTTGAAACTATGCGATTTGTGAATAGGGTGGCAGATGATGTGATGCACAAGATTTTACGGGAATATGTGAATGATAACACTTAAATCACAATTACATATGGAAAAACTGTCAAACATGCGTCTCACCATAGACATAGACAAGATAGAGTCTGAAGCATGGTTAAGCATTATGAATCTTGATGAAACAGGTGCTTCAGATATGGGATTTAACTATGTTTATTCCGTCCTGTGGTTGAGGGATATCTCTCTTATGTGTCGAAGTCTTTTAAGGAGCGTTCGCAATGAAACCTTGTAGGGATTTCAAAGGCGATGTCTGTAATAAAGTTTACAGGGCTCTTGGAAGGCAAGCAAGATTCGTTTGGGGAGAAGTTCTTGACGATATTATATCACCTTTAGAACCGCCGTTCAGTTCTTTTATCGATGTTGTTTTGAGTAGTATGGAGATGAGTGATGAAACGTCGTAGTATACGAATTGTTAAATCAATCTATAAAAGTATGTGGGGTAAGATATACCACAAAAAACACATTGACATTAAAGGACAATTAGAGTATGCTCCTTTCCACGATCCCGATGAGATATGGATGGACATGTTCATTGATTTTAGATCTGCAATATTTTTAGATAACGGATTGGAACCGTAAATGTTAAATTATATGAAAGAATCAATCGTTGGAATGTCATTTGATAAGTGTGAACCTGTTCTGAAATCCCTTGAAATACCATATCGTATTGTTGAACGTGATGGGGTGGGGATGATGAAAACCGCAGATGTAAGACCTGAAAGAATAAACATAGTATTAGAAAATGAAACTATTAAAGAAACTTATATGGGCTAAACGAAACAACGGCGACGAAGCACATGAACAGATGCATAGGTCGAATATTAAATCTGAAAAATTCAAACTGATTCGTGGGAAAAATGGATTCGTAAAAAAGACTTTACAAAGTGAGAAGAATTCCGTAAAATAGCCTCATGAAACATTCGAAAAAAGAATTGGCGATAATAGCTGCAATTAGTATTGGAATCCCATTACTCATTTCATGGCTTATGAATTCCAACGGAAATGATACTCCTGATGTAGTGGAAGAGAATTCAACCAATATGGTTGAAGTCCTGAATTTTCAACCTACGGTGGTTGAACCGCAGAGTATTTTCTGGATGGGGAGTCCTGTAAGTCAGAAGTGGGTATTCAATGAGAAAAAGCAGGCATGGGAGACTCTATTACCCTATAAAGAGAGTTTCAAATCACCACCGACGTATGTGATTGGGTTGAGGGATGATGGTGTGGTTATTTGGAAACGTTCAGACGAATTATGGGAAAAAGAATAATGCGCGAATACTCAGATGAGGTGTATGAAGATGTATATCAAGAAGCTTATAGAAATACACCTAGTATCTGTGACACACAAGCTTGGTTTTGTAAAGGGGATAGAGATTTAATTTTAGAGATGCGTGGGGAAATGTCCTCGTCTGAATTCATGAGTGAAATTATAAAGTATGATCTAGAAAAGACGCATTTCTTACGGTAAAATCTTTAAATGTATGTGAAAGAATACAAAACAAAATGAATGCGTTCGCAGACAATATAAATTATCATGTTTTCGGTGATGTAAGGGGGAAGTTATACCACACTTTGTCTGAGAAACTTTGGCATAGGCTTATCAGTCCAGAAAGAGTTTCCTTCATTAGAAATTTTTTAGTTAGAGCGATTCGTGATGAAAAGGGAATACAGGACTAAACTATGAAGATATCCATAGAACAAAACGTATGTCGAATCAATTCCGCTACAATTCTCATTGACAAAGACGATTTTAAGTTGTTGTGTTTCGACACAAAAGATAAGTACCCTGAGTTTGACGCTAAACAAGGTGAGGCTAGGATCTTTGTCGGTTTGAGTGATTACTCTCCATCTTTTGGATCACGACACTCATTAGGACCTACAATTATAGAAATAGATCTCCCTGAAGGATGGGCTACTATGTGGGGTGAAACCGGAAGATATTCCCTTTACCTTATGATATATCGTAATGACGATTTAGACTACGAAAAAGTCACCTATTTCGAAACAGGAGATTAATATGAAACTATTCAAAGCTGATTATAATTGGATACCAAAACATAATACTTATGGTGGATATTGGAGGGAGTATTATGTTGTAGTAGCTGAGAATGCTGCACATGCTCTTCAACTAGCTAAAGAGAAAATCGAAGGTTCTACAAACGAGGAATGGGAAATAACGGAACTAGATACTAATGTGGCTAAAGCGCATTATATAACGGTACAAGAGGGATGAAAGGGTTAATGGTGCCAATGGTTAAAACCCCCACCTTAACGGATGTCGTAGGTCTTTTTCCAGCAATGTTCCTTAATAATAGATTAACTCATGAAGTGATGCACTCAACTTTTTTCTTTAAAGGTTTTGTGTATCCTATAGAAGAGAGATTTATCGTTGACTGAATTGAGAAAAGAACTTAATAAAGGAGCTACTTGTTGGGAGAGAGTACACCCAAATCTCCATTATGATATTGGTGAAAAAATGTCTGTTAATGGGTTCATCACAGGCATAAGGGCATCCTTGGAAATAAACGTTAGATATAGGATTTTTGTTGAAATGGGGTACCTTGATGATTCCTCTACGCAATAACTTTTTCGAGTGTCGTCCCGCCATCCTTAAATGGGTTGATTGGACTCTCTATGCGAAGAAAAAAGACGATTTCAGAAGTACCGCCTCAACTCTTTTTAACTTGACAATGCGCGATAACCTTGGTACTGTAGCATTTGAAGAAATCATATATTCAACTGTTATAGATATAAGTTTGCGGGAGAAATACTTTGAAAACGATTAGAAAGGGCTTTCGATCTTTTAGGGAAATTCCACTTAGCGTCCTTGAGCGTATACATTATAAGTTATACGATGACATACATCATGCTATTATACCAAGCGCTCAACCATTTATAGATATTATTCAGGGTATACGACATGGAGAAACTAGCATATTTCATAAATAAAGGTAATAGTGAGGCGTTCCTTAAAACTGCCACTATACAGTTATACAATAAAGTTCAATGGGCAATTGACAACCCTATAATAGAAACTATGACAGATTTAAAATTCGGCATTAGAATATCCTTACCCCCTTTAAAAGACGATTATTTCGATGGAAGGCTTTGAAATTTGTGTTATAATAAGTAAATATATGTGTGTTCTTTGATCCCCTGTAGCTCAATTGGTAGAGCGCCTGACTGTAAATTATTGCAGCGCACGATAGTAATATCGTGATGAAAAGACCGCTAATTCGGGGAAACCTGTAAAATGGCAATCCCGAGCTAGGTGTGAACCGAGTGTAGAGACTTTACACGGTCTATCCTTATTGATGTGAGGATAAAGAGAAAGTCCGATCCATTGGGAAACCAGTGGGGAGTCGTAATCAGGTTGTTGTAGGTTCAAGTCCTACCGGGGGAGCAAAGGACATAAATTAACAATGGAAAATCTATCAAGAGAGTTCAATCGTGAACCGTACCTTTGCGATTATATAAATACGACATATTACAATCGAGTATTTGATGTGGTAATAGAAGACTTCGAAAGAATGTTTACTATTGACTTTGATATCTACTCCGATTTGAGAGAAAGTCTACACGAAGTCGCGGATAAAATTCTTTGAATAACCTCTTGCTTTCCCAATCGAAAAATGTAATAATACAAATCCAACAATAAAGGAAAGAAAACGATGGCAAAGAATTTTAAGAAAGAAAAGTCACAAAGTGTTAAAGACGAAATGAAGCAATCCTTTTTCGTTTATGAGGACGGCTTCTCCTATTGGGGAATGAGTTTGATTCGAAATGGCGTCTACCCAAAGGAATGCAATAAAGACGTACACGCTATGGAGACTGAGCAGAAAGTCGAATGGTATAAGGAACAGTAAGTATGAGTAAACGAGTGATATACGTTATTGGTAGTTTGAAGAACGATAATATACCTAAAATCGCAAACAAACTAAGGGAGTTAAATCCTGAATGGGAAGTGTTTGATAGTTGGTATGCTCCCGGCCCTAATGCGGATGATTATCTTAGGGACTATTGCAAGGGGAAGAACTTCTCATACAAGGAGACGCTACAGGACCATGCTGCAACACACATCTTCGAGTTCGATAAGAAGCATATCAGTCGCTCTACGGACGTTGTGATGGTTATGCCATGTGGTAAGTCAGGGCATCTTGAATTAGGATGGGCTAGTGGTAAGGGTATACGTAGTTATGTTCTTTTTGACAAGGAACCTGAACGTGTTGATATCATGTATCAGTTTGCTACAGACATCTTTTTCGATTTCAAGGAACTTGCTGAAGAATTGAAAGGTCATGACGGTCCAATTAAAGAAAGTTACTCTTACAGAATACCAGATAATGGGATGAAATACACCCCATTGGAAGATTCGGATACGGGTGACTATAACGGCAACCCTACAACTGTCATATCGAATAGTGATTGATTTTACCCCAAAAGAGTTTAAAAACCGAAAGCAAAAGAAGTTTTATATAACTTACTTAGAGGATGAGATTGATAACATCAATCACGTATTAAAGACAGAGAAAAAGACTATAAAAGGCACTAAAAAAGAGAAAATCTTTAAGAATTTCAAAAGACGTTGCCAACAAACATTAAAGGAGTTACAACCATGAGAAACATGTCGTTCTACGCCACACTTGAACCGATGAGACAGAAGACTAAGACAGTCACTCGACGTTTAGGGTGGAAAGTCCTCAAGAAAGGTGATATCGTTCAACCGTGTGTGAAATGTCAGGGTTTAAAGAAGGGTGAGAAGATAGAGAAGTTAGGTGGACCCATTAAAATTATCTCAGTGAGAGAAGAACCCCTATACAAAATCACTAAAAACGACGTTATTAAAGAGGGGTTTCCCCACTTAACAGTCCAAGAATTCGTCGATTTTTTCTGTGGAATAAATAAGTGTACACCGGAGACAATGGTAACACGTATCCAATTTCGTTACACCACAGATTAAATATATAAAAGGATATACAATGTCTGAAGAAGAATTGGAAGAAAAAGAGTCCTTATTAGATTATCTAGACATCACCATTCGTCACATCCAAAACGTACAACAAAATTGTATTCTTTTGGGTAAAAAGCTTATAGATGAGGGTGAATTTAGGACCGGAAGACTATTGATTTACTATGGTTTTCAACATGATGTTAGTAAATTCATAGGAATTGAATGGGATTTCCTCCCATTAGGTCTTGAAAAGAAGCTAAATAAGGAAAAACGTGCTAACTTTTTAACTGCTTTAAAGCAACATCAAGAGTCAAATCCCCATCACCCTGAATATTGGGATGGTATTGAAAACATTCCTGATGTGCATTTAGCTGAGATGGTGTGTGATTGGAAGGCAAGATCTTCTGAGTTCGGCACTGATTTACGCAAATGGATTGATGGGGAAGCCCTTAAAAAGTACAATTTAAAGAAAACAGCCCCAACATATACAAAAATAATGTATTATGTGGACTTACTATGTGGGGAAGCCTTTACTGAGATCGTAAATTAATCTAAATCAGGCCATGTGACCGCTTCTTTACCTGCTGCATAGCGTAGATCGTTTATTTGGTCTTTAGTCCACCCATGAAGCTTCCAGTGATTACCTAATGTTCTATTTTGGCGTTGCTCATCATCGGTATCTTGCATCATTTGTGTGAGATTATGTTCGATAACAGCCATTTTCGCATTACTATTGAACATCCAGACTAAAGAAAACGAAGCTATTCCTAATGTAATAGTTATTAAAACGGATAAAATCTTTTCTGCTGCACTCATACAAATATTTATCAAAAAGGCAGTTGAATACTTATCATCTCTATGATATAATTCAACCCAAGAAATAAGGAAAAGTTTAACGCAGTTCGCTTGGGGCACCTGCCTGTGATTGGCCCCTTTAATAAAAAATGCCCTTATGGTGTAACGGACAGCACAGGAGTCTTCTAAACTCTTAGTTCCAGTTCGATTCTGGATTTGGGTACCAGTTTAAAAAGAAAAAAGGAGAAAAAGATGGCATTAGAATACAGCATAATCGGCGCTACAATTTCAATAATTTTGGGTTTACTAATCGTGAAGGTACATACGATAGATAGGCCAATAGTGAGTTTCCTATCTTTTTTGTTTTGTGTCGTGTATTGGGGCGCTATTGGAGCGGGAGCCCCTATTTCAGGGTCTAAAACCGAAACGGTCATCCCTAGTGAACTAGTGAGAAGTGCGACCACGTTATATGTGGAATATAAAGATGGTCTTTATAACCAACAACTATCCACTAAAGAGGTGTATTTCTACAATAACGCCACACTATCCAATACCATCGTTAAGATCACACGAAGTTATAATCTCTATGGCGGTGAAACGGTGAAACGAACAGCCATTCACATGACGAAATAAAAGAGGGCATCATGAGTAAGAAAACCAAATTTAAGAATTTTGTGGAGTACACTGTTGTAGAGATTAAAGATGGTGTCTGGAATATATTCAAAACCAACAGAAAAGGTTTAGGGAGATTACCCACTGAGAAAAATATTAAAGTCTTTACAGATGGAAAATGTAAAATTGAAGATGGCGTTTTGAAATTTTATGGGGTTAGAAATTTTTTCGAATATATAAGTCCTTATAAAGCGGTTAATGGAACTGGTTTCACAGACTTCCATTCTAAAGAACAAATGGATGAACTTCATGATATGGGATTATTTGATGAGAAGATCCCAACTAAGAATTACGGCACATATAAAAAGGGACCACTTCTCACTGAAGAAGAGTCATATGTAGCGGGGGTATATCGATTGAAAAAGGTTAGAGTGGAAGAGTATATTGTTTCTAACTTTGTGATTAATGAGAGGTGTTTCATTGATAAAGTGGTGTAAAGACATATTAAAGTTGATTTTCTGTTTGACTTTTTTAGTTTTTGGCCTTATAATACTAAAAATTATTTCGATATTGGACATTTTCAAAGACAAGAAAGGTAAGTAATTTTAATGAATGCGGATGAATCGGCTGGAGAGCAGATGGAGGTCTCATAAATCTCATAGGTGGGTTCAATTCCCATGTCCGCTACCATTTTCGCCAGTATAGCTCAGTTGGTAGAGCAGGAGTTAAAAAAAAACACATAAAACCTTTTCGAACTACTGATTCCCACACACCATAGTGTATCACATAATGAACATTACTGATTCCCACACACCATAGTGTATCACATAATGAACATTATCCCAATGCCGAGTTCGCTTAGTGGCTATAGCAACGGATTTGTAATCCGTCGAGAGAAATCTCACCGTGGGTTCGAGTCCCACACTCGGCTCCATCCCCCCATTTCCCCTTAAAAATATCTTGACATCCTCACCCAGTATTATATAATGCATTCATGAATGAAGAACTTGTAAAGGGTGTGACGCAAGAGATGTACGACTTCTTCCATGATCGCACTAAACGACATATTAAATTAGTCAGGAAGTATTGCGATAAGATCGCTAAAGAGTTTCCTGAATATAGTAGTTTACGTCTTAGGAAAGCCACACATGACAGGAGTAAGTATCAGCATCCTGAAGTCATTCCGTATGTGTGGGTAACGTGGAAATACAAGTGCAAGGCTGAGAACGTAGACTTTGACGTACCGGATCATATAACAGAGATGATGCATGAAGCCACTACGCATCATGTCACACAAAACTCACACCACCCCGAGGCGCATTCCCCCACTACGGATAATCTAATTAATAAAGAGGATCGTGATAAACCCCCAAGTAGCATTATAGACGCCACAACCATGCCAGAATTGGACATCGCAGAGATGGTGGCTGATTGGTGTGCTATGTCGGAAGAGAAGGGCGGCACCCCCAGAGAATGGGCTGAACGTAACGTCAATGTTAGATGGCAGTTCACAGATGAGCAAGTAGATATAATATTCAAAATTATAGATAAAGTATGGGAGTAATAATATGTTAATGGCGTTAATACTATCTTTGAGTCTAAATGTTATATTGATTATAGAAATAATGAAGGTGGTCAATAGGTTAAGTAAAATAAAAACGAACTTAATGTTCGCGCAACACACCATTGACGAAAAGGCCAGAGAATGGTCTGATGCTAATCATCTCTTGGAAAAAGGAGATCGTACCGTTATAACTCTAAATAAATGGTATGTTAGACACACGACTAATGCCTTTAAGTATATTAAGAATGTTGTAGACGATCAAGTGAAGTGATATGCCACATTATTACGAAAAATGGGAATCGTATGGCTTAAAAAAGCCCTTTAACGGTAATAGGATTCACGCTTTCGGCAAAGGGTGGGGAACTATTGTAGACGACGGTGACGGCATCCTTTGGGATTGGTGGAGACCTTTCCCAACACCTAAAAGGAAAATAAAATTTGATAAGATTACACCACCTAAAATAAACATACCCTCTTGGCCGGAAATTAAAGTAGGAGATAAAAATGAGTAAACCGAAACTAGGTGGTAGAGGGGTTTGCCCTCTGTGTGATCAGACCCATAACAATGTAAGTTTTCATACTGCTCATGAATGCAGTAAAAGGAAACACCCTACAAAAGCTAAGATGACGAAACTATTTCGAGAAGCTGATTTAGAGGGCGGTTTAAGGACTGACGTTGTAGAAGGGGTCATAAGGAGACACCCTGAAGTAGGGGATTCCTTTGTTTTAGAAAGCGCCCCATTAGATGAGAAATACGACACTCGGATAGTATCCACTTCAAGGGTCACATCGATTGAAGAAGTGGATGGTGCCGTATTACTTCGCACAGAAAGCAATTCCCTTTACAAAGTGGAATATATCGATTGACAGTCGCCCTTAGTTTTCATATAATACAACCACAATAGAGGTCATTATGGGAGTTGAAAGAGTAGATTACTATTCAGATGATGAATATCGTCAAGCCTTACAAATGGAAGAGGCTATCTACCAACAGCAATGGTGGGAAGAAGCAAGACGAGAACAAGAACAAGAGGACTACCTAATGAGTCTCGAAATGGCAATCGACTTTTTCAGTGAGAAATATGGTGAGAAATTCGTAAAAGAGTTGCAAGAAAAATATGGCGACGATTGGGTGAAAGAAATCGAAAAGATAGACAACGAAGAGAGTAAGTAAATATACACACTGCCCTTTGGTGTAACGGTAGCACAGAAGGTTTTGGACCTTTTAGTGGGAGTTCGAACCTCTCAGGGGCATCCATAACAAAAGGAAACATCATGGAAATAATTAATGCATGGTCGGCAAACACGGACACAATGTACAATAGGCGTCGAATCCTTGGGGATATGGAAAAATCAGCAATGGAAGAAATCGCCAAACGCATTAAGCAGGCTATTCTTGAAGGTAGAATGAAAATCACATTTAGTTTCTGTGATGATATGGTAGGAGCCCCTGATAAGTTAATGTCTAAATCACTTTATAAGAGATTAAGAAAGAAGTTAGAGGGTAAGGGGTAATTTTCAAAGTTCACGAAGAATTTAGGTTATTCGGGGGGCGGTTACGGAATAGAAGTCTCTTGGGGTGTGTGATGTCATACAGTAGATGGCATAATAGTTATTGGTATACCTTTTGGCAGTATCAAGAGGAACCAGAGGATAGGGATACAGCGATATTCTCTATTTGCTGCGTTGTCTCATTCACTGCCAAAGAGCTTCGTGATGATATAGACGCTTGTATCGAAATTGTTAAGGGTATGGTCGAAACTAAATTAGAAGAAAACCCTAAAGATATGGAATATGAGTTTGACAGGGAAGATGGCGTCGAACCTGATTACGAAGAACTCAAAGGATATATGAAAAGGTTCTTACGAGATGTGGATGAAGAATTCCCAAAAGAAAAGGAAACAAAATTCAAACACCACGGGGGTTCTTTTCAAAGTAAGACGATAAGAGTTAAAGGAGAAGAGAAGTGACAGGTTGGACCTTAGCAAAGACGGAAAATGTAATTTGTGGGCATGGTGATTTTGCAGATAGAACTACAATAGAAAAATCGGGAATGTATTGGTCAGGCGATTTTCCTAAAATTTTCCTTTGCAAAGAAAAAGCGGAAGTGGTATACTCTAAAGAGTTGAGTGATCCTAGATATTCACTCGTAGAAATGGTAATAGAGGAAAATCATGAGTAATTACGTACCTACATATTGGGCAAAGATCTTCATCGGCGCTCGCCCTAGTTACGATCAGAACGTTTCCGATGATCATTTAGACATCATAATTGATGAGATTAAAGAGGAATGTCAGATTTATTGTGATCGTGTTGGGTTGGGCCTCACAGTAACACCTCTTGATTTCATCTATACTGGTGGTCGTGAGAAGGGTGTTGAGATAGGTCTCATTAATTACCCTCGTTTCCCTAGCACTAAAGCTAAGATACAGATGACCGCCTTAGATATTGCACGTAACTTAAGAGAAACCTTTCAACAAGAACGTGTGAGTGTAATGTTCCCAGATTTCACCTTTATGCTTGATGATGGTCATGATGGGGGTAACCTAAGCGGTGATTCTTTCGAAGAGGTGGAAGCCACAAAAGAATACGAGAAGATGACTGAGATATTGGATCAAATACCTGAAGATACGGGAGATTGAAATGGATTTTGATTTAGTTAAAATACCACAGGATGTTGAAGAGAAAAAAGCTCTTTTTGGGCTTTGCGGTTCTGACGGCGTAATAGAATCGTATGTCTCCCCTAAACTAGTAGTAAAGCAGAGAATAACCTATGAAGAATTAGACGTTATAAAGATGATCCATAGGGAAAAAATTGACCTCTTTAAAGCGATTGAAGAGGAAGATGATCCAGTAAAACTCAAAGAATTAGCAAAACAAATAACTGACATTGAATACTGTTTGCAAGATGCATGGAAATTCGAAAGAGACATAAAAAACCATACGCTTTGGTTTAATGCTCCTAAATGCACTTGCCCAAAAATAGATAATATGGACGATTTAGGGAGTGGATTCGCTCATATGGCATCAGACTGCCCTTTACATGGAGATTAATAATGTTTAATACGTATATAACAAGACAAGCCCCCGCTTACCCTCAGAAGGTCACTGTAAACGAACATAAAGCCCCTACAGATGATTCTGTGAGGATTTATGATGAGATGATTCAAAAGGCTAAGAATCAAATCATAGACACTTATAAGGTTGAGGATAATGAGTTAAATGGTTGCGTTATACTTTCCAGAAGTCACAAATGCCTTGGTTGCGTAGCTTCATACAAATTTTCACTGAATGGTGAGGAATACACTTTTGAGGAAGAGCTAGAAGAGTTTTTACCCAGAGACCAAGCTATAAAGAACTTAGTAGAGAAGATGGGGCACGTTATCTCTGCCACCTTATTCGCTAAGTACATGAAAAATAATAACTTAATATAGAATGAAAAAGAAATATAGAGAAATTAACGTAGACGGTAAACAATACGCATGGTCTGCAAAAGGTGTAGTGGATGAGTGTGAAATCCCCTGCACTAGGGTTAAGATTTGGCAGGATAAGAACACAACCTTATTCGATGAAGTGTTAGATTTACAAAGGGTCACCCCATCTACGATTGCGGAAAAAATAAAGGATTTGAACTCCAATAAAAAAACATTTAATATACTATTAGAGTTAATGGAAGAAGTGGAAGCTGAAACCGAAGAAGAAGCTTGCGAAGTCTTTATTGAAAAAATGAAGGGTGGGAATATTGATCTACACCCTATCGCTTGGGAAGTATGAAAACAAATAATCAAGTAATGCCTAGAGTCAACGGCAAACACTTTCGTTGTTCATGTGGCTGTAACGTATTTACTGAATATGAACCATTAAAGTATCGTTGTAACTCATGTGACACTTGTTATCAAGGAGAAAAGGAAAAAGAAGATGATAAACGCAATAAGAAGACTTTTCTGTAAACACGATTTCGAAATCGTAGAAGATTACGATTGGATAGCGCACCCTAAAGGATCGTATTTACATAAAGAACTTCGAAAGTTTTTAGTGTGTAAAAAATGCGGACACATTAAAAAGATTTCAAAATATTGAGGTAAAAATGTATGGTTTCGGAACGAACCGACAGAAGGTAATTAAATGAATATTGATGAAAAGTTAAAAAATATACTAGGTGAATGGTATGGCGGTCCTTCTTTGAGTTATGAAGATGGTAAATTTATTATTTACTCATGGGGGGATGCTCCTGTTGGGATGGACATTTTAGCAAGCGGGAACACTATTGAAGAATGTGTCGATAAATTCAGCGACAAACAGACAGAAGGTAACAAATGAACACTCCTTTACTAAAATACGTAGCCCATCTCGTCGAACTTCACTATGAACTTCACTATTTAGATAAAGTGGGGCTGAATGAAAGTGAAGAAGCAGAAGAAATAAGAGATTATATGGATTTACCTTATAGTCAATTATCAGAAGAACAAATAGAACTTGTAAATAAGTTATCGGCTAGTCTAAACGAAGAAAGAGGGTAATCGTGTTAGGTGATTTTAATAAAGTAACAGTCATTGAAGGTAGTTGGAGTCCAAGTTCACGTTGTAGTATCAAGACTTGTAATTCGAAAGCTAAGTTTATGGTGTTTAACGACGATGGAGAACCCAAGATGAGTCGTTTATTTTCTACTTGTTGTGGAAAACATTTACCACTCACGGTAAGGCGCGCATGGGCTGAGAATAGAGAAAGAGCGAAAGCACGCGAATCATGAAGAAAAAAATCATATTACTACTATTTGTGGTGTTTTGTGTGGTTGGGTGCGCTGACGTTTCTACTCGTACCACAGAAAAATGGGTTCCTAAATACAAACGAGGGGATTTGGTTACAATAAAAGTGGATGGTGGCACTGGTATGGTCACACACGTACACTCAGATTGGAGATGTTATGATATTAGATACGCAAGTCCTACGGGAAAATTAAGATACAGAACATCAACGTTTAAAGATTTCGAATTAAGTGATATTGACACACAAGGAGAACAATGAACCATATAGAAGCAAATGTAGATAGATACAAAACAATTAGTGGGGAAAATATAGCGACATCTGATATAGTTTTCTCAGCATTCGATAACGCTGACACTGTAATTGCTGTCTTCGCGCCTAATATAGCGATGACGAATCATTTAAGACAGACCATCGGGAGAAAGATGAAGCAACTTTGCCCAAATGGAATGGTTATCAATAGAAAAGAACAAATAGGTTTAGAAAATGGTAGTGCCATACATTTCTTCTCACAAGTCTCTGCCGAACATTTGGTAAGAGGTCATAAGTTTAATAAGGTTTACTCGTTTTCCAAATTCCTGAAAGAGGATCTGGAAGTAATATTAATGCCAGTTTTAAGTTTATCTGTTAATAATAAGCTTTACATCGTGTATGAAGATAGGGTATAATTCCCATTATGGATAACGATCTACAAGACAAACTGTTTGAAAAATTCCCGAAGATATTCGCCAACAAAGACTTACCTACTTCAGAAAGTCGAATGTGTGACGGTATAGATTGTCTAGACGGTTGGTACCAAATCATTCACAATTTATGCTCAGAACTTCAAAACCATTCGGATTTAATAGGGGAGCAAGTCACCGCTTTTCAGGTCAAGGAAAAGTTTGGTGGGTTGAGGTTCTACATAGATGATGATTTCGAAGACCCTAAAATAACGGAAATTATAGCGGAATACGAAAATATGTCGGAGACTACATGTGAAAGATGTGGTTGTATGACCGATGGGGAAAAGTTTACTGACATAGGTAAGAGAATTAGGACTCTTTGTGAAAAATGTAATAATTTTCATGAAATGGATTTGAGAGAAGACCTTATTAAACAAGCGAAGCCCTGTCCATTCTGCGGCGGCGATGACCTACGTCTCATCACTGAGACAAACGCCAGAAAGTGGGACATCTATAGAGTGTGGTGTCGTGATTGTAGTACTCGCGGCCCTGCTATTGTAGATGACCCAAAAATGGCTATTGACGATTGGAATTCAGCACACAAAGGTTAAAATGGAATTCAGATTCGGATCATGGGGCAGATTAGGTGTCGAATGTTCCCAATGTGGGAAAATAGCCTACGAAACCGTTTTCAAGTTCGAAAGTAAAATATTCAACAAGATGGATGACATGGGATGTGAATGGTTTTGTGAAGAGTGTATGCCTGAACGGGAAAAGCAAATTGAGCAATCTAGAGAGTATTTACACACCTTAAACGCATTGATTTCAGCAGACGAGATATAAGTATTTAAAAGCAACTATGAAAAAGTTTTCTTACACTTTAGCAAGTGACACTAGACGGAATACTAGAAGGAATTTATATGGATCGTTAAACGCGAACCTTTACACTCAGCAATACTATTCGATAAATCATCCCATTTGGAGGGCATCTAGAGATCTGAGAAGTGAAATATCCGGCGAGAATATGAGATTGAATAGAGAGAAAATCGAAGAAAGTGTAATGAGAAGTATAATACTTACAGCATAATGAAAACGAGAGAACACATATTAACCGAAAATGATATCACATCAGATCGTCCAATGTATAACGATTTCAAAATAAATCAGTTACTGGTGAAACTTTCGGAAAATAATTTACCAGAAACACTACCACCCATTTCAAAAAACGCCCCTGAATACCAAAGAGTATTAGAAGGGTATAAAGAATTAGGGGCAATAGCTAAAGACCAATTAAAGGATTGCTTCTGGTATTGGGGCGTTGCGAGAGACTGTTCATTAGCTATGTGGGACGCTATGAAGGGTAAGTTCGCATATGTTCATTACAACGGTCTCGCTTTACAAGAATACGTCATGCATGTGCCTCATTATGAAGACGATGAAGGCATGGACATCTTCATTCCGTTTGAAGAAGTTAAAAGATTACCCAACGGTACGTACTCAAAAGGGCATATAAAATGAAACTTACGCAGCCGTCACTTTTTGGGGGAGATGAAGAAATCGTATCCATATTTTGCGATGTCTGTATGAAGGAATTTAAAAACAATAACTATGAAGATAGCATCGAATTTCAAGAGATGTTAACTTTAGAAGATAATTGCGGATCAGGTTCAATATTCGGTGACGGTTCAACTATATCGTTAGACATTTGTCAACATTGTTTAAAAGAGAAATTAGGAGAATATATACGAATTGATTAGACGGAGGGTGGCGGAATTTCAGACGCACGGTGCATATCATAGGCATCAGTTAACTTGCCGATATAAGGATAGAGTTAACGTGAAGGTGGGAGTCCTTCCCCTCCAACCAATTCTTGAAAGATCATGAAAAAAGAATCAAAACTTTATAGACTATCAGACTTCGATTACGGAAGTGAATACTTTGTAGTGGCAACTAGTAGAGAAGAAGCAATTCTCTATTTCAAAAATCATGATGACCCAGAAGATCAACATAGAGATTTTACGAAAGAGAAGATTGATTACCTTTTAAAAAGAGTGGATGATAATCTTCACGAATACCACCAAGGTGTGGTAGCACACGCTGAAAGAGCCTAATTCATATACTTCTTCGTAAAATCGGGGTAGTAGTCATCTACATTATGGATCTTATATAGTTTGTAATCCATAAGTACAGGAAGTTCCTCACAACCCATCGAAAGGGCTATATTCCTGACTTGCCGTGTTAATCGTGAAGCGTTCCAGAAGTATGGGAACACCTTGTTTAACACACTTCTCCTGATCTTACATTGCTCGCAGGACTCAATTGAAAAGCGATAAGTGATCTTAGCAATTGTATCTCCAAGCCCTAATGACTTGTTGGGTATCTTAATGACTTCAACGTCTGGTAAATAATCAGAAAGGATCTGACAACGTTCGCAGTCATCAGATCCTAAAATGAAAAATGGGTGTGAATTATTCGCTGTCAAGGTGTTCTTGTGCCTTTTCAATGAACTCTTCAACTTGCTCTTTAGTGAGTTTCACCTCACCGCCAAAGTCATCTCTGAGTACCCACTGATCTTTCTGTATCATAGTGACGGGACATCTAGCCCCACCACAACACATACTAAAGGTTTTAACTTCGTCTTCCATAATCAATTCTCCTATCCATAATATTTACTCCTATGAAGCGATGTTTGTCATTATTGACTTCTTGTTTTTCTTTGGAGTGGCGTTGTATCTTTCTCTACCCCAACCACCGCACTCTTTACATCTAAAGCGATGATAAATCTGGGTATTAGTGGTTTGGAAACCTCTCCACTCTACCTTATGGCTGAAACACTTAGGACATGTAGGTCTCGTCTCATCCAGATTGTATAGTGCCAAGTTTGGATGGTTTGATATCCAAGGTAAGAAGCGTAAGTAAACCTTCTCAAGAAGTAATACGTCTTGATCACAATACTTTACCATCTTCTTCCACGCACTCTTAATCCCGGCAACACAGTCCTTCCAGAGTTGGAAATCGGTCTTGATCTTTCGACCTAACCCAAGGTACTCACCAATGGCGTCAAGGCTGTTGTAAGGGAATTTGAAGTGCTTCTTAGCGACTTCTAGTGTGTCTACTATCTTATAAGGGCTCGGTGGTCCGAAACCTAGTGCGATAAATCTGGCGTTTAGAACCGGAATGTCGAATTTCTTGGCGTTATGGGCGATGATTACATCTGACTCATCTAGAATTTCCCAACACCATTTTACGACTTCGTAATCGTCTTCACTATCAGCTTTCCAACGTTTCGGGAAATCAGGAAGGGCGACCTTTCTGGTCTTCTTTTCGTGTCGAAACTTGACGACTGCACAGAGAACGTAACTTTCGGAAATAACTTGATCGAGACGAATGTTCTCTTTCCAACGCCTCCAAATAAAGGCTTTAGTGGGTGAAGTCTCGATATCAAACGATGCGATCTTAGCTCTGTTTTTTGTTTTCATATGTTTTCCTTATTCTTCTATCAAAAAGAAGATAGTATGATTTTCTCCATCCATATCTTCTACGTTGTAAACTTTATACATCCCATCACCCCGTTTTAAACTCGCTTCATTTTTTATGAAGTAATTAAAATCACTACCCCCAAATAAAACGTCTAAATGGGCGATACAAAGATCCGTGGACGGATAAAATGGTTTGGAAATACTTTGTGATTGCTTTAGATCGAATTTCTCAAGTCTCAAATTCAATTCGTTCTTATCCATATCAACTCTGCTGATACGAATCGCCTCATCAAATGATTTTCCTCGAACTACTCTCATAACTATTTGGAAAACCCTACTACTTTAGTGTCTTCCTTACTCTTCACTTCTCCTATGTCATCCTCAATACTAAAGATGTCGCAGATTGGCATATCGTCAAATACTTTACCCTCTTCTATCCACTTTTCTATAGTGGCCGCAGAGTGTCCATTATTCTCCAAAATAACCTTGACATCCTCTATCTTCAACGGCCCAAACTCATGAATGTATTTCAGTCTACCATTTCTAGTCAGGGCCTGATCAATCTTTTCAGTCTTCGTATTATATGTCAAAATAATAGGTATGTTCAAAATGTCTGACAGAATACCATCAGAAATATTTAGTATAATTGAGACCAAACTACTATCACTTTCATTCCGATCAATGATTATTTTTTCGGCATCTTCGACGACAATAACTGCGTCTTCCTGCTCAATGAATATATTCATGATCTCTGGTTTATCCAACATTGAGACCATAAACTCGGGGACATAAATGAATTTCTTCTCAGGAAATAACTCAGCTAACTTCTTAATATATGTGGATTTCCCACAACCGGGAGTCCCATGAAAAATGAATAATCCTGAATCGTTCGTTTTAAACTTTTCATAAATAGCTTGATGCGCCTCGTAAAAATCGGGACCATAATCATACTCAAGATTCAAATTCTTCGGAAGATTCACTGGATATTCTTTAACGTCGTAGCTATTATACTCCTTCATCAATATGAAGAACTTACTACCTTTTGAAAATTTCTTCGATTCCAGTAAAGTCTCTTTATACTTATTGACAACCACTTCATCATGGTCAAATGGAAATGCGAATTGTAAATTGTATTTCCCATTGCCGAACTTTATCAACTTAATAAAAAGATCATCTTTAATGAAGACAATCTCATTTTCTTTTGAACTGTTTTTTGTGGCTTTATACTTGTAAAGTAATTTGTCCCACCCATCCTGCTCTAGAAAAGATAAAATAGACTCATCAAGAGCATCAATCTCAAAAGAGTTACAAAGGGTCTGTTTGAAAACGAGATAATATTCTTTCGGAATAAGAGTCCCGTAAGTGTCCTGAAGGCAGATTAAATCTTCTGCTTGTTTCTCAGTTATCTCAAATTTGTTTTTCATAATGGTAAATTATACCAAGAACAAAACCTTTTTCAACTCTTAGACTGCAATTGGCGCATCAATTTTAGGGTGACACCTGTATCCTGCAACTTTGAAATCTCCAATTGTGAAATCGTCGATATTTTTAACATCAGGATTGATCATCATCCTTGGTGATGGGAAGGGGTCTCTTCTCAACTGCTCGTCAACTTGATCTAGATGGTTCTTATAAACGTGAACGTCACCGAACGTATGGATGAAATGTCCCGCCTTTAATCCCACCACTTGAGCTATCATCATAGTGAATAAAGCGTATGAGGCTATGTTGAATGGGACTCCAAGAAAGATGTCGCATGAGCGTTGATATAATTGACAATCAAGGAACTCGGGGTCACCGTTCTTATCAGGTCTAACGTTGAATTGGAAAAGACAGTGGCATGGTGCTAACGCCATATCTGGAATGTCAGCAGGGTTCCACGCACTCACAATGTGTCGTCTTGAGAATGGATCTTTTTTCAGATTTTCAATAAGATCTTTAATTTGATCAATAGGTTCATTTTCATGATACTCTTCAATCCAATCCGTATTACCAATACAACCACCCTTCCTAACGTAGTTAGGCCATGACCTCCACTGATGGCCGTAAATAGGCCCTAAGTCTCCATTCTCATCTGCCCACTCATCCCATATGTGAACATCGTTATCTAATAGGTATTGAATATTTGTCTCACCTTTAAGAAACCATAACAACTCATGAATTATTCCTCTGGTGAACATCTTTTTTGTAGTCAGAAGGGGAAATCCTTCTTGAAGATCGTATCTTAGTTGAGCACCGAATTGTGATATCGTCCCAACACCCGTTCGATCTTCTTTCTCGACGCCGTTGTGTCTAACATAATGTAATAATTCTAAATAGTACTGCTCAGGGTGAAACATAATTGCTTCCTTTCTTCATTAACAACTTCTAACAACTCTAAGGCGTCTTTAAACCCATCCATAAGAAAGCGAGGATTCTTATGGTTATTAATCGTATAACAAAATACATCTTCGTCATCTACCATAAAATACAGACAGAACATTTCAGGGTTAAGGAACTCTACTATCTGCAAATCGTAACCTTCTACAACATCCGCATACTTATCAGGAAGATTAACCTTTTTATCGGTGTAGTCTAATGACCCCACCATCTTATGTTTTATGTCAAGAATCATGCCTACTTTTTCTGACAAAACTCCCTAAAGTAGTCATCCCCCTGTTTGAACTCTTCTGTGAATTGAGTAAGACCGGGAGATTGATGAAAAATGTTAATCGGGAAGACCCCCAAAGAGAGTCCTGCTAATTTCGCATTAACACAAAATAACAAATCGTAGAAATGAAATTTAGCGGGACAAAGTTCATCAAACTTGACACCCTTCTCCAAAACCTTTTCGACGTTGATACCTAGAAAAACCCCATCGATTAATGTGGCCGAATCAGGAGACAATCCGAAACTAGTGACGGATGCTTGTGTGTTGTGTGGTTTCTCCATATCTTCTATAGCTTCGAAGAAATGGCCAGCGAAACCGACTTTACGTTCTGAAATAAGATGCCAAAGACAAGGTTTTCCCTTTTCGATTTTTATCGGCCCTGCCCCACCCGCAACACCAAACACATCATACATCTTTATTGCATCATTGCATTTCTCATGTAAGAACCTTTCAGATATATGAACATCGTCATGTATAAATAGAACTATTTTATCTTTATACTTCTCGTCAATATAACGATTATAAATAGACGCTAAAGATCTCCTATTGTTACCGTGACATTCATAACCGATTTTATCGACGTTCAATGTTTGATTGGGTAACTTTTTCAGAAAACTCTTAACAATAAGAGAATCTTCCGCATCACCGCCGCTAACACTGACAATAAGGATATCCTTATTTTCCATTTGGTTTACCTTTCGGCTGTTTCAATTTACACTTTATGCAAACACCTTCTTTAAAAACATGCTTACAGTTCTTATACTTGGACTGCCACGACCAATTATCGTCATCCCAATATTTCTCGTAATTGGTGCCTTTTCGCCATTTGTGGGTTTTACCCGCCATACCTATCCTCTATTACCTTGAAAATAATCGTCGATTATTTCAACGATTTTTGGTGCGTTGAAATCAGCCCTTGACCATCCTGTTTCAGGGTCCGTTTCTAATTCATCATTAGCTAATTTTCTGATTTTGTAAAGTATGGCTATAAGATGCTGAATAGTATCCTCATGAAACTGTGCCGTGTTAAGAGGGGGCTCATGTTCTATTTCAGGGTTTATATAACCACCCTCCATTAGTCTGAACTCTCAGTGTTCTCGGTTGGAGACTCTTCCGCTTGAGCCGCTTCATACATTGCCTTCTGCGCTGTAACGAACTCTTTTAACTGATTATCAAAATCGGCAAAAGCATCCTCTAATATAAACGCATTGATAGGAAACTCAATCGGAACATTCCCCTGATCACTTCTAATAACGACCGAGCCAACATACCTCACGTTATCAGGATTATTCACTTCTGTGAAAGAAGTCACGGTTCTGTTGTTTTCGTCTCTATAAACTTCAATCTTTTCTATTGCCATTGTACTTTTCTCCTTAATGTACTTAGAATATTTTACTACCTTTTAGTCTTTTTTCAAGTTATTTTTTATAAATACTTAAAAGGCTAGTGTTTATGAATAAGAATCTGATTTTCCCCATTATCGCCATGATATTATTAGCGTCTATAGCGCATTCTGAAAAGAAAGGTGATATAGAAAGAATGGCCTTAAGACACACCACCCAAACACAGATAGAAGCAGCCTCACCCGTCAATTTTCTTATAAGTAAAGATTAATTCCTTCGGTATATCAGTCTCGAACCAAGGTTCGCCCAATTTGAACCCATATTTCACTAAATTATTTACACTGGCGTAATTATCATACGAAGTGTAACTATAAGCATAGTAAATTCCATTTTCTTCACACCACTTAAGACGTTTTTGTAACAGTTTCTTATGTAATCCCTCACCTCTGTACTTATCACGCACCCCCGCACGACAAAAATAGGCGTTTGTAGAAGATGAGTAGATCTTCAACCCTGCGAAAGCTACAGGTCTCTTCGTTTTTACCTCATAGGTCAACCACCATACGTGTGATCCTCGTTTTCCGTATTTTTCCCCTTTTATCTTATCATAAAGAGCGTCTTCAGGGAAACAATGATAATCGAGAACGTCAAGATCGTCCTTATGTTGAAGGATTAATTCAGTTGTATCGAGCAACTTAGTCCTATATTTCATGATTTCAATATTTCCATTAAAGTTTCAGAATCTATTTCACACCCAGAGGCATTTGCGTGACCTCCACCGCCAAATTTCTTCGCAATTTCACTAACATCGACATCATCTTTCTCCGAAAAGAATGATACCTTCCACAAATCCCCCTGATTCATCTTAACGTAAGACATCATCACCTCATGCTTATTAGGGTCAAAAACACTCTGAAACGCCCGTGTCCGGTCGCCTCTAGCGTTTAGGGCTACTGTGACATACCCTTCGAGGTTTATCTCATGTGAGGACATCTCTGCGGTCTCTCTGTTCTTGATTTCCACATATTTCCGAATTAGCTCACCTTTCTGGCAAGTTTCGGCTATAAATTCAGGTGAGGACTTGAAAACGGTCCTCCAATTTATAGAATCGGGACTCAAATCCAACAGACTAACCCCTAATTGGAATGTTTCGACTTCATCGTCTAGATCGAAAACATCGTATCTGCCAATTAAGGTCACTGATTTGGGTTCCGGTTTATTTGGGAAGAAATACTTCCAACAAAGACGACATGCGGCTATCCCCACCTGTCTAAGGCCATTTATCTCTAACCCTTCAATCTCTTCAATAGCTGTTTTGTGGTGATCAATAAATATGAAGTTTTCACCCATTTTATCGAGTGCTTTATCCATATTTCCTTCAAAATTAAAATCCGCTAAATACACCTTATCGGTTTTAGGGTCCCAAGAGTTGCATTCAGTCTCAAAATCATATTTAGCGTAGTCAATACCTCTAAGAGATATACTATCTTGACCTTTTAACGCCTCATACATAATAGCGCCTGACGTTTTCCCGTCATCATCAGCACTATGATAGTAAATATAAATCATTTTTCTTCTAATTCCTTAACTCTAACTTCTAATTCTACCACTCTTTTAGTGATGGTTTCAATACATTTATTGTAAATGTCTAGAATGTCTTTAATTTCAATAAAATTCTGCATATTCTGCTGGAAAGCTTTATCTATGGGAACTTCTTCGCTCATTTTTTCCTCTTTTCGTATAAATATTTATATGCGAAACGTATTCGACAACCAATATAATTCACTAATAATCGATGAAAAGAACAGGTTTGCCCCATATGTGGCTTCTGCTCTTTTAGCGGCATCTCCATTAGCTATGGATTCTGACGCACAATTGTCAGACAACAAGCCAAGTATAACACAATCCCAAAACAAATCAAGTGAATATACAAACGAAGAAATGCACAATATTTTAACGAGAACCTTATGGGCTGAAGCAAGAAACGATGGGTATATTGGTATGAATGCTGTTGCCTCTGTTATCTATAACCGTGGAAAAGGTGATCCTGAGAAAATGGTTAGGGCTGTCAAAGCGAAAAAACAATTTAGCTGTTGGAATCGCATGTCTCAATCAGATTGGGTTAACTTTAAAATGAAACATCATTCTGGTACAGAATGGGAACACGCAAGTCGTATAGCTTACGCTTTAATGGTAGGGAAATTTAGACCATCTCACAATTACGATCACTACTACAACCCAAAGAAAGCTAATCCAAGTTGGGCCTATACTGATAAAAGTAAGACTCGCCTACATCCTCATGAGAAAATAGGGAGTCACTACTTTATGAGATTGAAACGCTTCCCAACTCGTTAGCTCATATAACTACCAACAACATTCTCATCAATGTTATGGCGTTCCATGAACTTCTGATAATCCTTATAGGTCACCTTAATACCAACAACCTTATCATCCCCCACAAAATTGTTTTCTGTGTCTAATAGGAGTTCAGTTGCTCTCTCTTTAGTGGTAGGCTCTTCCTTGACCGTTTCCCATCCGTGGAAATAATCTCCGAAGTAAACCTTCGTGACTGTTCCAGCTTTCTTGTCTACCTTATCAAAATACTTCTGATATTTAACTCTTCTCTTTAGTGTTGGGACCAGAACCTGCGGCTCACCCACAACAACTTTTTTAGTGACTGCACATGTATAACTCATGTTTATTCCATCTCCTTTTCAACTTCCACCATTAACTCTGAAACCTTATCCATTAGACGATCAATATCCTCACCTGCTGATACTTTATCCTCGATCATCTCTTCAATCATACCAAAAGGATTGATTTCTACAAACTCACAACTGTCAAGAAAAACTTTAACTGTGTGAGCGGCTTCAAACTCATATTCTTCTACTGTTCTTTCATTCATCACTACTGCTCCTTATTATGTCTATCTTTTGCAACTTGGTCCCCTCTTCAACTATATCTTGGGAGACTACCAATAAATGTTTACCGTCTGGTCTTCTATCAATATGTAAGACGACTTGTTTGGTTGGGAATTTTAAAACCGAAACATTTCCTATCTCTATTTCTTTCGTGGACCCGTCTTCAAAAGTTAAAACCCACGTTTGTGTTTCTCTTTTCTTTTTAGCCAAATTAACTCCCTTTCAGTTTAGGTTCTTCAATTTCTAAAGCTAATTCATCCCCCGCTTTTTCCCACATCTTATTAAGATATTTCAAAGTCATTTTGGCTGATTTATGTGCAACGCAACAGTCACACCTACCACACGGTTTCCCATCCCTTGGATTTTCACAATACCAATAACAGGATTTCGGAATCTCATATTTTTTAGCTAACTCTAAAACCTCATACTTACTCGTAGTTCTAAAAGGGTATTCTATTTTAACTCCGGTGATATCCTTTATCTTTAAAAGAAGGTGAAACGCTTCCTCAAAATCCTTCCTATAATACCAAAAATCGTCCCCTTTTATATACCCCAAATGAATAGTATCATTATCGTGAACTAAATGGATTAGATTTGACATCCAAATGGTGGGCTGTGGAAGTCCTGAATAAGGAATGTAATGTTTATGGGGGTTAGCAAATATTTCAATATTGAAGGTTGCTTGTTCGATTCTATCATCAACATTAAACCTATCTATATATTTCTTTCTAGCTTTCTTTTGTAACTTCAGAAGATTCTGATCGATCTGCGGGAAACCGTCTACTGAAATTGTATATAGGGGGTTTTCTATTGACGCATTCTGTAACAACTCATGAACTATGACCGTGGAATCCAATCCACCAGACCAAAGTACAACATCACGACCTTCTTGTTTTTGTTCTTGTGCATCCATTTGGTATTAATGATACCAAAACGGACGCCTTTTGCAAGTTTATTTTACCCCAACCAACCAAAAAGTTTTCTCAATAGTTTTTGGAACCATGTTTTCTTCTTTTTTGGTTTCTTGGGTTTAGGTTTCGGTGTTGGCTCCGGTTCAGGGGTTGGCTCCGGTTCAGGGGTTGGCTCCGGTTTCGGTGCTGGTTTAGGCGGCTGTGGTTCGGGAGCAGGTTCAGGTTCTTCTTGCTCTTCTAATGCCCCTATAACCTTCACAGGATCGACAACACCATAACCCCATGTGTTATCTCTACCCACGGCACCTTTGTCGTCTGTATACTTAACAAGGTGCTCTCTCACTTGCTCTACCGTCTTACAATCGTTCTTTCCGGTTTCGGCTTCTTGCTTTTTATGTTTGGCTAACAGAAGCGCAACAACACCCGCCATGAATGGAGTCGCCATTGATGTGCCGCTGATTGTGACGTATCTATTACCGATCCAAGTACTGCGGATATCAACACCGGGAGCCGAGAACTCTGCTTCGGGACCTGTGCTGTTGAATCTAGCAGGCTTACCACGCTTATCAAATGCTGTGACACAAATGACTTCAGGATATTTAGCAGGATAATTAACCGCATTACCACGGCTATCATTACCAGAAGCCGCAATAATAGGAATATTCATATCATATAACTTCTTAATAAGCTTATGCATCTGCGGATCATAATAACGAGACCCTAAGCTCATGTTAATAACATCCGGCTTAACTTTTATAGCATACTCTAACGCATCTCTAATGGACTTAAAGCCGCCGCTACCATTTTTCCCTAACACTTTAGCAGTGATGATCTTACACTCAGGAGCAACACCAACCATACCTTGATTGTTTTTTCGGGCACCTATAATACCACACACATGTGATCCGTGTCCATTCAAATCATCAGGGAAAATTTCATCAGATAAGAAACTCTTAGATTCTTCTCTTATCATTCCACCATCTAAATCACTATGTGTACAATATCCTGTATCTAATACAAGGACCTTGATTTCTTCACCTTTGGTAACTTTCCATGTTTCGGGAACGTTTAACTTTGTAATTTGCCAACCCATAGATTCAGAAAGGGTTGACATAACTTCTTTAACTTCAAAAGGAAAAAGGAAAATGTCGTCTAAAAATTCGTTTTCTTTAATGTTTTTGCTCATATTAATACCACCTAGAAATACTTATTTATTTGATGGCGTTTTCGGTTCTCCATTTTAATATTTCGTCAAGAAATATCTTATTCAAAATGAAGTTCTCCATAGTATTTCCAGTAATGGTATAATTCTTCGATTCGGAGTCATACCCAACGACAGGGGTTTCCGAAACTTCTTGATATTCAGGAGCAATAGGGAATTTGGACAGCCTGTTTGTGCAACAACCCGTCAATAGTAAGGAAAGGGCTAATATAAGACTAACGTTTAATAATCTCATTGATTTTATCCACATCTCCATCTTTTACTGCGTCTTTGGCCTCATCATAAGATTCCTTAATCCTCTTATCATCATTCCTCTGACGGAGAAAAGAAAAAAAGTCTCTACCGATCTTGACAAGATTGTATAAAATCGATATGACCGCAGACACGGTAGAGACTGATTTAGTTTTTATAACATCTTTTTTAATTCTTCAATCTCCTTATCGAGATCAAGTGCTGCTGTTTGTGCTTGTACGGGAACTACCCCACCCAAGAACTCAATAGCAGTCTGAACAGCTACCTTAATTGCGATGACCGCAGTAATAACTGTCTTAATAGTATTAAAAATAGGTGTCTCAGTAGGCACTCCAAGATCTGTTACGATCTTTAAAATGTCATTTAAACTGTTTTCCACTGCTGCTAATACTCTATATACTTGAAGTAAAATCGGAAGCACTGGACCTGCTAATTTACTAACTAACCACTTTTTCATATTATTGTTCTCCTTTCTTTAATGATAACTTCGTCATGACTTTCGCCTTCGTTTGATCTTCTGTCTTATTCCACATCGACCAAAGTACAGCAAAAATTGCAATCGAACTCCCCACCAAAGCTTGTGTGTCTCCCGCAGCTAAATTATTAAATAACTGAGTGACTAACTCTTCTATACTAGCAGGATCAGAGGCCATCACAGCCCCCGCAATAACTGTTATTGCATGTCTAATTAAACTACCTGCGTATTTCTTATTATCCATAATACTTCCTAGTTGAAAAATTCATTCGGACATGAAGTGTTACACGACTCATCACTTTGAACTTGAGCTAAATTATTAGTCAAACAATCTGGTCTATAGCCTTCAATGTTGACAGGTCTAAGAATAGTCGGTGAGGACATGTAATCCGCATCTTTGACGAAGTAATCTACATAGAGAATATCGCCACTTTCAACTGTTCTAAAATCTGCTTCAAATAGTCCACTACAAGAATCTCTTGTGTGGAAAATCCTTGTCACATCAGTAACAACAATTCTAAAGGTACCACAGTCATAAAACCCGATATCACCTTCCTGTAAGGCTACAGGGGTTCGCGTCTGAACCACGCAACGAGTTCTTATAAGGCTTTCCCCTACATCTTCGCTGTCACTGCTACTATCACTCTCACAACCTATAAAGGCAGCTACCAGCAACATAACACTTAGTAATTTTGCGATTCTTTTCATTATAGACCTGTTCCAACTGTGGACTCATCGCCTCTAACTTGAACAGTATTGCCATCACCTTCAACGTTAATTGTGGTGGTGTCTCTACCTGCTGAAGAAACGCTTGTGGAATCACTTTCACCGCTATCTCCACCTTCAAGTTCTTCTACGGCAACATAAGCGCCATACACCAGACCAGCGTCCACAACACCTGCAAGAAGAGCCATAGGCCAATTCTTCTTCAGATAAGTAAGTGTGGTGACATCCAAACCAACCATAACTTGAGATCCGTCAGATTCGACTCTCACAGCACGTTGTTCCTGTGCGTCGTTCCACGCTTGCTTTGTGAGGTATGTAGCGCAACCAGTGGTTGAAAACATAACAAAACACGCCATAATCAGTAAAACAATCTTTTTCATAATATATTCTCCTTATCCGTCTTTCTGTAACTATTTATCACTATACTACCATATTCAAAGAATTTTTCATCTTTAATAACTATTTTTCACTATATTACCATATTCAAAGAATTTTTCATCTTTAATAACTATTTTTCACTATATTACCATATTCAAAGAATTTTTCATCTTTAATTTGACTCTTTTCTCTATTTACTCTATAATCCTTGAAAATCAATATGGGGAATTAAATATAATTATGATCAATAAATTAGTCCTTACAACAAACTCTTGGGGGCATCAAAAACCCGATAATTACTACCTTTGGCGTGATTGTCTCACGGACAATATCGATTATCATTCTATAGTAGCCGCAACCACGCACTTCTCGGACCCCGAGGTGATGTTTGCGGAATTCGACGAAATACTCCAATTCGAAATGGATGAAAAAATTCTTAAAGATGGGCAGACGAACTATATTAGAATTGCCATCTTGAATGGTTTTTATCAATACAGTCTCAACTACGACATAGATTTACTCATTCATGTTAATGAGAATGTATATCTGAACGAGGATATAAACCCCTATATAGATGAATTCATGGAGAGGGATGAACTGATTGCGGCCCCCCATGTTCTAACTGAATCTGGGAAACTTTTAGAAGCTGCATTTTTCATGATAAAGTCTGATGGGATTAAAAAGTTTATCATGGAAACGATGTGCCCTTCCGTGAGTGATAAACCTACATTATCGATAGAAAAGGAGTTCAAAGAGATATTTAAAGACAGTTGGTGGAACTTCTTACCACACATTCCCACAATAAGATATTACGATTTAACAATGTCCGATAGATTGGACAGTCCATTCACATTAATGGAAAAAGACTTCTTAAATCTCCCCATCATATATTCGTCAAGTTTCGTAAAACAATGGAGTGAGCATAACGACATATGAAAATATTATCTACAGGAAATTTAAACGGAAAGAAAAGTAAATACGAACAGCTAAAAGGCATAGTGACCGTCACTAAGCCGGATATCCTTCTTATAACGGGGGATCTATTTGAATTAGACGACTACAATCCTCTTTTTCAGGCTGAACAATTGTTTGATGTGAAAGAGTACTTAGTGGGTTACGCTAAACACTGTGAGTATGTACTCTATATCTTTGGTGAAACGGACATCAAGCACTTAGACCCCATCTTTAATTCGATGGTCGTTGAAGATGCAAATAATATAATCTGTCTCAACCATGAAAACTTCACCTATGGAAACCACACATTTGTAGGGCTCCCACTCGTTGGGAACACAGATTCACATTTAAAAGATTGGGTGAGATTCGATAACTTAGCGTGTGATATTGCCAGAGAGGGAGATTACACCGTAGATATCATGTACGACATTCACCCTATTAGCGACATGCATAAATATTGTGAAGTTAACAGATCTATAACAGAAGTGATATTGGAAAAACTTCACGACGTTGACACGGATTACACTATAATGGTCTCCCATTTCCCCCCATTCCTTCACGATTACATTCAGGGGGACGATTACGTTAATAGTCTGTCGGCTTTCATCACTCAAATTGATGTTTTGTTCACAGGGCATTTCCTAAACCATGACGAACACAATAATCATTACCCCATCGTCACGCCAATATACGGTGGGAGGAAATCTGAATACAGATGTGATATAATAAACCACGGTTATTTTAAGGATGATCTTCTCTTCAACCTAAATATTATAAAAGACGGCGTGATGGTCTACAATTACCACCCCGACAAACATGAGGAAGATTTATTCGAAGAAGCTAAAAAATGGAGAATTTATAATGCTGACACAGATGGACCTGAAACATCAAAGGACTGTTGTCCATGACGGACAAACAATAACCATCATCAACCGCCCAAAAGGGTTTGGTGATACGATAGAGAAACTTTTACACACAGGGGCTATAGGAAAGATTGTCCATAGAATAACAGGAATGGACAAACCTTGCGGTCCTTGTTTGAAGAGGAAACAGTTCCTCAATAATGTAGCCCCATATAAGAAAAAAGAATCTAATGGCTAAAGCAATACTTTCATACAAATTCAAATGTACAGGCTTAGAAAACGGAACCTACAAGAATAAAGAGTGGGTTCTCGGTCATATGAGAATTGTTGAAAAAATACCAATCCCATTTGCCGATTTGGAAGGGTGGTTTATCGACGAAGATAAGAGAATAGCTTATTATTACACGAAAGATATTGAAGATAAAAACGAGTTAAAAGAATACGCTAACAGCATCAAACCCCTAACCTATGAATTACCTTGTTACGTAAGGTATGAGTTCTCTATAACAGACTTTGAATCAAAAGAAGAATGTGAAGAGCATCTTAAACGCGAACACTCTGAAGATGATGGGATCGTCAGCCTATTTTCAAAGTGCCTTTGTGAAGAAGGTGAAATAAAAGATTGCATTGACGAGGAAAATAGGGTATATATAGGTGACTTGAATACGTGTATTAAATCGAATGGGAAGCATTCAGCTATAAAAATAATTGAAGGGCCTAATCCAGTATGAATATTGAAGAATTGAAAAAGTCGGGAAGAATCTTCTATTCCGTTTTAGCGGGTAGTCATGCATATGGCACTGCCACTGAAACGTCGGATGAAGACTACAGGGGTTATTACTATGAGCCTTGGACCTCCTATATGGGTATAGATCAAGTTGTCGAACAAATAAGCGACAATAAGAATGATGTGACCTATTACAACCTCAAAAGGGCCTTCGAATTGCTTAGGACTGCAAACCCTAATCAGATCGAACTTCTTTGGATTCCTGAAGATTGCGTCAAAATTTATAATGCTGACGTTATGGACGACCTTTTAGCTGAACGTAAACTCTTCATCACGGAGAAAGCGTATTATTCGCATGGACACTACGCTTACGCTCAAATCAAAAAGGCTAAGGGCGCAAAT
>Ga0255751_10000500_pt1 | contig 36471 bp, 39 predicted proteins | sample 071ome_20_FD_179951 | JGI IMG/M metagenome (GOLD analysis project Ga0255751, IMG submission 179951) | Coastal salt marsh microbial communities from the Groves Creek Marsh, Skidaway Island, Georgia - 071412BT metaG (version 2) | ecosystem: Environmental > Aquatic > Marine > Intertidal zone >... | reverse complement strand
TGATAGTAGTTAAGTGATAGTAATAAAAAAGGGGCCGAAGCCCCTACCAGCGCAGCGCTGGCCACGTTTCCTCTCTTGCCCTCCATGATCCGAAATTCAGTTTGATGAACCAGCAATCATGGCGATCTGCCTTCTTGACTCTAAGCCGGCAGCGCTTTGGTATCTTCTCCGTGTACCACTTTCGGTAACTATACTCGCCACGATAGTGGCGTGCCCACACCGGGCGCTCGTCGCGCATTGCCTTCCATGTTCGGGGCCGCAGCCGGCGTTGCTTGTCGTACATTTCACGTCTCATATACTGTGCTCCTTGAAAAAAGGGGGCCGGAGCCCCCGAGCGATGAACTGTTATTTGGAATCAATTACTTCTTGCAACGTATCCTCGACCATCTGAAGGTCGAGATGGCAGAGCGCTTTAATCAACCGCTCCTTGTCCCATCGACCTACAAACCCGAGGGCTTGATGTAAGGCGTCTTGATTCCATGACATCGCGTCCAGCGCGTGTTCAAGCAATCGGTTACCGGCGGCGTCGTTTAGCGCGCTGGCGCTGTCAAGTATAACTGCATGTTTCTTGTCAATGTTTAATGTAATCATCGCTATATACCTTGTGTTAGTTAGTTAGTATCCCGCCCCCGTCGGGGGAGGGGTATGCTCGGGTTGCCCTGAACATGTTTGTAGTAGACCACGGGGGGTGGGTCCATGTCCACCCACGCAGTGATAGTAGACGTACCCCGTGTAGAGCAAGGCTCATTTTTATTGACTTATAAATTTTGGGTTTATATATTTCATTTCCCAACGACGTGCGCGCGGAAAATTTTTCCGGCCAAAATTTTGGGGTTATAGAATTTATAGGAGGCAATGTGATTGATCTGGTAGCGCTGCATAAGAAGCTAGGCTGCAAGAAAAACTTAGGCAACTTCTTAAACTCAACAGCATATCGGCAGTGTGTGGATGCGTTGCATAGACGCGGGCTGATGATGACCGAGATTATGGTGTATGTTCGCCCGGCAAAAAACACGCCGTCACTGCGTAGAGTACATCCGGTGGTTGCGTTAGAATACCTGCGATGGGCTGATTACGACCGGTATATTGGCCAAGCATTCAGACTGGTGGCAAAGAATGAAGACTCCGCTGATAACGAGTGAGTTAGATATAGAGGCGGTCGCAGTAGAGGTCGCCAGAAATGAGGCGGGAGCGCGCTTGCCTATAAGCGAGCTTTTGTCTCAAATAGGTGTGCCGGAAGACTACTTCCTTAATCTGTCGAAAGACCCTGTGTTCAAGCGCAAGGTCAAGAAGCTCAAAAAGCAGATCGAAGACGACGGCGTTAGCTTCCAAATGAAGTCACACATTTCTGCGGAAGCGAGCATCCCCACCGTGCACCGACTTGTTAACCACCCAGACACACCCCCGATGGCTGTGCTAAAAGGGATGGAACTGCTGGTTCGCTGGGCCAATCTGGAGCCGAAACCAAGCCAAGAACAGCAGGGCACAGGGTTTTCTCTCAATATCAACTTAGGTAGCCCCGACCAAAACATACAAATCACAGCGAACGCACCCGCAAAGCAGGAGTTGCCTGCGATAGATGCGGACTATGAGAAGGTGGACAGCGAGGGGTTATGGGACTAGCGATAGAGACGGTCAATTTTACCCCGCCAAAGAGCCTGATTCCGTTTTTTACCTCCGAGAAGTTCATCTCCTTACAGCTGGGGCCGGTGGGAAGTACAAAAACTAGCGCGGGGATTATGAAAATCGCGTACCACGCGAAGCAAATGCACCCGTCTAGGGACGGCATACGGCGGTCTAGGGCCGTTTGGGTGCGGAACACGCGCCAAATGCTCTGGGATACCTCTATACAGGACTTTTTGAAGTGGTTTCCTGACGGGTTGGCGGGCAATCTGGCCAAGACCGAGATGAAGTACACCCTAAAATTCGACGATGTGGAGTGCGAAGTGCTCTTTAGGGGGCTTGACGACTCCAACGACGTGCGGCGGCTGCTCTCGCTACAGGCCAGCTTCGCTATTTTTGACGAATTTAGGGAGATAAACCCCGATGTGTTCTCTACGATGCAGGGTCGTCTAGGCCGTTACCCCGACAAGCTGATGGTTCCGCCGTCGCCCGGCAAGCATAACGGCGGTTGTGTCAAAGATGATGGGAGTAGTAACGCGTTGTTGTGGGGCATGTCTAACCCGCCGGACGCAGATACGTTTTGGGAGCAGTATTTTACCGATCCGCCGGACAATGCGGCGGTTTTTACTCAGCCCAGCGGGATGAGTGAGGACGCCGACTGGCTACAGTACCTGCCCGACGGGTATTACGAGAACTTAGCCGAGTCTAACGACGAGGACTGGGTGGACGTGTATGTGCACTCGAAATTTGGCAAGAGTTTGGCCGGTAAACCGGTGTTTAGGAGCTTCGACTCGGAGTTTCATGTGGCGAAAGAGCCGATTCAGCCGCTGGTGGACGAGAACTACCCGTTGATTATCGGGATGGACTTCGGGTTGACGCCCGCTTGTACCATAAGTCAGCAAGATTCGCGAGGGCGTTTTTTGACGCTGGCCGAGCTTACCTCAGATGGCATGGGGATACTACGGTTTTGTCGGGAGATGCTTCGTCCACTTTTGACTAACGATTTTCCCGGTTTTCCTGTTATAGTTATAGGCGATCCCGCTGGCGCACAGCGTGCACAGACGGACGAGCGGTCCGTATTTGATGTGCTGAAAGCTGAAGGTTTTACAGCGGTGCCTGCAAGAACCAACTCCGTAACGGCGCGCATTGCTGCTGTAGAAAACCTTTTGGGTGGCGCTTTAGATACTGGCCCCAGACACCTTATAGACCCTAGCTGTAAGCGGCTTATAACGGCGCTGAGAAGCGGGTATAGGTATAAGGTGAAGCAAAACGGGGAAGTTGAGCCTAAACCCGAGAAAAACTCCCACTCGCACATAGCAGATGCACACCAGTACGCGGCACTCCATGTAGATCAGATATTTGGCGGTGCGTATGACCGCTTGATGCGGCAAGGACAACGGCGTATTGTACCTGCTAATATGGGGGCGTGGACTTAACCCTTGGATAAACACCCGGTTACGGGTTACAATCGCCCATAGGTTTGAGTGTACAAAGGGGCACGCGATGGCGGACAAACCCATTCGGCGCACTACGGGGAAAGGCGGCAACTACCGCAAGACCAAAGCGGGCGCAGGTATGACGAAGAAAGGCGTCGCTGCGTATCGTAAAGCTAATCCCGGCTCTAAGTTGCAGACAGCGGTTACCGGCAAGGTTAAGGCCGGTAGTAAGGCCGCTAAACGCCGAAAATCGTTTTGTGCGCGCTCTGCGGGGCAGATGAAAGACCACCCCAAAGCGGCGAAAGACCCTAATTCTCGGTTACGACAAGCTAGAAGAAGGTGGAAGTGCTAATGGCTAAGCGCGGTTTGTACGCAAATATCCACGCTAAACGTAAGCGCATTAAGGCCGGTTCCGGCGAAAAAATGCGCAAGCCGGGAGCGAAAGGCGCGCCTACTGCTAAGGCGTTCAAGAAATCCGCGAAAACCGCTAAGCGAGGCAAGCGATGATGAAGAAAGGATACAAGGCTGGCGGCAAAGTCGCGGCCTTTAAACCATGTAAAGGGTGCCCAACTCCCGCTAAGTGTAAGAAAGCGGGCAAATGCTTAGCAAAAGCTAAGCCTAAGACGAAGGCCAAGCCAAAAGGCTACATGTGCGGCGGTCGCGTGCACAAAGGCAAAAAGTAAGGCGCAGGGGCACCCCCTAACGAGGAGCATAGCCGATGGCTGCTGGTATTACAGTTGCCCCCGCGACGCTTAATTTTAGCGTCCGCAAAGGGTCTACACTTAGGCGCACGATAACTTGGTATTCTGACCCTGTGTGGCTTGACGCACAGGAAACCAAGATTGACGAAGATAACTCTACGCCGCTAAATTTAACCGGCTACACAGGCCGCATGCAAGTGCGCGACAAGCGCACTGGCACGCTTGTGTACACGTTAACGACTGAAAACGGCGGGCTATCGTTTGGTGGCGCCGCAGGGACGATCACGTTCTATTTAAGCGACGCGGACACCGACACACCTGCCTACGACAAGTGCAAGTACGACCTAGAAGTCATCAACACTATCGGAGACGTCATTCCGCTGATCGCCGGCGCCTTTGTTCTTGTTGACCAAGTGACGGTGTAGCATGAGCGGGGTAGTTTCTACAACGGATAATAGTGTTTTAGTCACTATAGACGAGTCTGCCCAGACTGTTTCTTCGGTAGATTCTGAGTATGTTGTAATTCCGCGAGACACTGTCAGCGTTGTTGCGCCGGTTAATACAGTAACGATTGCTGGTGATGTCACTGCCACCAACGCTGTTACGTTTACTAACAAAACGCTTACAGACTACTCCAACGTAGTTCACGCCAACCAACTGCATTTGCGGGTCAAGGCGCTAGAGAACATCTCTAAAGGCCAGCCCGTGCGGTACGGCGGCTACAATCCCGGCGAGCAAGCGGAAGAAGTTTATATAGCTAATAACACGTTAGACGTAGCTATTGGCATCGCCGAGGCGGACATAAGCCAAGGCAGTTTTGGTCTCGTCGTGTCCCACGGCACGACTCAAGGCGTAGATACAAGTGTATATACAGAAGGCACGATTCTTTACCCCGACGCGTCTGGTGGGCTTACCGCGACGCCTCCGGCTACTGGGTACCAGCAGCCTTTGGCGTTTGTTCTACGATCTCAGCAGAATACGGGCGTACTGCTCGTTTCGGCGGGCTATCCCAAGCAAGACACGGCAGATATTCGCGGCATTTCTTCGTTTATGCAGACGTTGCTGGACGATTTAGACGCCGCTACTGCTAGGTCTACATTAGGCATCCCTGCGGATATATTGTCTCAGACAATAGCTGATACTTTATATGAACCGCTTATAGCAGAAATAAATAGACAGACTTTTTACAGGCAAGCAACAGCGCCTAGTGGTGGAACGTACCGAGAAGGTGATATATGGTACGATACAGTGAACGAAGATATGTACTTTTACAGGGAAATATCTTCAAATGTGTTTAATTGGGTTTTATTTTCAACAGGCACGACTGATTCTGACACCTTAGACGGAGGGGCTTACTAATGGCTCAGACTATTAAGATTAAACGAAGTACTGGGTCTTCAGCCCCATCTACTTTGGCACAGGGCGAACTGGCTTATTCAGCCGGTTCGGATACTTTTTACGTTGGTAGCCCATCTGCGGCTAACACACCTATCGCTGTCGGCGGTGCTATTAAAAACAACGCAGGTACGCCTGTGCTGGCTACCGGCATCACCAAGGCCGAGATACAACAGCTACTTGATCTTGAAGTAGGCGTTGACATAGACGCGGCTGGAACTGATAACTCCACAGACGTTACGCTGACTGGCGCGTACGACTACATCTCCCTTTCTGGGCAGCAGATCACGGTAGCGCAGGTTGACCTATCGACAGACGTTACCGGCACGCTGGGCATTAGTAACGGCGGTACCGGCGCTACAACTGAGTCTGGCGCTAGGACTGCGCTTGGCTTGGCTATCGGCACTAACGTACAGGCGTACGACGCCGGCCTCGCCGACATCGCCGGTCTATCCGTTACTGACGGAAACATCATCGTCGGCGACGGCACTAACTGGGTCGCTGAGTCTGGTGCTACGGCTCGTGCATCGCTTGGTCTGGCTATTGGCACTGATGTACTCGCTTACGACGCCAACCTACAGTCGTTTGTTGGCACGTTTACGCTGCCAACGACTGATGGCACGGCTAACCAAGTTCTTACCACTAACGGGTCGGGCACACTCAGTTTTGCTAGCGTGTCTATCACAGACGAAGACGTTAGCGTTGCTAACCTCCGAACTCGTTTGGGGCAGATCAGCGACAGCACTACAATCGGTGATGCTACTGATGTAACCATGACCTTCTCTGGTGGCGTAATTGTTACTGGCGACTTGACGGTTAATGGCACAACTACCACGATCAACACCGAGACGTTAACTGTTGATGACAACATCATTGTTCTCAATAACAACGTCACTGGCACGCCATCAGAGAACTCTGGTATCGAGGTTGAGCGAGGCACCAGCACCAACGTCCTGTTCCGCTGGAATGAGACTAACGACCGCTGGGAGTTCACTAACGACGGGTCTACGTACTACAATATCCCGATCAGCAGCGAATACACCAATAACGATGGTGACATTACCGCTGTTACTGTATCGTCTACTGACGGCAGTATCTCTGGTACTGGCACCGGCACGACTGGCGCTATTTCGTTCGATCTGGAAGTTGCGACTATTGATGGTGGGACGTACTAATCTATGGCGCAAACCATAAAGTTAAAACGCGGAACAACCACCCCCACCACGAGTGACATTGTGAGTGGGGAAGTGGCTATAGACACTTCTGCCCAAAAACTTTATGTCAATGATTCTGGAACAATCAAAGAAGTTGGCGGCGGTGGCAGCGGCATACAAAATGTAGTCGAGGACACTACGCCACAGCTAGGCGGCAACTTAGACTTTAACGGAAGCATTGCAACCAGCTTTACGTCTACAGGCATAGACGATAACGCCACAAGCACTGCTATTACGATTGATTCAAGTCAAAACGTAAGTTTGTCAGGCGACGTCACAGTAAACGGAAATATCACGTTTGATAACACAAACGACTCCAACTATGACGTTACTCTTGGCTCTTACTATGACTACGATGGTTGGTTTAGGCTTACAGATGGTGGCGGCGCTGTTCGTTTTTCAGTAGGAAGAGACAACCATGCTTATGTAGGCGGCGCAGGAACAGCAGGAAACAAGCTGTGGGACGAGGGAGACTTTACTAGCACCAATATCTCTAACTGGAACACAGCGTACGCGGACACTTCCGCAGCCACCAATACCAGCACGGCAAGCACGTTGGTTAAGAGGGACGCAAGCGGCGACTTCAGTGGTCGCTACATATACAGCTCCTACGTCAATATGTCGCATGGCGTTGGCACCAGAAGCAGTGATACGATCTTCTACTCGTCCACTGATAACTTCCTCAGAAAGACTGATGCAACAGGCTTCCGGTCTTCGCTCAATGTACCTACGCGCACAGGCGGCGATGCTTCAGGTACATGGGGTATCTCCATAACAGGCAACGCAGCTACGGCTACATGGGCAGACACGGTGGACGTCAACTCCGGTCAGACGTCTCAGAACACTTGGTATTCGGTGGTTTGGCACAGCGGCGACACGGTGTATAGCACGCCGACGGTTCGTATCTATCCCTCGATAGGCGGTATGGACGCTGACCGCTACTACATAGGCAACGCTTACCTAGACGCTCCCGCCGGTAACTATGGCTCCATGAACATCACAGGAGCAGTCGGGTCTAGTGGAACCTACTCAGGCTACGCGGTTAATGATCGGCTTGTCCTGATGAACAACGGTGGCACTACGTCGGGGCTGTACAACGATAACGACAATGAGTGGTTTATTAGGTGTGTAGAAAACGCTGGCACATTCCTGTACTACAACGGCGGGACGCAACTTGAGACAGCTAACGGTTATACGCTAATCAACAACCAAGCTCGGTCGCCTATTTTTTATGACAGTGCTGACACCGGCTATTATGCGGATCTTGCTAGCACCTCACGCATGAACAAGCTAATGCTGACAGGAACGGCCAACATTGGTGACGCCCCGGTAGCCTCACTTCAATCTAGTTCCGCCTTTTTAGACTTGTACTGCAACACAACAGGCGGAGGTGGTCTTCGCTTGCATGATAATCAAGGTGTCAGAGCCGTAACTGTTTATCAAGATGGTGGCGGTAGCGGTGGCTTTTTAGACAATGACGGACATTGGGCGGTTCTGATTCGAACTGGAACTAACTACCTTAACCTCCGTTGCAATAATAATGATGAGTTTAGAGTTTACACTAGCTATACCTATTCCGTAGGCTCAAGTCGATCACCTGTATTTTACGATGTAAACAACACCAGCTACTACGCTCATCTTGACAGCACAGGTGACTCAATACGAGCGGCAGGCAACATTGTTGCGTATTACTCAGATGAACGCCTAAAGGACATAGAAGGCAACATACCTAATGCGCTAGACAAGGTATGCTCGCTCAATGGGTTCTACTACAGAGCTAACGAGAAGGCTCAAAAGCTGGGTTACAAAGACGATCTTCAAGTTGGATTGTCGGCGCAAGAAGTGCAAAAGGTGTTGCCAGAAATAATTAAAGACTGTCCGGCTGACGCTAACTATATGACACTGGACTACGCCAAGACTGTACCGTTGCTAGTTGAGGCCATTAAGGAACTGAAAGCCGAAATTGAGGAGCTAAAAGCCCGATGAACTATACGTGGAAAATCGTAGGTGTTATCAAGAAAAACGAGGTAGACCACCCAGACACTATTGTTAATGTGCGCTGGCAAAAGATCGGCACTGACGATGACGGGAACGTAGGCTTTTTTGAAGGTGCTACTCCGTTTTCTTTAGACCCTGATGGTGACGGCGTATTTATTCCTTATGACCAGTTGACCGAAGAGTTGCTGTTAAGCTGGGTACAGCCTGTAGTTGTTGGAGACTACGAGGAGCACGTTAATGAGCGTATCGCGTACATGATCGAAGACGACATCCGACAGCAAGGTGCTGTAGAAGAATCAGATTTACCTTGGGTTAGCTGATGACTATAGGCACGTCCAACATATCGCTTTCTGCAATACAGACAGAGTTTGGCGGGGCAAACCCCATTAGTATTTCTGAATACTACGCTGGCGGTGCCAATGTAAACAGCACTCAGCCTAATATACCTAGCTCTGGTGCTATTGACTTTGCTGACTTTAGTGGCGCACAAAACACGATGCAGTTTGATGCTAATTTAGAGTGGAGTCAAGCATACAGCATTCAATTATGGCAATATATTTTTTATTCTGGAAGTGGAGATACGGGGAGCATTTCCCCGCAACGATGCCTGCTTAGAAATAAATGGGAGGGAACCGACGGCACTGACGCATACAGAAATCATCCTAATAATTTTAGGCTTTGGTATGCAAATAGCTCTACCCTTTTTTCTATTTGGACACCAACAGCGCAAAAAGGTAACAGCGGTTGGACTAGCATTGTTTTTACCGGAAAAGCTGGAGGATCTACTACATACGCACAGACCTATAACAGATCAGCGGCAACCTACACCGAAGGCTCTACAAGTAATGGATACACTCAGGAAACGTGGACATGGAGCACTGGCGCATCTACTTGGGGTGGCACCGGCGTTGATTGGGCAGGGACGATACAGATTAAGAAATGAACGTATCTGACCTGACAATTACTTATAGATCAGATGATGAGGCAAGATACGCCTGCTTTACTATTGATGGTCGTTACAGCGAAGTGCCTGCCCCATTAGAGATTAGCGAGCAAGACCATGTTGCGATAGTCCAGAGCAGGCTAAAAGATATTTGCATGGCAGACGCTTATAGCGCATTTACCGAAAAAACAACGCTGTCTGATGATGTGTACTGTGAAGGCGTAGTAGTTAGAGCGGACAGGCCGTTAGACGAGGTAAGCCTAACAGAAGATGAAATGGCGTTAGTGCCAGTAGGAGCGTCTCAGCCTATCGCGGGCAGATACACGGGATACAGACCTCCGTACTCCGGCGCAGGCTTGAGCATCTACGATCAGAGACAACCGCCTCAAGAGTTACTGGCGAGGCTAAACAAGACAGCTAGTGACTTTGCTGGCGGATTACACAACTGGTACGCAGTAAAGAAAGATGACGCAACCGGTACTATATTTTACAAGCTGGTTGAGAATTACGATGACTCACATGGCGGGCCTGTATTTCCTGAGCATTCCGATGTAATCTGGACTGCAAAAATATACAGAGAAAACGGAGAGGCGGATAAAAATGTTGACTTCTTTGTGGTTGCAACTAAAGAGACTATGCAGGACTGGTGCAACGAAAACAGCGCAATTTATCCGTTACCTCAAGATGAGAGCAGGACTCCTTGGATCTTTGGTATTGTATGGGATTCAGAGGCGGATACCGTTACTGCGGTCAAAGCGTATATACCTATACACGGGTGATATTGATAACAAATTCTGGAATACGATTAACTCAGAGAATCGGAGTAATTAAGGTCAAAAAACTTACATAAAATGGAGAGTTTAATAGCATGCAGCACTTTTATAATAGCTGGCGTAGTTGGGGCGCTAGCGCTCTGGACTATTTTATCCGTTTTGGCGACGCAGTTTCTCAATTAATTAACGTAGTATTCTTTTTTAGCGTTAATCCGAATGAATCCTTGTCGGGCCGCGCGCACAGACAGAACAATGTGTGGTTCTGGCGGGCTGTAGAGACACTAATAAACGGGGCGTTTCGTGTGTTCCAAACCGACCACTGCAAAAAAGCCCACGAAAAGGATATGTCCAGAGCGGCAAAATTTTTAAGGAACGGCTAATAAGCCGCCTTTAAACACAGCTGGGGGAAGCCGTGGACGTCACCGGATTATTTCCGTATGCGCAGACAGAGGCGCAACGGAAGCTATTAACTTATATAGCGAAACACGACACCATTACAGCCGCTATTCAGGCGCTAGGCATAACGGAGCGCAGCGGTCGCCGACTACTGCAACGGGTCCGACATAACGCCGCTAAACACGGGTATTCTCCCGAACATGATATGGTTAACACCGTTCCCGACGGGTTTGTTGTGTCCGGGGTTTCTACTTACTACAACGATGAAGGCAAGCCTACTGGACAGTGGGTTAAGTCTAAGCTCGCTGCGGAAGAACGGCTAACCGCGCTTCGCGAAGCTATTGAGGAGTTTGTAGCTGACTATAAGGGGATAGCTAAGCCGACTAAAGCACCTAAACAGGGCACAGACGACATCGCGGTGGCCATTCCTTTTGGCGACCCGCACATTGGTATGTACGCTTGGGCCGAGGAGTGCGGCGAAGATTTTGACATAAACATAGCGCGGTCCGACTTGCTTTCCGCTGTAGACAAGCTAGTGTCGGCTACGCCTCAAGCAAATAAATGCCTAATCGTTAATTTGGGCGATTTTTTCCACGCGGATAACATGTCTAACACCACTAGCAGGTCTGGGCATAGCCTTGATGTAGACACAAGGTGGCCTAAAGTACTACAATTAGGGTGTATGATAATGGTAGACGCTATAAAAATAGCGTTAAAAAAATACCCTATAGTAGAAGTAATAAACGCTATAGGCAACCACGACGACCACTCTAGTATGATGTTGGCAGCGTTTTTAGACGCCTATTTTAGTGACGAGCCTAGAGTAACTATACAGCCCACTACTTCTAAATTTCATTATTTTGCCTTCGGTAAAACATTGATTGGCGTCACGCATGGTGATACCGTAAAGCCGGCTGACTTGGGTGAGCTAATGGCTACAGACAAGCCAGAAGAATGGGGGGCAGCGGAGCACAGATACTGGTATATAGGGCACGTCCACCACTCTAGAAAGATAGAGCTACGCGGGTGCGTAGTTGAGAGTTTTAGGACGCTCGCAGCCAAAGACGCATGGCACGCTGCTAAAGGCTACAGATCGGGTCGGGATATGAACGCCATTGTTTTGCATAAAGACTTTGGAGAAATAGCCCGTTACCGGTGTGACATAAGGATGGCTAGGTATGGGTGACGTAGTAGATTTGGCGGGTTGGCGCGGCGACGACGCATACGATAGATATTGCAGCGAGTGCGGCGCAGGCAACTTTTCTTGGCAGACGTTCCATAGCGACGAGGAAAACCACGCGGTAGTATGTCTTGAGTGCGGTGAGTACTACCTAATTTATGGCATCGAAAAAGAAGCTGATATATAATCGTACGTAGACGCAGCTGCTGTATAACAGGGACTGGTATGGATCAGGGTGTAGTTAATACTATTATAACGCTTATAGCGGGCGTTTTTGGTTGGATTCTAAAGTCTTTGTGGGACGCCGTGCGCGATTTACAGCAGGCGGACGATGATTTAGCCGATAAAGTGTCTCGTATTGAAGTGCTTGTTGCCGGTGAATACGTCACCAGAGATGAGCTTCGGGCAGAGTTTTCGCGGCTTCACACGAAGTTAGACACTATCGACAACAAGTTAGACAAAAAGGCAGACAAGTAATGTTGGCAGTTACCGACTTAATCGCGGGCATTTTTAAACCTGCCGCAGAGCTAGTAGACGAACTACACACTTCCGAGGAGGAGCGGCTTAAAGCGCAGGGCCACCTGCTCGACGTTCAGGCCGCTGCGATGCAGCGGGTGTTTGAGTACGAAACGTCTATGCTTGAGGGCAAGGCCAAGATAGTCCACGCCGAGGCGTCGTCAAAGCACTGGCTAACCGCGAACTGGCGCCCCGTTACTATGCTGACGTTCCTCGGGTTAGTAGTAGCGCGGTGGTTTGGTTTTTCTGCTGAAGGGCTTACCCAAGAAGACTACGACGCGCTGTATAACCTTATCTCCATTGGAATCGGAGGTTATATTTTAGGGCGCAGCGGCGAAAAAATCGCCCAAACAATTAAGAAATGAGCTACTTCTCGCATTCCGAATTGCAGTGCAAGTGCGGCAAATGCGGCGGCGAACTTTATTTTGACGATGAATTTTTGGACATACTTAACAACATCCGTGCTGATTGCGGCTTCCCTTTGCCCGTTTCTAGTGGTTATCGGTGCTTTAAGCACCCTATAGAAGCCGCTAAGCCGGCGCCGGGGGCGCACGCGCAGGGTAGAGCAGTAGACCTTTTAGTGTATGGGGACAAAGCGTTGCGTCTTTTTGACGCGGCGCGGCGGTGTGGTATAAAGCGTATAGGCGTACACCAAAAGGGGCCGACTAGTGGGCGGTACGTTCACTTGGACACGAGCCTTACCGCGCCTTCTCCCGCTTTTTGGACTTATTAAGGACACATAACATGACCGCGAACGAACCCACACAGACTGTTTCTATTGACGGTGTAGAGTACAATCCAGCCGAGCTATCTGCGCAACAAGCGTATTTGCTGAAGCAGATCGACGATCTACACAAAAAGGCTATGTCCCTACACTTTCAGCTAGACCAAGTAGAAGTAGCCAAGCGCGCGTTTGTAGGCGCATTTAAAGAAGCTACGGTCCCAGAGGAGACTTCTGATGGCTAACCAAATTCTCCACCGCCGAGACACTGCGGCTAACTGGACAGCGGCTAACCCTGTTCTTGGTGCAGGCGAGATCGGCGTAGAATCCGACACTAATACGTTTAAGATGGGCGACGGCACTACGGCGTGGGCTAGCTTAGACTATTTCTCTGGCGGTGGAGGCTCCGAAATCGACGCTGTGGCTACCTATACGGTAGGCGCGGGCGGGGACTTCGCTACGGTAGCCGCGTTATCCGAGTACTTTTTGGCGCAACGCCACGCGACCGCATGGGAAGTATCGGGCAACGGTCGCCAGCGCGCCGGCTTTATTACCGTTGATCTGCAAGGCTTAAATCACTCTCTAGGCGGCGACTATATAAGTTTTGAGTGGTTCGGGTCGTGGCTTGTATTTACAAACGGCGCTATTGGTAACGGTACGCTGGTGTTCACTAACACCAATGTACGCTTTGCTAACGGCTTTGCCGCTGGGTACGCCGGCAATACACTGGGCTTGCAAGCTAACGGCGCCTTTTTGTTCGACAGCAACGACGATACTAACTCGTTTGGTAACTTGAGTAACCTGTATATAACTCGCGGCTCTTACCTGCAAATCTGGAATGCGTACACCAACCCAGTAGTCGCGGCTGATTTTACGGCGGACACGGGGTCGGTTATTTACGTTGCCTGTAACACTTTTAACTGCCGCTCTATCTATTCGTACGACGACAGCCATGTGTACATAAGTCCCAGCACCAGCCCCGAGTTTTCTAGTTCGGGAACTGCGATGAACGCCGCCCGCCGCTCGTCCATACAAATAGACAACCAGCCTGTAACCGCAGCGACAGGACGGTTTTTTGCCTCCCTCGGGTCTAGTCTTATTTTTGACGCTCCGTCTGGAACCAACCTTTTTGGCAACGCCTCTGGAACCAGCGTCATTCAAATGGGCAGTACTGTTAAATCCAAAACGGATTTGACGGTATCTCACGCGTTTACCGTTAATTCAGCGAGCACAGTGGAGGTAGTCGGCACTGCCACCGTCTCTGGCGTCAAAACTGTTGCAGATTCTTCTGCGCTAATCGACTCTACCAACTCGGTTGAGCTTCACCCCGGCTTACCTACGTCTGACCCAAGTATTTCTAACGCGCTGTGGTCTAGTAGCGGGGTTCTTATGCTATCTGGAGGCACGCCTCCTAGCTCGTACACCGACGCAGACGTTGACACGCACTTAAACACCAGCACTGCCACAACAGGTGAAGTTCTTAGCTGGACTGGTTCGGACTACGACTGGATCGCGGCAGGGGGCGGTGGCGGTCTCTCTTGGGAGACTACTACAGTCTTCGGTGGGGACACTGTAAACTACGCTCCGGCAACAACGTGGCTAGGCATACAGGACGTAGACAATGGGTACGTTCTGGGATCAAAGACAGACAACGCTAGCTTCAGCGCTACTATACGCCTGTTCGGCGGTACGCAAAAGTCATACCCCTATCATGGCGGGCTGGTTCACTACGCTGCGGCTCAGACGGTTGTCTATGGACGCAATGCTGCGGGCTTGGCTATTGATGGCGGTAAGTCGGCAGGACTGAACAGCTCTGGCGAGTTCGCCTACCACGGAGACGCTCTGACTACTCCTAAGTTTAAGGTTAATACGCAAGGCGAGGTTACGTTTAACAACGCTTTCACGTTCCCTAACAGCGACGGCACAGCTAACCAAGTGTTGACTACTGACGGCGCTGGTACAGTAACGTGGGCTACAGCAGCCGCATTAACCAGTGCAGACCCGCTAAACCTTACCGCAGCTATAGGCTCAGTATCGGGCAGAGTTAATACTTTTGAGTTTGACGGAAACCTCACTGACGACCAAAGCGCAGAAACTTGGACGTTCAACGGAACCGCAAGTTACGCTAATGATAGGAATTCGGTTGCCAGTAGCGCGTTGACATTAGGCTCGGGCGAGTACCTATCCAAGAGCACACCGCTGGTCGGGCCTAACGATACCGCATGGTTTGTTGGCTTTTGGTTTAAGTCAGATGGCACGGCTTTCCCCTCTAACGGAAGCCTGTTCGGTACGTTATATACTACAAACCTATTACACATCGGTACAACCCTTACTAACAGTACAACGGCTAGTCTAAGTCTGACGGACTACACTTCTGGCTGGACAAGAGTTGTAGCTTCTACTCAGCCAACGTGGACTGATTGGAACCACTACGCATTGCAGCGTAATGGCAACGTGTTGCAGTTGTTCTTAAACGGGGCGTTAGTCGCTACTGGTTCTGCGGCAGGGGATACCTACCCGGATGCGTGGTACTTAGGCTATTACAGCGGAACGATGCAAGGGGACTACGATCAGCTTTACATACACGACGAAGCAATCATCACCGACACCAGTTCGCCGTTTAACACCGACAACCCCGGCGGTGGGGATGTAAAGGTAGGTGAGATCGACGTAACTGGAAACACGACTGACTCTACGATGGTCTTCAAGCAGTACGAAAGCGGGGTTCTTACAAGCTACAACTTAGCTGACCTTGCTGGCGGTGGCAGTCTCTGGACAGACAACACAACGTACTACAATGCGGCTGTAGACGGCATCGTTGTAGGTGACGCTGGCGCTCCTAACTATGTGAACTCCAACTTCCCCGGAATCACTATATACGGTAATACCGGTGCTTCTGTAAACTTCTTAAACAGCAGCGGTACGCTTCAGGGACGTGTGTTCTCTAACCAGAACAACATACAGGTTCGTCCGGGTTCAGGTAACAAGATATTCCTTGAGGACACGAACGGTCAGGACGTTCTGACGACTGACGGAGCCACCGGAAAGGTCACGTTCGGGGCAGCAAGTCCTTATACATTCCCGGCTGCTCGCGGCACCGCTGACCAAGTGTTGACGACTGACGGCTCTGGTACGGTAACGTGGGAGACGCCAGCGGCTTACATCAGCGGCGGAAACATACTCATGCCTAACTTACCCACTTCGGACCCGGCAGTTGCCAATGCCTTGTGGAATGACAGCGGTACGCTGAAGGTGAGCGCGGGATAATGGCTGACGCACCGGCTATAGGGCCGTGGCTGCGAGGTATAGTCAACACTGTTGACCCTCACTCGCTCACCCCCGATGCGCTGTACGACGCGGTGGACTGCAATATTGACCGTGACGGCTCCGTAGAGTCGCGTCACGCGTTTTCTCTGCTGGACGACACCTCGGAGTACCACTCTATCTTTGCGTTCGGTAGCGACGTTTATGCGGGCCGAGGCGCGCAGGTTGGTAAGCTATCTCCTAACGGGTTTACAGTAACGGCGAACACCAATGGTGACAAGTTGGCGTGGACCGTGGTTACAGACAGGCCGGTGTGTACAGACGGCGAAACCATTATCGCTGCGGACGGCGGGGATAGCTCGTTTGTAGTAAACCAGCGCCCCGGTAGGGAGTTCCACGATCAGCAGTACGCCTACACGCAGCTTGAAGGGGGGCGCGATCTAGCCTACTGGCGAGGCAGGCTACTTGTTTTGCGGTCTCACACCCTTCGTTGGTCAGAGCCGTTGGAGTACGGCGCGCACAGCGCTACCCACAACTATTTACGTTTGCCAGAGCCAGCGACGTGGCTCGCCGCATTAGATGGCGGCGTTTTTGTTGGCGGCGCTAAAAATACGTATTTTTTCGCAGGAACAGCCCCAGAAAACTGGACGATGCGTGTTGTAGGCAAACAGTCGGCCCCCTATGGTAGAGTAGTGACTGGCACGCAGAATATGCCACCAGAATTGGTGGGTACAGCTGAAGAAGTAGCGGTATGGTTTACTGATGTAGGTTTTGCTGTTGGTAAACCAGATGGTAGTGTATCATACCCACAGGCTAGTAATATCGAAGGTCTACCGTTACTACCCAGAAACTTGGTCGTACAGGGCGACCGCATCTATGCTTTTGCGCGATAGGAGCACAATTATGAAGCACCGTAGTGAGATCGCCACTTTCCTCGACCGTGGCGACTTTAAGCAAACAGACGAGGGGCTTTTGATCCACGGATCAATCATGGCCAAAGGTAAATACTACCACCGCGTTAACGGGAAAGACCTTTGTGTTGACCCAAACTTAGTAGTAGCAGAAGGCATTTTGTATGTGCTGGACGCAGCTTTGGGCGGCACGACGCCTATTACGGCGTGGTACTTAGCCCCTTACAGCGGCAACGCTACTCCGGCCTCTAACTGGACGGCGGCTAACTTTACCAGCAACGCTACTGAGATCACCAGCAACACTGAGGGATACAGCGAAACTACTCGCCCCGCGTGGACTGCCGGCTCTGCTGCGACTGGTAAGATTGGTAACTTGGCCTCTTATGCTCAGTTCACCATCGCCGCTTCTGCCGCTATCGACATTTACGGCGCAGGCTTGCTGTCTAGCAACGTAAAAGGCGGAACGACCGGTACGCTGGTTTCTGCGACTCGTTTCGCAGCGGCACGTCAAGTCAACAACGGCGACACGTTTGAGCTAGGGTACGAAGTAGAACTTACCGATAGCTAAAAGTGTTCAGCGGCAACGTCTTTTTTAGTGGGGACGAAGCCGCTGCGCAGGCTTTACTCCCCGAAGCGCTGCAATGTGCAAACATTGCGGCGTCTTTGCGTTCCTCTTTAGGACTCGCCGAATACGAAAAGATATTCGATTTGCCGTTTGGCAACGTGCGAGTCGTAGTGGCTGAAAACAACTCGGCCATATACATAACAGCCCAGCCTCGTCCTACAGAACCTTCTGAGTTAGCGCAACTGCTTGAAGATGAAGTTGTTTTTTACGAACTTCACATGCCTTGGCGCCCCGAAGGTATGGTGCTTACGCCAGTGTCTGCCGCCGAGCCGGACGGCCTTGGACTGCCCATGCGAGCGGCAACTCCCGACGCGACGGTCATCACCGATCAAAACGGCGATGTGCAGTACACATCTGGCGGGTCTCTCCCGCAGGTGCTTATAAATAACTATAGAAACAACAAGTACATGGACGACTTGCGGTACGTGGGCGGTATTCCCGAAAGCCTTGAAAACTTGACGCCTACAGTTACTTGGCGCATCAACGATTCCTACGACATAGACCCAGACACCGGCGACCCGCTTCCTTGGCCTACGTACCGAGAAATTCGCTACTCGACGGCGCCTATTTTTGGCCAGCCACATAGCTTTAACGACGGCCAAAGCAATACCCCTGCGGATTGGTTTGAGTTTAACGAAGGCACGATACCGGAGCTTGGGGGCGGGCTTTTCGCCGCCGTCCGAGTAGGTGGCGACTCGCAGTCAGCGTCCAGCGAGCCAGAAGTCATAACTACAAAAGTGTTAGACGCAAGCGCGTTTAGCGAACCAGAAGACACCGCGTACTACGCGCACAGGCCACAAGAATTACTGTACCCCAGCCTAGTTAAAGAGGGCATCTTCCAAAAAACTAACTTTTACCGGACAGAAAATAACTCTGGGCTGACCCCGTTCTACCGGCCTTTGCGCGGAGATGGCGAGACTGGCGACGCCGGTATGTACTACGTTGGGCTGATTAACCCTCCTCGCTACTTCGGCCACTCGCATTACGATTGGATGCCGGGATTCCGTACAGCGGCTGGTAGGCACATTGCGCACTCTGGTCAAGAGTGGGGGCTTCCGTACGCCGATAACCCCGTCGAAAACGCGCTTTTAGTGCAGTACTACAACGACTTAGGTAACGGACAATTAGGCATAGGCGAATGGCTTACGGATTTTTGGCGTAACTCTCCGGGGCACTACGCTGCGATTGTCTCTGCTAACTGGGACACCCGAGGGTTTTTGAGCTTACTAGACGTTTTTGAAAAACACACGGCGCACCCTTCAGCATCGTACTTTTTGGTAAAAGGCGCTAGCTTAAACGTCGGCGGTAGCGAGCACAGCGGCACAGTAAATACGATATTCGACGTTAACGCGGTGCCCGGTCAGTACTGGAACGAATTGCCCCCTAGCTCGCCAATACAAGACGAGCCGGGGCTTTCTGTGTGGTCTGAAAATTTCTGCCAGCGGCTTACATGGGTACCTACCCCTGATGTTACGGTCAATACGTATGCCGGCGGGGTTGGTATGTACAACTCGCCCAACCCCCACTATTGCTACCCTGCGTACCAGATACGCCGGTTTAGCGTGGGCACTAGGTTTTATGAGCTACCGCCGCATAACGCGCCTTTTTATACTGGCCAACTTAACCAAACCTTTCCTGACGCCGACCTCGCTACTGATGAATTTATGTGTGTGGCGGGAGCACATCCGTTTGAAAAGGACGGCCAGACTTGGATTCGCGTGGTGTACTGGGAAACAGACGCCATACCGCAGTATGTCAACTACCAGATCAACAATAGCTACACTGGTCCGCTGGTGCTGGGCACGCACGCAAAGGTGATAGTAGCGGTGTTTCCCGCCGCTTTGTCTGAGTCTTACGACCTGCCGTGGCGAACGCCAGAAACGCAGGGAGTATCGTGGGGCATAGAGGACGAGTACGACTTCACTATCGCTAACGGCTTTGTGCCACAGTGGGCTGGCACCGTGGAGTTTTCTAGCGATGGCAACAAGTTCTGCTTTACCGCCTACGAACTAAGCAGCAACAGCGTTACCGCGCAATACGACCGTGTCGCTAATAACTTCACTAATCCTGCGTTCCAAACAGCCCTGCCGTTCACACAGCGCGCCGCTATTCCGCGAACCGTGGAGTACAACGCCACTAGTGGGTTCACCTTTCAACCGCAACAGACGCCTATAACCAACGTAGTTAGCGCCGCTACTACCGACGTAGGGTCTACGTTCTCTGTGGGCGGAGATACATACCAGCTTGTTAAAAATCAATACACGCAGGCCGCGCAAGGAAGCTACAACATATTCCCCCACTACGATGACGCCGACCAGTTACAGCATGTGCAATCGGTTATAGACTTTTATGGGTACCAGTATGGATACGCAGATTTTCGGTACGGGCATCTGTTACACAACCAGTCCACTACGGGCATGGACCACTACATGTGGGCGCAGCAGAAACTGGTTTTTCCTAGCGGTAAAGAATTTGTTTACTTTCAAGCGAACAAGACAGTCCCGCCTTTGCCCACGGTTACCAGCAGTGGCCCCGTTAGCGTACAGTATTACGATACGTCTACGCCGCACGCGAACAGTCCTTACACGACCGGCGGTAATTTTGTTTGTTACATATCTAGTCTAAATCCTAAAACAGAAGAAATATCGTACGTGCGAAATACATCGCATAGGTATAAGTGGACATACAATTCAGTAGATTACGATATAATACTTTTTGATAGCTCTGTAGAACAAGACTTAGGAGACGGGGTAACAGACGTACTGTGGACAAAAACGCACACAGCCCCCGTTAGCAGTGGCGCTGTTTGGGCGCACGGGGACTACGCCGGCCACGAGTTTTGGGAAGAATCGCTGCTAGATGGCCGCACAGGGTCTAGTTTGCGGAACGAGTATGTATATGAGTGGGGGCCGTTCTATAATGACAGGCTATACAATTTATCTGAGATACACTTTACTACGCCAGTAACACTTACAAACGCAAGCTCAGATTACGTACGCGTAACTATATCTAAACTTATGGGAGAGCCTACTCGGGAGTATGTGAATTATCACGAAATCCACAGCGCCGTCGGAGGGGCTGTACCCCAGTTTACTTTCGCGGAGATAGCGGTGCAGTCTGCGCCTAGCGGCACTACCATGTACACCCTTGAGCGGCGTTATCCGGTAAACCACGAGCTAAGCTGCGTGCCTAGCCGGTGGATAACGGCGCAGTCTGAAGATTTTTCCTTGCATCGCGTGCAAATTGGGCCGGAAAGCGACACGCTATGCTTGGCGCCCGCGTCGCTGTTACCACCCCTGTTGCCGCCTACCCAGACTACAAGCCGCGTTTTGACCTACAAGGAACGCCAACTTACTCGGTTTAATAGCTACGACATGCCGTATGTTGGCCCTATACCCGAAAATGTAGTTTATTTAGCCGGGGCGCCTAGTAGTTATACCTATGGCGAGTATAGGCCAGACCCAAGCGGCGACCCGTTGTTGGTAATAGAAGCTAATTTTGACTTAGATAGCGCCGCAGGGCTTACAGGAGTTACCGATGTTTTTCCTTGTGGTGTTATCTATTGATGTGTAATCTATGGTAAACTAGTTCCCGCTAACATTTGTAGGAGGCAAACATGCCCGCTCCCTCACAATATACATACGCCGCCAGCGCTGTTATTGCAGCGAATAACGCATTTCTTAACCTTATCGACGACGGCTCCGTCGGCGGCAAAATTGAGTTGTATGACGACAGCGACGTTTTGTTAGCTGAAGTTCTGCTCGGCACCGGGAACGTCCAGCCTAGTGGCGTTGTTGATAGCAGCACGGGCGTGCTTACTTTGACTATTGCCGGACCGGACACGGCGGCAAACGCTACAGGTACCTGCACTTACGGCGTAATCAAAGACGACGCGGGGAATGTCCTGCTTAGTATCCCTACGGTTGCAGGCTCTACGCCTGTGTCTGGGTACTTAGTACTCAACTCGTTGTCTATCGTATCAGGTTCGCAAGTAACGGTAGTCTCCGCTGTTATCGGCGGCTAAGGCCGCACCAGCCATGCTGGTTAGGGGAGGGGTAGCTAGTGCCAGCCATCACTAATGAGCCGGCTGATGTAACAGTAAATGAATACGACGCAGTTACATTATCGGTAACCATTGACACGCCACAAGCGGGGACCGTGTACCGTTGGTACATGGTGGATGATGGCGGCACCGAGTTAGTCAACACCGCTGCTACAAACACGCTAGTATTTGCGCGGATACGCCCTCTATCGGGCGGGCACCGCTATCAATGCGTTGTAGACGTAGCCGGCGACGGGCTTACTTTGCTGACTAGCCGCGTCGCTAAGATCACGGTTGTACGGAAAACGCGCGTAGATACAGACGGAACGGCGCTCGCCACGGACTTTACTGGCCCTGTGAGCCAGCGCTTCGCCGACATACGCGCAGCATCTCCGTCTACATATTCTTCGACTGTGTTTGCACCGGACCCCGATACGTTTGACCCGTTACCTTCTCCCGACTCGGTAATAGGTGGTGGCGGGGCCACAACCACATACAATTTTTGGGATGTATTTTCTTGCGGCAACGCAAGCAATGCCCCTCTGGTTAGCGCAGATTATGTCACTGGCGGCAAGGGTGCGGGTTACACGTTCGATTTCACGCCGGCACCGGGCGCACGACGCAAGCCGGGCGGTGGCCCTATAAAGATCAACCTAGATTCGTCTAGTGGCACGCCGCCGGAAGTGCTGTACAGCGGGTTTAGTTTTTCATCAGCCGTTACCGGCCCCGCTAACAAAATGCTGTGGCGAGTGGAGTACGACGACTAATGGGCTTTACGCAAGCAAACAGCAACTCTAACGGGACTACCACCGTTTCTAATGCTAGCGGCCAAATTGCTTCTATTGATGGCCCTACGTTTAAGGGGTATGACGAAAACGGAAACGAGGTGTACACCGTTTTTGTCGTCTATAAAAACGGCACTAGCGCCACGTATGAGATTGACACGCTAGAAGAACTCCAGTGGTTCATGGATGCGCGAGACCGTCTGCGCATGCAGTCGTATCAAACAGATTTAGATGTACGCGATGCAGAGGTGCACGACAGCGACACAAGAGAGTATGAGCCGGTGGATAGGTCGGCAGACGAACCACTAGCTGTAGACCCACCTATTCCGGTGTTGCTTTTAGACTTGCCAGCATCGTCAGTAGTTTCTGCCGGCCAACAGATTCAGCTTACGTTTACACCTACCGCCTGTAACATTCAGTGGTATGAAGTCGGCGTAGGCGCTCTACCCGGAGAAACCGACAACACGCTAACGCTAGACTTTATGCTTCCCGAGGACGCGGGGCGGCAGTTTTATGCTATTTGTTGGACAGATGCTCGGCCCGACGATGGCGTGCTTACCACGACGACCAGCCTTGTCCTTGGCCCCGAGATTTACGACCCTTACCGCGCGTACTCTACATTATTTCAGATGGAGAGCTTGGGGGTTACGACCAACACTAACTACGTAGACGGGCTTCCTTTCAAAGCTCCTATTAATTCGCAGTTTTTGTTTGTTAGCGGTGGCCATAGCTCGTCTTGGCCGGGTCCACCCGATACCGCACAGGACTGGACGAGCACGCAGTTTCGTAACACCGATAATTCCCGTTTTGGGGCGGCGTCCCTGCGAATTAACGGACTACGTGACTACGCAGCGTGGTACGGATTAGATAACGGCGAACGCCAGCAGTACTACGATCTATTTAACCTCGCGTACTACACTAATCCTGATAGCTGGAACACTGCGCCCGAAGACCACCAAGGCGGTGTACCGCCTTTGTTCGACCAAGACTTCACGATGGAGGGCTGGTTTTTCTCTGACTACGCCCTTACTACGCTCGACGAAATTGAGGCGGCAGAAGGGTCTACAGGAGAGTGGAATAACTGGGCTAGATCGTCGAACCGCGCGTGCCTGTTTAGTATTGGAGAGCCGTTCGACGCGGATAGGACAGATTCCTTAAACCCCGGCGCTGAAACGGCGCGTAAGGTTAACCTTCGTGAAGGAGCTATCGACCCGTCTTCGCTAGATGGGCACTTTAGCGGGCTGTTTTCTATGCCCGACGGACAGCTTGTTTGGTCTAGTTTTTACCCCGATACGGAAGTAGTGCCGGGGCGGGCAATTTACAGCCTCGACTATTTCTTAGAACACAAGGTAATTGTTGCCGATCTTGAGCCGCACAACGTGCGCGACGGAGCATGGCACTTCGTATCAGTAACGCGGCGCTCGGGGAATATATACATCCACGTAGACGGCGTGTTGGTGGGGTCGGGCCGCGACGACACTAGCTACCCTGCTATAGTGCACTACGCCTCAGTAAACGGCGACCGCGACCACGGAAAGCAGGCGCACACGCCTTTTTATATAGGGCAACTGCTAGGCGCTGGGTTTTATGGCCAATCTAAAGTTTTCACTTACGAGTGGAACAACAAAAAAGGGTGGTTTAACGACCAGCCCGGTGTGTCGGCGCCCAACGTCTATAGCCAATGTACTTGGGGCGGGGATATTGACTCGTTCCGGTACACGCCCACTAAGGCGCGCTACACGAGCGAAGACTACGAAATTCCGGGCACAGAGTTTCACACGCTTGAGATTCCGGTTTACGGCGGCGAGATGCGTGTCCCCTCACCGCTTGGGGAACCCGCAGTTCAAACCCAAGTAGAAACAGGGTTTGTTAGCGCCTTTGTCCCTATAGCTGGCGCGCCGCAGATTTATTCTACTTCGGACACTACGGTTCACGGCCTGCTAGTGCCGTCTCCTTTGTCTGCGCCGGCGGCGTTTGTGCAAGTTCCCGCAAACGTGTCTTCGCGCCTTTCCGTGCCGGCGCCGTTGTTCGCACCAGAAGGGGAAGTAGACATACCTTTGGCTGGACGCTTGCGGGTTCGGTCTCCACTCGGTCGGCCTAGTGTGCTTGCTACCGGCCAGTTCGACGTAAAGCTAGATGTTCGGTCGGCGCTAGGCGCCCCGTCAGCAGCTGCCGTGGGGCCAATCGACTCATGGGTGTCGTCGCCTTCACCGCTGTTTGCCCCAGCCATACAAGCGAACGTTAGCGCAGGCGTCACGGCGCAAGAGACCGTGTATGAGACGGCTGTTATTACCAGCGCTATGTACACCGATCTGGTTAGAAGCACGGTTACCGACAGCGCCGTTATAACCAGCGCGGCAACTATAGAAGCATCGTCGAAGCTGCTTGAGTCAGCGACTATCGCAAGTGCGGCGTACCCCCGTCAGACCATCGTAGTTAGCTACACTGACGGCGCTATTATTAACGACACAGCAGTAACTGACGTCCGCACCATCCAACTTGTTACGGAGTCGGCGGTTATCAGCGACATCGCCACGCTCGAAGCACCGCGCACTACGGTTACTGAATCGGCAGTAATTAGCTCCGCTCTTTATGCGGGCCGTACGCACACGGTTGCCGTATCAGACGCGGCTAAGATTGTTGCGAGAGCGTACACCCCTGTCCGGCTAACCGCTGTAGACGGCGCGGTAATTACTGACGCTACGTATTTCCAGATTACCTCGCGAGTAACTACTACTGACGCGGCGGTTATCACCAGCGCGGCGTACGTCGAGACTGAAGCTGTAACCACAATTACTGAGTCGGCGGTTATTACTGCTAACGCTCTACCCAGAGTGCAGGCTAAGACCACCATTACTGACGAAGCGTTTATCTATGACACCGCATACCCAGTAGCTGATGTAAGTGGACAGCCGTTTGGTGAGCAAAGCGCGTGGACGGCCAACACAAATATCTGGGCTATGTCGCGCTACGCCACTAACGACATCACGGGTCTGGCGGGGCGCTACGCAGTGGCGGCTAGCGGCTTGTACGAGCAAGCGAGTACGTATGCCAACCTGTCTATTCAGTCTGGCTTCCTAAACTTTGGGTCGCCTTCGCTGAAGACGACTCCGGCTATGTATTCTTACTCTACGCATGCCAGCCCAATGACCATAAAAGTAACCGCCGACCTTAACGGCGCGCAGAATACATACACTTATACAGAGATGGCTCGCCCCGCCGGAGACCACCGTGCAGTTCGTACGCTGTTCGGCAAAGGGCTAAAGAGCACATACTTCAAGCTGGGTATATCGTCTAGCGGGTATACACACGTACAGTACTGCGTGCCAGTAGTACAAGAGCTTAGCAGGAGAATCTAATGTCTGTTTCAGTAGACTATGATGGCAGCGGTACCCCCAATGTTATCTACTCAGTAGTAGGTTCTCCGGCGTGGACGGCTAACACCACCACAGAGGTGCTTCGTCGGGGTAATGAGGTTTACCAGTACCTTACCGATTTGGAGACTAGCGCAGATGCAGTGGCTAGCGCGGCGTACGATACCGTAGCGGAACTCAGGGCGTTTTCTGCGTCCGTTGGGTCTGTTAGCTTCACGCCGCCAGAGGCTACGTTCTCTGAGACAGGTCCAGTCAGCACGTCCACCCTGCCGTACCAAAGTCTTTCGCCCGCGTCGTTTGACCCAAATGCGGCGTACCAATACAACTTAGCTGACCCGGTTGAGCGCGGCAACATCCCCGCGCCGGCGCTACCTGTATTTAACGCACCCCCAGTCCCGCCGTTGTCACCAAATAATTCAGCGCCTTCCGCACCTACACCTTATGAGTTTGACGGTGGGGAAGCCCCTGCGTTTGCTTTGCCTGACAGCCCGATTGAGACGGTACTTGCGCCAACACTGCAAGATATTACACCACCAACCATAGACGGCGTAGATTTGGCCGACCTAAATTTGTTGGTAGATGTGTCGGGGCTTGATGCGGCTATTGCGCGGCTACAGACTCCCGCAGGGCCAGTCTTGCCTACATACACAAAAGTTTTCTCGGGGTTAGAGGACGCCGCCGTCGCTTTAATTGACGCGGGAGTAGATGTACCCGATGGAGACGACTTAACGGGGCTTACCGTCCACAACTTGCTAGCTGACCGAGGACTCGACAACCAGAGCTACAACACGCATGGGGTAGACGACTACCGCAGTGCGTACGTAACCAATCTTGACAGTGCGGCAACTCGCTCGGCCCAGTATAAGTCGGGCGTAGCGCTCAAGCGGGTTATGCTTCCAGCGTACGCCGCTGCCGTAAAAGTATCTGCGGACATAGCTACGGCCCTGTTTGACTTAGATTTTGCCGCAGCTAAAACAGCCGCAGAAGCAAAGCTAAACACGGCGGTAGCGCTTATAAGTAGCTACAACGCTGAAGTGCTGCGGCTACAAGCCGAGGCGCAACAGTACACCGCCGGAACTAGCCAAGCCGTTGCCGAGGCGGACGCGTTTGAGCTTGAAGCTAGACAGGTGGAGCTAGTTGGACAAGTTAACGCACTGGACGCGGACAGCTTCGCTATACAAGAACGGGCCAAAAAATCACAAGCGTCAGTTTATGCGGCCCAAGTGTCGGGAGAAGAAACTAAGCTAGACGCGTACGCCGCAATCGTACAGAGCTACGAGGGCAAGGTGCTAGAAGCTAGAACAGCGGTGTTGGCGTACGCGGCAGAGGCGCAAGCCTTTGACACAGCGGTGCGTCGCGCAGTTTCTGAGTATGAGTTATACGCCGCTAAGGTCAGAGGCACGCAAGAACAAAATTCGGCCAAAACCGTCGAAATGGCGGCACAAGAGTCCGAGTTTAGGGCTTTGTCTGCCGACGCCTCTGCGATTACTAGCGCCGCCGCCGCTTCTGCTACGCGACTGTCTGTAATAGCCGCCGAACGGTCTGCGGCCTACCAGCAACGCGCTGTTAATAACGCCACAGAAGCGCTGCGCATAAACGCTATCGGCAGTGACTACAACAAAGAAGTCACGGATTATGTTAACAACATCGCTGTTGAAGGCGCTGGGCTAGCGGCTCTTGGCGCAAAAGGCACTGCTATTTCTGAGTACGTAGACCGCGCGCAGCGCGCAGCGGGACGCGCAGCTACCTTATCCCAAACAGCAAATGAGCAGTTAGCCAGAGCATACGCTTCGGTGTACGATGCAGCAGGGCGCGCCGGTTCAGCCATTGCCTCGGGCCAACTAAGCAGTTTCCGCGCTTCCGCCAGCTTAACGGCCTCTGAAGCGTTGCAGGCGGCGGACTCCTACGGCGTTTCAATTTCCTCGCAAGGCAGTAACAGCTACTCCGAGAGCGACACGGCTTCGCGGAGCATTGAGGCTACACCATGACGACTATATATCAGAACGTATCGACGGTTATTGACCGCGCGCTATCGCTGGTCAGTAGCGGCATAAATACCAACATAGGCGACCTAAATCCGTCGGACGTAACTATTCCAGCGGTAGACTTTGCCGCCAACGTAACAGCGGACATTCCAGAAAACCCCTCGTTTTCGCCAGCCGCCCCACCAACGGCGCAGGCTACGGGGGCTGTAGACGATGCCGCATACTCCGCCGCGTCGTCTGTTATTGGCGTGTTTAGCACGCTGACACCGCCTTCCCTAGATTTTGCTACGCCCGAAACGCCGGACTCGCTCCCCACCGTAGCGGCACCGGTGCCAAATTTAGCGTACCCCGAAGCAAGTTTTATATCTGTAGACGACAGCGCCGGACTAAGCCTACCTACTGCACCAAATGTGCTAGTAGGAGAAACCCCCGAGCTTACCGACATACCTGAGCTAAACTTCGATTACACGCCAGTCTCGCTGTTTACTGGGGTTTTGCCTGACGGCCCACAAGATGCAAACGTAGATGAACTGGTGGCACCGGGGCCGCTAGTGCTAACGCCAGCTACAGCGGCAGTATCCGCCGCGTTGCAAGTTGAGCCAGACGATACAGGCGTGTCGGCACTGGCTACCCGCCAACTAACGCAGATAGAGCGCCAGCGACACGACGCGACACGGCAGGCGTTTATAGAGAGCGCTGCTAAAGGCATGTCCAGCACGTCCGGCACCCTAGCGGGCGTACTCCACAAAGTACTAACGGACGCAGAAGATAAGGCATCTGCCGTGTCAGCCGCCGCCCAAGAACAAGTCGCTAACGACGCTGTAGCCGTAACTTCTGCGGCGTTTGGCGCCGCTACGACCATAGAGCAGGCGGCTTTTAGCGCGCACACTTCCAGTGCCGTAGCGGTTATTCAGGCGTTTAAGCACAACGCAAACATGCACATACAGCTGTTTAACGCCACAGCTAAGGCGTACAACGAGCACTTACGCGCTGCTAAAATTATTGTGGATATGTACGGCGAGTATGTAAAAGCGACGCTAGCACAAGAAAAAGCCAAAAACGCAGAAATATCAGAAGATAGAGCGATCCTAACAACTAACAAAGCTAAGTTAGGCATATATGACGCCCAGATAGATACTACAAATGTACAAGCAAACATTTACAGTACTAATGTTAAGGCAAACACTCTGCCTATAAAAGAGTTCGCTATTTACCTTCGCGGGCTAAATACGAACCTAGACATAGCTAGGGTAAACGTAGAAGCGTATGCAAGCGCGATTAAAGGCTACGTGTCTGCGGTAGACACAGACAAAGCCAAAATTAGCGCTTATGCCGCGCAAGTGCGCGCGGAAGGTTCAGCCACTAATGTTTATAAGGCTAACTGGGACGCGTATGCGACAGCCCTCGGTGCAAACCAAAGCATAAACGATGCGGCGCGCGGGTTTAACGCGGCGAGTGCGCAAGCGGTCAATGCCGAAATCGGCGTATTTAGGGCGGCGGCTGACCAGCAACGGTCATATATACAGGCGCTTACGCAGTGGATTAGTACAAACAACGCCATTGTTGCGGACCACTCCCGAGCGTTGCAGGCGGCAGTCCAGTTTGCGAGCCAAAAAGCCGGGGTGTCTGTTAGCTTAGAAAATGCTAGACTCGACGTAGAACTAGCTTTGGCTGATACAAATGCACTACAGCAATCTTTAGAAAGCCAGCGGCAAGCGGCCCAAGCCACTATTGACGCAGGTTTAGCTTCTTCAGAAGCTACCACTTACGCAGGGCTGGCGCAGGCCGCGTATGCAATTAGAAGTGTATCTGCAAGTCTTGGCTCGTCAGCAGGGGATAACACGGGGTATAATTTCAGTAGTAGTGCATCAGAAACAGATTCGTATAGCAGATCGTACTCATATAGTAAAAGTCGATCCATAACGGTGTAAGGTAAACTTATGGCAACCTTTGAAGAAGACTTTAGCCGCGCATTAGAAAGCAAGCTAGCTACCGCAGAAGCCGACCGTGCTCTAACTGGCGCGCGGACCACTGAAACACAGCAGGCGGCACAGGCTCAAGCGCTAACCACAGGCTTGACGGGCGGCACATTTGCCGCGTATTCCGACCCTGCGCAAGTTAGCGCCCTGCGCCGAAACCTCGCCGGCCAAGGCTTCGGTTCTGCTATTTCTCGGCAACCTAGCTCACCTGTGGACTTTACTAGTACTAGCACTCCGCGCGCTATTTCTTTTGGTCCTAACGAGGACACCCAAGGGTTTAGTCCGCTTGGGTTTAAAGATGGCGGAGTAGTTGCCCCCGGCGATATGCGTATGAGTCCGCTGTATAAGCAGTACGTAAAGGCTATGAAAAACGCGGGCTTAGGCAAGTCTGTACTGCCTCCCGAGCAAGCTATTCCTAGAATTGCACAGCAACAAGCTCAGTTGGCTAGACAGCTGGCAAAGCAAACAAATATGGGCGGTACTGGAGCTATGGGCTTCGCCGATGGGGGAGAAGTGGATGTAGGCGGTGCATTGCTTGACGGCCCCGGCACTGCAAAATCTGATTCTATTCCCGCTATGATCGACGGAGAGCAACCCGCAGCATTATCTAAGGGCGAGTTCGTTATTCCTAAGAAAGTAGTAGATTACTACGGCACTAAGTTTTTAGACGCTATGGTAGACAAAGCTAGGATGGCGATGAAGAAACAGGCGATAGCGTAATATGAATGTGCGGATTTTATCGAACGCCGAGCTTGACGCCCAAGAAGCACGGGCGCTAGTTGATGATGAGGAAATGGAGTCGCCCGTTATGGACGACTTGGCCCAGCATATACACCACTGCTGGGAAGCGGCACGGACGCAGAAACAAATGGTTCGCGACCGCATCTTTAAATCACAAAGAGCGCGGCGTGGCGAGTATGATCCGCAGAAGTTACGTGCAATTCGTGAAACTGGCGGCTCCGAAGAATATGGCCGTGTAACCTCCAACAAATGCCGTGTAGCCGAGTCTTGGCTACGAGACGTCTATCTAGGACAAGCTGAGCGCGCGTGGACTGTTAAGCCTACGCCGTCGCCGGAGTTGCCCCCGGAGGACAAAGCGCAGGTTGAGGAGGCTATTCAAAACGAGTTATTAGAAGCCGTCGCCGCATACGGGCAAGCGCCTTCGCAAACCATGATCCAGTCGCGCCGAAACGAGCTTACCGATGCTGTCCGCATGCGGGTAAACGAGGAAGCGCGTATCGCGGTCGAGCGCATGGAGCAAGTAATCGCTGACCAGCTAGCCGAGTGCGGCTGGGACAAGGAGTGGGCTGATTTTCTGAACGATTTTGCGACCTACCCTGCGGCGCATTTTAAAGGGCCGATTGTACGCCGGCGCACCGAGCTTGAGTGGACTAGCAAAAACGGCAAATGGATCGCCAAGCCCAAAGAGGTTTTTGCTCCTACTGTAGAGCGCATCGACCCAATCCGTTGCTACCCGTCTCCCGATGCAATCACGCCGCAAGATGGCTATTTTATTGAGCACATCACGCTCAGCCGTGGCGAGTTGTACGATCTTATTGGGCTAGAAGGGTTTAGTGAGGAGCACATTCGCGCAGCGCTTACCGACGGAGAAGGCGGCAGTCTTACTAACTGGTTAGGACTAACAGACGCTGATGAGATGGACTCTGAGATGGACAGGCTTGAGCACCTATCGCCTGACCACCGCTACGATGCGTTGGAGTTCCACGGCCCTGTTAGCGGGCAAGACCTTATTGACTGGGGGCTTGACGACATTGACGACCCCGAGCGCGACTACGAGGTATGCGCGTGGGTTGTGGGCCGGCACGTTATTAAGGCCACGCTGAACGACGATCCGCTGGGCCGGCGCCCATACTACAAAGCCTGCTGGGAAGAAGTACCCGGCGAGTACTGGGGCCAAAGCCTGCCCGATGCGCTGGACGATGTGCAGGGCGTAGTAAATGCGGCTATTCGCTCACTTGTTAACAATATGAGCATGGCATCTGGCCCACAGGCGGTAGTCAACGTAGACAGACTGCCTCCCGGCGAGGAAATTGAGGGCATGCAGCCTTGGAAGATTTGGCAAGTGCACGACAGCCAGTATGGAGGTAGCGGCGCTCCTATTAACTTCTTCCAGCCAAACACCAACTCCGCAGAGCTTCTAAATGTTCTTGAGCGGTTTTACACCTTTGCTGATGACTGGAGCCTTATCCCGCGATACATGCAGGGTAGTGGCGGCGGTCTAAGCGGTGGCATCGGGCGCACGGCGTCCGGCCTTTCTATGCTGTTTAACGCGGCAAACAAAGGGCTTAAAGGCGTAGTATCCACAGTCGATACAAACGTGCTGTCCCCGCTTATCGAAGCTATGTACGCATTTAATATGATGTACAACGACGACGAGTCGATCAAAGGGGACGCCCAAGTAGAGGCGCGCGGCGCCATCTCGCTCATGCAGCTTGAAACCTTGCAGTTGCGCAGAAATGAGTTCTTGCAAGCGACCGCCAACCCCGTGGATTCTCAGATTGTTGGCCCAGAAGGACGCGCAGAAATCCTACGCGAAGTGGCTAAAGGGCTTGAGATGGATGTAAATAGGCTTGTTCCCCGTCGCGGCCAAGTGCCGCAGTTGCCTCCACAAGAAGGGCAACAACCGCCACAAGTAGGCGGGGGACAAAACCTAGAGAATGGGGCCGCAGTTACCGATAATTTTAGCCCTAACGGTATGACTCCATAATTGACAACACCTAGATTGTTAGGAGTATAATGAAAATAGATCGACCCACATTAGAGATTTTGGCCCGTGTAAATATGCACGAGCCGAAATTTGTTGAATGGCTAGAAAGTCGTTTAGCAAAACATCGTGACGATGCCCTTATGGGACGTGACGAAATAGATGTGCGAATAGCACAAGGGCGCGGACGAGAAGTGGCTGAGATTATTCGGCTATTATCCGACGCAAATGAACACCTTAGAAAAGCGGAAAACCGAGCATCCAGTTAGGAATAGCACACGGACCCGGCATCGAGGAAGAAAGCTATGGTATTTGACCCCAAAAAGTTAGGCGAAGAAGCGGATCAGCTCATTCAAAACCTGAATCAACAGCAGGCGCAGGCAGCAGAGGCAGAAGAACCAGCTGAAGCGGCAGTTGAAGATCAGGCGGTAGAAATGGAAGCCGACGCTATCGCGGATGATGAGGTCGTAGCAATAGACGATCAAGGAACTAGCGACCACACCAATGAGTCGCCAGAGGCCGAACCGCAAGCGGCTACAGACAGCGAGGCTATTGCCGAACTGCGCAAGCAGATAGAGGCATCCGAGCAGAAGTGGCGCGTTTTGCAGGGGATGATTAACAAGAAAGATCAAGAACTAGAGGCTATGCGGGAACTGTTCGCTCAAGTTGAGTCAACACCCCCCGCCGCAGAGGAGCAGAAGTTGTCGGTGCCGCAGGCGACACCACAGCTGACGCAAAAAGACGTCGAGGAGTATGGTAGTGAACTAGTAGATATGGTTAAGCGTGCTGCGCAAGACGTATCTAGTAACACTACAGCCGAGATTCTACAATTAGTAGAAGAAAGGCTAAAGAAACTCGAAGGTTCTGTACAGACTGTAGAACAGTCTACCGCTCGTACAGCACAAGAAGTCTTCTTTGATAGTCTGACTAAATCAGTACCAAACTGGCAACAGCTAAATACTGATGAAACGTTCTTGAACTGGCTTAACCAGCCAGAGCCGATGGTAGGAGCGCCAAGACTGCAACTATTGCAAGATGCAGTGGCTAAGCAAGACGTTCGACGGGCAGCGTCGTTTTTCAATACATTTGAACAACTTATGGGTGTATCTGAAGAACCTGCGTCAACTGAAGAACCTGCTGAAACCGAAGCCTCCGCACCTAGCGAAAAGCTGGCTAAGAAAGTTGTTCCCGGCAGAGGGCGAGCCGCAACGCCTAAAGGCCAAGGTGATAAAATGGAGTGGGATCGTAAGTCCATCGCCAAGTTATATGATGACAAACGTTTGGGTAGAATTTCACCTAAAGAGTTTGATAAACTTGAACGCGATTTATTCCGAGCGCAATCCGAAGGTAGGATTGCAGTTTAATATGGGCCTAACTCTAGGAGAGTAACATGGCATATCCTCACGCAAGCGGGACAGTATCGTATAGCGGTACTTTTATCCCAGAAATCTGGTCAAAGAAGCTCATCGAGAAGTTCTACGATGCTACTGTTTTGACTGCTATTTCTAACACCAACTACGAAGGTGAGATTCGTAGCCAAGGTGATATGGTAAAGATTCGCACCATCCCCACCTTGACCATCAACGACTACCAGTCTGGACAAACTCTGGTAAACCAGCGTCCAGAAAGCGAAATCGTTGAACTGCTTATCGACAAAGGTAAGTACTGGTCTGCAATCGTTGACGATGTACAGGATGTACAGGCTGACCTTGAACTTATGAACATGTGGGCAGGTGACGCGTCAGAGCAGATGAAGATTCGGGTTGACACCGAAGTTTTGGGTTCTATCGTTCCCGACTTCGCTGCTGAGAACAAAGGCGCTGCCGCCGGTCGTATCTCTGGCAACATCAACCTTGGCGCTACGGGCACTCCGCTGGCAGTAGACAAGTCCAACGTCCTCGACGTAATCTTGGATATGGGTCAAGTGCTGGACGAGCAAAACCGCCCCGAGACTGGACGTTTCTTGGTTATGCCTTACTGGGCAACTACTCTGCTCAAGAAGTCAGACCTCAAAGACGCGTCTTTGACCGGTGACGGCTCCTCGCCTCTCCGCAACGGACGGGTCGGCATGATTGACCGCTTTGAGATTTACCAGAGCAACAACCTGCCCAAAGTCGTTGACGGTGGACAAAATGCCTTCAACTTTATCGCGGGTGTAAAGAATGGTCTGACGTTTGCTTCTCAGCTGACCAAGACTGAATCTCTGCGTGCAGAGTCTACTTTCGGTAACATCATGCGTGGCCTGCAAGTCTATGGCTACAAAGTTATCGACGGCAAGTCTCTCACCGCTGCGTACGCTTACAAGGCATAAGGAGACTGACCTATGGCGACTTTTAACGCTTACCCCGGCGCGGACGGGGCACTGATCGTAGACGGCAACGGTAGCAACGCTGCTAGCGCCCCTGCGGTAACTGTACTGGAAGGTACTTTTGACGCCTCCTTGTTGAACCTTGCTGCTAACGATGTAGTAGAAGTAATCAAAGTGCCCAAGGGTACTCTGGTTCTCGACGTTATGTACGAGGTAATCAACGGTGACGCTGCTCAAACTGTCAACATCGGCGACGGTGCTGACGTAGACGGTTGGGTTGCGGCGGCTAGCGTCGCTACTGCTGGGTCTGTTGGACACGGCGGCGGTGCATTTGCTGGCGGCAAGTTCTATTCCGCTGACGACACCATCGACATTGAGTGCCCCACTGCTGGTGCGCACGACACAATGAAGATTCGTGTCTTTGCCCACGCCGTTATGTGCGGCGTTGCTGGCTAATCGGTCCGTTTTGTGGGACTCTTTAGGGGAGCTATGCTCCCCTCTTTTTATTAAGGACTGTGAATTATGCCTAAGATGCTTCGACACGAAAAAACGGGTGATTTGTATATCTATACCGCTGCATTAGCGACCCGAGAAGATATGGTAGAGGTAGAAGACGAGCCTACGCCGGAGCCTACCCCTGCACCTAAGCCAAAAGCTAAAGCTAAGCCAAAAGCTGAGCCTAAGCCTATCGTTGAGGAAGAATCTGAAGTAAAATCAGAGGATGACCTAGACTCTCTCTTTGGCGAGGAGTAATACATGACCGGCTCAGAGTTAATCGCGTATACACGCACGTTGTTGGCTGATTCTACTGAGCCGTATCTTTGGTCAGACGACTTCCTACTAACCGCTCTGCAAGAGGCGGAGCGGCTATTTTGTATGCGCACGCACCTGAACGTAGTAGAGGAGTCGGTGACCACAGCTGCGGACTCCAGCACCTACGCGTTACCAGAAAACACACTAAAGGTTGTCTTCGCACACATAGACGACACGCCTGTAGACCGTCTAACTGCGCCAAGCAGTACTGTCTATTTGCGTAGTGCTAGGGGTAAACCTACGGGGTATGTTACTGGTTTTCCCACACGCAATGTTACGTTTTACCCCACACCAGATGCCGCGTACATTGTAGATTTAATTATAGCCGCCTTGCCCGAAGAAGGGTTTGGCGCTAGCGACGATCCGGTTGTCCCTGCTGAGTGGCAGTTGCTGCTCGCGGACTTCGCGGCGCATAAAGCACTTATCACTAACGATGTAGATGGTAACAACGTAGGCACTGCGACGACGTTTATGCAGCGCTGGGAGCTTGGCGTTCTGGAAGCTAAGCGTATGGATTATCTACTACGCACATCGCCCCGTGCGCCCCTGCGCTCGTGGACAGGAGGCAAACGGTAATGGCTAGAAACCCGGCACTAGAGAGGGAACAAGCAGCTTCGCTTACACAGGCGCTAGGCATCCCCACTAACTCTAGCAATAACAGCGGTATAGCGCGCGCTCGTGCTAACCAAAGAGGGAACCCTGCGCCCCCTGCGCCCCCTGCGCCCCCTGCGCCCCCTGCGCCTGACCCGTCGGCGGACGCGCTG
>Ga0255751_10000478_pt1 | contig 36858 bp, 20 predicted proteins | sample 071ome_20_FD_179951 | JGI IMG/M metagenome (GOLD analysis project Ga0255751, IMG submission 179951) | Coastal salt marsh microbial communities from the Groves Creek Marsh, Skidaway Island, Georgia - 071412BT metaG (version 2) | ecosystem: Environmental > Aquatic > Marine > Intertidal zone >... | reverse complement strand
GTCAGGCCGAGACCTCCGACTCGAGAGGTTAAAAGCATGACTGGAATGTCGTCGTTTTGACGAAATCGCGACACGCGTCTGTCTCGCTCCTCCACATTCACTTTGCCATCGATACGAACAAACAACTTGTCGCTGGCGCGAACATTCTTTTCGATGATGTCCAACATGGCTTGCGATTGAGAAAACACCAACGTACGATGACCCCCGGCTTGGAATCGATCGAGCATGGACATGAGGAAACGGAGCTTTGAAGAGACACTCTCATCGCCAGACTCAAGCACTTTGGCGTCAAAGCCGCACTCTCGCACCGCTAATGCCGCCGCCGCGGCAGCCTCTCCCGCGCAACTCTTCTTTTGTTCCACCGTCTGTTCTTCCGTCTCCTCCATGGTTTCGACGTGAGTCTCGTCGTCCTCATCTTGCTGCGCGATGCAACACAACGCCGGATGGTCGCAAATCTTCTTCAGCGTATTCATGCACGAAATGGCGCTTCCGCGCTTGTACACGGCGTCTCTCACCGGTTTCGAGGCTAAGAATTTGGTGTACAGCGCCGATTGAGCCTTATCAAGGGGAATCCACGCAATCAAATCATTCTTTTGTCCGAGCGCTTGCGGCGCGTGCGACACGTTTTTCCAGCTCGACTTTTTCAGCTTTTGATTGAGCGCCACGCCTGCCGCGACTAGCTTGACGTCGCCATCCTCCTTTGGCTTATTGTCCTCTTGCTTTTTCGCGAGCACTTCGCTCTTCTCCCGACGCAAGAAAAACGGTGCGCACGTCTTGCGCAACTCGGCACCGAGATCTTTCGCCTCGGCGCGCTGCTTTTGCGTCGCAGACGAAGCCTGGCCGGCGGTGATTTTGTGCACGAATCGACGTCTGAATTCATTTTCGCCGCCCAGCAAACCCGGACACGTTAAATCGTACAGAGACCACAGCTCACCGAGATCATTTTGTATCGGCGTGCCGGTGACAATCATGCGCAGATTAGCAGGAATTTGCCGCACCTTTTGCGCCACCTGCGTCGTCGTGCTCTTCAGTTTGTGCCCTTCATCCATGATTATCCAATCCCAGCGAAATGCGCCAGCGAAATCCTTTGGCGCCGAGCCTCTGCCTTCTCTTTGCGCCATTGTCTCCGCCAAATCCTCATCCGCCGGCGCACCCAGTTCGGTCGCGCGAGAGGTCACCATGCCGTACGACGTCAAGAGCACGCCCCGACCCGTCGTGCACGCCTTGAGCTGACGCGCGCGCTCGGATTGAGTCCCTGCGTAGTACTTGAACAGCGTCTGTCCGTGCTTCAACCCGCACTTTTCAAATTCCTTGGCCCAGTGCGGCAAAAGCGTCGTTGGGGCGAGAACGAGCACGCGTTTGCAGGCACCGCTCCGCATTAACCCCGTTACGAACGCTGCCGCTTGCAAAGTCTTACCCAAACCCATGTCGTCGGCGAGGATGCCGCCGCGGCCGACGAGTTGTAATCCCCACATCCAACGCACGCCGTCACGTTGATGATCATACAATCGCCCTGCAAGCGATGCGTGGAGCTCAAACTTCGGTCCACCGGGCTTGCCTTTTAATCGCAAAGGTTTATCTACCGCGAGTGTGTTCGCCGCCGTGCGATCCGCATCGACACCAATGTCTTTCGGCACGGGAACATCTGGCTCTTTCTCCTCGTACCGCATCTCGTTTTGCTGCCTCGTCGTTAATGCTTCCTCCTTTCTCGTGCTCGACGAACGCAACGCGTTCATGCCACCGTCGGATGTATGGTCGACTTTGCTTATTTCACTCCGCTTCATCGAATCCGCATTTAATCGTGACCCGAGCGCGGGAGATTCCCCGACGGACGACGTGTCGTCGTCGCTCAAAGTATCATCAGAAAACAGTGCATCATCATCATCATCCGTCATGGCATCGTCGTCGCTCTCCAACGCGCGTCCCACGCGTCGTCCTCGAGACTGTCGTCCCACGATCAACGCGTCGTTCTCTTCTTCTTCGCTACTCGTTCCAAAATCATCATCATTTTCGTCATCATCATCATCATCGTCGCTGTCACCCAACACGCGCGCGTTTACGCGTCGACGCCGACGCACCCCACCCTCGTCGCGCTTATCCACCCGTGGACGTCGTTTGATGACGGACGCCTCGACGTTGAGCTCGCGGAGCGGCGAGGACGCGGTCGACATCGCGCGCGCGGGTCGTTGTGACGATTCGTTGGAATGTCGAGACGGTTCGAGTCCGCCTTTGTTCCCCCAGTTTGGCGAAGCGGATGCGAGCTCCCACGTTTTCGTCGCGGCGACGGGATCGGACAGGGGAGAGACAGGGAGGACGTGACGAATGAAAAGTGTCTTGTAATAAATGTGTACTAAAATAGATGTACGTCAGTTAATTGCGCTGTAACTGGCGAGACGCAGCCTCGCCTCTAGATTAATGTTGCGTACGGTGATGCTCGCGTCGGCGGTCATCGCGCGCCGCAGATGTGAAGTAATTTCTCGCATTGTCTTGCGTCGCTCCCGCGGTCCCCGCTCAGTTTTCGACACCTTCAATCTTGTCTTCGACTTCCATATACAGTTGCTTGAGACGCTCAATGTTCTCTTCAGACGTCTCCCAGTAACCTCTACCGTTCGCTTCCAAGAAGTTGGCAACCATTTTACGGAACGAGTTCGGGTTGGACTCCATGAGGCGCTTTTGCATTTCCGGATCAGCCATGAAGGTCGTGTTGGCGTCTTCGTACACCCAGTTGTCGACTTGGCCAGAGGTGGCAGACCAACCGAGCGTGTTGTTCAAACGCTTTTGGATCTCACGAGTACCTTCGTAGCCAGACGCCATCATGCCCTCGTACCACTTCGGGTTCAACAACTTGGTACGCGAGTCGAGACGCATCGTCTCGGACAAGGAGCGCACCTGCGCGTTCGCCGTGGTGGTGTCGGCAATGTAAGAGGACGGCATCTTACCATCCTTACGCACACCTTGGACAAGCTTGGTCGGATCAGAGTCAAAGTAGTGGCTCACGTCGGTGAGCGAAATTTCGCTGGAATCCAAGTTTTGGAAGGTGACGTCAACCTTGGCCAAGGCAGACTCGAAGAGTTCCTTCTTCGTCTCCATACCAGCACCCGGAGCGTCAGAGTTGAACGCAAAGCTCTTACGGTTGAGGTACATGTCTTGGAGCTGGCTTTCGTCGTTCCAAGAAGAGTTTTCAACGGCAAGGTTGACGTTGCTCGAGTAAGAGCCAGACGCGTTGGAGAAAATGCGCGTCGCCGCCTCGCGGACAGACAAGCCAAGCTCAGCAGCTTGCTCCTTCGCGTGCTTACGTACGAAGTTCATCTCATCCGGTTCATTCTCTTGCTCCGCAGCGAGCTTGACGGCGCGATCCAACAAGTTCATTTGGTTGACGAACAAGTCGCGGAACACACCAGAGCAGTTGACGACAACGTCAATACGCGGACGGCCGAGCTCTTCCAAGCTAATGAGCTCAAGCTTGTTCACGCGACCGAGAGCATCCGGAGCCGGACGCACACCCACCATCAACATCACTTGCGCCAAAGACTCACCGTAAGTCTTGATGTTGTCCGTACCCCAAAGAACAAGAGCGATAGACTCTGGGTACTTGCCGCCATTCTCCACGCGCTCGCGCTCAATCAAGCGGTCAACGACAACCTTGGCAGACGCAACAGCCGCACCGGTCGGAATTGCTTGCGGATCGAGAGCGTGGATGTTCTTACCCGTCGGCAACACCTTCGGGTTACGGATCGGGTCACCACCCGGACCCGGGAGAACGTACTGACCTTCAAGTGCCTCAGTGAGAGCGCCGAGCTCGTTGTCCTTGACAACTTGCTCGAGGCAGAAGCGCAAGTAGTCGAACAACTTGCGCATCTTTTCGACGTCAGCACTCTCGAACTGGGTGCCCTTGAGGGCATCACCCCATGGAAGCGCAATGGCGGCAGAGCCAAAGAGCTTACCAACGCTGGCGAGTGCACCAGCGGCGACGCGTCCAGACGGATCAGCGGCGGCGCCCACGAAGGTGCGAACGCACGCGCGGCACGCTTCGGTGATGTCTTGCAAGAGCTGAACATCTTCGAGCTTACCAGCGTCGTTGGATCTGTAGATAGATTCGATATCGCGGCCGATAGAATCAGCCAAGATACCCGGGAGCGCTTGAATCTCTTCGTCTTCGCGGTCAATGGACGCAATGTTGACGAGAGTGGCAACCGCCTCCTCCGCGGATGGCGGGCAGCCAACGACGTGCAAGCCGCACGGCAACAAGCGGGACTCAATCTCCATGAGCTTTTGGTAAACCTTACCGACGATCATGTCGCGGGTGTCCGCGTCAAAGTTGGCGGCGTCAGCCTCCGGATCAGTCGGGATCTCCTTGACATCCTTGTCCAAGTTGCACGTAATGGCGGTGGAGATGATGGTGTTGACAATGGACGGACCACGGCCGGAATCCTTCAAGGTTTGGTAAGAGGAGATGAGTTCCTTGAGTTCCTTCAAGCCCTTGTACAAACCGGCGTTCTCAGCCGGCGGGGTCAAGTAGGAAATCGTGTTGGCGTAAGAACGGCGCTTGGCAATGGTCGCCTCAGACGGGTTGTTTGCCGCATAGTAGTAGATGTTCGGGATGTTACCGATCAACTGATCCGGGTAGCACACACCAGACATACCAACTTGCTTGCCCGGCATAAACTCGAGAGAACCGTGGGTACCGAAGTGGAGCACGGCATCCGCTTGGAAGATGTGTTCAAGGTAGGTGTAGTAAGCGGCGAAGCCGTGGTGCGGCGACGCAGACTTGGAGAAGAGCAATCTCATGGGATCACCTTCGTAGCCAAAGGTCGGCTGAACACCGATGAAGACGTTGCCAAATTGCTTGCCGTAGACGAGCATGTTTTGGCCATCGGTGTTGAGGTTGCCCGGCGGCGGACCCCAGTTTTCGTGCAAGTCCTCAGAGTAGAGGCAGAGGTTTTGGTACTCCTTCACCGGCATGCGGTACGCAACGTTGAGATCCGGGGAAGCGTACTGAGCCTCCTTGTCGTTAAGGACAGAGTTGATGAGTTCTTCTTCAGTTGACGGAAGAACACCAACGTTGTAGCCTTCACGGCGCAAGCCTTGGAGAACGCGGAAGATGGAGCCAAAGACGTTCAAGTACGCGGCGGTACCAACGTTACCCTTATCCGGCGGGAAAGAGAACACGGTAATCGCGAGCTTCTTGTTCGCCGCAGTCTTCTTGCGAAGGGCAGCCCACTTGATGGCGCGGTTCGCGATTTGCGAGGCGCGATCTTGGAGAGAGTGAGACTTACCAGACTTGGAGTCGCGACCAGAGAAGATCATCGGCTCGAGGCCGCCGTCGAGCTCCGGAAGTGCAACTTGAAGGGCGACTTGCACCGGGTGCAAACCGAGCGTAGAATCCTTCCATTCCTCGGTGGTTTGGAAAGAAAGCGGCACGGTGACCATGTACGGCACGTTGAGCTTCTTGAGAGACTCAATAGCCTTCGGGTGATCTTGACGCGCCGGACCGCCGACGAGGGCGAAACCAGTCAGCGACAAGACAGTGTCGACGTACGCACCCTTGGTGATCGGGTCAAAGAAGAACTGCTCAATCGGCCCGGAGAAGTCGAGACCACCGGCGAAGATCGGAACAACCTTGGCACCCTTGGCTTCGAGTTCCATCACCATACCGTCGTAGTGACCGCAGTCGCCGGTGACCAAGTGAGAACGCTGAAGGACGAGACCAATAACCGGAGCATCCGCCTTGAACTTGATGTCCTTGCGAGTGTCATACCAGTTAAGGTACTCCTTCAAGTCTTCGTAGTACATCGGCGCAGCCGGGTGCCAGATACCAACATCCGGGAACACCTCCGGCTCGGCGACGGTGAGCTCGACACCCTTGAGTTCCGGAACGTACGCCTTGGAGATCATCAACAAGAAGTTCTCCAAGTTGTCCGTGGAACCGCCGAGCCAGTACTGCAAAGAGTTCATAAAGTTACGAGCATCCGCAGCCTTGTCGGACGGCAAGTACTTCAACACCTTCGGCAAAGTACGGACGAGCTTCAACATGCCTTCCTCGAAACCGCCAGACTCCTTCTTCTTGCGCATGAAGGAGGCGATGGCAGACTTGGACTGACCGAGCTGCGCCATAGAGAAAGTACCGAGCTTGTTCAAGCGCATGACTTGCGGCATGGACGGGAAGATCAAGCAGGCATCCAACTTTTCGCGGCACGGCTGAACAATCTCAACAATCTTCTCGGCGAGTTCCTCAATGAAGATGAGGGAACCGATGAAAATGTTGGACGTCTCGACATCCTTCTTGAGCGCCTCCAAGTTGTCCTTGTTGCGCAACTCCTCCAACAAGTAACCGACAACTTCAACGCACACCTTTTCGTTCGTGTCGTTAATCTTCTTCACGGCCGCGGAGAGCGCAGACTGGTACTGAGACTCCAAGACGACATACGTCACCTTGACCACGACGCGACCCTTTGCCTCTGGCACGATGCGGCGCACCTCTGGGTTCACCGTGGTGAACATGCCACGACCACCCGAAGACATGTCCTCAATCTTGTCCTCCTCCTTTTGTTCACCCTTCTTTCTCAACGGTCCCTTCGGCCCAGTCGCGACCGCGCGCGTGGTGGTGCTCACTCGCGCCGCGCGCACTGACCTCGACTTGCCGACGAGTCCCTGATTGGATCAAAACGAAGCGAAAATCGCGCGTCGTCAGTCATAGCGTCTTCGCCGGTACCCGCGCATCCGTCGCCCATTCGCGCCGTCAATCGCGTCTCTGGCGTCATTTCGACGTTTCTATCGCGCGCGTCGCGGCCGTGATCCACGGAAGAAACATCCGACCGACCGACCGATCGCGCGCGCGCCAGCCCTCGCCCGCGCGCTCTTATCTACAACCCCCGATCGGAGCTCCATCGATCCATCGAACGCTTCGCCGTTGCGGTGCGACACCGCGCACGCGCAGATCCGATGAAGACGCGTCGGATCCACGCGCACACGACGACATCACCCATCACCACCCGCACGACGCGCACGCGTCCGCTGACCGGAAGAACGAACGAACGAACGATCGACCGAAGACCAAGAAAAACGAGCCGTGTGTACGCGCGCCCGACGTTGAACCGTCCAGACGGTAACGCGCGCGCGCGCGCGACGGGGTGAAGCGCCGCGTCATGACGCATCTCATACGTACCGTCGTTCGCGACAAAGACGCGCGGGCGCTCAGCGCCGTCGCACCGTTCGCCATCATCGTCGTAATGGGATAGAACACGCGTGCGCGTTTTGACGTCACTCACTCCCCCCGAACGAGTCGTTCGCCATCACCGGGTGCCCGCTCGCCCCGCGATGGGGTTTCATATTTTTTAATCGGTAAAACGCACCGTTCGACTGGGTGTCGTGAAAGTGGAAAATGACCCTTCGCGTGGATATCCGTCGATGTTGGGGCACATTTCTCGGGTAACGACTCGTCGGGACGCGCGCAAAATATCCAAACGTCTTCGGGTGACGCTGTCATCCGGTGATGACGTATACGGGTTCCACCACGTATAACCACGATTTATATCTAATGATTACAAAACCGATCAGATCTTGTCGAAGATCTTCTGTGTGTAAACAGTGATTCCACGTGCTTTATCTACATCGACCCATGTCGTGCGTTTCTGTGATTATCGACTCGAGTTTGAAAAGTAACAATTGCCGCCCAGCGCACGATGGATGGATGGCTGGATGAAACGAGAGGCGGCAGTGTGAAGCACTGGACGACGCGGGGCGGAGAAGCAGGAAAGTAACACCCATCGCGTCGTAAACCATGGGATTGATCGGAACAATCTTAAACCACCCCGGGGATCTCGTCCCGTTGGTCAAGGTGAAGATGATGGCGGACCGCGCGAAAAAATTACCGAAGGAACCAAACCTGGCGTACTGCTACGACGTGCTGAATAAGGTTTCGCGATCGTTTGCCATTGTGATTCAACAGCTGGACGAGGAACTGCGGGATGCGGTGTGCGTGTTTTATCTCGTGTTGAGAGCGTTGGATACGGTGGAGGACGACATGGCGATTCCGATTGCGGAAAAGCTTCCAGACTTGTACGCGTTTCACGAGTACATTTACGATCCAGAGTACCGAGCCGAGTGCGGGGAGAAGCACTACAAGGACTTGATGATGAACTATCCCAAGGTGACTGCGGTGTTTTTAGGGTTGAAGAAACCGTATCGGGACGTAATTGCGGATATCACCAAGCGCATGGGTCACGGGATGGCCAAGTTTATCGAAAAGGAGGTGATGGATATGGCGGATTTCGACGAGTACTGCCACTACGTGGCGGGACTGGTGGGGATTGGTTTATCCAACCTTTGGGGTGCGTCTGAGATGGAGAGCAAGGAGTTTATCGGAGAAGAAAAGCTCTCCAATGCCATGGGTTTGTTTTTGCAAAAGACAAACATTATCCGGGATTATTTGGAGGATATTCAAGAGCTTCCGGCGCCGCGCATGTTTTGGCCGCGCAGCGTGTGGAGCAAGTACGCAAAGGAATTGGACGACTTGCAACACGAGGAAAACCACGACAAGGCGGTGCAGTGCATGAATGAACTCATCACCAACGCGCTTTCGCACACGACCGATTGCTTGAAATACATGAGTCGCATCAAAGAGCCGTCTATTTTCCGATTTTGCGCCATTCCGCAAGTGATGGCCATCGCGACATTGTCAGAGTGCTACGGCAACGTCAACGTCTTCAAGGGTGTCGTGAAGATTCGCAGAGGCTTGAGCGCGAGAATCATGCTCAAGTGCAACAACATGTACGAATTCGCCACTGGCTTCAAGTACTTTGCCAACGAACTCGTGCACAAGGTTCAACCGAAGAAGGATCCAAACGGCGAGGAAACTTTGCGTCGCATTGAGGCACTCGAAGCGGCGTGCGATAAAATCATCGAGACTGAGAGTGAACGCATGCGCATCGCGCACGCGGCGGACGATTCCTTGCCCATGAGCACAAAAATGTTGCTCTGGTTCATGTTCGGGGGATACTTTTCCTACGCCTGGAGAGTCGGCGACGTTCGCGAGTCGCTCGGGGTTGCGCGCAACGCGGGCGATCCTCGCGTCGACGCCTTTCAAAAGATCCTCGCCACCATTTGCTTTTTGATGATTACGCTTCTCGTGCTCATCGGCAAGAAGCGATGATGATAATGTGGGTCGTATTAAGTTGCATTAGTTGCGTGCGTGGTGATGTCAAAAAAATAGTCAGTCCATTAAAATACCGGTAGTGTTCCATTCCATTCCATCAACAGCTAAAATTCGACGCACTCGCGCGAAGCGTCGTCATCCTAATATCCATCCATCTTATCCTGCAACTCGCTCGCCTCGTTCGCGCCCGCGATCCCCTTCATCCAAAACCAACCAGCCAAAGGAAATCCAGTGAAGACAAACCACCCCAAAATCGGCGCGTACAACCCAGAATCCGACGTCACGACGCCAAAAATTGGATTCTTGTACGTGTACTCGAAAATAGACCCCGTCGCCGCGATCAACACGATGACACTCAAGAGCAAATACGCGGGCCAAGGCAACCCACCCTTGGCTTCAGCCGCCGCGCGTTCAATCTCTCGACGCTCCCAGATTGGAATTTCATCGTCATTCGCCGTGGACGCGGCGCCCGGTGCGGTGGATGCGTCGTCATCTTGTTGAGCTCTGACGACGACAGATTCCCTAACCGGCGCGGACGCTACGCGCGAAACGCGGACGGCAGCGGTCCGACGCGCACGCATCGTCGTCGTCATCTTCGTCGTCGTCGCGGTGACGCGGACGCGCGTCGCGGTGAACATGACTGGGTAACCTCGCGTCGTCCGATTAGTGAGGAGGGTTGCGTTTCCTTCCTTTTGGCTGTTTTTTTGGCTATTTCACCACGCGAGCTAACACAATTCCATTCCCTTCTCTTTAAAAAATCGTAATGAGTGAATCAATCGAGCGACGGCGCACCGATGGATGCGGCAGCGTACGAGGGTAAACCGCCAATCTTACTCGGTGGCCAATACTTGACGGTGGCGCGACCGATGATGCGGTTCTTTGGAAGCGGACCCCAAACATGGGAATCGAAACTGTTGTTTCTGTTATCGCCCATGACGAAGACGTCACCTTCCGGTACGGTGAATGGACCGTAATTGTACTGAATCGGTTCAAGTTTGAGTTCCCCACCCCGCGACACGCCGTTGACGTACAACTCGCCATTCTTTACTTGCACCGTGTCTCCGGCGATGGCGACAATGCGCTTGATGAAAACCTCCCCGCTCACATTTCGCGTCTTGGGCGTCTTGGGCGGGTTGAAAATCACCACATCACCCGCCAACGGTTCTCGCTTAAATCTGTACGTCAACTTTTCCGCGATGAGCCTGTCACCGACGTCGAACACGGGGTACATGGACAACGAAGGGATGTACCTCGGTTCGGCGACAAAGTGTCTAAACCCAAGCGACACGGCGAACGTGATGAGCACCGTGGCCAAATCTTCGCGGTTAAACTGCAAAAATTCGGGCACCCACTCTGGGTAATCGACATCGACGACGTATCCATCGCCACCGTCATCCTCTTCGCCGCCATCCTCGTCATCCTCTTCGCCGTTGCCTCCGCGTCGACCGCCGCTCCCTCCGCTCACCTCCGTGGCCGACGCGCGCGTCCGCGTGCGCGAATCACCACCGCGAACGACTGAGCGACGACGAGGCGAGAGCGAAGAGCGTTGACTGCACGCCGCCGCGACGGAGGAAACACCGCGATCCGTCGTCGAAAAGCACGCGAAACTCGCGCGAGTTACGCGGGGTCGCTGTTGTAAAGTTGACCTGGTGAAGCTCGTTTTGCGCGACGCGCTCGTCGCCGCGTAGCTCGGTGCGTGCTGCTGCGCTCGCATGTCGCGAACGAGAGGTACAAAGAGGAAGATCCGCGTCGGTCGTCGGGGTCGACGCGCGAACGGCGCCGGGGTATGTCGTCCGGACGAGTTGCGTCGCTGTGTGGTTTTTTATAATGTCACTGTTTACCCGTACAAATAGAGGCGACTCGAACACGCTTGCACGTGCGTTTTTCAACAACAGAGAGCGCCTCGGTCGACCGTGACCACGGTCGCGCGCGCGCATGGGACTGGCTGTGAGTCGCGACGAATCGTTGTATTCGCATACGTAATTCATCGACGAGCTCGGGTGGGATTGTCTGTACGGAGGGTGAAGGGCGTTTTGTTTGTTCTTTTGTGAATTGTGTTGTGTTCGTTGGATCCAACGCTGACGACGCTGACGGACGGACGGGCGAATGGTACGCGCGACGACGAGCACGGATGGGTGGATGGGCGCGACGACGACATCGTCGTCAGTTTCGAACATGCGAGCGATGCGGGACGTGGCGGCGTTGGCGTCGTCGCCTGGGCCGTCGTCTAGGCGGTTAGCGGCAGCGGTTAAGAGGAGTGAAGACGAAGAGGAAGACGAAGAGGAGAGTTTTGAGAGCGAGGATGAGTTTACGTTTCGCGTCGTCGGGAACAATGAGAGCGGCGGGTACGAGAAATCTACTCGCGTTGGGATGTCGGAAGCCATCGCGCGGGCGAGGGAAGCTGCACGCGAGGCGTTTCGAGCGGCTGAAGCGCTCGAGCGAGGGTTGCCGATAGAAAAGATGTCGATGACGCCGCCGCATTTGACGACGTCGCCGACGAGAGTGACGCATGCGAACGAGAGTCCGGGCACTAGGCGGGCGAGGTCTCCGCTCGGGCCGCCGAGGAGAGGTCCCATGACGCGACCGCCGGCGTTGGACATTCCGTCGCGCAAGGCATCAGCCAACGCGGCGAAACAGGTCATCGATAGCGCGCGGAGCATGCAGAGGTTGTCTTCGAGCGGTGCGAAAACGTCGTCGCGCAAGGTTTTCTGGGACGTCACCCGGGATCATGATCGAGCGAGTGCTGCGAGGAAACCGTCCGATCGCATTCTTTCGCGCGCAGCACCACGCGATAGCGATGAAACGACGCTTCAAAAACTATTGCGCATCGCCGCTCTCGCGAAGAAAGATACGCGTCGGAATCAAAAAGCGAGCGACGTCAAGGAGGCTGTAAATTATCTCGCGTCGCCTCAAAAGCACCGCGCAGCGCCGTTTGCGCTGCACCCACGGTTGTAAACAACAGTTGTAATGTTCTACATGCGCTAGTTCTAGATTTTCTGTGCGGCGAGGATTTGCTCGTTCTCCCCAGTGGCGATCGCCGCGAGAACCTTGTTCAAATTCTCCTTCGTCGCATTCACCGTCGATTTGTTCAGTTCATAGTGCGAAATTGTTCGTTGCGCCGTTTCCACCTCGAGTTCTGCAGCCTTGACGCTCGCCGTCTGAATGACCTTTGTGGGTAAACACGCCATTCTCGCGACATTCAAGCCGTAGGAACGGTGAGCTACGCCCGGTGTGAGTTTGTACAGAAACTGTATGCGAGGCACGTCTTCGGAGGAGCCAGGAAGCTCCATGTACGACGTGAAAGAGGCTGAACAGTGCTCCGTGTATTTGGATTGGACTTCTCGCGCTACCGATGGGTAGTGCGTGACGAAGAGTGTGAAGCACTTTGCGTCCCGAACCAAGTGCTCCAACGTCGCCGCAGCGATAGCCACGCCATCGTGCGTGGACGTCCCGCGGCCGAGCTCATCCATGATGATTAGCGAATTCGGAGTGCAATTTTCCAGTATGGTGGACGCTTCTGACATTTCCTCGAGAAACGTGGACGAACCCATGGCGAGATTGTCACTTGCGCCCATACGAGTGTAAATCGCATCCAGAACCGAAAGTTGCGCGCTTTGAGCCGGAACGAAACTTCCCACCTGCGCCATGATACACAAAAGTGCCACTTGTCGAATGTAACAGCTTTTACCGCCCATGTTTGGCCCAGTGATGACGAGTGCTCTCGTGCTTTGCGCGTCCAATTCAATGCTGTTTGGCACGAAATCGAGCAGATGTGCGTCCAGCACGGGATGCCTACCTTCTAGGATGTTCATGCTCGGTCCGTTTGAGTCATCTAGTAACACCGGTCGAACGTACCCTTCGTTGCGAGAAAGAACGGCTAGGGCATGGATGGCGTCGAGCATGGCAATCGCCGTCGTCGCCGATCTGAACGCCGTGTAGTTGTCGCGGAAGGAAGCCAAAAACTCCTTCCAAGCCGCCTCTGCTGCAAACATGTGTCTTTCGTTCGCTCTCTCGAGCGCCGCGGCAGCCTCTATGACTTCTGGTGGGTGGTATCGGACAACCTTTTTACTCTTGTTCGAGCTCACTTTGATCCACGTCGTGGGACACGAACGATCCATCGGTACTTCGATGAGCCACTCGCCGCCACCTACGCCGCCGACAGTCGTGTAACCCAGACGGGGTAACCCAAGCTTTTTGCGAAGTGCGGGAAGTAAATCGTCGAGCGCTTGTTTAGCCTCGTCTACCGCCTTGCTAGTTACGTGTAAATCCGGAAAGCTCTCGGGATCATCTCGAAACAGACCGATCTTCGTTTTGGACTGCTTTTCCATCAGCGCGACGTCCAAATGGAGCGCGCTCAGGAAACTCTCCGAAAGACTTCGAAGAATGGGGTCGACAATTGCCTCTAATTGGTTTACCAAAAGCGTTGCGCGCATCTGGGCTCCAGCGTTCTCTCGCATATCGGTCAGAATTTCGCTAAACTTTATCAGTGAGGTCAGTGCGCCAACAAATTCGTTCGGCGTCGCCGTGCCGTGAAAAATTCTTGCCAAGTATCTCTCGAGGTCTGGTAACTGCTTGAGCTGCATCTTCAAACCATTGAATGTAAGACGACTTCCTTTATCGTAGTCTACCATGGCTCCCTCTTCAAAGGACGTGAGTTCGCGCAACTCATCCACAGCGTCCAATCTTGCCTCGATGGCGGTTTTGCTGCGCAGTGGATGACTGACCCAATGCCGTAAAAGGCGACCTCCCATTGGCGTGACAGTGTGATTCATCAACCAGAGCAAGCTACCCTTGTACGCCCCCGCCGAGGAAGACAAAACTTCGAGCTGTCTCAAAACATTCGGCGAGAGTTTCATTTCGTCGCTGGCCTCGAGCGGTCGAAACGCCGCGTCGAGCTGCAGAATGTCAGACTGTCCAAAATCCTGCAGGTATTTCGTCCCTGCTAAGAGCGCCGTGCGAACCAAAGGAGTGGCTTCTTCGGACTTTGATCCCGTGAGCGTGATATCACCGAGACCGTCGCGGCTCATGTGCTCCATGCGCGCGGCGTTCGTACCTGATCCGTACAGCGCCTTGATGAGACGAAACGTGGGATCGCTCACGGGTTCGACCACAACAATCTCAGCCGGCGAAATGCACAGCAACCTAGACTCTAATTCCGGTCGCTGCATCGAGTCCACGAATTCGCCGTACAAGACGTCGCCAGTGCTCGTCTCGACCGCCACGACGCCTATACGGACCGATGATCCAACCTGTTCCTCTGCGATGCACAACAAATGATTCGAGAGCGTCCAATTCGCGGAGGCCTTCTCACCGGTATCCGCCGCCCCGGCGAGTGTCGCCCCGGCGTCGAGCGTCGCTTTGGTGTAAAGTCCCACGAGTTTACGCTCAAAGAGACCAGATTTGTTACCGCTCTCGCTCTCTCCGCTCGCCTTCAGCGCAGCTGTCTCGGTCTGTTTCACCACTCCTACTCTGTATCCCGCCTGCACCAATCTTCGCACGTAAACGTGCAAGCGCACGACCGGCACGCTCGCCGTGAGATAGTTTCGCGACTGATACGCGAATATCCCCAAAACCTTGCTCGCGTTCCGCGCGTCTTCACCGTAAAAATGAAATTTGTAACCAACTTCAATCATCAAAAGCGTGCCGGGATATTTCGCCTTGAAAGCCTTGACAGACTCCTCCAACGGCGTCATCTTCATCTTCCCACTCGTCCCAGCCGCATTCCCGCCTTCATCTTTCCCACCTACATCCACCTCTAAATCCCTACGTCTTCTATCGAGCGACAACTTGTTCAAGAACTTTTTACGCATAGCCGGATTGGACGCCGGTATGGACTCAAGCACTCGCTCTCGCGCCGCGGCGTTCAGCACCCGCGTCTCCTTTGCCTCTTCGTGAACGACCGGTGCGTCCTCCATCGGCGCGTCCTCGGCGATCACGGGACCGTTTCGCGCGCTATCGTCGTCATCGTCGGCGTTCTCTTTGCTATTCTTCGCGCGTTTCGCTCGCGGTTCCGCGTTTTCGACGTCGTCGTCATCCAGCACGATGGTTCCGTCGGCAACCTCTCGACCACTCACCGTCGACGCAGCCGCCGTTTTGTTCGCCGTCGACGGTGTCTTGGAGAAGAAGCTCGACAGCGTCCGTTGACCCTTGGGTAAGGGTTTGGACGGCGTCTTCATTGGGTATCGTGACGTGCGACTGCAACTGCGGTGTGCGTTTGGTGCGTTTTTAAACAAGTTTTGACAGCTGAGCGTCTGCACGTCCTTCCGCCGCTATCACGTTAAAGTCTTGTACAGCATGCATGCGCTACAAATTACATCTTCTAAATGCGTGATTCACGTAGTATATTGCAGAATGGAGAAACGCGCGCGGTGTGTGTGATCGATCGACGCGTGGTGGGCGTCCCTGTCGAACACGAGTGCAAATGCGCGCGGCGTGGGTAAGCAGAGCTAGTTTTGCGCCGAGCGCAACCGGGTGACAAAGGCGTACATCAAACCCCACGGAGTGAAGCCGTTGAGCCATTTGATGAAGTCGAAAACGGTCACGGCGATGGCGTAAGCAAAGCCGGAGGCGACAATGTGGGTCGTGACGGCGATCGCGCGCAAGAGCAAGAGAGGCTTGCGGATGAGACGCGCCATGTGAATGCCAAAGAGGAACGAAATTGCGCGCTTTTGCGCTCGATCCTGGCGTTCGCGAATGCGTCTTGCTTCGTCGGATTCGGGCCAAGTCGGTAACGCTTCCACGCGCACGGAGCTTCGCCGAACGAAACGACGCGCCGTCCACAAATCCGTGAGGGAGCGTCCGAGCATACGGATGCTCTTGGCTCTCAGCGCCGTGCCTTGCGGTCCCGACAGGTAGGCGACCATTTGCTCTGTCGACGCCGTACTCGCGACCCGGCGCAGGGCGGTACCTTCGGTGGAGCCGAGGAGGCGTCCGACTACTTCCTTACTGCGCTGCGCCATCAAAGCTTGGCTATCTCCGAAAACGTCGCTGTTTTCAGCGCCGTTTGTTCCGGCTTCATCCTTGACGTCGTCTTCATCCGTGCTATCGACGAGGACAAGCTCTTCAATGCGGTCCCAGCGTAGCTCGTTAGATTCGTTCAGGAACGTTTCTCTCATAGCTTTCTGGCCTTCCGGCGTGGAAGGCGCCATGGCGCGACGAATGGCGTACGGAAGCGAAGCGGTGTAAATGTTGAAGTTTGGATCCGCCTTCTCCGCGATGCCCTCAAGCGTCAAAAATGTTCTGATGAGCAAAATGATGTACGGCGGCGTGAGGAATTTGAAGTTGGCGCTAAGTTTCGCCAAACCAGTGGCGAGCGCACCGAATCGACTCTGGCCTCCTTCCTCAGTGGACAAGGTGTTGGCCACCGCCGCAGTCATCTCCTCCAGAGTCGCCGGCTGGTACGTGTCGCTTCGACCGTCTCTCTTCAAGAAACCCTCTTTCGGCGTGAAACCGACTTCTTGAAACACGAGGACGAGACCTTCCCAGTTACCAGAGATCATGTGTTGAATGCCTTTGGCGAAACCCTCCATGATGAACGGTTCGACTTCGCTCATGAGGCCAAAGTCCAAAAAGACGAGCATGTCGTTTTCGTCGAGCATCATATTTCCTTCGTGCGGATCCGCGTGCACGAACCCGGTGTAGATCAATTGCGCGACGCAGGCTTCGACAGCCATTTGCGCCATGATCAACTTCTTTTCTTGCGGCAAGTCAGCGATGTGGTGACCACGGATCCACTCGGTGGTGAGAATCCTCGCTCGGCCGACAGGACCAGTGTACTCTGGCAGCCAAGCTGGCGCTCTGACGAAACCCAACCACTTGTGGCGTTCGTTGAACTCATCCATGTGCGCAGCCTCTTGCGTGTAATCCAACTCTTGCCAAACCCCTTGCCCTACTTCGTCCGCGATGATGTCCAACTCCGTGGTGGTGCCCCAAAGGCGTTTGAGCGTTGACAGAGACAGAGACCAGCATGTCCAATCGAGCGCAACCTGTCGCATCACCTTTGGTCTCTGCACCTTTACGGCCACTTCCTGTCCGTCCCACGTCGTCGCCTTGTACACCTGCCCGAGCGAAGCCGCCGCGACGGGTTCGAGACCAAACTCTGCAAACAACGGTTTGAGTTCCGGATTGGCGCCGGCGTACGGGTGGTTCGGAGCCAACGGTCCGTCCCACTCCAAATCCTCGACAATCGTCTCCCACGCCAACTCGTTCGGAAACGGTTCGTTCGACTGTTGCAACAGTTTCAACGCGTCCGCAGCCTCTTCACCAATCAAATCTGGACGTTGCGAGAGCGTTTGTCCAATTTTCACAAACACGGGTCCAAGCCTCGTCATCGCCTCCCGCAGCTCAGCCCCTCTCGTCCGTTCCGCCGGATCCAAACCGTCCTGCTTCTTCCACGACTTGATCAACCGTCTCCCAACCCGAATCACCGTCGCCAGTCGTCCCGCAACCTGCAACGGCCGCCTTCGAAAAAACCTCAACAATTTCGGCTTGTCGAAATCCCCCCGAAGAGAATCGTATGGATCGCGTCTACGCCTCTTCCTCCTTCGCTTCAACTTTCTCCCGCTCACCCCAGCCTCATCATTCACCCGCACGATCCTTGTCCCCGTCGCCGTCGTCATCGCCCCCTCTTCCTCTTCTTCATCCCCGCCGACGCTCAACGCATCGGACGCGGAAAACGACGACGCGGGCGACAACAGTGCCAGTGCGGCGTCCACATCATCCTCAGAATCGTCACCCTTTGCCGCCTCTCTCGACCCATTCGCCGCGCTCGTCCACGCCCGCGCATCGCGTGTTCCACGCCCACATCTCTCTTTATCACTCCACGTCGTTATCAACGCGTCCCCGCGTTTCTTCAACGCGCGCGGGACGACGTTCACGACGCAGCCTCTTTGGCTGGAATCATCACCGACGCGATAACGTCGTCTTTGAACCACCGCACGGCGGCCGTTTCTCCCCCCACCGGTCCCCGTCGTCGTCGGTAACGACGACGACGTGGTCGATCCGGCGACGTATCCGCTCCGCATCATCGCGTCGCGTCGCGTCGCGTCGTTTGAGTGGAAAACGCGTCGAGCTGTGCGGGTCGAGCTGTGTGTCGCTGTGCTTCGTTCGCGCGTCTACGTTTGTATGTGTAAACAGTAACAGATTGTCACCTTTTTGGGTCTCAGCGTCCAGTCTAGAGTCCCTGCTCTTCAGTCGTCGACGCGATGACGCCGTCGCCGCGCGCGACACGGGCACCGGGAATCGGTCATCGGGTCGTTCGAGACTCTTCTCGATGGAACCCGTCGTCGTCGGGAACGTCGGGAACGTCGTCGCGTGGGATGAAGACGACGCTTCGTCGTTCCTTTTCGACAGAGGCTGAACTGGCTAGTGGGGTGTATGACTACGCCGCGTTGTTTCGACGCGGACGCGAGGGCGGAGCGGTCGCCGCGTTCGCGGCGCCGATGGAAGGACTCGGGGATTGCCGGTTTCGAATCGCGCTCGGGGCGAAAGGGCGAGGAGGGTTTGATGAGGCGTGTCGAGAGTTTATTCGGGTGCCAGGGACGCTGCCAAACGGCGCCGACGCGAACAAGTTGTTGAGGAATTTGTGCGCAAGGTACGACGCGAAGGAGTTGGGGGGGATTCCGTTGGCAGCGCAGGTGATGGGGAGTGAGACAGATTTGTTGGAGATTGCGTCGAGGCACTTGGCGGTGGATAAGGCGGCGCCGAGGATTGATTTGAACTGCGGGTGTCCGGCCAACGTGGTTACAGGAAAAGGCGCCGGGAGCTCGTTGTTGAGGGATCCGGAACACGTGTATTCGTGCGTCAAAGCGGTGGTGGACGGGGCGAGTGGGAGTGGGTCGATCGTGACGATGAAGTTGAGGAGTGGGTACGACGATTCGAGCTTATTGAGGGAGAATTTGTGCGCGGCGAGAGAGGCGGGGGCTAAATTTGTGTCGCTTCACGCACGGACACGGGCGCAAGGGTACAGTGGACGCGCGAATTGGGAAGAGATTGCGTTCGCCAAGGAGGTACTGGATATTCCAGTGATAGGCAACGGCGATGTGACGAGTCCTCAGCGATTCGCAGAGCTACTGGAGGTGAGTAACGCCGACGGGATCATGATTGGAAGAGGGGCGGTGACAGATCCGTTGCTTTTCAGAAGAATCGCTGCGACGGTTTCTCGAGACGCGAACGGGACAGTGAGAGTGAGCGAAGACCTCTTTGAGCGTGAATTCGAAGTGGGTTTGGTGATTGATTTCCTACGAACGTTTGCACAGGAGGTGTTCAAGACGGAGAACAAGCCAAGCGGTAAGAGAGGCGCCGGCGTCATCGCCGCCGAACTCAACGCCTTCAAGGTTGGAAAGATTAAATCCATCGTCAAGTATCTTTTCGCCGGTAACCCCAGTTTGGAGCCGCACATGTCGACCGTGATGCAGCTTGATCCGTCGAAAAACAGCGCCGAAGACGTTCTAGTCATTGTTGAAAATCTTGTGGCTCGCGAGTGGCAAAAACCCGTCAACGTGCTCGTCGACGGATTTAGCAAGCGGAACCAGTACGTTGGGTCGTGAGTGTCTAGCAGTTTAGCATAATTTTTTGCTCGTCCGTTCGTTCGACGAACGAGTGCTTGTATTAAATGATGAATCTCTATAGTACAACTGAAATCCGGCTGCGCGACTGTTGTTCCTGAGCTCATCTTGAAAAGAATTGGCGTTCATTTAAACCTTCTCTTCGTCGGTTGACGCCTTCGTTTCGGTTTGAATCTTATCAGCCTTGAACTCGATCAGCGGCTTACGCGCGCGTTCGCCGCGGAAGTAAATGTCGAGCCAGGAGAAGAACATGGTGCCGAAAGTAGAGAAGACAGTGGCGAGGATGAAGGTGAGCAAAGTGCGCTTACCTCCAAAGGCTTGCAATCCGCCACCTTCGACAGTAGTCCCATCCGGAAGCCAGAAGTTTCCGAACGGACCCCACGCGCGGTGGATAGACGGAGGTCCCCATAAATCGGCAGCAGCCTTGGTGGAGTGCACAGAGCCGTACACGTCGGTCCAGGCACCATCGAGGTCAAGGACGGCGCCTTGGACAATGACTGCAATGGACGCAGACACAATGCCCATGAGAGCGCCGACTTCGGTCGGGGCGACGATGAACTTGTTGATGTCCTTCCGGATGACTCCCAAATAAAGAGCCGGTGCCGCGAGAGCGCACACAAGATCAACCATGAGGAAGAGAGAGAGGACATCGATTTTATCAATAGCGACAAAGATTGCACCGACGTTCAAAGCGGCGCAAATGACGCGCACAGAATTGACTGGAACGCCATAATTCAAGATGTCACGGTACAGGACGGAAGTCAGACCGTTTTGGATGGAATCCACCGAACTCACGCAGAGCGCAGTGGCGAAGATGAGAATCAACACGTGCCATCCCTTGCCGAGGTTTTCAGCGAGGTAGAAGAACGCCTTGTAATGGTACTTATCGAAGTTGGCGAAATCATCGGCAAACTTGGCAGCAGCAATGACGCCAAGGACGCCAAAGAACCACATGACGATGAAAATCAAAGCCGCACCGAGCGCGAGACCCTTACGGAGATCTTGCGTGGACTTGGCCGCGTACACGCGCTGCCATTGTCCGGCGTTGAAGAGTTCAGCGGCGAGGACGGCGATGATTAAAGTCACCATCACAACAAAACCACTTGTCGTCGATTTGGAAGCCGCTTTCAGCTCGGAAGCGGAGACACGGTTCTTCGCCGAAACAAGAATGGTGAAGAAGAGGATGAAACCACAAATCATGACGCCTTGGATGCGATCGGTGACGACGGACGCCGGCAAACCGCACAACATCGTGTAAGCGAGAGTGATGACGCATAACGTGGCGATGATCACCTTGCGCGTGTACTCGTCAGACTCGCCGCAAAACATCACGGCAACGTTACTGATCGACGAGATCTCGGCAGCGAGAAAGATAAACAGATACATCGTGCTCATGAAAGCAGCGACGAGTTGCGTAGTTCTACCGAAGCGAGACAACGCGAAATCGGTCACAGAGAAGCCATTCTTATCTCCGACGAAATCCTTGATGGCCGGGGCGATGTAAAACATAACGATGGCTGGGCTAGCGCTCGCCAACGAGTATCCGAGCACACCCCACCACGACAAACGCGTGTTGGCGCCCATTTCCGTCGTGCCGTAGTACACCCAAGCCCCCATACCGCCCGCGAAATAACTCATTCCGACCTGTTGCCAAGGGAGCGAGTTTTTCGCCGACAGCCAGTGCACGTTTGGCGTGCGCACGAGCTTTAAAAACTCCATCGGCGTGTACCATCCGCCGCTCTCCTTCTTAAACGCCGCCCCGACGGCGACGATGAAGAAAAACAGCGTCGTGCACACCACCGTCGCGATCGTCGCCGATCCTTCCAGCGTTGGATACGCCATGGTCGTTGATGCAAGTTTTCACTTTTTTGGGGGTCAAGAAGAACAGAGAAAACCCTCTGTGTACGATTCCCGCGGTGATCCTTTTCGCAAGTATTACCTTGATCAAGTTCGAACGATAAGTCTCAGGATGCGTTCGCGTCGTCCGTCGTCGTTCGTTCGACCGTCTTCGCTCTTCGCGTCCACTCGTCCACCGTCGGGTTGTGTCGTCACGCACGCCGCCATCACGCGTTCTTGTTCAGTGGAAAACGGCGTTTCTGCGAGTGTTTTTCTTATCCAAACTGTTTACACATACACTGTTCACACAGCTGAAGCCGTTGCTCGAAAAAAATAATCCACCCGAATCCGTCGTCACTGGTCGACGCGGACGACGACGCGAGCGCTCGATGACGGGCGGCAACGGTGGCGCGGACCACCGCGGACGACCGTCGTCGTCGCTGTTCGCGGACGCGCGGGCGATGGAACGGGTATCGCGCGCGCCGACGCTGGCGAATGCGGGGTACCCGTTCGTTCGGCACGATGCCGCGGATGCGCGACGACGACGCGCGGAGAGCGGAGGGTCGGCGACGACGGCGACGGCGGAGCGGAGGCAAGGTGGGTCTGGAACAACGCGTAAGAGTGGGTCTGGGGGGTCTCGACGCGATACGACGGGGTCGCAGCGACAACATTCGCAGCAACAACAGCAACAACAGCAACAGCGAGCGTACGTGCGCGTCGAGGACGTAATCGAGAGCACGCGCGCGGCAGAAGATGCGTTGCGGAAGAACGCCGAAGGTGCAAGAGCGGCGAACGAGACCCGGGCAAGGGAAATCGAGAGAGAGCGGGTGAAACGATACGCTCAGGCGCAACTCGAGGCGGAGGAGAGCAGACGCGCTTTGGCGGTTTCAAAGGATGAGAATAAAGGATTGATGGAGGAAAACGCGAGACTGGCAAGCGAGTTACGAGCGGCGCTGTCGACGAGAGCGCCGGCGACGGCGGGGGAGACGCGAGACGCGGATGAGGAGCAGGTGGACGAGACAGTGCAGGAGTTGTTTGACTTGGTGGAGAAGGAGCGGAGAGAGAAGAGAATTTTAGAGGAAAAGTTGGTCGAGTATGAACGGCGAGACGACTCGACGAGCGCGCGCGGCGTCGCGAGCGAGGAGGCGGAACGACGGGTGGAAGATGCTGAAGCGACGATACGCGATCAGGAGACGAAACTTTCTCAAGCGGCAGAAATTATTGGTGAACTCAGGACGGCGCTCTTGCAGGTGATGGAGACGCAGCCGGTAGCGAGCAGAGACGGCGGCGCGCCGTCTGAAGCTACAGAAACGGAAGCGCGAGATGACGGTCAAACGGCGCCATCGCAACAGAATGGAACGCCTCTCGAACGCACGGCGGCTGCCGTTAAGATGTGGGAAGGAAAGATGGAGAAGCTCGTGTTGGACACGGTGAAATCAACTCTGGAACGCGTGATGGAGTCGCCTGCATTGCAATCAAACAAGGCGGAGGGCATGGAAGTTATCGCCGCCGTCACGGATGCCATCGGTCATGAACTCAGCTCAATCGTAGAGAACGCCATGTCCGGAATCGTCGACGAGATGCGTTTTCAGTTTGGTCAGGATGACGCCGACGTGACTGAGATAGGCATCGGTGGGCGCAAGCGTTTCATCGTCTGGCTCGCCGACGAAAATTCGCGTCGCGTGCAACTCGAGGAACAGCTTTTCACCGTTCAGGATGAACTCGCGCGTTCCGAGGCGTCGCGTCAGATTGCCACCCAGCGGTGGTTGCAAGCGATGACACAGATTGATGGGAGCGTCTTGGATGACGAAAGCGATTTGGGTGAAATATTGAGCAGACTCGACGACGTATCGGACGATGGGACATCGATATACAGTCTCGACGTTGGTGAAATGGGTTCTCCCATGCGGCGAAAGGCCAAGTCCATCCGACGACCGTCCTCCATCGTCAGTGACGTTCCGTATCGCGGTGCGAAGGGTAGAATCAGAAGCAGCGACGTCAAGTCTGAGACTCGCGACTATGCCAACATGCAGGACGTGATGCTTCCTTCTTTTCAGGAAGAGGAAGAAGAAGATCCCAACGCGGATGTCGCCATCATGGCCACTCCAGGGGGCAGTATATACATCGCTGCGCGACGCATCGCGCGAAATGTCGTCTTTCCCTTCCTCGCAATGGTGACGTCAATCGTCGTGCGCGTTGTCAAGCACGTGTACGCCTTTTGTCGATTCTGCAGCGCGAGCGCGAATTTCGAGCTCATATGGCCCGTCGCGCTCCTTCTCATTTTCTTCTACTGGAAAATAGGCGCTTTCTACGCGTTAGCCGCCAGTGCGAGCGCCAGCGCGCGAGTGGTTACCGCTCCGCCGCAGCAACTGATGACTCAAATCCCGCGCGCGCCGGCGCCCATGTCGCGAGCGCCTCCGATCCGATTGCCAATCGAGCATCTTGACCTAGGTTATTAAATTAGCAACTTTTAGACTTGTAGCAAACATAGTTGTCGCGGATATCGCATCCGCGCGCGTAAACAAGACTCGATAAATAATAAACTCGGAGCGTCGCAAAGGCATCCTCACTGCGCGACTCACTCACTCTGCAACCCAAATGAAGTCGTCGCTCCTCGCGACGCTCCTCGCGACGCTCCTCGCGCTCGCCGGCGCCGACGCGACGACAACGATCGACATGTCGACCATTGTCGCGTCGCCCGAAACGGCCGAGGTGCTCGCTGCGGCGCGCGCGACGCACGAATATGTCGTCGAAACGAGACGCGCTTTGCACGAACAACCCGAACTCATGTGGAGCGAAACGGAGACGTCCGCGCGCATCGAACGCGAACTGAAAGCCATGGGGATCTCGTACGAGCGCGTGACGTCGACGGGAATCGTCGCGAGCATCGGGAGCGGTGATCGCAGCGTTGCGCTGCGCGCGGATATGGATGCGTTGCCGCTGACGGAGGAAACACCGGTGCGTTTCGCATCCAAGCGCCCGGGTAAGATGCACGCCTGTGGACACGATGGACACGTGGCGATGCTTCTCGGTGCGGCGAAAGTGTTAAAGGAACGTTATGATGAGGATGCCGCGGGTTTTCCGGGCGTCGTGCGTTTGATTTTCCAACCGGCGGAGGAAGGGGGCGCGGGCGCAAAGGAAATGCTACAGCCGAGCGACGGTTCTCGAGGCCTCGTGGATCTGCAACCGCCGATTGAAAGCGTCTTTGGTTTACACAATTGGCCGTATCCGGAAATGCCGAGTGGGACCGTGGGCACTCGCGGAGGTACCATTATGGCTGGATCTGGATGTTTTGACATCAACGTGACAGGCAGAGGAGGACACGCCGCAGTGCCACACAACAACGTCGACACCATCGTAGCGGGAAGCGCCATCGTTACGGCTCTCCAAACCCTCGTAAGTCGATTAACGGATCCGCTCGATAGTGTGGTGATCAGTGTGACGGTTTTCAACTCGGGTACGGCGAGCAACATTATGCCAGACACGGCAAATTTGCAAGGAACGCTTCGCGCGCTTGATCCAAAATCTTTCATCAAGTTTCAAGATAAGATAACGAAAATGGTTTCAGACATCGCTTCCGCGCATGGGTGCACGGCATCGACGTCTTTCACGCCAGAATGGAACGGTGTGAAGAGAATCCCGTACCCGCCAACGGTGAATGATCATCGTGCGGCCAAACTGGCGATGAACGTCGCCAGTCAACTCTTTGGCGAAGAAAATACTAGAGATGTGGTTCCAGTGATGCCAGCCGAAGATTTTTCATTCTTCGGAGAGCGCGTCCCTTCTGTGTTGATGTGGCTTGGCGCATATAACGAAACCGCTGGCGCTACGCACCCGCTTCACAGTACAAAGTACGTGTTGGATGAAAACGTTCTCACAAGCGGCGTGGCATTGCACGCTTTGTATGCGCTCGAATTCCTCAAGCGAGGTCTTTAGTCACTTATAGCACGTTATAATTACATTCTTTCTACTACATCTCGAGCCCATCGAATTGCGTTGCCGTCAAATTGACGCCTTCCGAGCCATTCTCAAAGTGATCATTAAAGCTCATGCGCAGTAAAAACGTGCGCAACGTTGGCACCTCGATGACGTACGCGCGGAGATTTGTCAGCAATTCCTGACTGTTCTTCTCAAACTGACGAGACAAGTAGGACAGGCGATCCTCCCAGTCTGCGGGTAATCCTTGTCCGGATGAGTACTGCGAACACGTGGAGAATATCTCACGCGCGAGCGCAAATATATCCTCAAAGATGGTCATGATGGAACCGACGTCGAGAAATGAGTGCGCCATGACCGCCGCAAGGTATTGTCTGTGAGCACGAGTGCACTGGTTGAAATCGCTCGAACTGCTGATGGTTTGCAAAAGCTTTTGAAATTCCGGTTCGATGACGTCCACTTGAATGTACGCTCGCCAGTTTTCTATCAAAAGATTCATCGAGTGGCGAAGTTGAAGCGTTCGCGTCAAGTCGCTCCTGCGCAAAAGCACCCAAACTTGCTGCAAATCGTACTGCACGCGTCTCAATCGGAATAGGTACTTGAAGATTGTCTTGTACCTATCCAGAGCGTCAGCAGTGAAGAAAATACCCATGGGCCACTGAACTGAGCACTCTAGTCCGATGCCGTCCCAGGCGTCGTAATCCGGCACATTGACGCGTGGCGCAAACGCGGCGGTTGGCGTATCCGTCGACACCTTCTCCATTGACTGCGTCAACGCCGAGGTGTACACCAACCTAAAGCTAGAACTAAAATTTCCGTCGTTTTCTTGATGCGCTAGCATCATCGCCTGCGAAAACGGCACCGACAAGTCCCTCGTTGCACTCCCTGGCTTCGGCGCGAGCGACAACAGGGAACTCGCCTCGTCGAAAAAGGTTGAATATAAATCACCTTTTCCGAGGAAATAAAACCCACACATGTTGTCGAGATGTGCCACCAAACCGGAATCATTCAGCAACACTCTACCCAGCGTTTCCGCAACGTCTGAGCGCATGCGTTCGATGACCGATTCAAACTCTCGAGGATCGAAACCACCAGTGGCTGCCAATCCGCGAATCATCACTGTGGCTCTCTTTGCGAATTCCTCGGCGTCAAAACTCGAAGACGCACCCAAATCGCCCGATCTATGCGTCAGGATGCGAACGCTCCGTCCGATGAAAGAAACAGACTCGGCTGCCGCGAGCTCGACACCCGGCGGTAATCGTTCCAAAGCCACCTTGTACCTCTCGTGCCATATTTTGCTCCCGTCGTCCTCTTCGCCATCCTTCGTCATCGACCCATCTGGATCCACCGCCCGAACGAAAAATTCGTCATTCGGATCGACCAATTTACCGTACGCACACCAACCAACCAATTGCTGCATCATCACCTGATTCACCTTCCAATACAACGCCTCGCAGGCCGCTCTTGTCGCCGGATGTCCGCACCGCAACCAAGTCTCCCTCGCGCATCTCACAACATCCCCTCCCGACACCTCGCTTCCAGCCCGAAACACATCACTATAGTTGGAACACAGCATCGGAAGCATGATTCGCTCGTCGCTCAGCGTGCTCTCAATCTCCCCAATCGTCCCACCGGCTACTCCGCGTCGAAGCACGTCTTGTTCGAGTTTTAAAATCTTCGCCTCGTACGAGCCCAACACCTCTGTGAGACCGATAGCGAGCGCTCGTCTGTACAGGCTCGTCTTTGACGTTGACACACTCACACTCAACTGTTCCCGTCGCGCCATACGATCGATCGCGGCGTACGATGCACCGAGCGTCGCGAGAGAGTTGAGTCGTTGGCGTTCATGCGGTTGGATGAAATCTAAATCTTTCGCGACGACGAGCGTCTCGGCGCCGTCTGCGTCGACGTCGGGGACGAAGACGTCGCCCGAGACGCCCAAAAGGGCGAGGAGAAGATCGGGGATCATCCACAGCGCGGGACGCGATGTGGAGGTGTTGGTGACTCTAAGATGGATTATTCAGTCGGTCAACAGTTGAGTGCGTGCGTCGTTGGCAAGTGCGTGCGGGTTATCTATTTACATGATACAGCTCGGCGTTAATGCGCGCGCGCGTTTTATTTTGTGCCACCTGGTTCGGATCTACGGCACGGCTTGATTCCCCAAATCTCTTCGGCGTATTGCCGAATGGTTCTATCGCTGCTAAACTTGCCCGAACCGGCGGTGGAAAGAATGCTCATCTTTGTCCACATTTTTTGGTTCTTGTAAGTTTCATCCACGCGTTCCTGAGCGCTAATGTAAGCTTCGAAATCGTTTGCGAGAAGGTAGTAATCTGCGCCGCCGTGGACGGCATCGCAAAGCGGTTGAAAGAATTCAGCCCATCCAAAGGATGCACCGCTTCGAACCTGCTCCACTACTGCGTCAAAATCTACGGGCGGTCTAAACATGGCTCTTTCAGCGCGCAACGTCGGAACTTCGGACGCGCTCGCACCGAAAATGAACATGTTTTCTTCGCCAATCTCATCCGCAATCTCCACGTTGGAGCCATCCATCGTGCCTATGATTAAACATCCATTCATGGCAAACTTCATGTTTGAAGTACCAGATGCTTCGGTGCCTGCCGTGGAAATGTGTTGCGACAACTCTGCGGCAGGAACGATCACCTCGGCGCTACTGACGTTGTAATCTGGCATAAAGATGATTTTGAGCAAATCTCCAACATCTGGATCGTTGTTGACAACCGCTCCAACCTCACACGTGAGCTTGATGATGCGCTTCGCCATGTCGTAACCAGGCGCAGCCTTGCCTCCGATGACGACGACTCTCGGCACCATGCTCTCGCGGGCAGCCACTGGATCCTCCTTGATTTTGTTGTAGCGATGAATCACGGAAAACACATTGAGAAGTTGTCGCTTGTACTCGTGAATGCGTTTGACTTGGATGTCAAATAGCGCGTTTGGATTCACGATAACGCCCGTCTTCTCCTCGATGAGTTTCGCCAACCTCTTCTTGTTGTTGAGCTTGACGTCGCGCCACTTTGCTTGAAACTCGGCATCTTCAGCGTATTGGCCGAGCTTCTTGAGCATTTCCATCTCTTTGATCCAATCGTCGCCTCCGAGTTTACTCGAAATGAGGTCGCGAAGTTCAGGATTGCTAAAAGCCAACCAACGACGTTGAGTGACGCCGTTCGTTTTGTTTTGAAACTTTTCTGGAGCCAAATCGTAAAAGTCCGGGAAAATTTGCGTCTTTAAAAGTTCGCTGTGAATTTCAGCCACGCCGTTCACAGTGTGGCAGGCAACCATGGCGAGATGGGCCATCTTGACGTTCTTCTCTCCCGCGCCTTCTTCGATGATGCTCATTCTTCCGATGCGAGTGTAATCATCACCGATTTGGCTTCGAAGCTCTTGGATGAACCGCCAGTTGATGTCGTAGATGATTTGCATGTGGCGAGGCAAAACCTTCTCCATGAGATCGACTGGCCACTTCTCCAGAGTTTCGGAGAGAACGGTGTGATTGGTGAAGCTGAAAACCTTGGAGGTGATATCCCAAGACTTTGTCCATCCGAGCTTGTGCTCATCGACGAGCAAGCGCATGAGCTCAGGGATGCTGAGCGACGGGTGAGTATCGTTGAGCTGAAGAGCGACTTGGTTTGGAAATTCATCGAAATCGGTGTGATTCACCAAGTAACGTCGGATGATGTCTTGTAGAGTCGCGGAAACCATAAAGTACTGTTGTTTCAGTCTCAACTCTTTACCTTGGTAGGTGCGATCATCCGGGTAGAGAACCGAAGAGATGGTCTCTGCGCGTTGCTTTTGAAGAATCGCTTGCACGTAATCACCTGTGTTGAACGATTCAAGATCGAACTCTCTCGAGGGTTTGGCGCTCCAGAGACGCAAGTTGATCGTAGTCGGTGTGTTCCAACCCGGGATTGGGTTGTCGTAAGCCACCGCGCTGATGTCTTCGCCGCCAACCCAATCGTAAACTTGCACTCCGTCGACTTCGGTGACATTGACGCCGCCGTAAAACTTGACCGGGTACGTAATATACGGTCGTTCAATCTCCCACGGATTACCAAAGTTGAGCCAGTAATCCGGGTGTTCGTGCTGAAAACCATCCGTGACGGTTTGTCTAAACATACCGTACTGATAACGGATGCCGTACCCCCAGGCTGGGAGATCTTCGGTCGCCATCGAGTCGAGGAAGCACGACGCCAAACGACCAAGGCCGCCGTTGCCGAGCGCCGCGTCGCGCTCCTTCTCGACGAGCGTCTCGAGCTTATAACCAAGCTGAACGAGAGCCTCTTGGTACTGGTTCTTAATGTCCAAGTTGTACAAAGAATTCAGAAACGAGCGACCCATCAAGAACTCCATGGAGAGATAGTACGCTCGCTTTGGCGACTTGTCTCTAAAATGTTGCTGCGTGTCGTTCCAGCTCTCAATGAGACGATCTCTCACCGAGAAAGCGGCGGCGTTATACGCCTCCAAATCGTCAAACTGGTAGCGGTTGCGAGCCATCGTGTACTCGACGTGGTTTACGATGGATTCCTGCACGCTCATCACGTCGTTACGAAGGTATCGATCCATGAGAGAGTAGAGCAAATCGTGTTGTCTCCGCTCTTCGCTTCCGGCGCTCGACCTTCTGTCATCAGACCCGACGCGAGCATAATCGTTCGCATGCGAAAAGTGCGTCTTAAGAATCATCTTCAAACACGTTCTGATGTTCTCCACGTCCGCCTCCTCCGTGACCTTGACCCCGCTCGTATCCGTGACGTAAAAATCATCCGAAATCAAGTCATTCGTCGTCGCGTCCACCACACACTTTTCGATATTCAATCCGAGGTCCGCCAACGCCGTGGAAATCACGCGCAAAGTCCCAGGCTTATTCGGCGAATCACGGATAGAAATCACCGTAAAATTCGCATCCTTCTCCGTATCAATCTCAACCTTCACCTCTCCATCCGTCGGTCCCGACCGATCCGCCGCGTCCTTGGACAACACCCCGACGACGACGCTCGGTCGTCCGCGGCCTCGGTTGGCCCGCGAGGCTCGCCCGCGCGTCGTCGTCCCTCGCGCCCCAACCTTTCGGTGACCCATCACCGCACCCATCGTCGTCGTCATCGTCGTCGTCGTCGTCATCACCGTCATCTTCTCGCGCTGCGCACCCGTCCCTCGAACAAAACGGAATCACAAGGAGAATTCCCACGCTCAAACGACCGATCGATCCAACTGTTTCTTTCCCGCGCTAAAATCCCAGGGAATTCGAATCCCCCGTCGCGTCGTCCGTCGTCCGTCGTTCCGCCCTGTCGCGTCCCTTCGCGCGGTACTCTCGCGGTTTCTTTTTTCTCCTCGTCTTCGATGCGTTCGTCTTCCGACCGCGTCGCAAACTCGCGGGTCTAATCGTCCAATCCACCGAATTCGGGATCCCGATCGGACAACCAACGCACTCCAACCGATCCGATCCGTCGTCCACGAACCGTCGGATGCACCTGGGCACCCGGTGCTCGTCGTCGTCGGTCGGGATGGATGGATCCGACCGACCGACCGACCGACCGACGGAACGGAACGGAACGGAACGGAACTTGGAAAAACGGAGAGAACCGGAAGAGGACGACGCGCGGGCGACGAGTCGTTGCGCGCGCGCGTCGCGCGTGGGGGACAGACATGCGACGAAGACGCGCCGACGAAGACGACGTCGACGACGACGATGGGATTGGTGAGGGAGGGAAACGAGGAAGAGGGCGGGTGGATGCGTTCGATGTTTTGCTCGGCGCGCGAGGGAGGACGTCGGCGTCGGCGTCGGCGTCGAGGAGGATGAAAAAGATGAAGAGACACGCTGATGATGATGAGGTTGAGGTTGAGGTTGAAGATGCGACGAGCGCGTTTGTGGAGTGTCCGTTGTGTGGAAGATCTCTCGGACGCGGTGCGGCAGTGATGATGCACGCGGGGACGTGCGATGGACGAAGGAGAGAGTTTGTTGGGAAGAAGGATGGACCGGTTGAGGATCACCGAGGACGAAGAAGTCACACCGGGAAGACGACGACGGGATACACGCCGACGGATGATTTACGCGGTGGATGGTTGGAAAGGCGAGGGGTGACGCCGGAGAAACATGAAGTAAAATCGAATTGGACGAATGATGCGTTCGCTGAGATGACTCGGGCGTCTGAGCGGATGTCCAAGGTACCGCTGAGAGGTCACTTTCTTGTTGAGAATTTCATAACCGAAGAGGAGGAGGAACGCATCGTGCAGTTTTTAGACGATGACGTCGTTCCTTGGAAGGATTCTTCATTTAACGGCGCGCATCAGGGTAAACGGTACGGGGTGGAGGTGAATCTGCTCAAGCGAACGGTGGATCCGGCGAAGAATCCACTGCCAAAGATTTTAAGAGACTTGGTCATCGCTCGATTTGCGTCGGCGCACGAGACGCTTAGAAATTTCACCCCGAACGAATGCAACGCAATCAACTATAGAAAAGACTTGGGGAGCGAGTTAACGGCGCACTGCGATGATAGGCAGCTCTCGAGCGACTTACTCGTCAATCTCAGCCTGGTGGGGGACTGTACAATGACGTACATTCATGACAAGTTTCCAAATTCAAAGAAAGTGGACGTCTTCCTACCGCGTCGATCGCTCCAAATTCAATCCGGAGAGACGCGATACGACTACATGCACTCGATATCAAATAGTAATCTTCACGCGAACCGTCGGGTGAGCGTCACGTTCCGCGAATCTGGGGTATTGAAAAGAAAAGAACGGTAGCGGCGCTACTAGCCTTGCGCGCGTGTGTAACAAAAAAACTTGTAGCTGAATCACTTGACAGAGCGCCTCGGCGGCAGCATGGCGTCGACGAGCGCGCCGCCGCCGTCGCTCGGTGCAGCCTTGCGAGACGTTTTCGCGGCAGAGTCAAAGGCTCTGAAGCGCGTCTGCAAGCGCGGTAGCGCGAAGAAGAGAAGCGACGACGAACTCTTGGCTGCGCTCGAAGCCTTGGTGTCGCACGCTAACGACGATCTCGACGGTGTTCTCGAGCCTACGCTCGAGAGATTGAGTGGGATTAAAGTGGCTAAGTATGTACTCTCTTACTTGGCGTCCAGTACGAACGCCGAAGCTGTCGGCGCGGCGCTCGAATTGCGGTTGGGTGAAGATCAGACGCAGAAAGTGCGTCAGTTACAAGCGTGCCTAGCGATCGGTTCCATGGTAGAAGTCGGACTCGTTGACGTGCGAGTCGTGTTCAAGGATGTTAAACGCATCGTCAAGACGTTGCTTGGTATCGCTCGCGGTACGGGCGAAGCATCACTGACGAGACTTGGCGCCGCATCTGCAGACGCCGCGATTTTATTGAGCAACGCCTTTGTTCCAGATGACGACGAGACGCATGACGCGCCAAAGCTAGAGTTTTTCGACTCACTCGTCGATGACGTCGTAGATTTAGTGGGTTTAGTGCTGGCATGGTCGCGTTCGCGGTCGGGAAGTGGGTTGTTTAGGGACTCCTGCGAGAGCGCACGTCGTTGCATCGCGACACTCGCAAAGCGCGGAGCAAAAGACACTCACGATCGCATAGCGAGTCAAAGCATGCTAGCACGAACAAAGCTCGTTTGTCGAGCTTGGCGAGATTGGTCTCCGTCGTTTCTGACGATGACATCTCTTCGATCAGAGAAAGAGACGTTAGAAGTGCTTCGGGACGCATTCGACGCGGCGGATGTCATGGTTCGATCAGACGAAGCTGGAGAAGGCGTAGCGCACGCATTGATCACGTGTGGTTTGATTATGGGTAGGTTCGGTATCGATCACACAGACAAATCCGTGATGTCTTCCATGATAAGTGCCGAAGGCGCCGCTGCGCTTGATGAAATCATGCAAAAGTACACAGGAAATGTGCTGATGCCGGCGCTGCGATGCAACAATGCAGTGGCTCAAGGTGTGGCGGCAATTTTGCTCAGAGTTGTCTTAGCTCCTGAACACCTAGGTTGGACGGATCAGAGTCAGGCACTACTTAATGGGGTCTTGCCGTTAGTAGAAGAGGGTGAAGACGCGGTGTCGCCGGGATTTGCTCGCCTCGTCGCAGATCTAATAGTCAGAGATCCTAGCGAAGAAGCGCTCGTGAAAATCTTTCAAGTCTGCGGTGGGACTGCGCGGAGCGCGAAACTCAGTGGTTTACGCGTTTTAGCCGACATCGCCAAACAAGGCAAATCAAATATGAGCGCGCAGACGCTTACTTTGATGATTCAAACGACGCTTCCTCGGTTGAGTGACAAGGATTTAGAAACGAGAAGAGCCGCGGCGGATGTGGTTGCCCATTTGGATGCGGCGAAAACAATGCCAGTGCTCATCAGCCTTTTGGACTCAAAAGATGCCGGTGAGCAGTCTGCTGCGACGGAGGCTATCGTGTCTACGATGGAATTTCAGCGCTCTTCGCTCGAGGCTGTGGAAACCTACTTGCGAACGTTGTGTACACCATGCATCTGGGGCTCAAACGACGAAGCCGTGGTACGAGAGAAATTAACGCGGGCAGTAAAAGTATTGGGTCGTTTCGCGGGAAAAGTGAGAGAGGACGAATGGGTTGGCGTGGCACAATTGCTTGTAGAAATGATTTTCAAAGCGCCGTCTTCATCTGCGCTGCATCAAGCCTTTGTGACTCTGTCGCCGTGGATGGGGAAACCACCCGCTAACGGCGCGATTCTCAATGCGTGCACGCAGTGTCTGCTGAAGCAATCTGACAATAAGGGCTCGGATGAAAGCGATGTTTTCAATAGACTTGGACCGTTGTTGGTTTTGAGAGCGCTTCCAGTCGAGGCTTGGGATGAGAACGCGAACGCCACGAGAGATATTGAAAAGTGTCTTAGACATCGCATGCTCAACATTAGCGGAGAGTACGAAGACGTCCGGCGCGTGAGCTCAGAGTTGTACGGTCGGATGCCTAAAGATTTCGTCAACGAAAATTTGATGTCTGCGCTCGAAAGCGCCTATGCGAACGGCCGGAAGGATTCTGAGGATTTATCTCGTCTTCGTTCATGCATGTTTTCATTGAATTCGGCGTTGTCTGTTCGCGGTGGATCCGTCTTGACGCCGACATCAAAAGATGTCCTTCGGTCGGTATCTGTAGATATCCTTACGTGGCCGGCATCTTCTGAAGACGCGGAAACAAAGAAAGCGCACATGGGAGCGATAGAGACGTTGGCGTCGTTGGTCGTATCCGAGATTGAAGCTATCGTGGATGAGCAGAAAACGTCGGCGAGCCGAACGCGCGCCACATCTTCCTCATTGCTCGACCCCGTCGCCGCTTCCCACGTAGCGGTCGATCCAGCAGTATTACCAAAGTCTGGAGGTCCACTGATAGTCGAAATCGATGGCGACGAGAGCACCAGCGCTGTCGAGATTACAGAAGTTTCACCGTGCGGCACGTTGTGCGGAGTGCTGCACCTCGCGTGCAACCACGCGCAAAGCGTTCCACAATGGGTCAGTGATTTGGGGCAGAATCAAAACTTATCGATGCGTCTCGCGATGATGAACGTCATCATCGCCACCGCTCGACGCCCTTTCAAGACGGACAATTCCGTTTTAATGGACATCAGCTTTCCTCCACTCGTGAAGTGCGCTGAGCGTCGAGGAGACGCTCAATTGAGAGGTGCTGCATTGCAAGCGCTCATGATGGTTTTCCACGAAGCGAATTCCGCCGCGGCGGACGCGCACGCGGTACAGTTGGTGCAGACGACCACAAAAATACTCAGAGACCACGCAGCTGGGGATGTTGCCCGCATGGGAGCGACCAAAGTAGCCACCGCATTGCTCGCCACGGATGAGTCTGTTTTGAAGACGATAGAGCCGCACCTCGACGCGCTCAGAAACGCGCTCGAAATCACGGCGCGCATTGCCGTAGATCCGGAAGTCACCGCGCTCGCGACGAAGCTCGCGACGTGCATGACCATTCCAAATTAGATTTAGTCTACTAGTCAGTGTAGAAACGTAGATGAAGAGTTGAGTCGATCTACACGTAGATTACAGTCGACTAGACTCGGTGGTATCGTTTTCCGAGGGCGCACATCGTTTACGAGTTCCGCACACGTCGGGGCAGAACTCCAATCTTGGAACGCGTCGTCGTCGCCATCATCGGGAGTATCACGCGACAACGCGATCAACGACGTGAATCACGCCGTTATCCGCCATGATATCCGTCTGAATCACCTGTGCGCCGCCGACGTAGAGCGCTCCGTCGACGATTCGAGCGTCAATTTCCACTCCGCCCAAAGTCGTCAAAGTGATTGGTCCTTGCGACACAGCCGCGACTGCATCGGAAGACAACAGCGTCCCCGGCACGACGTGTTTCTTCAGAATGTCCGGCAACGCCGGCGAAGCCAAGAGTTGTTCCGCAGTCAAACCGTTCTCGTTGAGAAACGTCACGATGGCGTCGTTAGTGGGAGCGAAAACCGTCCAAGGCCCCGGTTCTTCCAACATCTCCAACACATCGGGAACCGCCACCACGGCGGTCACCAACGTCGCGAACCGGGGATCCTCAATCGCGACATCCACCACCGTGCGTGTCATCATCCCCGCGTCCGTTCCCGGCGCGGGCGCGGGTGCGGGCATCGGCGCGGGCATCGGCGCGGCGGCAGAGTCCCACATAACGTGTCCTCGCGCACAACTCGCGCTCAAGCTCATCATCACGCACAGCGCCACCGTTTTCACCCCACTGAAAAACTTGGCCGTCGTCGTCGTCGTCGTCGTCGTAGCTTTCGTCGTCTTCATCTTTTCCTTCTTCGTCGTCGTTTTCGTCGTCGTTTCGCTCAACGCGCGCGTCGCGCAGTGAAGCACTCAATCACTCAATCAAGTCAGTCACTCAGTCAGCGCGCGCTTGGAATACCGATCGTCGCGCTCGATGTGTCGTCTCGGTGGATCCGTGTTGTAAAAGTCTTACTGAGTGGACGCGCGCGACGCGCACGCAAACCGTCGGTCGTCCGCGTCAGACTCTGCGTTGGCGTGGGAGACGATGGCGACGACGACGACGACGACGACGGGCGCGGCGCGACGGGCGTTGGTGGAACTGAGGGTGTTCGTGGCGTCGTATGGAAACGTCGCGTCGGATTCATCAACGGCGGCGGCGACGACGACGACGACGACGACGCAAAGGAACGACGGGTTAGGAACGACATCGCTAGGAAGGACCAGTAAGCGACGGGACGCGCTGTATGATTACGCGCCCGGTGCGCCGCCGGAAACCTGGGGTGAGTCGGCGTCGAGACTCGCGCGGGTCGTGCGGTTGAGCTGGAGCGAAGCGCTGGCGAGACTGGGGATATGGAGGTTGGATCACGTGTTGGCGATACGAATGCTGTCAAGGAGGGACATGCGAATGGAGATTGCGCGAGACGCCGAGCGGTA
>Ga0255751_10000474_pt1 | contig 37155 bp, 63 predicted proteins | sample 071ome_20_FD_179951 | JGI IMG/M metagenome (GOLD analysis project Ga0255751, IMG submission 179951) | Coastal salt marsh microbial communities from the Groves Creek Marsh, Skidaway Island, Georgia - 071412BT metaG (version 2) | ecosystem: Environmental > Aquatic > Marine > Intertidal zone >... | reverse complement strand
AGGTTGCACCGCTTCGCTGGCGCAACCTACACCGCCGTTGGCGGTTTCCCGCTTCTAAGAAGAAGCGTTTTGCGGGGTAATAGCTCAATTGGTTAGAGCAGGGACCTCATAAGTCCTTGGTTGGGGGTTCGAGTCCCTCTTGCCCTATTTAAGGTTTGTTGCAGCAATTTACACAAGAGACACAGCTAAACAAAAAAGCAAACCTGTTTTAAATACCAAAAGTTACAAAAAAAGATGGGAGTATAGCCCAACGGCAGAGGCAGTGGACTTAAAATCCATAAAGTCTGGGTTCGAATCCCAGTACTCCTATTAAAGGTTGAATTCAGCAATTTTAATTTTTATCGTTTATATAAAAAATCAACCTGTTAACTTTAGCTCTCTTAGCTCAGTTGGATAGAGCACTGGACTTCTAATCCAGGTGTCATTGGTTCGAGTCCAATAGGGAGTGCAAGGATTGGAAGAGCAACAGTTTCATATTTAAACGAAAGGCTTTGAAATGTTTGAAAGACATAAAACTAAAACCCTCTACAGTTGAGGCAGTTAAAAAAATAAGAAAAGAAATTCTTAAATACAAAACTAAGGCTAAGAATAAAAAAATAAAAGGAAAAATAAAAAAAGAAGGTTTTTACATACCTCATTGGTGGAGCATTAGAAATAGCTCAAAAACTAGAAATATTAAGTTAAACATCAAGGAGGAAGAAGCATTTATTTTGCTTTGTGAGCAAGAAAATAAATGCGCTCTAAGTGGTGTTCCAATTACTTTAGGAACTTCAAGAAGAGATAATAAAAAAACCGCTTCTTTAGACAGAATAGACAGTTCAAAGCCTTACACAAAAGAAAACTTGCAATGGATACACAAAGACTTAAATAAAATGAAAAACTCTTATGATCAAAAATATTTTATTGAGTTTTGCAAATTAATTGCAGTAAAAAAACAAAAGAAAAAAATTTACAAAAAAAGAAAAATATGAGAAAAAGGATAGTTTCAGCAATTTTAACTTGTATGACAACAACAAAAAGCTATCCTGTTCACTAAAAATCCCACTTTAGCTTAAACAAGCCTCGACGAAAGGACAGTAAGCGAGCCAAGGTAAAGCGCTGCTAAACTGCAGAGAGTGCAGGTTCAAATCCTGTAAGTGGGACTTACACTTTACACTTTAACGATTGGAGAAAAAATGGAATATTATCCAGTACACAAAATCGGTTTCGAGTTTACAGATGAAAATATGAATTACTTTCTTGATTATTATGATCCAGAAGAGTATGAAGAAGGAGAAGAGCCTCAGACTGCTAGGATGGATTGGGAAAGTAGCTTTGGAGAATTTTCTTGCAACAAAGCTTATAGCGAGTTCGAAATGGAGTTTACTAATTTTATTTGGAATCATCTCCAAGAAGACTGTGAAATTAGGTCTTACGAGTGGCGTAAAGGGGGTTATATTCAAGGTTTGAGCGGTTTCCAGTATGATGCGACCTATCTTACTTTTGAAGCGCCTGAAGACGGCGATGAGCGCCTCCAACTTTGCAGGGAACTAGAAGAGCGATTTGGCCTTCCAATGATTGAAGCAACATATTCTGAACTTGGCTGACAAAACTACCCACTTAAAAAAGGAATAAAAAAACTATGAAATATGAAAATCGTATTACCGACCGAGAATTGATCATCGCTTATGTTTCCAAGATGCCTTTGAACTGCGAAATCAACGCAAACGGTATGGCTAGAGCAACTGGTATTCCGCCATTGGGATGTTCGACAATCATGGATGATTTGGTTAAGGAAGACAAACTAATGAAAGACGGGAGTTGGTACTTCCGTCCACCGACCCCAGAAGAGGTTGCCGAAGAAGAGGATAGACAATTCGAAGAAGATTGGAAAAGAGAGCAGGCAAATGAGATTGGAATGCTGCATGGGGTCCATGCGTACAATGACTTTATGGGATATTGAGATGCAGTCACGGAACAAGTTTCTATTGAGTTTACTAATTAAACTTATGTTGCTAATTTCCGTAGTCATGATGTTGGCCAGTATTAACTATGCAGTTAGAACAATTTTTGAAAAAGAAGGCTACTTACTATTGATTTCCGTAAACTGCCTTTCTCTTGGTTGGGGCATGTTTTACGTAGCTTCATTAATACTAGAATTATTTGAAAAACACAAACCAGAACAACAATTAACAAAAGAGGATATTTAAATTGAAAAAACTAAAGAATTTATTTTTACTTGTAGTTTTTATGATGATGATTACTATTGCTCCAGCTTGTACTGGTGACAAGCCTGGAGGGGAAGAGGTCAAAGTAGAGCAAGTTAAGTCTGATGCTGCGGTTCAAGAAGTAAGCGCAGAAGAGTGAAGTGGTACCTTTAGGGTCAATTCCTTACGATGATTTTCCTACACTTGTAGGTCGCAAGGTATGGTCAAAAAAAACAGGAAACTATGGTACTGTCACTTCATGTGTGGACAGTAGAAATGGTTGGGATATCTGGTTTGAATTTAAAACTTTAAAAGGTATCAAGAAATCTGGATTCTGGGCAATTTCATTCATTAATAGATTTAAACAAGAACCAGAAAGCTGTGTAGTTTACTTGCTAGACAAAGAAAAAGTTCTTGACACTTAAAGTTGAGAAGAGTATAAAAAATCTAAGCTTTGGATTAAAAGGGTAATTTCAGCAAATAAAAAAACTTTTATTGTGAAAAAAAAGAAAAGTTACCCTGTTTAAGCCAGTATAAAGTATAAATTAAAAGCAATTAATCCCCATTTCTTTTCGTTAGAAATGGGGATTTTTTTTATTTAAAAATCAAGAAAGAATTGTAACAGCACAATTCAAAATTAAAACAATTCTGACAAAGGAAAAAGAAAATGAGTGAACTACTAGACGGAATGATGGAAGCAACTACAGAAATTTACGGACAAACTGAAAATGGAGCAAAAACATTAATCAGTTCTGCTTCAGAGCTTGTAGACTTTTTTTATACAGCTCCAGGAGCAAGGGGAAGTGATGTAAGTCAGCTTTTTTTAAAGGCATTTGAAGAAAGCGACGTCTTGGCAGCACGAACTCTTTTATGGCTTCGAGATTGTCGTGGTGGAGCAGGCGAAAGAGAACAGTTTAAAACACTGTTTGGAGAGCTGGCATCTTTAGACATGAACCTCGCAGAACTTGTTTTGCTTAAAATTCCAGAAATTGGACGCTGGGATGACACTTTGGTTGCACTTAAGTATGCATCGTTGAGACCAACCCTAAAAGCAATGCTTCAAGCTGGACTTCAAGATGAGTCTAAAATGAAACTTGTTGCAAAGTGGTTGCCTAGAGAAAAGAGCGCCAGAAAAAAAGAAGCCAAGCAAGTTGCAAAACTTTTAGGTTTAGATCCAAAAACTTATAGAAAAATGCTAGCTAATACTTCTGAAACCGTAGAACAACTAATGTGTTCGAAAAAATGGCACAAAATCAACTTTGAACAAGTACCTTCTCTTGCAATGCTTCGCAACAGGAAGGCATTTGCAAAACACCAAGAAAATAGGTTTGAAAAGTTTCTTACTAAAGTAAAGAAAGGCGAAGCTAGTATTAACTCTGGTCAGTTATTTCCATATCATATTACCAGTCAAATTTTAAGTAGCAGTGGAAGCGAAAGAGAAGTTTTAGAAGAGCAGTGGAAGGCTCTGCCGGACTACTGCAAAGACGCGGAAGAAAGCACTATTTGTGTTGTTGATACTTCTGGCAGTATGGAAATGTGGAATTTTGGTACTAAAGAACAAAGCTTTACGCCAATGGATATTGCGATTTCTCTTGGGCTTTATTTTGCAGAAAAACTTAAAGGCCCATTTAAAGACCATTTTATTACTTTTAGCGAAAAACCAAGCCTTCAAAAAGTAACTGGAAAAACTCTTTATGCAAAAGTTGCAAAAATGATGCGATCAGAGTGGGGTTATAACACAAATATTCAAAAAACTTTTGATTTGATTTTAGATACGGCACAAAAAAAGAATCTTTCTCAGAATGATTTGCCAAAAAAAATTCTTATTATTTCTGATATGCAGTTTGACTCATGTGGAGGAACTACTAATTACGAAAAAATTAAAAGTAAATTTGAAGAAGCTGGATATCAAACTCCTGATCTTGTGTTTTGGAATGTTAACGGAAAGAAAGGAGCTTGCCCAGTAAGCATTGGAGACGACAACACTGCATTGGTTGGTGGCTTTTCCCCAGCAATTGCAGAGTCGGTACTCTCTGGAGAAGTAGATCCAGTTAAAGTTTTTCTAAAAACTGTAATGAAAGAAAAATACAACTTTGTAAACAAAATTTAGGTAAAAATTTATGGAAACAACAGTAACCGCTTTATTTTTAAATACATTTATTATTGTTTATATAGTAAGTGAAATTTCAGAACTAGGTAGTGGAAAGCATTTTATAAACGTTCCAAGAATACAGGCCCTTAAATTTGGGCTTAAAATTTTTACAACCTATCATTTATTTTTATTTGTAAATTATATATTTGGCAAGCTAGTTTTTAAGCTAGCTTAAAAAAAAGGTGTTTGAAAAATGACAGACAATAATCGTTTGGCTGAAATTAAACAAGTTGTATCAAATCCCCTAAAAAAAATACCTTATCCTCCGAACGTTATAGATGCTGAAGGACACGGGGGTAGGATTATTAAACATATTCTAACTCCAATAGAGCAAGTCATAACACGAAATGAGCTTGACTATATTATGCAACATAATGCTCTAGAAAAGTTTAACCTCGCCAGTGTAAACTTTTCTAAAGTCGACCTTTCTGGTTTAAATTTTAGCGACACTATTATGCATTGTAGTAATTTTTTTGGAGCAAACTTAACTGGTGCAATAATGGTTCGAGCTGATTTAACAGAGTGTAATTTCAAAAGTGCAAATCTTTCTGGTGCAAACTTGTGTGGCGCAGACTTAAAATTAGCGGATTTGCAAGGTGCAGACTTGAGTAATGCAACCTTGTTTTCCGCAGACTTAAGCACCGCATACCTGTATGGCGCAGTTTACAACAACCAAACAGTCTTTTCACTAGGCTTTGATCCCGAATCACAAGGAATGGTTTATAAAGGTGAGCTAAAGCAAGAAAGTGAGCTTGATTTTTTAACAGAAAAAGAATTTAGCGATATTACTCTTGAAGAAACATTTACTTTAACTTGCCATAAAACTGGAAAAGTTAAGCATTTTTATGGACTAGATGTAGTTGAACAAGCTCGACTTTCGAGCAAACACTTGTTTCAATCAAACAAGCAACTAAAAGAAAAAATAAGTTGCTTGGAAAAGCAAATAGAAAAAATTAAATTAATACTAAACCCCTAAAAAGGAAATAAAAAATGCTAGATTTAATTAGAAAACTAAAAGATGTCCCTGTTGGAATTTGGAGCCAGGTAATTCTAACAACATCAACTTTATTTTTAAACTTGAGAAACAGTTTGAAAGAGCGGGTGAAGCTAGTTGTTGGAATTGTAGGATTGTCTTTTTTGCTTTTCGCAGGCTTAAGCTACCATCAGTACAAAGACTGTGTAAGTCATAATTTAAGTTCAATTAAAACACAGAGTAAGTGGAAAACCAAAACTCCAGCCGAATGGGAAACAGAGGTAAGTACACAATGCAAGAAAAAAATTTGGTAAAAGATTCTTTCTTTAATGAGATAATTAAAGTTGTAGATAGCTTGAAAGGCAAGCTAAAACCAAAGAGGCCAGTTTATTTTGACAAAGAAAAAATTGAAGCAGCGAGCTGGGTGGTCGCCTACTTGTCAGAAAACAATAACCAAATACAATATAGTATTGAGTGGGACACTGTAAAAAGAAAATTTAAAATTATTCAATGCTATAAGTATAATTAAAAAAAGGGGCTTTTTAAAAAGCCGACAAATAAAATGAAAATTATTTCAATTGCCATTGTTGTATTGAGTGTTTTAGACGTAATTTTAACAACTATATGGCTTGAGTTCGGAATCGCTTTAGAAGCAAACCCTCTTATGGACACAATAGTTTATAATACTCCTCTATTTGCTTTTATAAAAATGTTTTTAACAATCGGAGGAGTCCACCTTCTTTACAAAGCAACAAAATTAAAAAAGAAAAGACAAAAAATCATCGGTCAAGCAAGCCTGATATTTTGTTTTTTGACTTATATTTACGTTTTTGCTCAACACGCAATTGGAATAAAATATTTTATTAATTTATAATTTTTTAAGCAAACTCTATGCTAAAATAAGGTTAACCGCTTTCGCAGCCAAAGGGCGCAAAGCGGGTGTCTATAGTTTAATCGGCAAAAACACGAGGCTGTAGATTTCGAAATGCGGGTTCAATTCTCGCTAGACACTTTTAACTTACTTGTTCTTGACCTTTATACTAATATTAGTGAGCGCTATGAGTAAAGATCCAAAACAAAAACTTATCAGCTCTATTGCAGAAGATAAGTTAGAAGCTCAAGCCTGGCAGCTTAGAATTACATTTAATGTAGAAAAGCTTCAAGACGAATTAAAAGAATTGAAGGAAACAACAAAAGAACAAGAAAAACAAATACAAACAATAGAAAAAGCAATTTTAACTTTAAGTGAAATCGAAAAGCTAAGAATTGCAACAGAAAAAGACTCAAGGCAGGTAAATAAAAAAATAGAAGAAATAGACAAAAAACTAGATCAAATGGAAAAAGACCTTTCCTTTGAAAGAGGAAAGGCTATTTGGATTAGCTCTGTTATTTCACTAATTACCGCTGGAGCCATAGGAACAATCTTTTGGATTTTAAGAACCAAAAAATAAACTTACAACAGAAAAAAGAAAGGAGTACATTATGCATGTACTTAAACGAGGAAAAGAATTTTTTAAAGATATTAACCTTGAAACCTACCAAATCGTCACTACAACAAATCCTACCCAAGCTAGACGTTTCAAGCTAAAACAATCCGCTTTCAACAAAAGAGAAGAACTACTTGTAATAGACGACAGTCCCTTTAAAGTAGTTCGTTATCGCAGGCCAAAACAAAAAAAAGAAAACTTTGAAAAAAAATTAAACAAAGACGAAAAAACTATTTTGGTACTAAACAAAAATTACAAAGTTGAAGTAATTCGCAAGGAGAATGGTAGATTTGCCGTTTCCTGCTTTAAAGGAAATCGTCAAATCAACATTAAACACGAGGGAATTAAAGCTTCACTAAAAGAAAGCGGAACCCTAAACTCTAAAGACACGCAAAAAATTATTGACTTTTTTTCACAAGCAAAATAAAAGGAAAGTTTTTAAATGACTACAAAAGTTGTTGGAATCAGCAAAGACGCTACTGTATATGTTTTTGATGGACACACTTTAGAAGAAGCTATGGACCGAGTTTATGACAAGCTAACCAGCTACCAAGTCCATGACAAATTAAAAGCAAACTATCTTGATATTCAAGAAACTTCAAACCATGAATTTATGCACTTGAAACGCAAGAGCAAATGCGTTAAAAAGATTAAAAGAAAGAAACAAAAAAAAGAAAAAAAGAAGCGAACAAACATTAACTCAAAATACAGTTACTTAAATGGAGAATACTAGCAAATGACTACAATTTATGCCTATCTTGGAGTGCTGTGTGCTTTAATCTTTTTTTTAGTATTTCCAATTAAGCTAGGCTTAACTGTATTCAGCTGGGTTATTAAAAAGTATTTTCGATCCGAACTTAAAGAACAGGTTGATTTGCTAAAAAAAGAAAACTCTTTGCTAAATGAAAAAACAGCAGAACTTGAAGGTCGAATAGAAGAAAGCAGAAGAAGCTTTGCAAAGCTAAATGAAAAAAAAGAACAAGATAAAAAAATTAAAAAACTAGAGTCTATGATTTTGGAGTGTATTCATACAAAAAATCCAGGAACAGGACAAAACAAACTTTTTGCTAAATGGAAGGAATATGAAAATGAACTATGATTTGATTTTATCTTCAAAAAAAGATGGAAACTTAGACGAAGAAGAATTTTCCAACTGGGACAGAACTTTTGATCAGGTAAAAAGGCTTTTGCTTAAAATTGAGAAAGATGATCTTAAAATTAAATTTTCAGAAAAAGTTTGGCGATTTGATTTGGAAATTTTAAGCACTCTTTTACAAGAGCATGACAAAACCTTGCACACTCTTGTAGTTGCAAATCACGATTTTACATTTTCTGACTTGTACTTAAGTTCAATGACTGGCGTAAGACCCAGAAATCTTGTATTGATTTGCAAAAAGAAAATCCCTGACGGTCCAGACAAGGAAGAGGAGGAAAAAATCAAAAAACTACAAAGCTTAACTTTTGTACTGGATGAACACTTACTTCCTTTAAAAGAAGAGCATGACTTTGGACCATACGAAAGTATTGTTTCAAATTTTAAAGTTTTAAGCTTTGAAGAATATGAAAATTCTTTTGCAGAACCAAAAGAATCTACTTTGTGTCGCCTTTCCAGTCTTGAAGAACCTACTTTTGATAAAAATCTAGCCGCTATTCAAGAAATCCTAAATGCAGTTCTAAGAGGATGGGAAACAAAAACAAACGGAGTTTTTATTGTTCCAGAAGTAAAGTACAACAAACTAAATGCTGACTTGAAAATGAAAAAAGAACAATTAAAAACAGCAAGAGAAGTTCTTCAAAAAGTAAAAAACGAGCGTGATGAATATCAAAAACAATTAAATGAAATTAAGAATTTAATCAAATAAACAAATACTATATATACCCCTCTTGCAGCCAAACAGGTTGTGGGAGGGGTATTATTTTTTACAAAAGAAAATTGCTTTATATGGGCAGTTTTAGAAAAAATTTTGGAGGAGAAAGTGGGAATTTTTGAGTTTTTTGTAATTTTTGCAACAATTGCTGCTGGAGGGCTTGTTTTGTTTGAAAAAAGAGGTCAAGTGTTGATTAGTCACGAATACAAAAACAAAGAAACCTATTGTAAAATTAAAGCTTTTACGGACAAAGATGGAAAATATTTTTATTCCTGCAAAACAAAAAAAGGAGATCTATAATGAAACTTGGAAACTTACGCGAACCCATGCTAAACACATTGGTTTGGAATGCACCAAAAACACAAAAGGGTCTTGTTACAAAAGTTAAAGGCCGCAATTTTAGACACAAAAAAGTTACTGTTCAGTGGGATGACGGCAGTGTTTCAAACTTTTACTGGGCAGAAGAAAGGAGAGATCCAAAGTTATTGTTAGTTAATGAATCAGAGGTAAGATAATTTTGCTACAAACAGTTAATTTGGTATTAAATATTGCAAATACTATTAGATCAATTTTTTACTTAGGAAAAAAATTGTATGGCTACATTCAAGCATTTATTTAAAAAATGATTGGATATTTAGCAACAATCTGTTTTGTTTTATTAGGCGGACTACTGTTTTTTGTAGGACTGTTTTTAAAAACTCAAGGCAGAGCTGTAAATATTGAAAAACAGTTAAAAACAGAAAAAGAAAACATCGAAGAATTAAAAACAAAAATTTTTACAGTTCTTGAAAAAGATGTTCCAGGTTTACAAAATAAAATAAAAAACATAGAGCTAGAGTTAGAAAGTAAAAAGAAAGAAATAAGCGCTCTTGCAAGCAAGCACAAAATAGAGCTTCAAGAAGCCAGAAAGTCAGCGGTTAAACAGTCTAAGGCTGTTAAACTGGGGAATACTTTAGAAAACTTAGTGCCTTTGATTACAGACAAGTATAATTCAAAAGAAATGAAATTCTTAGGAGACCCAATAGATTACGTTTGTTTTGTTGGGCTAGAAGACTTAAAAAACGGCACAAAAAAAGAAATAGAAAAAGTAGTAATACTTGATGTTAAGTCAAACAAATCTCAGTTAAATAAAAACCAAAGAGCTATTAAAAAATGTATAGCCGATGGAAGAGTAGAGTTTAAAACTCTTAAAATAAAAACAGAAACAGAAAACGGACTTTTAACAGTAAAAGAAGTCACAGAAAAATAAAGCACACAAACTAAAAGGAGAAATAGATTGAACAGAGCGGAGCTAAAAGCAAGAAAAATTTTAGGCGATACCAGTAACATGGAACTTCCAGTTATGCTTCTCTTGGGTGGAGTAGTAAATGACTTGATCAAAGAAAAGAAGGGAGAATTTCCAGACCTAAAACAAGCTGTAGACAGAGCTAAGTCTTTAGGAAACTTTTTAAAACAAACAAATGTAGACCAAGAGAAGTATGACAAAGGCGATGACATTGCCTATTGTTGCACTGGACTGGAAATGGCTGTTAAAGAAGTTGGAAACGACGTTAAGCACTGCATTGTAAAAATACTAAGTGAAAGGAAAAACCGATGGGACAAAGCAATGAAACTGAAGAAAAAGAATGGGACTCCAGTAAGACTGCAAGCTATCTTATCTTAAACTTAAAAAAAATTATTACAGATGTAGACGGCACTCTTACAGACGGTTGTCATTATTTTAAGTCTGTAGAACAAAAAAAGCCCTATGCATTTAAAAACTTTGAACCTCATGTGGGCGATGCTTTTGATATCGCAGAAGAGTTAGAAATTCCAGTTGAAGTTATTACTTCTGGGAAAAATGGACTTCCCTGGAGCGTGAGACTTGGCACTCACTTCCCAAAAAGAGTCAAAGGTACCGGCTTTACAACACCAAGACTAGTAACATATGTAAATAGAAGAGAGCGTAGGCAGCTGCTAAAAGACCAAAAAGAGTTGACTTTATTTTTATGTGACTCATACAAAGATTTGGAAGATGTTATTGCAGTAGAAAACAAAAACATTCTCCCAATACCCTCTCCAGTTACAGACTTTAGAGTAGCAGAAGGGCTAAAAAAAGTTTTTGAGAAAAACGCAATAGAATTTGGCTTTCATGAGCACAATGTAATTTGGGGAGATATGGCTCGATTTTTTCGTAGCACTCAAAACGAAGCTTACAATCGAGCTGGATTTTTTCACAACGTAGTTTATACTTTAAAAACACTAGCAAAAGGAACAAAAAACAATTGAAAACAACAAGAGAAAAAAATTCTAATGTTTTTTCAGGTCAAGCACAAGAAAAAATAGACTTTACAGTTAGTTCAAAAAATGTAAACAAGATTATTAACATACTAAGAAGCAGTATGTATAAAGAGCCAAGTAGAGCTGTTGTTCGTGAAATTTTGGCAAACGCACTAGATATTCACAAACAAACTGGAACCTCAAAAAAAATTGATGTTATCCTTCCAAGTAGAAAAAACAACAACAACTGGATTGTTAGGGACTACGGGACAGGCCTATCTCCGAGTGAAATTAGAACAATTTATACTTCATTTGGAGAAAGTACAAAGGACCAGTCCGATGAGGCTATTGGAGGCTTTGGGGTTGGCTGCAAATCTCCATTCTCTTACACAGACTCTTATATGGTTAACTCTTACTATCAGGGTAAAAAATACCAATATTTGATGTCAATTGCAGATGATAATAGTTCTGAATGTCGACTTGTTTTGACAAGCGACACCGAAGAGCCAAATGGCTTAGAAGTAAAAGTACCTATTAGTGTAGATGATGTAAGAAGATTTAGTGCTTTGACTGTTGAAACTTTGTTTTTTTGGGACAAAAAACACTACAGAATTAATGGAGACGACAATTTAATTAAAACTCCAAGTCCAGAGGTTAGCGGTAAAAACTGGAAAAAATATCACACAATTAGAGATTGTGTTCCCAGTTTTGCTGCTGGGTCTAGAATGTTTAATTCTAAAAACTGCGTAATTAACGTCGGTGGAATGCCTTACCTTCTAGACACAAACGCTATTGCAAGCGGTTTGAAAAAAACAGAAGCAGATTTTATTAATTCAATTAGCGAAGGAATGCATGTTGATTTAGATATTTCGCAAGTAGATCTTCCAGTCAACAGAGAAGACCTAAGATATACAGATCGTACAAAGAATAATCTACTTAGAATTTTTAGAGAAATTAAAAAAACCTATTTGTCTAATATTCAGTCACAAGTCACTTCTGCAAAATCTTTGACTGAAGCATTGAATGTTTTTTACTCTAGATCTAAGTACGCTCAAATGAATTGTACAAATAATTACTGGGGGCAGAAACTAAAAGGAATTGACAGAATTACCTATGATGCATTGATGTCTTCAGACCTTAAATGGAAAGGCATTAATGTTTCCAAGGTTTGCAATGGCTACAAACTTAACAGTAATTACAGAACGCAGACAAAAGACATAGAAAACCCAAACAGAGCTAAACTTTTTTACTCATATGGGGGAATTAATGCTAGTTCAGATTGGGTTGAAACAATAAATGGTAACAAGACAATCACTTGGAATTTACCTAAAATGGGAAGCGAAACTCCAGACAATGTAAAAGAAAGACAAACTCTTCATGTTTACCAAGACTATGAAACTAAATCTTTTCCTCCAAATACAAAACAAGAAATTTATAAATGGGCAGAACAAAACGGATATAGATATGTTCAGTTTATTCTTACAAACAAACAAGAGTCTTGGGAAACATTTTTAAAAGAAAACCCAGTCTTAAATGAAATGACTGACGTGATTCATCGGGCGTCGGTTATAGCCCCAAAAACTAAAGTAAAAAGAAATAACTCACAAAAAAGAAGTATTACAGGAAAGGGTGACGATAGAGTCATTGAGGTTGAAACCTTTGTAACCGATGGTCCTATTGATCTTGAAGATGAGTCTACTCACCGTTGCCATGCTAGTTGGGTTACAAACTGTCGAAGTGGGGTCCTCGTTGATTTAAAACAGAAAGGCACTCCATTGCAGAGCTTAAAAAAATGTCTAAAGACAAAAAGTATGTTGGGTATTTTGTAAAAACAAAAAAAAGTGAAAACAATGAGTTTTTTGACCCAAAAACTTATTTTGCAGAAAACTGGAGTGGAATGTGGACTACTTTACAAGATCGTAGCTCTTACCACCACAAGGATTGGCCAGCAGCAACCCAACACAGAAAGGACTCTGGTCACTATTTTGGATTAATCAAAGCAATAAATCTTGCTTTGATTTATTGCGGACTTGAAAAAGACATTATTAAAAAAGATGATATAGTAATATATGGAGTCAAACCTCAACACGAACAGTACATCAAAAAGATTCCAAACATTCAAAACCCAAAAGATTTTTTTAAAGAAACATACTTTAAAAAAATTAAACCTATTTTTGACAAGACTTTAAATAAAATTGAAAACGATGCTTTTGACAAAGCTGCAACCATTGAGCCTGGAATTTTTGACTTAAGTTACAACAAGAAAAACACTGTAACAGCTTTGTATTCTTTGTCTTTTGGATTCGGCAAAACAAAAGAATTTTTATCTGCATACCCAGAGATTAAAAAAATCCTAGAAAACCCAATAAACGAGCACAAACAAGCTCAAGCGTCGGTTTTAGGAAAAGCTGTTTATGAGTTTGCAGGAAAATACGCATTACTTTCTGGAATAAAAGCTACATTTGAAGGATATGGCAGCGTAAACGGTCGTGCTTTAAAAGAGCATGAGTACCAAGCAAATGTCAACACTAAAATAAAAGAAGTTTATGACAAATTGGTTTCTAAGAAAGGCGGCTCATACGTTTATATTCCAGATGAATTAGAAAGGGTTGCAAATGGCGCTTACGACTGTTTGACTTATAATCAATGGGCCGCAATTAAAGAATATGATAATAAAAACATTCTTTCCAAAAAAAGCAACAGCGTTGTGCTTGAGATTTTGAATGCAGTAAACGGAAGAGGCGCTAAATCTATTTTGGCAAAATACATTGTAGATTATTACGAAAAACTATAAATTAATTAGGAGAAACAAATGAGTAAATTAACAATTTTAGCTTTTTACAGCGGAGCAAAAACATACACGGTAACTTTTAGCGACGGACAAGACTTTAGTATTTCAAAAGACAATGATTATGCTAATGAAGTCGCAAGACTTGCAGTGCAAAAAGATGCAGAAGGTCTTTTAAAAACACTGGACCTAGCAACAAGAGTTGAAGTGACCGGCACAGGAGAGTGCGGTCAAGTTCTCTGGAAGCTAGATGGTTACGCTGTAAAGCTATACAACGAAGACACTGGAAAGTACGAAAACGTTCCCCTTGCAATTGAAAAGAAAGTTTTACAGTATGTAGATGAAGGTCTTCCTCCAGAGCCTCTTATGAGGTTCTGGACTAAGCTACAAAGAAACCCAAGCGCCTTGTGTCAGCAACGGTTGTTTGACTGTCTTGAAGTAAACGAACACCCAATTACAGAAGACGGGTGTTTTATTGCTTACAGGTCAATTCGAAAAGACTGGAAAGACAAGCACAGTGGAACGATGGACAATTCTGTAGGAAGAGTACTTACTATGCCTAGGGAAGATGTTTGTTCCGACATGGACCAAACATGTGCGCCAGGACTACACGTTGCTTCTTTTGACTACGCAAACCATTCTTTTGGTAGCTCTGGCGACCGTCTTGTTATCTGCAAGGTACACCCAGAAGACGTTGTTGCAATCCCAAGGGATTATAACTCCCAAAAGATGCGTACTTGTAGGTTTGAAGTGCTGGCAGAAATGAAAGGCCCAAGAAAAGAACTAACAAGCGCTCTTTATGATGATGAAGATTTTTCAGAAGAGCCTGAAACGGAATGGTATTATGACTAAAAACTTAGACGTTATTGAATTACCAAACATACATAGAAACAGAAAGTTACCAAAAATAGCTCATTGGGCGGCTCAGATTAGCAAAGCAATGTCTCATCTGCCCTGGTTTACAAACACAAGTTTTAGCCTTAAGTACGAACTAATAACTGTTCACTGTGTACTAAAAGACTCAGACGATATGGAGTCAATGAGAAAATACTTTGAAGAAATTGAAAACTTTCTTCAAAGTAAGGTACCTTATGATTTGATTGTAGTTTACAAAAACGTCTAAAAAACCTATAGTGGTTAAAAAGAAGGCCACTATCTCGAAAGGGGTAGTGGCCTTTTTATTTTTATTTTTATTTTATTAAAAACATGAATTTTAGCTTTAATATTATTACAAACTATACAGATCAACCACAGACTTTAAATCGCATTCAAAAAACTATTAAGTCAATAGAAAAAAATTATATAGATGGATTGAGTTGGGAAGTTATTGTAATTGGAGGTCAGGGTGATCTTGGAATTAAATCAGACAAAATATCTATAAAAAGAGCTTTTTTTGACGAAACTCAAAAAGAAAAACCTTGGATCACTAAAAAGAAAAATGTTGGAGCGTCTCTTAGTTTATATGAAAATATGGTAGTAATGCATGATTACTACGAATTTGATGATAATTGGTACACTAATCTTTTAAAACACAAAGAAGATTTTTTAAGCGCAGACATAGTATCTTGCCCAATTAAAACAAATGAAAACAAACCATTTTATCTAGACTGGATTACTTGGGATCTTCCAAACTATGGAAGTCACAAAAATTTATTATACAGAGACTGGTCGAGAACAAAGCACCAATATGTAAGTGGTGGATTTTTTATTGTAAAAAAAGAATTCTTTAAAAAACATCCTCTAGATGAATCTAGACTTTGGGGAGACATGGAAGATGTAGAGTGGAGTCTTCGCGTTAGAGATTTTGCAAAAATCATATGCTTGCCAGAAAGCATTGTAAGAATGAACAAAACTCACAGAGATAATAAAGTTGAATACAAAAGCATTATTGGTCTATACTCCAAAGAAGAACTTTTAGGAAATCAAATTATTAGAGGGCAAGAAAATTAGTATTAACATATTAATTCCAATGGCTGGACTTGGACAAAGATTCAAAGGCAGTAAATATGGAGACAAGCCAAAACATTTAATAGAAATTCTAGGAAAGCCCATGATTGAGTGGGCGATAGATTCTTTGATGAATGGACTTCAAAAAACCTACCAAGAACTTGCAATTAATTTAATTTTTGTTCTTTTAGAAGGTCAAGATACAAATGATACTGTAAAAATACTTGTAAAATATAAACAAAAAGTAAACAATGTAAAAATATATACAACTCAAAAATTAACAGAAGGACCTGCCGCAAGCTGTCTTCTGGCAAAGAATAGTATTAATACAAAAGAACCTTTGATCATTGCTAACTGTGATCAAATTATGAGCTGGAACTTTGAAAAATTTTACAACGTAGCAAATCTTTATGATGGGTGCGTTGTGACCTACACCTCGAATACACCAAAAAATAGCTACGCAAAAGTAGATGAAAAAGAATTGGTAACAGAAATTAAAGAAAAAGAAGTTATTAGCGATATATCTTTAAATGGAATTCATTATTGGAAATATGGTAGCGACTTCGTAAAATCAGCAGAGAAAATGATAGAAAAAAACATTAGAGCGGGCAAAGGAGAGTTTTACGTAGCCCCAACTTACAATGAGCTTATTCCAAATAAAGAAATAGGAATCTATCACATACCAAACTCGCTACATCATGCGGTTGGCGTTCCAGAAGATCTTGATCGTTTTATAGAGAAACAAATAAATGAAAATTTATAACCTAAAAAATTTTGTTAGAGGTTGGTTTATAGGAAACTTTGAACCAACTATTTTAAAAACAAAAGACTTTGAAATAGGAATAGCTCACCATAAGAAGGGTGAAGACTGGCCAAAACACTATCACAAATTAGCAGAAGAATTTAATGTTCTAATAAGTGGAAAAATGCAGATAGGTGAAACTATCTTAAATCCAAATGATATTTTTGTGATTGAAAAAATGGAAGCGATCAAACCACACTTTTTAGAAGACTGTACTGTTCTTGTGGTAAAAACTCCATCAGTGCCAGGAGACAAATATATTGTAGAGGAATAAAAATTGAATTTTAATATTTTCAGAAGCGCAGTTGATGAAACAAAATACACCATTGCAACATACAAATTAAGGTCATCAACAGACCTGAGAGAGGCAGCTTGGGCTTTAGCTATTGGTCAAAGCGTTGGAAACCCAAACGTTAGAAACAAATGGGAGACCAAAGAGCTGTTTGAAAATCACTCTTGTATAGTAATGCATGAAGAGTGGGTGTTAAAACAAAAAAACGAAGATGAAGTAAAAATTGCATTTCCAATAGCAAATACCGACTGGGTTGGCGATGGTATTTCTCATCTCTTGTGTCAACTAATGGGTGGCCAAATGGATATTGGAATTATAACAGGCTGTCGATTGGTTGATTTACAAATACCAAAACATATAGAAGATTCTATGTTTAAAGGACCAAAATACGGTATAGATGGTTTTAGAAAATTTACGCAAACTTTTGACAAACCTCTTCTTGGAGGTATTGTAAAACCAAAAATTGGAGTTACTCCAGAAGTCTTACTTGAAATGGTAAAAGAAATGGTTGAAGGAGGCATTAATTTCATCAAAGAGGATGAAGTTATGGCAAACCCAAGCATTTGTCCAATTAGAGAAAGAGTACCTCTTATTATGGATTACCTAAAAGACAAAGACGTAATCTATTCCGTATGTATCAACGGTGACGCTCCTCATGCTTTGGAGAGAGCTAAGCTTGTATCAGAACTTGGAGGCAACTCTGTACACATCAATGTGTGGAGTGGACTTGGAGTATATAAATCTATTAGAGATTTAGATCTACCTCTCTTCATTCACTTCCAAAAAAGCGGTGACAAAGTCTTTACAGAAAAGCTACATGATTATGGTATTGATTGGAAAGTAATTTGTGACCTGGCCGGATTAATGGGAGTAGACTCCATTCACGCTGGTATGTGGGGAGGATATATGGAAGAAGATCAAGATCTAGGCGGAGTTATAGCCACTCTACACAACAGAAATGTCGTCCCTGCTCTAAGTTGTGGAATGCATCCCGGTTTAGTAAATGCAATTACAGAACAATTCGGTATAGATTATATGGCAAATGTTGGGGGAGCCTTACATGGACATCCCGGTGGAACAAAAAGCGGAGTCAAGGCAATGAGACAATCTATAGACAAAACATACGGACAAGAGTATGGAGAGGCAATTAATAAGTGGGGTTTAGTAAAGTGAGTTACCTAGATGATCTAAAAAAAGAAATTAGATTTTTTGACGAAAGAGATGACCTAGACCAACATTCTGGAAAATTTCCGGGACTAAGTGGGTCTTGTGCAAGAGTAGAGTTTAGTGACAGAAACAGAGAAGAGTTGACAAAACACTTTATGAAAATTAAAGATAATTGTGAAGCAATTCTGGAAATAGGAGTTTGCAGAAACAATGATAGATCTTCTACCTATTCATTTCTAAACAACAAAAATGATGACACTGTCTACATTGGAATTGATATTCAAGATAAAAGTTTCTTAAACAACGAAGAAAAAAATATTCATACAATGAAAGTCAATTCATCAAACTTTCAAGATGTAATAAACTTTGCAAAAAGTAAAGGAGTTGAAAAATTTGACTTCATATTCATCGACGGATGGCACAGTATCAATCAAGTTATTGACGATTGGAGGTACACAGAACTTTTGTCGGAAGGAGGCATTGTAGGATTTCATGACGTAACTAGACATCCAGGGCCTTTCTACTTCTTTGAAAATCTAAATACAGATAAATGGGAAACAACGGGTAACTTGTCACCAGAAGATAATGGAATAGGATTCTGTTGGAAAAAATGATTCTAATATCTCACAGAGGAAACCTCGCTGGAAAAAATCCATCAAGAGAGAACACTAAAGAATACATTCAAGAAGCTATTTCTGCAGGTTTTAACGTAGAAATAGATGTCTGGTTTATTGATGGGATGTTTTGTGTTGGTCACGACAAACCAAAGCAAGTAATTTCTAGAAAGTTTCTAACTGAAAACAAAGACAAACTATGGTGTCACGCTAAAAATATACCAGCTTTAAACAAAATGATTGAATTAAATCTACATTGTTTTTGGCATGAAAGTGATAGAGTTACTCTTACTTCAAAAGGATATGTTTGGGCGCACGTTGGACGCCAGCCAATAGAAAAATCTATAGCTGTCATGCCAGAGATTGCAAAAGAAGATACCTCACAATGTATTGGGGTTTGCTCTGATGAGATAATTTATTATGCACGAGCTAAACTATGAGCAAATACTTTAATCACATGATGAATTACAGTCCAGCAAAAATCAAAGAAGTGTTAGATGAACTGGGCTATATATGGTACGACAAACCATACCAACTAAACATTATTGGTATAAGAAGTTTTGAAGAAAGACTTAATGAGTTTGATGACATCCTTTTTGTCCTTTACAAAGACAAAAATGGAGATTTAATTCGCCACGCTTTTCAATTTACTGTAGATCCAGGAGAGTACTGGGCTAAAAATCCAATGAAAAAAACTGGCACAGCCTTTCTTGTTCCAGATCAATACGTAGATGTTTACAAAATAGACTGGCACTTAGGTAAGCCTCCAAGGGGGTACAAAGCACTGTGTCAAAGAAACGGGCCAGTAAGGGTTTATAGAGACAACAACAAAGATGAGTGGAGAGATGTAGACTACGATGACTATGACGGCGACGATGAGGGTAGATTTGGAATTAACATTCATAGGTCTACCTTAAGAGGTGAGTCTACTGTAGTCGGAAGGTGGTCGGCTGGATGTCAGGTGTTTAAAAAATTACATGAATTTAAATTTTTCATGAAACTTTGCAAAGAACACTCAAAAAAACATGGTAACTTATTTACCTACACTTTGTTGGAACAAGAAGATTTTGAAACAGAAGAAGAGTTTGAAGAGGCTACCTCCTTGTAAAGAGAAATACAGTTTGTATTTAAAAATTTAGAAGACACGTTAAGTTTAAAAAGAGTATTGGTTAAAAATGATAAAAACAAAAACTATAAAATATATAGAAATCAATGAATTAGAAAAATATTTAAAAGAAAATAATCCAGAATTTTTTAAAGGTGGATGTAACTCTATTTGGCATGACTACAAACTCTTTCAAAGAATAAACATTGGAAATGGTAACTATGGAACTTTAGATAGTTGTCAAGAAAATCACAAAAAACTTATAGATGCAATAGACAATTTAGCCTTAACAGAAGATGTTTTGCTAAAAGTTTATTGGTAAAAACAGGAAAAAAATAATGAAAAGTAAAATTGAAACACTAGTAGATAAAGTCGACCCAATGAGAGATCTTATAAGCGTAAGAGAAAAAAATGGTGAGCTTTTAGTAACTTTAGTTCCTACATGCAATTGGGAAGTTGTAAAAGAAGCTGTTTGGAAAACTGCAGAAGAGTTAGAGCTACCAGTAAATAAAATTGTTTTTAGCTACTTTAAAACAAATAGAGGCTAGGCTTTTATGTGCAAAGAAACATTAAAAGCATTGTTAAAACAAAAGTTTGGATGCCCAGTAAGTGAAGTTTACAACGCAAAAGACAGGCAGTTAAACATTTACATTCAGCTAGACAACCTAGGAAACAATATTGATGTTAATGTTGAGGGAAAAAAATTAGAAAGTTTTTTTAGAACACCTTCTATGATTGCTCAGATTAACAGCACTTTAAAAGAACCTGGAATTCAAAAATTGGTAATAGGTGTTACAAAAAAAATTACACCAGAAATAAACCCTATTACATGGAGTCCACGTCAAGGTAGAGACTATAAAGAATATTTTTTTGAGAGTAGTTAAAAAAATTGGAAGATCCAAAAAGACCAAATCACTACTCCCCTGTTGACGGGGGAGTAGATCCAATTACTTATTTTGCTCAACACTTTGGAGAAGAAGCAGCTGAAAACTTTTTAGCAGCAAATGCTCTGAAATATTTGACAAGATACAAAAGAAAAAACGGTGTAGAAGATTTAAAAAAAGCGGTACACTGTTTGGAAATGTTAATAAAGAGAATTAAAAAAAATGAAGTGTAAATGCTGTGGAAGATCTACTAAAATTCTAGGAAACGTAAACTTTAGTAAAAGCTGCCAAGACAGACATGGTGTTAAAGTTTTTGAAGAAAGCCCAGTAGAAGTAACTTATAGAAGATGCGAGAGCTGTGGTTTTATATTTACAACTCTATGCGATGACTGGTCTCCAGAAGATTTTAAAGCAAAAATATACAATGCAGATTACTGTAAGGCAGATGGTGTAATTCCTGGAACTGAGGGAAGAGATCTTGGCTACGAATCTGGACTTGAAATAGCTCATCATCTCAAAGGTTCAGAAGAAAATATAAGTATACTGGACTTTGGAAGCGGAGGAAATCCGGGTAGTTTTGGAAAAGCTTTAATTGAGAAAGGGTTTAACGTTACTTCGTACGATCCTTTTAGGAGTGATGTAAAAGATATAAAACCAAATAAAAAATTTGACTTTGTTTTATCTATAGAAGTGTTTGAGCATTGTCACGACTTAGAAGAAGTTTTAAAAAAGCTAGACAAACATACAAAAGAAAATAGTATGATTTTGTTTTCTACAATGCTGCACCAAAACGTACCAGATCCAGAACAATTGGTCAGTTGGTACATTGCCCCAAGAAACGGTCATATAAGTATATTTACCTTTGAAGCTATATGGGTTTTGCTAAGAAGAATTAATTTTAACGTAGTAAAAAGTCCTTTTGGCCTCCTAGCTATTAAAGGCAAACCATCTTTTAGAAATAATTACTGGTGTTAAGTTTTTAGAGTTTATCTCTAAAACATATACTAAATATATTATAAAAAAACATAAAAGAAAATGATTTGTTTACCCCCGGTAGTGAATCCGCCGACGATACCAGTTAAAACATATACTTCTTACAAAAAATCAATTAGCTTTATAGATTCTATAAAAGACTCTAAAAGAAAAAAGATTTTAATAGGAAGAAGCGTTAAAGAGCTTCCTGTCTACGCTTATAGATACAAGCGCGGAAAGACCTCTAGAAGGACTTTAATTACAGGAAACATACATGGAGTAGAGCAGGGGCTCCAAAGTGCCGTGCTCAGCTTTATATGGAAGCTGCAGCACTCTTCTTGCTTTGAGGGAGACTTTGTGATTGTTCCGGTTGTAAATCCCGATGGTAAAAATCGAAGCTGGAGAACAAACTTTAACAGAAAAGATTTAAATAGAGACTTTGCAAAGCAAAAGTTTACACAGCCAGAAAGCAAAGCAATTAGAAAACTTATTTTAAAGTACAAGCCAACTCATTTTATAGACATACATATGAGAGGCAATGTACTTTTAACCCCAAGAAATAATAAATCAAAAAAATCAAAAGCATTGTGCTTGCGATTAAAGAAAGAGTTAAACAAAAAAAGAGGGCTTTACTTTTGGACTAGGAATGGTAGGCCAAAAGGAATGATGATCAATTACACCAACAGTCTTGGAATAGCATCGTGCTTAATAGAGTTGGGAAGGAATTGGCCAAAAAAGAAAACAGAGCCACTTATATGGAGACGTAAACTCCAGAAAAAATACACCAACGCAGTAGCAAATGCGTTGTTTAATATTGTTGTCAGAAAAGGAAGAAAAGATTAAACGTCCAGATAACTACATAAGTCTTAAGGAATATAGCGGACTAAAAGAAATAGAATTAATAAACTCTAACGTAAAAACAGGTCACTCACTTAATTTACTTCATGGTTATAGGTGGGAAGCTAACCCGCGTTTTAAAAGAGTTTTAGATTTATTGGAAAAAAAAGTTAACAAACATCCTAGTAGCAAGTCAGCAGAAGTTCTTTTTGCTGTTAAAAAATTCCTAAAAAAAGAAAAAACAATTAAAGGTACTTGCGCTTCTAGCGTAATTCACAACTGCTTCAAACAGTCCAAGGGAGACTGCTATTGCAATAACTCTCACGGTTATGTAGAAGCTGCACCAAACAAGTTTGTAAAAGCTTGGATACGCGCTCTTTATTTTAGAGATCACCCAGACTCAGCCTGGTATTCTGTTGCACGATGGATTGATGAAAATGAAAAAAATTTAAGTCAATTTGAAAAAGACGGTCAGCCCCTTAGACTTTGGGGTCAAGGGGATTGTAGGCCACAAGACCTGCGATACATTAAAAGATACTTACCTAATTACAAAGATAAAATTTCTGGTTTTACCAGAAGACCAAACGTGTGGCTCTCTTTGCAAGAAAGCGGCTTTCATTCTATTGCTTTGTCTATTGACAAAACAATTCTAAGTAGAGAGAAGCATATTTCTTTGATAGAAAACAAGCCAAAGCACTGGCCAATAGTCTTTGGTCCTTTAGATGGAAAAAAAGTAAAAGAAAAAGAGTGGAAAGACATTAGAAAAAAATTAAAAAAAGTAAACATAAGGGTTATATTTGAAAAACACCACGGCGGAAGAATATCAAAAGAAACTTTGAAGCTTGGTGTAGAGAAAAAAAACCAGTGTCCAACAACTCATGATAAAATGAATAAAGCAAAGCATGTTAGGGTTTGCTTTGAAGGGTGTAAAAAATGTCATACATTGAAAAAGAAATTAAACAATTAAACAAATATCTTTTAGAAAAACATTTAAAACAACAGGTTTCTTGGTTTAAAGACAAGTATAATTTTCATCTTCTATGCATTGAAGATGAAGCTTTAGAACTAGAGTGCTTGGCCAAAAAACCTGCAAGTAAAGATTTTTTATCTGAGTATAAGTTAATTATAAATCATTTAAACGATCTTATAAAAGGGTCAAAATTTTACTTAAGAACTTTTAGGATGTATGAGCAATTAAAAAAAGGAGTCTAGCTTAAATGAAACTGGTTGCCAAGCTAACAATTATATATGATCTAATGTTTACTTTTAGAGCATTGTTTTGTTTGTTTTTGGCTGTAGCAACTGGTCATGCAGTTTACACATTAGTGTGTGAAGGATTTGCTTGGACTCAGTTTTTACTAACAGCAGCAATAATCTTTTATTTCATAAGCTTGAGGCTAGAGCAAGCACTAGAAAAAGAAAGAGTTTGTGAGGTAGAAAAACTAGAGAGAATTAAAAAAAATGAAGAAATTTCTAATAATACTATTGATGTCTAGTTTTCTTTTTGGTTTTAAAAAAATTAAAAGAAAAAAAACAGAAAGATTTGACTTTACAAAAGGAGTTATTCTTAGTGGAAACTTGCGCCGTCCTGATGGAGAATATTTTGAAGCCAGAAAAAAAAGCAAGCACTGGAAACTTCTGACAGTTAGACAAAACTTTAAAGACAAACTAAAAGAATCTGTAAACGAACTATAGAGGAGAAAAAATGTTTGGAAAACCAAATATCAAACAATTTGTAGAAGCAGTTAAAACCTACAAAGAACTAAAAGAAAAATTAAAAAGCGGTGAGCAAGAACCACTTCTTGTTGGACCCCACTACACAATTACAAAGCATGGCGTATACTTACTTCAGCGAGGAGACAAGCGTAAGCTTAGTTTTTTTACAAAAGAAATTGTAAAAGACAAAATTCAAGTTGGACGGTGGTCAAGGTGGTCAAACAAAGCTCCACAAAATAGATACAAAAAAACTAAAATACCTTTGCACATGTTTAGTGGAGACAACGGCGATGTTCGCGGAGTAAAATACAAAAGAATTAAGACAAAAGTAACAGAGCCCTACCTTCCTAAACGATTTCTTCTAAACGAAGAGGGTTCTTTTAAAGTCGATCAAGTTTACTCTATCGTAGAAAAACTTCATCACATTACACAGCGACCAGTAAAGGACGTAAGCGTTGAGTCTATGGAAAGGTACAATCAGTTTGCTGAAATTTGCAAGCAACTAGAAACGCACTGCAGTGTTGTTCAAACCCTACAAAGAGAACCTTTGTTGGTTGCAGCATACAAGCAAGCAAAGGCAGACGAAAATAAACTAAAAACATTTGACATGTCAAGCCACAGAGAGCTTACATTTGTTGACTCTGAAGCTGCAGTCGTTGACCTTGGAGCTACTTTAAAAGAAACTCTTAGGGAAAGTCGAGGTAATTGATGTTAGTGCATGGACATACTTACGATGAAATTACATTGGTTCCAAGGTTAGGAAAGCTTGCTAGCAGCTCGGAAGCGGACACGTCTTTTGTTCTCTGGAAGAACAAATCGACTGGAGAAAAAATTGAACTTTCTATTCCGGTAGTTGCTGCTCCAATGGACAGCATTACAAACTTGAGCTTTTGCGAGCAATTGGCAGAACTTGGAATGCTTGGTATTTTATCCAGAAAGCATACCTTAGACTTGACAACACCGGTAAAAAGCCCTCTTATTGGAGCTTCTGTTACGCTTAAAAACTGGAGAACAGAAATACCAAGATTGCTTGATCTTGGAGTGAGAGTTATTTGTCTAGATACTGCACACTGCTACAGTGAGCCAATCGAAAAAGAGCTAGAGGAAATAGCTCATAGTTTTTGGTGGAACTGGGAAGAAGAAAGCTCTAACTTTTACCTAATGACAGGAAACGTAGCAGAAGGAGAAGCTTACCAAAATATGTGCCACAAAAGCGATGGCATTAGAGTTGGTGTTGGCGGTGGTGCTTGCTGCACGACAAGAGTTAAAACGGGGTTTGGAGTGCCTTCTGCAACAGCAGTGCAGACTTGTCAAAAGGCGCACAAGGATGTAGCTCACATTATAGCAGACGGTGGAATCAAACAAATTGGAGACATCGTAAAAGCGTACGCTTTGGGCGCAGACGTAGTAATGATTGGAACAATGTTTGCTTCTTGCAAAGAATCAGCTGCCCCTCAAGTAAAGAGTAAACCTGGATGGAAACTTCACTGGGGAATGGCCTCTTCTCACGCAAAGAAAGAGGCAGGACTTGATGAAAGTAGAAAAGTTGAAGGTGATGTTGGATATATTCAAATCAAATATACTCTAAAAGAATTTTACAATCAAATGGTTGACGGAATTCAGCGAGGTATTTCTTACGGAGGAGGAACAAAAGTTTCTGACTTGAAAAAAGTTAAAAAACTAGCTGTAAACTCTGCAGGAGTACTAGAAAGTCAAAGTAGGTTAAGTCACAAATAAAACCCAATAAAAAGGAGCTTGAATTGGAATTTGAGTTTGAAAAAATTTATATTGATAAAAACGTTTACTCAAATAAAGTTTGGACGGAGCGAGCAAACAAAGTTAAAAAAAGATTTAACAAAGCTGCTGTCAAGACTGTAGACTCTCACTGGAAAATACCAGAACTTTATAACTTTGATCCTTCTAAATGGATTGAAGCAAAAAGAAAAGTTTTAGTTCTTGGCATCAAGAAAGGCATGCAAATGCAGTGCTCTGGCAGATCAACCGACTTCATACCTCCCTCTCACGCTAATGGCTGTCTTTCTTCTTGTATGTATTGCTATACTGCAAGGAGAAAGGGCGGCTCAAACCCTCTTACTTTATTTTTAAACGTAGAAGACATTGCCGATTCAATAGAAAAGCACTCTAACAAATTGGGTCCTAAAACTCCAAATCAATGTGATCCAAAGTATTGGACTTATGACATAGGCAACAACAATGACTGCTCTATAGATCTTGAGCTGAGCAATACTATTCCTTACTTGATAGAAAGAGCTAAGCAAACAAAAATGGCAAAGCTTTCTTTTGCAACAAAAACTGTAAACAAAAAATGGGAAGAAATAGATCCAGGAGATAGAGTCAGGATTAGATACTCACTAATGCCTGAGTCTTTAGCAAGACAGATTGACATAAGAACAAGCAGAATTGATGAGCGAATCAACCACATAAATACACTGGTTGACTGTGGCTACGAAGTTCACATTAATTTTTCTCCAGTAGTTGTTACTCCAAACAGCAAGGTCATTTGGAATGACTTGCTTAAAAAAATAGACAAAACACTTTCTTCAAAAGCGAAACAACAGCTAAAGTGTGAAGTTATATTTTTAACTCACTCAGAAAAATTACACAACTTAAACAAAGGCTGGAACCCAAAAGGTGAAAGTTTAATATGGAGCCCAGAAAGACAGCAAACAAAATTCAACAAACCTGATGTTCTTTGTTATAAGTATGATTTAAAAAAACAATATGTAGAAGCTTTTAAAAGAATGATACATAGAGAAATTCCCTACTGTGGAATAAGATATATATTTTAAAGGAAGGTAAATTTTGTCACAGAAAAAAATTACTATTAGTGCAGAATACACAGAAACAAAACAAAAAAAGCAATTTGAACCAGTAAGAATTGGAATCACCTTGACGCAAGACGTTTTGATTACTACGGGTTCTGACCTAGACCGTGAAATCAAAAAAATATTCAACAAAGCCAAGGGCCAAGTAAAAAATTTAATTTCAGTGGAGCTTGCTTCTGATGACTAAAATTATATTTGCACTTGATGTAGAAACGGGCGGCATCGACCCAAAAGCGAATACTTTGCATTCTATTGGTATAGAAGTTTTAAATGAAGATTTAGAAACACTAGAGCGAAAAGAAATACTAGTGCTGGACCCAGTGGAGGGAATGTGTTTAAACCAAGGTTGGGTGACGCATCCGGCATTTAAAAATGCGATAGACTTGGACCTTTTGAAAGAAAAAGGAGTTTCTTTGGCGCAGGCTAGAGTTGAATTTCACAAACTTGTAGAGAAACATCTTGGCCTAAAAACCAGGTGGGAAAAAGCTTGGAAAGAAAAAGTTGTTCTACTTGGGCACAATGTAGGAACTTTTGATGTTAACTTTTTAGAACACATGTACACACAAGGAACAAAGCCTGTAGATTACAGGTACAGGCCTTGGTACAGAAGGTTTATAGACACATTTGCAGTCGGCACTTCTTTGGTAGATGCTGGACTAATTCCACCTTGCCCTAGAGGTCAGGTGGACAGCGACTATCTTTTTGAACACTTTGAAATTGAAGTCCCAGATGGGTACAGGCACAGAGCCATTGGAGACGCTGTTGCAACTGCAGAGCTCTACAGAAAAATGGTAGCCCTTTTAAGAAAGGGTAGCGGCGCTAAAAAATCAAATAAAAAAGTTGTAACAAAGTACAAGATTGTAAAAAATACAAAAGAAGCTTGCGCTTAAAAACTTAAAGGAAAAAACATGGAAATGGATAAGAAATACAAAAAACTACTAGAAAAAGCTCCAGCAGAAGTTTTAGTAGTTGCGGAAAAACTTTTTGAAAACGCTGTAAAGCACGAAAAAATGGTAGCTGAAGAGTGGAATGAACCAATGAGTGATCGCATTTACCGTTTTTACATTGACGAAAAAGAGGGTAACTGGACTATCGGTGACGGGCTTGACAGGATAGGTTATTTATTTTTTGAAAACAACACATGGTTTTATCAAGCATGTTATGGGGAGTTGAAAAAACTCAAACACGGGTTTGAAGAAGCTCTTGGAATGGCGTCTATCTTTTTTGTTGACGCTTAGAGTGAGAAAATGAAAAAACCTCGAATACTTGTAGCTTGTGAAGAAAGCCAAGCTGTAACAATAGAATTAAGAAAACTTGGAATAGAAGCATTTAGTTGCGACATTTTAGAGTGCAGTGGAGGTCACCCAGAGTGGCACCTCAAAGGTGATGTAAAAGAGTTTTTAGAAAAGGAAAAGTGGGATGCTATTTTTGCATTCCCGCCTTGCACTTATCTTACGGTTTCTGGAAATAGATGGTTTTATCACCCAGACGATAAACACCTGCCAGTAGAAAATAGAAGACCTCACCCCAAACATCCTAATAGACAGCAAAAAAGAAAAGAAGCTATGGAGTTCTTTTTGTCTTTTATGGAAGCAGACTGTGAATTTGTAGCAATAGAAAATCCAGTCGGAGTTATGTCTACTAAATTTAGAAAGCCGGACCAAACAATTCAACCCTGGATGTTTGGCCACGGAGAAACTAAAAAAACATGCTTTTGGCTAAAAGGCTTACCCGTCCTAAAGCCAACAGATATAGTAGATGGCAGAGAGCAACGCATATGGAAACTACCTCCATCAAAAGATAGAGCCAAACTGCGAAGTAAAACATACTTAGGAGTAGCAAAAGCGATGGCCGACCAGTGGGGTAGGTTTATTGTTGAAAAACTAAATAAGGAAAATTAAGTGAAAATGTTTGAAAAAAGTTACAAAGAGTTTTTTAAAAAAGAAGCTAACGATGAGTATACTGAATCGTTTTTAAACAAACAGTACCTGCAAGGCGTAGAAGAAATCAATAAAATGATTTTAGAAGATGAACCATGGTCATGGGAAATGGCGTCTTGGGCTGTTACTGGCGACCTAGAAGGAGAAGTCGAGTATGCTCCAGCGACTTCTATTGCGCTTGCAGAGTACTTTACAAAAAAACTTGAAGAACATGCTGACGAAAGTATCGAAGATCCAAAACGTATTTTAGTACAACTAACAAGTATAGATGAATATACTGCTTCCAAAGATCTTTACGACTACAAACTTACGGTTCTTGACGTTTTCTTGAAAGAAATTAAAGATTTTTTGACAAAACATTTTCAAGGTAGACTTGAAAACGTTGTAGAAAAGTTAATTCGAGAAATACACGAAGAAGAAGCTTGGAATGAAGACTACGTAAGATCGCTTCCATGGTATGAGCCTATCAAATAATTCATAAAATGGTATACAGAGCAAAAGTGAATGAAAATATATAAAAACATTTTAGACCTAGTGGTTCAAAAAGGGTTGCTTATAGAGTCGGACAAAGAGCGCACTGGAACTGGAACTATTAGTTATAGAAAAGGTGTTCATGCTTATTTTGAAATGGACAAACACTACCCTCTTGTAACTACAAAAACAGTTAATTGGCGACAGGTTGTTGCTGAGCTATTGTGGTTTTTAAGAGGTGATACCAATATTAAAAACCTTCAAAACATGGGCTGTCACATTTGGGACCCTTGGAAAAAACTCAACAGCGACGACTTGGGGCCTGTTTACGGTTACCAATGGAGAAGCTGGAATGGAAAGGTAGATCAATTAAAAAATGCCTTAGAACTATTAAAGGAAAGTCCTTTTAGCAGGAGAGCATTTGTTACTGCTTGGAACCCAGAGTACTTAGATACAATGGCATTGCCTCCATGCCATCATTCTATGCAGTTTTTGATAGAGCCTGACGGCGAAGGTAACCCAAGCAGACTTAACCTGCACTACATTATGAGGTCTAATGATTTATTTTTAGGAACTCCTTACAACATTGCAAGCTATGGATTGCTTTTAATACTGACAACAGTTCATTTAAAAAAATATTACCCAAGATTATCTTCAGGAACTTTGAGTTTCTATTTAGGAGATGCTCATATTTATCAAAATCACCTTGACCAAGTATTGACTCAGCTTAAAAGACCCGAAAGAACACCTCCAGAGATAAAGCTTAGCGAAAAACTAAGTGAGCTAGACTTAGTTAATATGAAAGTAAAAATAGAAAAAGAATCAGGCGTATTTGTAGAAGAAGATTTGGACTTAGAACACTTTGGAGTTTGGCTTAATAGCAAAAAAACATACAGGTGCTTTAAGAAAGAACTGGGCTACAAAGCCCAAGAATCAAGCGCATCTCCTTACTGGAGGGTTATGTTCACTTTGTCGAACTATAACCCTCACAAACCCCTAAAAGGAGCCGTTGCGGTATGACCTACATATCAAAAGGAGTAATGGTTGAAATAGTTGATGTAGAGTCAGACCTTTATAAGTGTCAAATGTATGTAGCAAAAATAGAAATAGATAGAAACAAAAACACTACCTATTATTTAGGTGGAAACAAAGGGTACTTAAATAAAAAAAGACCTACAGATTCTTTTCAAGGACCATTTACTAGAGATCAAATTAGCCCACTTTATTCTCAAAATAAAGTGTTAGAAAAATTAATAGAAAAAGCAAATGAAATTCAACTAGAATGGATAAACTTAAGGCTTTGGCTTGGAACCGAGAGCGGCTCTGTAGAGCTGTTTGGAAAAAACAAGACCATAGGAATAGAACATTTTAGTTTAAAAGAAGGAACTCTGCAAGATAATTTAATAAAGACTATTGAAAAAGTTCAACTAATAAACCCAAAAAGAAAAGGACCAAAACTTAACGAGTCCAAATAAGGAGTATTTAAAAATGAAAAAGTTTTTACTAGGAACAGGCTCAACAATGTTCTTAATTATGATAGCCCTTTCTATGATTGGGCCAATGCCAGCCTGGGTTGCCCCTCTTTTGTTTTTCTACGGAATGGTTGCCAACGCTTCTTTGCTTACAAAGATTAATATTATCGAAGACTTAGAGGAAGAACTGGAGTCTAGCGAAAAAGTAAACGAAAACCTTAACGAGCTTTTGGCGAAAGAAAAGAGAGAGCTAAAGTTTTCAAAAGAGAATTTTGAAAACAAAATGGAAAATGAAAAAATTAGACTGCACAACATGTTTCAAGACAAAGAAAGCGAAATCAATCTTTTAAAAATCGAACTAAATGTACTTTATGATGAAGTTGATAGGCTTTCTAAATTATTTGGAACCAAAAACAAGAAATTGGAGTAGGGGCACTACTGGATCTCCAGCAAAAAGAAAAAGAAAAATTAATTTACTCTAGTGCAAACTTAGATTTAAAAAAAGGATACAAAGAACTAGAAGAAAAAACCAAGTTTTTTGGGGAACAAAACAAAAAGCTAATTTTAACAGTTAAAGAGCAAGACGAAAGGTTAAAAAAAATAATGAACATCATAGGGGTTTAAGATGAAGCTAAATCTTAGAACAACAAGAAAAGATACTTTAAAAACTGCAGCTCATATAGCAGTATTTTCCCTAACGTTATTTTTACCAGTTTTCTTTTTATTAGCATTGATTTAAAAAAAGGAGAAACAAATGAAAGAAAAAGCAGTCGAAGTAGGAAATTTTTACTCAGAAAAAGAAATTTATAAAGTAGAAGAGGTTCAAGGTACAGAGGCAGTTGTTACAAACACAAAAGGAGAGCAACTAGCAGTAAGTCTAGAGTACCTAAACAACTTAAGCGGGCCAAATGATTTTACAAAAACCCGTCATGTTACTCAAACACAAATTGAAGAAATTTTGTCTAACTCAAAAGGCGAACTGATTAAAGTTAATTTTAATAAAAAGCCGCAAGGAAAGAATATTGCAGCAGATCTTATGAGAGCTCTACGCGAAGCAAAGATTCACTCTAAACCTTGGAATGAAATTGACAAAATTGTCAAACGATCTGTTTCTGCAGAAGTAAAAGGAGACGAGCGAACACTTGTTGGCTACCCAACAAAAAACGGATCAGACAACGGTCGAGTTTTGGTTATTGACCTTGAGCTGCAAGAAGAAAACAAATTTAGGATGGTCGATACTCGTACTGTAAACTGGCTTATTGTAGACGGTGTCAAATATACGAGATCTGATGTATCCAATTAATTTAATTGTTGCAACTTTTAAGCAAAAGCTTGAAAACAAAACAGTAGAGCCAATTGCCATCAAGGACAAAATACCAATTAATGACAAATCAGACAAAGCTTTCTTTAAAGAAATTACCTCAAACTCCACGATGTTTGTCACATCAAAAACCCTCCAAGACATGCTTATCTATACAAACAAAGAAGGATTACTCTCTAGAAACAGATTTGTCAAATATTTTACTTTTAAAGGCACGGCAGTCAAAGGCTTTGAGGAGCACATGATTAGTGTAAATTCCAAGTACGAGGTTTTAAAGAGTATTTGGGATGCCGCCCAGCAAGGTAACGTCAGTGTAATTGGAGGATCGTCTTTGTATGATACAATTTTAGAAGATGACCGCTTGTTTTTTAAAACAAACGTTTTTAAAGTAGAGTTTGCACCTACTGAGCATGTTGATATTGCGACTTCCCAAAACGAACTAACAAGTCTAAGATATATTGACAGGCTAAACGAAAAAGCAAGCAACATCTTTAAAAAATATACAAGCAAAGAAGGCAACAACATAACCATTTATACTAGTTAAGAGGTTAACCTCATGACATCAAAAAAAGAAAAAGCAGACTTTGATAAGCCTGCTGCAGAAGAAAAAAAATTAGCCAAATTAGAGGCAAGAATTAAAGCTTTAGAAAAAGAAAACAAAGAACTAAAAGAGGAAAGTGCAAAGCTTTTAGCTCAAAAAGAAGAGTTACAAAATAAACTATTACTAGCTAATAAAGACTTAATGATTGCATTAAGTGGAGGTAGTTTTTAAATGTCTAAGCATGGCGAGGTTCACAATCTTGTATTTCTTGACGAAGAACAATACGAAATCTTAAACAAAGAGGGAAGGCTTTACATAGAAGAGCTCCCAGCCAATATTAGGAGAAGCCTAAACACTGGAAATAAATTGTTCGTTAGAAGGGAAGAAACAAACGAAACTCTCTTGGTGCAGGTAGCTGGCCCAACTATACAGCTGGTAGAGAATAAACTTACTAGCAAACTTGGTCGCGATTATGGAATCGGGACCAAGGATTTTGGCCAAGCATCTGCAGTTGAATCAATGTTAGACGAAAATATAGAAGTTACAACTGTTTTTGGCAAAGCTGGATGTGGGAAGACTTTCCTAGCAATGGCTATGGCTACTTTACTAAAAAGCACAAGTGAAAAATACAATAGAATTGTTTTGGTAAAGCCACTTGTGCAGGTTGGAAGTAGCAAAGTTATTGGAACTTTACCTGGAACGCTTGAAGAAAAGGTAGGTCCATACATGACCTCCTTTGAGCAAGCTGTAGAGTCTTTGCCAAAAAAACTAAAAAGAAACTACTATACATGGGAAGCAAAAGGACATATAGAGTTTTTTGCTTTAGAACATATGAGAGGTACGTCTTTTAAAGATACAATTATTATTGTTGATGAGGTTCAAAACATCTCATTGCAAGACTTTAAAACATTGTGTACACGCCTAGACAAAGGAAGTAAATTGTTTTTGGTTGGTGATGCCAGACAGTCAGACTTAAATAAAAAGTCTGACTTTGTTAGAGTTATCAATCATTCAATATTCAAAAACTACCCAAAAGCAACTGTGACTTATTTAGAAAACACCTACAGAACTGGTTTTGTAGATGTAGTAGAAACAATCTGTGAGGATTTAGAAAATCAAGATTGCTTAAGAGAAAAAGAACTACTTACCCCACTCTCATTGTCCTCACTGGACATGTTGGAGCAGGAAAGTCAACTTTATTAAATAAATTAAAAACAGAGAGCAAAAAGAAATGCCCTCAAACAAAAATAGGAACCGTTGATATAAGGGACTACTGGCACTCAAAGGAATGCGAGGCCGGTAGTCCCTTTAAATGGTTCAGAGAAAAGATACATGACGGCTTCTACGAATATGATATAATATGCGTAGAACTAATAGGGCAAGAAGACTTTTTCCAGCCTATGATTAAGGCTATGAGAAATTCTTACTTTAAACTATTGGAAGTGGAAATAAAACAAAAAAGTTTAGAAAAAGCAAAAGAAATGGTAAAGAAAAGGGCACTTCAATGTGAGTCCAAAAACCCCCACCTTCGAGGCTTTTTTGTAGACAAAGAAGTTTCAGACCTCCACAAAACATTTTATACAATTAAAAACGAAAAAGCAAACCGCTACAGTTCGGATGATCCGAATATCTGTAATATTTTATTAAAAGAAATAGGAGATGAATTTTATCATGGCAAAAATTAGCAACCTCTACCCAATTGAAGGACACCAGTACAGAAAAGCAAGCCTATCCATTGAAGTGGCCCCTGGCGTAATTGTTCCAAACTTTACTTTTATGCATGGCGCAAAGGGTTACTGGCTGGCAAAACCACAAACAAGTTACATGAAGAATGGCGAAAAAATCTACAAAGACGCGATCCTTCTAACTAAGGACGCTCACGCAGAGCTAACAAAGCTAGCAAAAGACAAATACTTTGAGGTTACTCAGAGCCAAGGTGGAACTCCAAGTGTCGACGAAGGTAGCTCTGATCCAGTCGATTCTGAATGGTAACACAGACTGAAAAAAACACAGATTATTATGCAATTCCAGTAATCGGTCCTGCCGTCACAAATTACAAAAGCACAAAAATAGGCTATTTAACTGGATGCTTTGTTGGCCTTCACAAAGGTCACAAAGCATTTTTAAAAGAGGCTAGTCAGCTAAAACACTTAAACAAGCTTATTGTGTTTATGGATTCAGACGACCATGTAATTGACAAATGGGATAAAAAAAGCTTAGACATTAGGCTTGACCCTAGACTAAAAAAGAGATTTTTTGACGTATGGGATTACTTGGCGCAGCTCGAACGAGAAGAAAGAAAAACTAGACCTGACTTTACTATTAGACTTGTACACCCTTACAGGGGAACGACAACGTCAGAAAGTTTTTTTGTAACTCTACAGGACACTATATATATGTTTTGTAACTTTGAATTTATTATGATAGAAGATTATAAAAATGTAAAAAAATGGCAAGACAAATATATAGACAAAAAGATGGCAAATGCTACTTATCTAAAAACAGTAAAAGATAAAAGTGGAAAAAAAATATCATCAAAAAAGGTAACAGATGTTTAAAACAAGAGTAAGAGTATGCGATGCAAGCGAAGAAGTTATAAACAGTGTAATCGAAAAAGAAGAAAAAGACAACTGGCTTGTTGCGGAAGTAGGAACCCCTTTTGAACACTACGGAAGTGCTGGCAGGTTAGTCTTAATAAAATTCTCAAAAGATGCAATGAGCGAGGGCTTAGGAAAAATTGAAGAAATGTTTGCAGAGTTTGATTGATGCAGCTTTTTCTGACAGTACAAAAAAAGATGTTTGTGTTGTTGGAGAAAACTGTACAGATGTATACAGATACGTAACGCCAAAAAAGATTTCCCCAGAAGGGCCTCATATGGCGGTTGAAATTTTGGACGAAGTTCACTTTTTGGGAATGGCCGCAAACGTGCTAAACACTATTGAGGGCCTGTCAAAACTAAACAAAGATCCAAACAATTTGTTTGTTTCAAATTCAACAGTAATTCCTTTTATCAGAACAAGGTATGTTGATAAAAAAAGTGGGGTTCATTTATTGAGAACAGACGAAGACCCTTACGTCACATCTTTGTCTGACAGGTTTGAAGAAAAACTAGAAGATGAAATTCAAAGTGTTTTAAAAAATTGTGAATATGTAATTATTTCAGACTACAACAAAGGACTAATAGACGATAAGTCTTTGGCGGTTTTAATTAATGTAGCTACAAAAAAAGGAATAAATACATATATAGATTCAAGAAAAAAGAATATTTTAGAGCTGTTGGGCAAAGTAAAAGAAACTCCAAACTTTGCAAAGCATGTATTTGTAAAGCTCAACGAAGAAGAGTATTTAAATCAGACGCAAGACCTAAAAGAAGTTAATCTTATAATTACTTTAGGAAAGAGAGGTTGTAAAATACGACCCGGAAACACAGAAGAATTTCAATATGTTGACTCTAAATTTCAAGTAGTACCACAAGATATCAATGGTGCTGGTGATACGTTTTTGGCTTGCTTTGCTTACTTTAAAGAAAGACTTCCCTCCCTTGAGGCAGAGGAAGATTACTTAAACTTAGCATTGCTGGGAGCTTCACTTGGAGTACAAAAAGAAGGAACCTCTTCTGTAGAAATAGAGGATTTTGAAAAATATTTTAAAGAGACAGAATAAACTACATTGTCAAAAGAAAATCAATTAAGCTGGCTGAATAGGGAGTGGGCAAATATTTATGAAGTACAGAATAAGCCTATCCCAACAGTTCACCGCCCATCTTTTCACAAAAAAGGATGGGGCTGGGAAGATTGGATTGTAAACAATACAAAGTTTTGCGGTAAAATTTTACACTTCAACAAAGACAAACAGTGTTCTTGGCACTATCATGAAAGAAAAGCAGAAACCTTTCATGTATTAGAAGGACGATTTGAAGTAACAATAGGTTGGAGTAAAAACATTGAGGATGCAAAAGTTTTAGTTTTAAATCCAGGAGAAAGCATAGACATTCCTGTTGGACTAAACCACAGGATGAAAGGATTGGAAAATGTAAATAAATTACTAGAAGTGTCAACACAACACTTTGAAACAGATAGTTATAGAATTGAAAGAGGCGATTAGAAAATTTAATGGATTACAGTGATATTTACTTAAAAGACGAATTAACTTTATACAAAAACAACATGTGCGTCTTTAATTATGTAGATAACTTTAAGTCAACAAGACCAGATGCAGTTTTTATTACAATGAATTCCGGAACAAAACTACCAAAAGGACAAGGTAGAGGTTATTCCTATAAAAACCCAGACACAACAATCAAATGGTCTTTGAATGTTGCAGAAATGGGAGAAGTAATAGGGTTTTTGTTAAAACCTACAGAAGAATTAAAATTACTTCATGATGGAAAAAAGTCAAACAACGCTCAAGACGGTGTTAAAAATCTTTACCTAAAATTCAATAAACCAGTAGATGGTAGAAGCGCCTCAATTCAGCTAACTTTAACGCAAAAACAAGGCAAAGAAAGATTAAAC